>Ga0335396_10007725_pt1 | contig 10191 bp, 6 predicted proteins | sample FRY02_FD_205743 | JGI IMG/M metagenome (GOLD analysis project Ga0335396, IMG submission 205743) | Freshwater microbial communities from Lake Fryxell liftoff mats and glacier meltwater in Antarctica - FRY-02 (spades assembly) (version 2) | ecosystem: Environmental > Aquatic > Freshwater > Ice >... | reverse complement strand
GAAATTAAAAAAATTAATGTTCATATTAATGATGATAATAATACAAAATTATTAAATATTAATCTTGATAATAAAAGAATAAATTTAACAACATTCGATTCATGTGAATATTTAATAAGTTCTAAATTTCAATTTGGACTATTTACAACACATGTTATTCAAAATATCATAAATGAATATATAAATATGAATAGAAAAGTAATTGCTTTTTTAATAACAGATAGTGTTGAACAATTTAATATACCAAATAATATGATTCTTTTTAGAACAAGTCTGTATAAATCAAAACAAAAAAAGAATGAATATGTGTTACCTTATGTATGGGAAAGAATTAATAAACCTTTTATTAGTTTAAAAAAAAGAGATAAACCTATAATTGGATTTTGTGGTCAAGTAGATGGACACAGAATAAAATTAATTGAAGCATTGCAGAAAAACACAGAATTAAATTGTAATTTTATAATTCGAAATCAATTTTGGGGTGGAAAACCAAATGATCCTTTGATTTTTGAGGAATTTGTAAATAATATTTTAAATTCACATTTTGTTATGTGTAATAGAGGCAGGGGAAACTTTTCAATGAGAATATATCAAACATTGTCAGCAGGAAGAATACCTATCTTAGTAAATACAGATATGGTATTTCCATTTGAAGATGAAATTGATTGGAATTCCATAGCTATTATTGGAAATAATGAAAATGATGTAATTAATAAAATTAATGATTGGTGGAAAAATAAAAATATTGAAGAGATACAAAAAAAATGTAAATATATTTATGATACTTATTTAGATAAAAATGTTTATTTTAATAAAATTTTTTCTTATATTCATTCAAAAAAAATTAGGTTTAATATTGATTAAATATAAATATAAATAATTTATTAAATATAGTTTTTATTATATTTCTTCTTCAATTACATCAATATCTTTTTCAGGTTCAATTTCAAATTCTTCCCCTAACATATTAATATCTTCATCATCATTATCATTTAATTCAATTACTTTTTTAGACAATGAATATTTTTCATCTTCTTCTTTTTTAGGAACTTGTATTTTATTTAACGCTTGAAACCATTGTTTAATATTTACATTTCCACTTTTTTTATTTGATTGGTCCCTTACAAGGTCTTCAATAATTGTTTCAGGTTTATCCATCACTAATTCAAAAATTTGATAAACAGGTTTCTGTATTTGATTTGTTAAATAATAATTATAATCAATCTTTAATTTTTGTTCAGTTATATATTGAGGATGTTCAATTGTATCACCTTGTAATAATTTAGGCACCAATACTTTTTTACATTTATCATTATGTTTTACTTTATATTTATCTGTTCGTATATTATGTTTTTCATAACATTTAGAACAATAATATCCTGTACAAGTTAGACATTTTTGTAAATTACTTTTCACATTATTATTACCATTATTACTATTTTCTTTTTCAGGAATACGACAAAAACGGCATATTTTATAACATTTTTCACGATGATTTCCTAAATGATGTGTACAATACATATTCATACATGAAGTGCATTTACATTTTAAGGGATTTGTTTTAACATTGCATATGGTGCATAATATATTACAATTATCAATAAAACAATATGGAATTCTATCATTTGATTGTGGTTTATTTCCTGGATCTCTTTCACCCATTCGATCTGCTAATACTTTATGAGCAATTTGTGTTGGATTTGAATAATCTGTTCTAACTGTTTTACTAATAATTAATTGTGAAATATCCACATTACCTTCTAATAAATCTTTAATTGATTTCTTAAAATATTTTTTAGAATCTTCCACATTTCTTTTATTTAAAATAATATCTATTACACCTCCATAAATTGTTTTTACAATAGGAGCATTATCACGTCTTTTTAAAACAATTCCCATAGATGTTTGTTTATATTTATTTAAATCAAATTCATATTTATTTCCAAAATACCGCTTTTTTGAAAAAATACAAAAAGGCCAGAATGTTTTCTCATATTCAATATTTTGTGGTGCTTTCATATGTAAATTAATATGTGCTGCTGCTTCTTCACCAATAACAATAGACTGTTCTAATAAATCTTTTTCTGATAAATTACGATCTGGAAAACGTTTTTTAATTGTATCTGTAAAATTCACAAAAATTGAATCTGTATTCTTTACAATTAACTGTCCAATACCTGCTTGAAAATTACCTGTTTCAGTTTCAATATCATAAACATAATCATTGTTATAATTATTATTAATCATACCAATATAATCTACTTCAAAAATAGTATTATTTGGACTACTTAATTGTAATTGAAACTTATTATTATATGTAAAATATTGTTTCATCAAGTGTTCAGTATTAATACAATTTTCAACTGATTTTAATAAATAATATAAACATTGATAGAATAATTTTGATTTTTGCAATAATTTACCTTCGTGTTTCATAAATAATTCAACAAATTTTACTCTTTCTTCAATCGTATTATTTAATACTTCATATGGAATAATATCAATTAAACCCATAAATAAATCTTCAATAAGTAATTTCATTTCAATTGTGCTACGTTGCATATATTTTGTTTGTGTACTAAATTCTGTTGGAAACCCGTATAATAATTCTGTACTATTATTACATTCTTGTGGTTTTACAATTTTTTTATTTATATCTAATAAAGAATGGTCTTCTGTGACATCAACAATACCTAATGGTGTTATTACACGATACATTTTTTTAATTGTTTTATGACGAATAACACGATTAATTTTAGACCAACCTTTTGATGTCCAAATCAAATAATCTGAAAATGTTTGTTGTTTATTAGTTCGATTACTATCAAATGGTTTAAATTCTTTGTAATCAACCCATATATTATTTAACTCTTTAATGGTTGAAAAACAAATAAATCCATTTTTCATTAACATTAAGGGCGTATCGCCTGAGACAGAATCACCATAAGTTAATTTAGAACCTTCAAATTTAGCTAATGTTAAATCACGTGCTGTAATTACCATTTTACGTCCAGTTGCTGTTGTACAAGCTGCCAATTCTTTATAGCATATAGGGCTTGTTGTGGCACCTACTTGTCCATATAATGAATTACATGTGACTTTATAAGCAAGTTGCAAACCATCTAATACACTAATTTGAAATTCATTGTTGGTTTGCTCTTTTTTAATGACATCTTCTTTTGGAAAAATATTTATTCCACTTTCTAGATTATTTATAATTACGTTATTATCTTTTTCGTCATATAATCCTTGATAAGATGTACCATTTTTTAAATAAACCGTTTTATATAACATTATTTTTCGCGTATCTTTACGAGCTTTTAATAATTTTCTTAAAATACGAGGTAAAACCGATTTTTCTCCATTATCTAATTCTGCAAAGCGACATACTTTATACCCTATTTTTACTTTATCATCACCAATACCTTGAAAAGTATCATATTCTATGTCAATATAATGATATCCTTTTAAATCTTGATATTCGTATTTAATTGTATCATTTACTAATTCATATTGGTCATTTATATTTTTTGATACATTTTTTGGTTTTAAAGCATATTCTTTATATCCAATAATTGAATCATGTGAAATGTTTTCAGCAATCATAGAAGATGGATATAATGAATTATAATCCATTACAACAACTGGTTCAAAATATACACCCGGTTTAGGAACAAATACAATCGCACCTTCATAAGAATTTTTATCAATATCAGCTGATGATAAATCTTTAATAATAAAATTTTCCTCATTACAAAACTGAACAACTAAGGAAAAAATCTTAATACCTTGTCCCCTTGTAAATAAATAGGAAAATGGTACAATACATACATTTGCCATACCTAAGTTATTTGTAATAATTTGTAATTTGTTAATTAATTCATTTACTAAAATACAATCCATTAAACAATATACTGCTATTTCTTTAATTTTATCACTTGTTCCAATTCTATAATTTTTAAATAATTCTTTTGGACTTAAATCAACTTTTTGCTGTTTCATAAAAGTTTTTGCCACATTATCTAATTTATAAGAATCTAATTTATGGTCTCTTTGAACAACTTTTAATAAATCAATTTGAACAATCCCTTCAATATCAATAAATTTTAAAATATTTTGTCCTAAAGCACTTGATGATAAATCTTGAACTGTTAATTCATTTTTATGATTATCATTAATTCGAATACGGTTTAATTTTTTGAATAATACATGTAAGCAATTACACATTTTTGCCCTTTCATAAATATATTCCCAATCAAACCCCCAAATATTATATCCTGTCATAATATCAGGGTCAGCTCTTTCAATAAAACTTGCCCATCCAATAATTAAATCACGTTCATTATCAAATGATTCTACTTCAATTCCTTCAATAGGATCACATTTTTTTAAAGTACATATATATTGGTGAAGACATTTATTTGTTCCATATTCATATATTGTTGTACCAATTTGTATCATTTCATCTTCTTTTCGTGTAGCTTTAGGAAAATTTCCATCAAAACTTGTACATTCTATATCAAAAGATGCTATTAAATATTTAGCAATATCTTTAATATTTGAACGATGAATTTCTTTATGATCTATTTTAAGTTCTAATTGACATCTTGTACTTTTATCATATACTAATTCATATTTTTTAGCATCAATCTGACACCATCCAGCAGGTTCAATATTTTGATTATGATAAAAACGTAATAATGGATTCACTTTTGTTTCATAAATTTTATCTGAAAAATCAAATTCTTGATCAAAACGTTTAATATATAATTTTTTTTCCTTTATAACTTTCAAAAATGAATAATAACATGATTGATTTTTAAATTTAAACATACCATATTTAAATAATTTATTATTTGTAAATCCATAAAATTCTTTACGTTCAACAATTTTAGCTGATTCTAGTCCTTCATGAGCATATTCTGGAACATTTTTAAGAAGTTCATTCTTTAATAAATTAAAAACTCTATCATCCCAATTATCTGGAATATTAATATAAAAATAAGGTTGAAATCCATGAACATGGATACTTATTGAGTTTCCTGTTGATGTAATACCATATCCTACAATTACTAAACGTTTAACTTTATTTTTAAATTTATTTTGATCTTCTTCATCTTTTTGATCATCATCTTCTTCATCTTTTTTAGTATATATATCATATGACTTCCAATCACATATTTGAAAGACAATATCTTGTTTGTTATTTTTAATGATATTACTATTACGCATCATTTATAAACTAATAGTATTTTGTTATTTTAAGTAGTTTAATTATTAAATCATTTTTTTTAATTTTTTTATAAATTTATTTCTTTATATTAAATCAATTTCTAATTGATTTAATATAAACTATTAAATAAAATAATACAATGATATTATACTTATTTTCACATTTTTTCATATAAAATGTGCGTTTTAAATGTAAAAAAGTGTAAAATATCCTTATATATAAAATGATATTTATATATTAATTTTTACACGCTTAAAAAATTAAATCCACACAGCGGTTTAAATATTCGCTTGTAAAAAATGATTTTTTTTATTTTTTTCCATAATTACTCCATATATCATTAATGCCTACATCATTAATGCCTACTTCAATAGGGTCATTACAAATTAAAAGAGGACAATTAATGTTTTGGTTCATTTTAAATATAGATATTTAATTATTAATAAATTATTTAAATATTATGTAGAAAAATATGCGTCATTTTTTTTAACTTAAAAAATATTTTATTATATAATATTAAATGAATAATATTAAATGTGGATTAAATAATAGGGGTAATACATGTTTTTTAAATACTTGTATTCAATTATTAATTAATGTAGATGAATTATCAACTTATTTTTTAAAAAATGAATATATTCCTGATTTAAATAATAATTTTAAATTAAAAAAATTAAAAAAAACAAAAGATATTGATATTACATTTCATTATGCTGAACTTGTTAAAAATATGGCTAATAATATAACAGTTATTGACCCTAAAAATTTTCATATTGCTGTACAAAAAAGTAATTCTAATTTTTCTGGATTTGGACAACAAGATAGTCAAGAAATAATGATGTTAATACTAGACTTGATGAATGATTCATTAAACTATGATATTGATATTAATTATAAAGGAACTATTGAAAATAAACATGATGAACTCATGGTTGAATCAATAAATGCATGGGGGACTATATTAAAAGGAAAATATTCTATTATAACAGATTTATTTTATGGATTATTTATAAATAATATTTATAATAATAAAAATCATAAATCATTATCTAAAACATTTGAATGTTTTAATATGCTTACATTATCAATGGTAGATAATAATTTATATAGTATGTTGGATTATTTTTTTAAAAAAGAAGATTTAGATGCAGAATATTTTGATGATAATACAAATAAAAAATATAATGCTTCAAGACAAATTAAAATTATGAATGCACCAAAATATTTGACCATCATTTTTAAAAAATATAATACAATAGAACGAAAAAATAATCAGGAAATTTTATTTCCATTTTATGATTTAAATTTATCTAAATTTTGTGAAGGATATGATAGTTTTGAATGTTTATATGATTTAATTGGTGTTGGATGTCATGTGGGTAATTTAAATTTTGGACATTATTTTTCAATTATAAAAAAAAATGATGATAAATGGTATAATTTTAATGATTCTGAAATTAGTATTTTTGATATAGAAAAAAATAAAAAAATACTATATCAAAGTAGTTATATTTTAATGTATAAAAAAACTACAAATTAAAAAATAAAATATTTAAATAATATATGGATAGTAGAAATAATAGACCTAGTCCTTTTATGAATATGGGAATGAAATCTAATACACCAACTAAGACTAATTCTTATTATAAAATAATAAGTACATTTTTAATTATATTAATTATATTGCTTGTTGTTTATATAATAATAACAGTAATTAATTATTATAGAACAAATTGTTATATTAAAAAATCTTTTTGGACATATTTAGTCGATTTTAATGATTCAAATGTATGTACCATGGAAAATGAACCTGTTATAAAAAGAGATGGTCCAGTTATCAATAAACTTCCTATCTTAAAAGAAAATAAACCTTCTGAATTAGCTGAAATATTTGATAAAAAAGAGGTTTTTCATATAGGAAATCAGGATTATACATATGATCAAAGTCGTTGTAAATGCAGTTCTTACGGAGCACGTTTAGCAACTAAAAATGAAGTGACACAAGCATATAATAACGGAGCTAATTGGTGTACTTATGGATGGTCAGAAGGACAAAACGCTTTTTATCCTGTACAAAAATGTTATCTTGAATCTCTAAAAGATGAAAATCGAAAAGAGTTTTTAGAAAATTCAGATAGATATTGCGGAAAAGCAGGGTTAAATGGTGGTTTCTTTGCTAATCCAGGATTAAAATTTGGGGCAAATTGTTACGGTGTAAAACCAAAAGGTTCTGTAGTTAAACCTAAGAAAAATTCAAATTGTCCGCAAAAAAGTTTTTGTGAATTAAATCAGAATTTTCAAGCATCTCATAAATTGGAAACAGATGAAATTATAGGCTTCAGTAATGATAAATGGAATATGTAAATTTTGTATTATTTAATATAGATTAATAATAATATAAACTATTAGAAAAAATATCTTATTTAATTATAATGAATTATATATTTATTATAATTGTAGTAATAATTATTATTTTTTGGGTAATAAATGATTTATTTAATTTTTTTGAATTTTTTAATGCAGGTATTTGTACAACATCTAATGGCACATATGGTAATTTTTATGATAATATATGTCATCCATTTACTGGTAATAATAGTTCTAATGCACCAAGTAGTAATAGTACATATAACCCACCAAATCCATCTAATCAAACACTAAGTTCATGGACGGATACAGGTACATCACTTACTCCTGTTCAAATTATAAGTGCAGGTAATGGTACTGGTAATGGTGCTGGTGCTGGTGCTGGTACTGGTACTGATGATGATGTTACTAATACTAATGCTTGTATTAATGATAAATTAAAAGGAACAGTTTGTAAAACAAGAAATCCGGGTTCAAATAATTTTGGTATAAAATCAATCGTAAAAACAAGTTGTACTGATCCAAATACATCTAAACTGGAATGTAATGAATTTTGGTTTAATCAAAAAGAATATAAAGATATAATTAGTGCTACATCTTGTATAGATAAATCAACAGATTTCAATGAAGCATGTCGAATATTTCAACCAATAAATGCTAATTTAAAAACAAACGGATATAACATAAATTCAATTGGTTCAAAAGAAGTATTATATGGAATAAATGGTGATTGCTATGACTCTTCTGGAAATGAAGATGTTAATAAAGCACGAGTATTATGTAGTTATAAATATAATACAAATATGACAAAATTAGATCATTTGCCAAATAATTATGATTATAATGTATTTACTGGATGTAAAAATATTAAATCTAATTTTAATCAAGAATGTAAAACACTATTAGGAAAAACAGATAAAGTATATGCTTATATTAATGGCTCTGACTGTCTACCAGGATTTGGTAGAGCTAAATGTGTAGATTTAGATAAACCAATTAATCAAACAGAAAATATGAGAAAATTTATGTTAGATTCTAATATACAATATTTTCGTGATAGATTATAATTTGTTAATAAATTTTAAAAATTTGATTTATATTAACTTAAATACTAAGTTATTTAATTAATAATAATTATCAAAAATGATTGAAGGAAATTATGAGGAATATGAAATAGAAGATGAGAATAAAGATATAACAGAGTTGGATCAAAAAATGATTGATTTTATAAACTTTGTAAATAATAAGGAAAAAACAGAAATACCAATACCAACAAATTTTGTAGTTTCAACACGTTCTGGAATGTGTAAAATGAATAATGTAAATATTTTAGAATTATCTAAAATTATAACATTTATTAGTAATAAAATTATATCAAACATAATATTTAATAAAAATCCTAATTATTTAATACAAGGAATTGTTATTGAAAATATTATTTTACGCTTTGATGAAAGTTATCTAAAAAAATATAAAAAACCATATATAAAATTTTTTGGAAATGTAATTGATTATAAAAATATGGAAGATTGTTTATTAATGCATAATAATCTTCATTTACTTGAAACGAATTCTTTGAAAAAACAAGGTCGTCAAAAAAATAAAAAAGATAATGAGCATTTTTATAATAGTTGTTCTATTATTGTAAAACCATCATTGGATGTTAAATGTGTTAATATTAAATTATTTAATAATGGAAAAATTACATTGACTGGTTCAAAGGGAGAATTTGATGGGCTAAATGCGTGTAATGTTTTATTTGAAGAATTAAAAAAAGAAAATTTGATATTTCCTGATATGGACTTGACTATTTTAAAAGAATCTAAAATTATTGATTATAGAATTACTATGATAAATAGTGATTTTAATACTAACTTTAAAATTGATTTACTAAAATTATTAGATATTTTAAACAATCCTGAAAATAATTTATTTATTAAATTTAATCCTGAAAAATACAGGGGTTTAATTATAGGATTTTTCTGGAATGAATTTAAGAAAGAACAAAATGGATGTTGTAATTGTCCTAAAAAATGTAAAGGAAAAGGTAATGGAAAAGGAGAAGGACAATGTAAGAAAGTGACCATTTCTATTTTCAAAAGTGGTTCCATTATCATTACAGGTGGATTTTTAATTAAACAAATTGAAGATGCATATAGATTTATTAATCTTTTATTAAAGAAATTTTATCACGATATTATTAAATTATCTATTTTAGATTTTATTAATGAAGATGATACTGATTTATTTTTAGAAGATGAAAATTAAATGTAAATATAAATAATCCTTTTTTATAAAATATATAAAAAATGATTTATTTAATAATATTGTTATATTATTTAATAAAATATAGAAATTACTAACATGGATTATATTATTAGTATTAGTTATATTGCAATTATTACAGGTGATAATATTTATCAAACAAAACGAGATTTTTTAATTAAATATTGGAAACAAAATGATAAAGAAGACTTTAATACATATTGTGAAATAACAAAATATAGTATTAAAAATGATTATGAAAAAATTAATGAAATTTCAAAAAAAAATAATATAAATGTTCAAAGTGAATTAACGAAATGTCTAAA
>Ga0335396_10007723_pt1 | contig 10193 bp, 7 predicted proteins | sample FRY02_FD_205743 | JGI IMG/M metagenome (GOLD analysis project Ga0335396, IMG submission 205743) | Freshwater microbial communities from Lake Fryxell liftoff mats and glacier meltwater in Antarctica - FRY-02 (spades assembly) (version 2) | ecosystem: Environmental > Aquatic > Freshwater > Ice >... | reverse complement strand
ATCAACCCTGAGGCAGAGATAGACAGAGGAGATTGTTCAATGCGGCGGTTTCGGGTCAGAACATGGATGTCGGTAGTAGCTACTTTCACGGTGCTTGCCACCGCTGTTGCTGTCACAGGTGTTGCAAGTGCTGCACCGATGACGGCGAGCTACACCCGAGAAAACTCTTGGGTCACCGGCCACCAAGCCAGCGTGACGGTACGTAATCCAACTGGAGTTACTCAACGCAACTGGGTTCTGACCTTTGATCTGACACCCAAAATCTCGTCGCTATGGGGAGGTAAGTTAACCTCGCAGGTCGCTCAGAAAGTGACAGTAAAAGCGCCGAGTTGGGCTCCGAATCTGCCGAGCGGCGGATCCATCGTGATTGGCTATGTGGCTGCTGGGCCAGGTGTTGCTCCCACTAACTGCAAACTCAACGGGATTGCTTGCGGACTGCCCGCAGCGGGAACAACAACAACCCTTCCAACAACAACGGTTGCACCCACCACCACCACAGCTACACCACCAACAACAACGGTTGCTCCCACCACCACCACAACGGTGCCAGCAAGCTCGACTAGAGCGACCCTCACTATGGCGGTCACCTCTGACTGGGTGACTGGTTACAACGCAGACCTCACCATCACTAATCCCGGGCCAACCACCTGGTCCTCATGGTCCACCACCTTCGTCTCATCGCTTGCGGTGGCATCAATCTGGAACGGAATTTCTCAGTCCACCGGGTCATTGCATCAGGTGCGCAACGAGAACTGGAACGGTACAGTCACTGCCGGTGCATCAGTCACCTTTGGAATTACTGCAGTGGGAGATTCACGACAAGCCACCCCAACTTCTTGTCAGGTGAACAACCAAGCTTGCACCGTTACAGCAACTGTGCCCGCTCCCGGCGCTCCAGTAGCTGAACCCACACCAACCACCGTGCCCAGTCCGCCGCCCACGCTTCCCACACTGCCGAATGGCGCTATAGACGTTCCTTACTCCCCTTATGTAGACGCAACAAACTGGCCAACCCCAGACTTAGTTGCCACGGCCGCAGCAAGTTCCACCCGTCAGCTGACCTTGGCGTTCATCGTCTCAGGGTCCACTCCATGCCGCGCCTCCTGGGGCGGGTACTACGACCGTGATGCGAAGTTCATGACCAGTCAGATTGCTGCGCTACGGGCAGCCGGGGGCGACGTGATTATGTCATTCGGTGGGGCCGCCAATAAAGAACTGGCACTGACTTGCACCACCGTTCAAGCACTCGCCGATGAGTACCAGGCAGTCATCGACGCATACAAACTGACCTCGCTAGATTTCGATATTGAAGGTGAAGCTGCCAATGACGCAGCTTCGGTGCAGCGCCGGTCGGCTGCCATTGCAATTCTGCAGCAGCGTGCACGAGCGGCAAACCGCAAGCTAGATGTCACACTCACGCTGCCAGTCATGCCCTATGGATTAACAACATCTGGGCTCGCCGTGGTGCGCTCAGCAGTTGAGGCAGGGGTAGTGCTCTCCTCAATCGACCTCATGACCATGGACTACGGACTTGGCTCAGCCCAAGGAAAGATGGGCATTTGGGCCGTCGACGCAGCCATTGCAACTCATAACCAGATTGCACCGCTTTACCCCACGCTCACCTCTGCTCAGCGCTATGCACTGGTCGGAGTGATTCCGATGATTGGTCAGAACGACATCTACGGAGAGGTGTTTACGCTACAAGACGCCGCTTATGTCCGAAGCCAAGCAACCACACTCGGGTTTGCTCGAATTGCCATCTGGTCTGCAAGTCGTGACCAACCCTGCCCCGAGGGGCCAAACACCAGAGCACAGAACAACTGCCACAGTGTTGACGCTGCAGCGGGTGCATTCTCGAAGTTGCTAGCTGGGGCTTGAGCGCAGACTAGGGGCACGTCCACAGACCTAGTCTGTGGACGTGCCCGAGTCCTTTGATACAGAATCTTTTGATGCAGTAGTTGTGGGCGCGGGGCCGAATGGTCTTGTAGCGGCGCTCACACTTGCTCGCGCTGGCTGGCGGGTAGTGGTTTATGAGGCAGGCCAGCTTCCGGGCGGCGGTACACGGACCGAAGAACTCACCCTTCCCGGATTCGCGCATGATGTGTGTTCGGCAATCCACCCGCTCGGGTTGGCCTCTCCGGCACTCAGAGATCTGGGCTTGGAATCTGCTGGACTCACCTGGATCCAACCCGATGCCCCCCTAGCCCACACCCTGCTGCCAGAGCGAGCAGTGATGCTGGAACGTTCACTGAGCGCTACCGCAGCAGGCCTTGGCCAAGATGGCGAAGCTTGGAGTCGACTCTTTGGGCCGTCAGTCGATGCCGGATTCGATCTGACCGACTCGGTCTTGGCCCCGCTCAGCTTGCCGCCAGCGCATCCGATTGCGTTAGCAAGGTTTGCTCGCAGGGCTGTCCGCTCAGCCGAGTCGCTCAGCCGCTCACAATTTCACAGCGAAGAAGCGCCCGCTCTGCTCGCCGGCCTCTCGGCCCATTCGGTACTTCCGCTGTCGGCAGCTGCTACTGCTGGAGTTGGCATGCTGCTTGGAACCCTTGGCCATAGCGTGGGGTGGCCACTAGCTCAGGGCGGTTCGCAGGCCATCGCAGATGCGCTAGTAAAACTGCTGCTTCAAGCAGGTGGTGAGCTCCGCTGCAGTCAGCCCGTGACTTCGCTTCGTCAACTACCCCCCGCACGAGCAGTGCTATGCGATATCACGCCACGGCAGCTCATTGCTCTAGCGGGTGACCAGATGCCAGCGCGCTACCGCCGATCGCTAACAAGGTTCCGTCACGGACCCGGGGTATTCAAACTGGACTGGGCACTAGATGGCCCAGTTCCATGGATGGATCCTCAAGTTGCGCGAGCCGCCACAGTGCATATTGGTGGCACCCTTGACGAGGTCCGTGAATCAGAACTTGCAGCGACCCAAGGGCGAATCTCTGAGCGACCCTTTCTTCTTGCCGCACAGCAATCCCTGTTTGACCCCAGCAGAGCGCCAGCGGGGAAGCACACCTTCTGGGCCTACTGCCACGTGCCTTCCGGCTGCGAGGTAGACATGACAAATCGAATCGAAGCACAGATTGAGCGTTTCGCCCCCGGGTTTCGAGACCTAATCTTGGCACGCCATGCAATGGGCCCAGCGGCGATGCAAGCGCATAATGCCAACTACATCGGTGGGGATATCACCGGTGGAGTTGCGGACCTTCGGCAATTTATTGCTCGGCCTGTGCTCTCTGCGCAGCCTTGGGCAACCCCAATGCCGGGTGTGTACCTGTGCTCCTCGTCTACCCCACCGGGTGCTGGAGTGCACGGCATGTGCGGCCGCTCTGCTGCGCAGCTCGTGTTACGCCGCGCCGGCGTAACACAGTTGGCGGGCAGGCAGCCGGCATAGCCCAGCACTGTTGCACTGCCCTCCACTACTCAGCAGCCCAGCAACCCAGCAGCCCAGCAAAACTCGCTGATACGTAGGGGAGTATTGTTACGGCTGTGACTGAACCGAGCGAGGCCAGCACACCCAGCACGCCAAGCACGCCAAGCACGCAGCCTGGTCTCAGCAACAGACCCGTGACGCTGAGGAGTTCGCCAGACCCCTGGGCGCTGTTTGTCGTCCTAGTCACGCTTGTGAGCTCAAACATCATGGCCAATAGGGTCATCCCATCTTGGGCCTATGTGCCCTGGAACCTAACCGTGGCGGTGCTGCTACTGCTTATTGCTATTCGCTGGGATGGGCAAGGCCTTGACGAGGTTGGTCTTGAACCTCGCAAGGTGCAGAGCGGTCTGCGATGGGGCGGTGCGGCTTCGGCCTTACTACTAAGTATCTACCTCGTTGGACTCGCCGTTCCTTTCACCAATGGCCTTTTTCAAGATAGCCGGGCAAATATTTCTTTAGGAGCCCTAGCCTGGGAAACGCTCATAATGGTTCCGCTCGGAACGGTGCTGATGGAAGAGATTGCCTTCCGTGGAGTACTTCCAGCAATGTTCCGAAAGCGCCTTCTCGGGCATGCAAACGGTGCCTTGCGGGCCGATATTTTGGCAGCATTATTGTTTGGACTTTGGCATGTACTGCCCGCTTGGAACGTCAACAAGGTGAACCCCGTTTTTCGTGATCTTCTGCCCGGACCAGTGGGCCAGGTAGTTGCTGTCGCTGCGGGCGTTTTAGGGACCGGACTTGCCGGGATGGGGCTGTCTTGGTTGCGCAATCGATCAGGCAGCCTGATGGCCCCGGTACTAATGCACTGTTCTTCCAATAGCCTTGGCTACTTGCTGGCTTGGATTGTTCAGCACTAATCAACTCAGGAAGAAGCACTTCATGGCAAAAGACAAGGCATTCCCGAATGCAAATAGGTCTGGCGAGTTGCTGACTGCAGCCCTAGCAGAGACCAAGCGCATTCAGTCGGGGAACCCTCCGCTCAGAACTCCAAATCAACTAAACGATGATTGGGATGGTAAGAGCTACATTGAGCCCGACCCAACAACAACCACCCCTTCGCAGCGAATACGAATTGGCGAGATTGTTCGCAAGTCCATCCCCCGTGAATCCCTTGGCGAGTGGACCCCCCCGGCTGATCGTCCAGACCCCGTGGCGCAGCTTGTTGAGCAGAACCGAACTCGCGTCCCTGAGTTAGTTCCCGTGCGCAACGCTCGCATGGCGGTCTCGCCATTTACCTATCTTCGCGGGTCGCCAATTGTTATGGCAAGAGACCTTGGTAGCGGTATTTCCACCAACCTCCGCACACAGCTCTGTGGAGATGCTCATCTCTGCAACTTTGGCTCCTACGGCACACCAGAACGAAATATCGTCTTTGACCTCAACGACTTTGACGAGACAATTCCAGGCCCATTTGAGTGGGATGTCAAGCGTCTAGTAACAAGCTTTCTTATTGCAGCACGCACCTCGGGACAAGGCGAAAAGGCCGGTCGTGAAGCCGCTAATACAGCAGCTCGGGCTTACCGTGAAAACATGCTTCGACTGGCCGATGCCGACGTTCTAGACATCTGGTACGAGCGCATCGAGCTGAGCGAGGCGTTACAAGAATTCGCAGGAATCGTGTCGCCCAAGAAACTCGCCAAGTCCCTTGAGAAGGCAAAGCACAGAACTTCTGCGCAAGTACTCACCAAACTGACAGAGATGGTCAACGGTGAGCGCCGAATTCTGCATCAGCCGCCACTGCTCGCACCGCTCGATGCACCGGAATGGCAAAAGATAACTGAAGACGCTCTTGATTTATATGCCGAGAGTCTTGACGCAGACCACCGACAACTACTCCACCGGTTTCAGCAGATTGAGTTGGCCGTCAAAGTCGTTGGCGTGGGTAGCGTGGGAACCCGCTGCATGATCGTGATGATGCACGGACGAGATGAAGATGACGTGCTTTTTCTGCAGATCAAAGAGGCTGAGGAATCAGTGCTTGCGCCTTATGCCGGGCCGAGCGAGTACGCGCACCAAGGCGAGCGGGCAGTAGTTGGGCAACGCAAGATGCAAGCAGCAAGCGACGTGTTTTTGGGTTGGACTCGCGGTCCGGCAGGCAAGTTCTATTACATTCGCCAACTGCGTGACATGAAGGGCAGCGTAGACATTGACTCTCTTCCCGCTGCGGGCCTTATTGCTTACGCAGGCCTGTGCGGTCGCACCATGGCTCGGGCGCATGCTCGATCGGCCGACCCGATTGCGATTGCTGGATACTTAGGTAAATCGACGCGATTTGATGAGGCCATGGAGTCCTACGCCGTGAGTTACAGCGAGCAAATCGAATCTGACTTCGAGCGATTTACACAGGCTGTGGATGCCGGCGAAATCCAAGTGGCCGAAATATTCTGAGTTCACTCAGCCCAGTCGCAAGCCCAGCCCCGTCGCAAGCCCAGCCCTGGCGCAAGCCCAGCCGCAAGCCCAGCCACTTGTTCCCCCGGGCCAACCCGGATGGTTTTGGTCGAGTATCGACCAGAAACGTCCGGGTTGATCAGGTGCCGATCGGAACAGTAAACACAGCCGAGAGCACCTCGAACTTGCTGATACGAGCAGTGACCACCACCGTCCACTCCCCCGCAAACGGGAATCTTGCATAGGACACTGAGTGACCAGACGTAATTCTCTGCATCTCGGGCTTGAGCGGGCCAATATTCTCTGCTCCTAACGACAACGACAACTCGAAATCCTCAATCCCAGGCATCAAGCGGCCGTCAGAGCCCAATGCGGTGACATGCACTTCGTTCATCCCACGATGGCCGGGATCCAAACGAAGTTCAACCTCACCCGAGCCGAAGGCTGCTCGCTGACTAAAAGAGCCTCCGCTGGTTCCACCCACTCCCGCTTGGGGTGGGGCGACCTGAGCCAGAGTTGCGCCCAACACAAGAGCTACTGCCAGCACCAGTATCTCTAGGCGCACTGACTTGCGCAGCTGAGTAACGGCCAGACCCTCCGACCTAGACGCGCCACTCGGACCACTCACACCAGCACCAGCTTCCTCAAGCTTGGGAGCCAACCTAGGGGTGATCTTGTAGCGATTATTTAGCGCTAGGCCAACAGCAACTACCAACAACAACAACTTGATTAGCCCTAGGCGTCCGTACCAAGAACTCAGCAACTCATTCAGCGGTACGCGGTTTAGCACTAGGACTAGTCCAGTAATACCCAGAACTACTACCGATCCAATGGCCCAGGGCGAGCTCCTCACCACATCAGACTGCAACTCGCTAGGCGCTGCCGACCGTGTTCGGCTCTCAATCCAGACAAGGCCTGCTACCCAGGACAAAGCTGCCATCACATGCCCCAGAGTCATCGTGACCGACAGTGCTAAGGGATCTATAGCAACTGCGTGTCCTTGTAGTGCAATTGTGGCCACCGTCATCACAGCAAGCACAGCCAACACAACCGTGACTCGCTGAGCGCTTCGCCCTGCGCTCAGCTTGCACAGCAACAGACCCGTTAGCGTAAGTATCAGAGCCAGCAGACTGAGGCGCCCAGTCAACGTGGCCAAACTGACCGACCAGCCACTAGAGCGAATCGAGCCTGCAGTTGCTACTGAGCTGAGCAAACTAAGCAAGGCACCAACTAAAGCAACCGCCCATAGGCCAAAACCCGCCCGCCGCGGCCGCCCAAGAAACAGAGCCAACGCACCTAGAGCGAGCACCGTGCCAATAATCCTTAACAGACTCGGCCAAAGCGCAACACTTGACTCAGCAGCCACTACCGGTTGAGTCAACGTAGCCAGGCCAAGGTGAAAAAGATATGCACCGCTCACAGCATGGCCGTCAGCAGAAACTGCTCTCCAAGCAACGGTGTATGACCCCTCTGTTGTGAGTAGCGGCAGTTGCGCGCTCATCGTCTTGTTGCGGGCCACGGCATTAACGCCAGAGACTTCTTGGCCGCTCGGATCAAATAGCCGAATACCTTGGGCTGGAATTGAAATTGTCTCGCTAAAACTCAGGCTGATCTGCTCAGGGGAGTTCTTAAGGACTGCGTCGGGCTCTGGGGTAACCCGGGTGAGAATGGCATGCGCTCCCGCGGGGGCTGCTGCAAAGATCAGCACGCTTAGCAGTAGCCCCAATGCCGCTAGGGCTCGTGGAAGCGAGCCACGGGGGCGGCAAACAGTCACCTTCTCCGCCATCTTGAATACTGGAATCACTTACTCCCAGTTTATAGGGTCCGGTGGACTTGGGTTTTGCAGGGATCGACTTTGCGGCGCATGGCCAGCGCTAGGCCCCGTGCCACCTTCTTGTGAGCGTAAGGCTTTGCGGTTGCGGCGCTTGCGAATCCACCTGACGGAAAAGAAGACAAGCGCAATGAGAACTACAAACGAAATGACCGGAACCAGAATGGCCAGAAAAACCATCACAACAGCCATCATGTCTTCTAGTAGCGACACCACTGGGTTTCCGATTCCGCCGGTGGACGCACTGACAACTGGCCGTAGTGCGCTTCGCCCAGCATGCATGGTTCCACCCAACGCAATTCCGGCCGCCGCAGCGAGAACTGGTTGGGAATTTGACAGCAGTTCGGCTTGAGCTGAAAACACAATGGCCCCCGAGACTGGCGCAACTACCAGACCAAATACATGCAGCACATGGTCGATAATCACAATTTTGTCGCCAATAAGGTCGATCAGGAACAGCACACCTAAAACAGCAAGTGCCCAGGTTGAACCAAGCTGAGCATAGCGAGATGAGAGATCAACAACACCAAACCGCTGTGCCAAACCAAGACCCAAAAGCGGTATCCACGCGTTGAGTCCAGAGGAGGCTCCTAGCCCTATCGCACCAAGAAGGTTGGTGATCAACATAGGATCCACGCCTTAAGTGTTACTCATCAGACGACTGGGGTATCCACTCATTTAAAACAATCACTCTTTGGCAGCACACTAACTCTCTAGTTGGCTGCCTAGACATCCGACACAACACAGGTGCAGGTTTAAGATGGGGATCAGTTCAGACCAGATAAAGAGTTGCTCATCAGTTCTTGATGTGCTCGGCAATAAGCCTGACGCAGTTCTCTCCCCTCAAGCACACAAGGCCCCTCAAGCGCACAAGGCTCGAAAGCGCACTGCAATAGTTCTGGGTGCCGGCGGCACTGTAGGGATCGCATTTCACGCAGGAGTACTCAAAGCCCTGGTCGATGCCGGATTAGACCCCGCATCTGCCGACCTAGTTGTTGGTACCTCGGCTGGAGCAATTGTGGGTTCGATCATGAGGACGGGCAACGACCTGGATCTGGTGTGGGCCATGGCCCATGAAGACCAGAACCCGTTTGCAGAGAACCAACCGTTCTTTCGCCCCGAGGTGGTCTTTAGCCAAGGTTGGCGGACTCCTCTAGGGCTGGCCCGGCGAGTGGCAGGTTCTGCCTATGTCTTGCACCGAACAGTTATTCGGTGGCCAGCTGTTCGGCCACCGCTCTCGCTGCAGCATTTCTACCGTGCGGGAATTGGATCAGTCACAGAGCAACGCGTGGAGTTTGCAAACTGGGCGGGAGAGGACTGGCCAGAGGAAGACTTGGCACTCTGCAGCTTTGACATCGTGACCGGGCAACGAGTTGTTCTTGGCTCACCAAGCAACCCTCGACCCGCGCTTCCCGATGCAATGCGCGCAGCCTCAGCTGTGCCGTTGTTGTACCCACCAATTCGTCTTGGGCGACGGCTTCTTATTGACGGCGCAGTGAAGTCTTCAACCAATGTTGATGTTGCAGTTGATGCAGGCGCAGAACTAATCATTGTGGCCGCGCCACAATCCTATGATCCCGACCACAAACCACCGCTGCATCTTCGAGCGAGCAAGGAACTCTTCAATCGCCAACTAGACCGTGAGCTTTGCGCTGCCGACAAAGCTGGCGTACGCGTGCTCGTCCTTCGGCCAACGTTGACCGAAACACACGAACATGGTCTAAACCTGTTGCGCTCAGGGAACCACGGTCAAGCTGCTGACCTGTCTAGAGAACACTGCTCGCAGGTTTTGCGCACACCAGAGGGGCGATCATTTTCTCGGGCGTGGAAAGCATCCGAGACTGCTAGCGCGGCTACACAAGTCGCAAGCTGAGCAGCCGAACAAGACCAGGCCAACTAGAGCAGGCCAGAGAAGAAGTCGTTGCCTTTGTCATCAGTAATGATGAAGGCTGGAAAGTTCTCTACCTCAATCTTCCAAACGGCTTCCATACCTAATTCTGGGTACTCCAAAACCTCAACCTTTTTGATGGCATCTTGGGCCAGAATGGCTGCAGGGCCACCGATAGAACCCAAATAGAAACCGCCGTGGTCCTTACAGGCATTCCGCACCTGCGCAGAACGATTGCCCTTTGCAAGCGTTATAAAGCTGCCGCCGTGGCGCATAAATAAATCTACGTAGCTATCCATACGGCCAGCCGTAGTTGGCCCAAAACTTCCAGAGGCCATACCCTCTGGGGTTTTTGCCGGACCGGCGTAATACACCGGATGATCTTTCATGTACTGAGGTAGCCCCTCGCCGCGATCAATGCGTTCTTTAAGTTTGGCGTGAGCAATATCTCTGGCCACAACCACGGTGCCAGTGAGCGACAAACGAGTACGAACGGGATGCTGACTGAGTTGGCTGCGAATCTCATCCATGGACTGATTCAGATTTACGTGCACTACCTCGGCGCGCAGATCCGCTTCGGTAATCTCGGGCAAGTACTGCGCCGGGTCTGTCTCTAGTTGTTCAACAAAAACCCCCTCAGCTGTGATCTTGCCAAGCGC
>Ga0335396_10007707_pt1 | contig 10212 bp, 9 predicted proteins | sample FRY02_FD_205743 | JGI IMG/M metagenome (GOLD analysis project Ga0335396, IMG submission 205743) | Freshwater microbial communities from Lake Fryxell liftoff mats and glacier meltwater in Antarctica - FRY-02 (spades assembly) (version 2) | ecosystem: Environmental > Aquatic > Freshwater > Ice >... | reverse complement strand
TGTTCGGCCGTCGTCCGCATCGCTGCGACATCAGCCAGCTGTTTCTCGGTCAGCGGGGCCGGCTCTTCCGCCATGTCCTCAGTGTCTTCTTCAGATTCCGGTTCGCTGGCTGACTTTTCTTTTTCACTCGCCAGTTCTTTTTCTTCCGGGGAGGGTTCGGATTTTTCTTTCTGCGGCTGATCGGCCTCAGACTTTTTCTGATCGTCCGTACCTGATTTTTCGAGCTTGTCCGCCGCTTCATTCGCAGCGGGCGGCTGGAAGGAAACTGTCAAATAGGGCCAGCGCAATTTTTCGTTTTTCGGGCGAGCTTCAACGTCATCCGGCTGAAGCCATGCTGCACCGAAAAGAAAGGTCGCCATGTAGATGACAAGATGGGCTCGCATCGAGCAGCTCCTTTGAAACTAATGATTCTGAACGAGGTATAAACGAAAATATCGGTCAAGCGTCCTGGACGCTCTGCCGACTCCAATGGATTCAAGAGGCCGCGACGCCCCACAGACAACAGTGGTGGCTGCTGGCCATGGGTGCCGCGAATTCGACCTCTGTCCGGGCTACACCGGCGACCGATTCAGTCGCAGCGGATCCGGGTTACGTAAGCACTCCCATAGCTGGTTGGCTCTAGCAGGAGATATGCGACAGCCGGTCGTCCGGTTGGTCGATGTTTACAACTTATTTCTCTTCGATCGTGATCGCAAACTCGTTCGTCGCGTTTGCCCCGCCGGCCGATGGTTGACCACTCACGGCAATCGTAAAATCGCCGAGGGCCGCGTCGGCTGCCGCTGCCACAGCCAGGACGATTTCCTCATCACCAGCCTTCAAAACCGGTTGTTCCGGAGTGATCGTCACGCCTTTCGGAATGTTGGTCAGTTGAAGGGTGACGTTCTGGTCAAAGTTGTCGCCGCGATTGATGCCGATCGTGACGTTTTGAGTTTCGCCCTGAGTAATGTCAGTGGAAAGGTTGGGCATATCCAAAGTAAAGGTCCCTTCCTTTTCTCCGATCAGCGGTTTGCTGGCCGAATGGTCGACCGTGTCACTGGTCGTGTTGCGGACCGCGTCCGTGTGATTTCCTGGTGTGGAGTCCGTCATGTCGGGGGTAGTCGTGCGGGAGGCATCGTTTACCGTGTTGTCAGTCACCGCGCCGCCAGGTTCACCCTGATTACATCCGGAAGACACCACCAGGGTCAGACCCATAACACTTGCCAAAACCTTTTTCATTGTAATTTCCTTTTTATAACTTCTCTTCAAATATGCTATTACTGGGATTGTTTAAACACTATTTGTAACGACGTCACTTTGAATCACAATTTCGTACGCAGGTTCGTGGTGAAGTTGTCGATTTCCTGCTCTGCCTCTTCTTTCGCGTATCCATACCTCTCCTGAAGCAGACCTGCCATCTGGTCTCGCTTACCTGCGATGGCAGTGAGGTCGTCATCGGTAAGCTTGCCCCATTTTTCTTTCATTGACCCGGTTAACTGCTTCCAATTTCCTGCCAGCTGATCCCAATTCATGGTTACACTCCTTCTTGAAGCGATGTCGTCTCGCCCACAGGTCCACAATATTTGTGTGACCGCGTCTCGGTACAGCCATGTGGCTGATGTGAGCGACAGGGATCAGACAGGCATTTTGCGCGCCAATTGTTTTTGAACATCCACTGATCGCCGAAGCCACACCTCCGCAAAGCCGTGCAATTCAATCCCACCGAGGAGCGTAGGCATTGCTTAGAGCCGCTTTAAGACCGCAAGACTCATGAATTCGCGGTGTCAATAACGCGGACGGAGTCCTAATTTTTCATGGCTCATCGCTTTGCGAGGCATCTGGATTTAATTCAGGAGTTTTTGGGGCACGAGTCTGGTCAGGATTCTGGACTGCTTTATTCAACAAGGGTCAAAGCGGATCCGGGGAGAGTGATGAATCCTTTTCTTCCACGCTGTTCGCTCGCCACGCATGAATGAACGCGGCAGCAATCTCTTCCCTCGGAGAGACTCGGCACATTGGGCTGTTGTGTCTTACCCGGATGGGAAAAGAACTACGCGTCGCGGACGGTTAGACAGCGCGGGCGCATAAGCCGCGTCGCGTCAACTGCATTCAGCCCAGGCAAAATCAGTGGCTCAGTTTTTGAAGAGTTTCAATCAGGCGAGCGAACTCTTCATCGAGTTGCGTAGTCAGATGTTGCATGCGCGTGGTGGCTTCCGAGCCGCTGAGATTTTCGATTTCCGAAGTTAGCTCCACCACCCGGCTGGCCTCAAACGAAGACGCCAGTCCTCGCAGACGATGAGCGTTCTCGGTAACCTGACGAGGCGAATTCTTCCTAAGGCCTGCGTGAAGATCTTCAAGAAGCTGCGGCGCGTCCTCAAGAAAGAATCCCGCCAAAGTGGCGAGCAGCGCCGTATTGCCGTTCAGCCTCTTAAGGGCAATGTCGGCATTCATGGAGGGGGCATTTACGGTCGGTTTTCGTCTCATGGTCGTGACAAATCAATTCAGCAAAGGCATCCACGTCCAGGCAGTCCCAAAAAGAGATCCATCTGACAATTTGACCTGCTTACATTCCCAAATTGGAATGTTAAGCATCGGCAGCCTTCTCGACACGCACTTTTCGTTCCATCGAGATACTAAACGCCGCTATTCGATCGCGAATTTTGCCGCGAGTGACTCCAAGTATGTCGGCTGCCTGACTTTGGTTGCCGTTAGTAACATCCAGCACGCGCGCGAAAAGATAACGTTCGACGCGTTCGATCACCTCCGCGGCCAGGTTTGTGGAATTCGCCTGCAGGCGTTGTTCGATAAACTGCCCAAGGTCCGCAATTCTTGCTCGCTCGCCATCCATCCCGGGCTCTGGTTCGGCAGGTATTGGTGTCGGGGCAACCTGCAGCGGTCGCGGCTCACTTCTCGTGTCCCGACCTTCGGTTAGTTCTCGTGGAAGGAACTCGGGAACGATTATCGGGCCACTGGCGTTCAGAACGGCCTGCTGAACGACGCTTTGCATTTCGCGAACATTTCCGGGCCAGCGATACTGAGTCAAAATCTCCAGAGTGTCGGGACACAGTCCCTCAATGTGGGGCTTGTTGAGGGCTCGCTGGGCCTGAGCCAGAAAGTACCTGAGCAGCAGCGGCACGTCATCCCGGCGCTCGCGTAAGGGAGGAAGAAAAATGGTCATGCCGTTGAGCCGATACAGCAGATCCGCTCGAAATATTTTTTCCTCCACCATTTGTTCCAGCGGCCGATTTGTCGCCGCGATGACTCGCACGTTCGTGCTGATTGTTTCGTTCCCTCCAACGCGTTCAAATCTCTGATCCTGCAGCAAACGCAGAACTTTTCCCTGAACAATAAGCGCCATATCGCCGATTTCGTCCAGAAAAATTGTGCCGCCATGACATTGTTCGAATTTACCGATGCGACGACGATCGGCTCCGGTGAACGAACCTTTCTCGTGCCCGAACAGTTCGCTTTCCAGAAGCGTATCCGGAAGCGCCGCACAATTGATCGCCATGAATGGCTGATTGCGGCGATGACTATGCTGATACAAAGCCTGAGCGACCAGTTCCTTGCCAGTGCCACTTTCGCCACGGATCAGAACAGGGACGTCCTGAGCGGCCACGCGGGCGATCGCTTTGAAAACATCAAGCATTTCCTGACTGTGCCCGACAAACGATCGGGCCGTGGAATTTTCCTCCAGATCGGCCGTCAATGCGACCGGTACATTCATCATTTGGTGTGAATTGATCGCGTTCTGGACGAGCCGATTCAGTTGTGGCAGGTCGAGGGGCTTGCAGACATAATCATACGCTCCCAACTGCATGGCTTCGATGGCCGTGCTGCTGCCGTTGTCGGCCGTCACAAAGATGACAGGCAGGCGACGATCAATCTCCTGAATATCACGAAGAATCTCAAGACCTGACCGATCAGGCAGCATAATGTCCAACAGAACCACGTCCGGAGCATGCTGCTTCAGCAGTTCAAGACCCTCTTCTGCCGTCGCCGCGGTTAGGACATCGATCTGAACGGATTCGAGAGAGACCTTAACCATGTACCGCAGGCTGCGGTCATCATCCACGACAAGTGCTAAAGCCATACAGTGTCACCTGCCCTTTGATGTTAAAATAGATTGCCGAAAGGATTCGGCCCTTATCCATCGCCGGTATTCGCGCTGTCTGCACCTTGGGGAGATGTGATCAGGTGGGCGAAAAGATGACGTCGGTACCGGGACCTCCCATGCGACGTGGGTACAGTTCAGTGATGTGCGACTCTGATGGAGAGTAATCGATTGGAGAGTAATCGATAGCCAATCCAGATTCCAAGCGGTTTGACAGGAATTCAACAGACCGGCAGTGAGTTTCTTGAGGAACGTTGCAGGAGATCACCCGTTCCTGATTGCCGATCTGAAAAAATCGGTCGTCATTCATCAGACAAGTCTCTCTTATGACGACTAAACACTTCTCATGGGTGCGTCTCAGGCCAAGGTGTTTATGGTTGCCGACGGAGTTGGCGGGGGCTCATCCGGTGACCGTGCAAGCCTCATGGCCATTCGACTGACGCACGACCAGACCCTGGTCAATGCCGGGGTGATGGACGAAAAGGAGATCAGCATTTCTCCGCTTCGAAATGTGTCGTCAGCTAATCTGCGAAGCAAACAACGCTGGGGGCAAGGATAACACAACGGTGGTGCTGGCAATGTTTAGAACCTGTCCAAAAACAAATCCGTGGAGCCGCGCCCGTCAGGCAGCGGAGTCGACACACCACTTCCTGACGGGCGCGGCTCCAAATCACGGACAGGTTTCTGGACGGGTCCTTTGCGCTGGGGCGCTCAATCCAGTCGGAGCAGAAGTGAGCGAAGATCAGCCATCCCAACATCGTGGCGGCTTTTGATGCGGACTGTGCCAACGGCGTCCACTGCCGAAATTCGCCCAACATTGTATAATTTGTGGACGACGGACGAAAATTCCACATAGTTCGCAAGACTCTTGTCTATTCAAAAACTATTGGGCTACCACCATAAACAGGATTTCTTCGAAATTTGCGAGCTTTTTTCGTTCAAATCGGGGGGCTCGGCGATTTCGCAGAACGCTGCCGGAGTCCTTTCAGGTCCTCGAGACACGATGTCTGCCAACGGGTACCGTGACAGGGCGGGTCTGGGTGGATTCAGACTCCGATGGGCAGCAGGACGCAAATGAAACGTTGACCAGAGAAGTGACGGTCTTTGCGATTAAATTCCCCAACATCCTCGCACAGGCGACAACTGTGAACGGGGTTTACACCCTGAATAATCTACCAGCAGATACATCCTTTGATCTGTACTTTGACCTGCCCACTGGGTTCACATTGGGTCCGAGAAACCTCGGTAATGATGCGACCGATAATGATTTCGATGTCACCAGCGTTGCCGAGGCAACTCGTGATCACCTTGACTTTGTCAGAGTGGCAGACGGAGCCACGGTGGACCTGGACGCCGGAGTCGTGCAGGGAGCCAATCTGACAATTTTCAGCTGGCGAGATGCCGATGGCGACGGGCTTCAGGATGTCGGCGATCCTGAAGCCATTGGCCTTGCAGATGTTGATGTCTCGCTCACGCCGAGAGGAGGAGTATTCTACAGTGCGACGGGGTTGAAATCAGATAGTAATGGTCTCGTGACATTCCGGAATGTCAGGCCGGGCCTCTTTCAACTCGGGTTTTCTCATTCGACACTTGACAGAACGCTGAAGGATCAGGGCGGCGACGATACTACAGACAGCGATGCGGATCCGGTCACCGGAAATACCGTGAACTTTACCCTGACGCCCGGTTCGACCACGACAAACATCGACGCGGGCTTCGTGGATCCCGGGCAGGTCATCGGCAGTATCTCCGGACATGCGTGGTTTGATAACGGGGACGGAATTCGGCAAACATTGGAGACCTCTTTGACAGGCATCCATGTTATCGGACTCTATAAATCTACGGATACCCTTGTTGGAAACGCAGACGATCAGTTCGTCGACAGCACCGCAACCGATGCTTCGCAGAACTATCAGTTTTCAAAGATTGCTCCTGGAAGTTACTACGTGCGCACCATGGTTCCTTCAAACCATGTGGTCACACTTCAGAATCAGGGGACGAACGACACGATTGATAGTGATTTCAATCCCGTGAGCAAAAACTCAGCACTGATGACCATCGCGGACGGGACGGCGATTTCCAGCGTGGATGTCGGATTTGTCGCCGGTACAGGTTCCATTGGCAACTTCGTCTGGAAAGACACGGATCGAGACGGCGTCCAGGATGCCGGAGAAACCAGGCTTGCTGGGGCAACCGTTCGTTTATTTACGTCGGCCAATGTCCTGGTGGGTTCCGCATTCACGACGATAACAACGACGACGTCATCGTGCCCGGTGTCAATGCACCAAACATCGAAGTCCTTGTCTATGATCCGCGCGGTGGTATCCCCGGAAGCGGTAACGAAGTCTTCGTCCGGAAAGGGAAAACGAACCCCTCCGGAATTGTGACATTCACCAACCTGCACCCCGGTTCTTACTATGTCTGTGTGCTACTGCCAAAGGGGCATGGCTTCAGCCAGGCTAACCGGACGACCAATGCAACAACAGACAGCGATATCATTTACTTTTGCAATGGCTATGGAAACACCGACATTCTGACATTGAATCCGGGCCAGACGGGCGATGTGACCGCCGGGCTGGTACCGCTTCGCGGCAAGATCGAAGGAACCGTCTGGAACGATGCCAATCGGAACAAGGTTCGCGACGCAGGTCTGTTTCAGGGCGATGCTCCGGATATTGTGCTTGCGATCGACATTTCCGGAAGTACCAGTGAACCTTACGCCGGAACCATGATCGGTGATGCCAACGGGGATGGTTTGGCGGACACTATTTTGGACGCCGAGATTCTGGCGGGGATCTCACTGATCCAGCAACTGAACACCGCGGGGTATGGCAACATTGCTCGGATCGGAATCGTCACGTTCGATGGTACAGGACACCGCATCGATATGAACGGGACTCAGACTGGGACCGTCGCGTTCATTAAAGTCAATTCCAACACCGACAGAGATAGTTCGCTCGATGCTATCGAAGCACTTCAGGCAATTCGATTCGGCGGCGCTACACATTACGAGGCCGCTCTGAAAGAAGCGATCAGCATCTTTTCGGTGATGCAGCTGAATAATCCCTCTGGTTTTGCCCGCGAACGCGGAACGCCGCGTGTTCGACTCTACCTTGATCTCGACAACGATGGCATTCTGGATACCAATGAACCATCCGTCTTGTCCCTCGCCGATGACCTCGACACAACAACGATCGACGAAAGCGGCACTTATCGCTTTAATAATGTCCTGCCAGGCAGCTACATCGTGCGGGAAGTCATTCCAGCAGGATATAGACAAACATCTCCCGGCTTGGCGGGCGGTCTGGGGTGGCTGGCCGCCGTGTTGGGAGGGAAAACAATTCGCAACTTTGATTTCGGGAATGCGGCGAAGCCAGACCTCAGCGTGCTTCCGACTTCGGTCAGTTACCGCGCCGGAACTGCCGGAATCATTCTCTCAGGCTCCGCTGCCCTTTCGGACGCGGATTCGCCTGTTCTGACCGGTGGATTTCTTTCCGTCAGAATCAAACTCAACAGTCAGTCAACGGATCGGGTTTTCATCTGGCATCGGGGCACTAACGCCGGGCAGATCGGAGTCTCCGGGAGCCCGGTCTCTTATGGTGGAGTCGTGGTCGGAACCTGGACGGGTGGCTCCGGCGCAACAGTTCTCAAAATCACATTCAACAGCAAAGCCACAATCGCTGCGGTCACTGCACTGTGCCGACGGATTCCTTACAAAAGCACCATTTCCAGTCCATTGACGTCGACACGCTCATTGGAGTGGGTTCTCACGGACGCATTCGCCGGTGACAGCAGCACCCGTACACAGACGCTAACGCCAGTCCTGTAGCTTTTTTTCGCGGCGATCCTCCCGAAGAGATCGTGCGGCTTTTAAGTTGTTGGATCCCTTCAACTGGAGCAAACGAAAAGGCCCGGCGGTGGATTCTGGCCGGGCCCTTTTGGAGGCAATCGAAAGGTCTGATCAGTCTGTCAGACAAAAGGAGTCTTGCCGGGGATGGCGACCGACGGAACCGGGTTTTCGGCCCATTCATAGGCTGACGGGCTAAGATCTTCTTTCGAATTCATCACAGCGTCCCAGGTCAGTTTCTGCCCGGTGTAAGCCGCCATCCGACCGGCGATGGCCAGCATCGTGCTCTTGCTCATGTAGTCGCCGTTGTTGATCGGGTTTTTCGCTCGAATGCTGGCGAACAGCTCGTTGTGTTCCAGCTGATACATGTCACCGTCCGGCCCTTCGTATTTCCAGATCAGGTTGCCCTGATGGTCCGTGATCTTGTGACCCATTACGTCGATCGTGCCTTTGGTCCCAAAGATGTAGTCTTCCACTTCGTTCTCGCAGTTTGACCAGTGACGGCAGCGAGCGAACGCTTTGACTCCGTTGGCCCACTGATAAACGATATCGAAGTGGTCGTAGATGTTGCCGTACTTCTCGTCTGTACGAACCTGACGACCGCCGGAACCACTGATTGTCGCCGGGGCCTCGTCCTTCATCGCCCACATCATTTTGTCGAGACTGTGAATGTGCTGTTCGACGTTGAAGTCGCCGGACAACCATGTGTAGTAGTACCAGTTGCGAAGCTGGTATTCCATTTCGGATTTGCACTCGTCACGCTGACGACGCGGATCCCAAACTCCGCCCGTCATGTAGCTGCACTGCATGGCCACAATGTCACCAATCGCGCCATTCTGAAGCTGCTCAAAAGTGGCTCGCTTGCCCGGATGGTAACGCCAGCAGAGGCCTGACACCAAAGAGAGTCCTTTTTCCTTAGCTTTCAGCGACGATTCGATCACCGATCGCACACCCGGCGCGTCCACGGCGACCGGCTTTTCGCAGAAGATATGCTTGCCGGCTTCCACGGAGGCCCGCAAATGTTCAGGGCGAAAATGGGGCGTGGAGGCGAGCAGGACGACGTCGCAACTGTCGATGACTTTTTTGTAGGCATCAAAACCGACGTAACACTGATCGTCTGTTGCGGTGACGCGCGCCGGCTGGCCGTCCTTGTTGAACATCCGGCTGAGCTGTCGTTTACCACGCTGCACGGCGTCTTCGAAAACGTCGGCCAGTGCAACAAGTTCTGTTCCTGGATCGGCATTCAGAGCCTGCTCGGCCGCTCCTGTGCCTCGTCCGCCGGTGCCGACAAGGCCGACTTTCAGTAGATCACTTCCGCCCGCATAGGCTCCGGCGCTGAGGCTGGAAGGAACTGCTGCCAAAGCCGCGGCCCCGACGGCAGATGTTGTGAGAAATTCTCGCCTGGAACTGGCGGAGTTCAGACTGGATGTGTCCATATTGAGCAACCTTTGCATTGAGGGCGGGGAAACAAGGGCGGGGCGGCGCAGATCTGCCGCATTCTTTCTATGAGAGTGACCTGGTAAAGCCTTCAGGTCAAGGGTCAGAGAAAACTTCGTGAGCGACGCACCGGAACCTGCTTCTTCCCCGCCGAAAAAAACGCCGTCAGCAGAAAACTCCCGTCCAAACCGAGACCCGCGCAACAGCGGCAACAGAAACGTGAAGAATGATGTTCTTTTGTTCTGTCCCCTCTCCCCCGCGCGAGACGGGATGGAAATGTCGCTGCACAGACTAGACCTCGTTTTTTAGCTGTCACGGTGCATCGGTAACAACGCAGCGGACGTTTAGCGAGACACCTGCTTTAACCCGGCGGCTTTGGCGGCCGCTTCCGGATCTTTATAGGGAAGCGATTTCAGGAACTGGACCAGATCCGACACCTGCTCGGACGTCAGCTGAGACGTCATGCCATGCTTGTCGCCTGGGTTTGCCGTGGTCAATACGTCTTCCAGAGTCGTCGCTTTTCCGTGATGCAGGTACGGAGCCGAACGGTAAACGCCGAGCAATGTTGGTGTATCGTATTTCGGTCCCATCATTTCGGACGAGTCGGCATTGCCGGTGCCCACATCGTGCAGCAGGAATTCCGAAATGCCCTTTGGCTGGGCTCCACAGAAAAGCGGACCCGAGTGACAGGTCGCGCATTTGGTGGTCTCAGAAAAGAACAGTTCGCGGCCGCTTTTTGCGGAATCGTTTAATCCGTTCTTCGCATAGGGGCTCTTCGGATACTTGTGCGAATTTGTGTAGGCCGCCAACGCATCCAGTTCATTGCTGCGACCGCTGA
>Ga0335396_10007704_pt1 | contig 10215 bp, 9 predicted proteins | sample FRY02_FD_205743 | JGI IMG/M metagenome (GOLD analysis project Ga0335396, IMG submission 205743) | Freshwater microbial communities from Lake Fryxell liftoff mats and glacier meltwater in Antarctica - FRY-02 (spades assembly) (version 2) | ecosystem: Environmental > Aquatic > Freshwater > Ice >... | reverse complement strand
ATAATCGACAGCTTGTATTCAGTCGTAAAGACACGACGTATTCGCTTTTCAAGTGTCGGGTCTGGTTTAACCATCGGGTCAACAGCGGTAGCTGGCTTTGGCATTGCGGATCTCCTGAGCACCCTGAATTACACATTAACTCAAAATCAATTGGCTCAGGTTTATGTTGACACACAGGGGGCTGATCGGCAATCAAATTGGTGGCGGCACTGGCAAAACTATCGCCACAGTGGTGGGTGCGGCCGGTGGTGCTTACGCAGGCAATCAGATCGAACAACGTACGCGTAACCCAAACGAAACCTTTCGTGTTTCGATTCGTATGGATGATGGAAATTACGTGACATTTACAGAAAGCAACATCATGAATCTACGCATTGGTGATCGTGTGCGTGTCGATGGTAATGGTTTTACTAAGTATTAATAAAAAAGTTTTTACTGGTACCGACATAAACCACACATTAAATTTTATGGATTTACGCGCATCGCGTGGATGTCATTAAAGGAGAACTGAAATATCTTTAGGCTCAATACTGTTAATCATTGTGATTCTGATGTTGATCGGTGTGTTGCCAACGTGGCCACATAGTCAAAGCTGGGGATATTTTCCAAGTGGTGGCTTGGGGTTAGTGTTGATTGTGCTGATCGTATTGTTGTTGATGGGCAGACTCTAGTTTGCTGGTTAAAACAATTTCAGGATTTATTTTTAACTGAAAGACAAAGGGGTTCAACATGCAAGTTCATGAAGCATACAAAAACAAGATGATCGCACAACTCAAAGAGTGGAGCCGATTTGGACCTCTGCAACAGAGGTCCTCTGACATCTACTTGCTAGTCAAGCGTGGCACCTGAAGCCTTGACTAAGTCGGCCCATTTTTTAGTTTCACTTTTGTTGTAAGCCGCAAATTCAGCGGGTGATGACCCGACGGGCTCAGCTCCCATTTTTTGGTATGTTTCAATTACTTGTGGATTTTTGAGCGCCGTTTGAACGTGCTTTGCCAGCAGCTCAACAATAGCGGGCGGCGTGCCTTTTGGAGCCCAATAGCCATACCATGTACTGATATCAAAGTTTGGGTAACCACTCTCTGCGATGGTGGGGAGGTCCGGGCGTGCTTTCGCTCTTGAGAGTGTTGTCACTGCGATTGGGCGAAGTTTGCCAGCATTAATAAGTGGGGTTGCCGAGGGCATCGAGTCGAACATGAGATCAATTTGACCACCAGCTAAATCCTGTAATGCAGGCGCACTTCCTTTATAAGCAATGTGCTGCATTTCAATGCCGGCCGCGCGCTTGAATGACTCTCCTGCAAGATGTTGTGCAGAGGCTGCACCAGAAGAACCAAAATTAAGTTTCCCCCCCTTTTGTTTTGCATAAGCGACCAAGTCACTCACACTTTTAATCGGTGAATTGGCAGGCACAACTAAGACGAGTGGGACTTGAGCTAATTGGGAGATCGGTACAAAATCTTGAATAGCGTCGAAGGCCATCTTTTTGTAAACGCTAGGATTGATAACATGAATGGACGCGTTCCCAAGCAGCGTGTAGCCATCGGGTTCTGCTCGAGCAACGGCCTCAGACCCTATCATTCCGCTTGCACCGGCCCGATTGTCAATCACAACGGGTTGACCAATGGTTTTCCCAATTTCGGCTGCAACCACACGTGCTGTCAGATCAGTCGGCCCTCCAGGTGGATACGGAATGACTAATCGAATTGTTCGCTCTGGATACTTGAGCGAGCTTTGGGCGGTTGCCGGACCAACAGCGAATCCCATGGTGAGTGTCAGTGCTGTCATTGATAACAATACACGTTTTTTTGTATAGGTCATGATTAGTCTCCAGTAAGTTTTATTGCTATTTTGTGTAATACCTGCCGAGCGTGCAGATCATCTAATGCCTCGGGTAATTCACTCATCTCATAAACACGGCTGGTCGTTGGGGAAATTTTGCCCTCCAAGGTTAACCTCTGAAGTGTTTGCATCATGCGCCGCATCTGTGGCTCGTACGCAATTCTTTCATCGCTTGGAGTCCAGCCGATGTAACGTCCAAAGTAGAAGCCATGAAGCGTCAAATTTTTGACCAACATGATGTTCTGCGGAAGAATGGGCGGCCTTCCGGCTGCAAATCCGATGCTCAAAATTTGAGCGCCTTGTGCCGCAGCACCTAGAGCGATTTCCATGAGCTCAGCTCCGACCGGATCAATGATCACATCAACGCCGCCCTTTGTGAATGCTTTGGATTTTTTAATTAAATCAATGTTCGGTTCTAGGACGAGTTGAGCACCCTGTGCCGCAGCAAGTGCGCGTTTTTGTTCCGTACTTGCACACGCAATGACAGTGGCGCCTGATGCGCTCGCAAGCTCAACCGCAGCGAGTCCAACACCTGATCCCGCACCAAGAACTAGTACAGAGTGAGACGGTTGTAGATTGGCCTTCCAAAACAAGGCTGTATAGGCTGTCCCATAGGAGAGTGTCAAGGGCAATGCGCGTAGCCATTCAAGGCCTTGCAGTATTGGGTAGACGGTGTGATGAGATACGTTAATTTGATGGGCATAACATCCCCATCGTGCAACCCCCATGACTCTATCGCCCGTCTTAATGTGTCGAACATGTTGACCACACGCTAAGATAGTCCCGACAAACTCTGTTCCTGGGGTAAAAGGCAAAGGAGGGTCTGACTGATACTTTCCTCTGATCAGCAGATCGATCGCATGGCTGACCGTTGCGTAGGCGACTTGGACGGTCACTTCATTGTCTTTGGGTGGAGATGGATCATCAATCTCTGCGACTCTAGCAACCTCTCGTGGCGCTCCAAATTGGTCGCAAACAATTGCCTTCATTTATTTACCTCCGAATGAGTTGGCGCACTTTTATCAAAATCGGAAAAAACAATTCGGTCAACACCTTCTTTTATGTAAATAACGTTCAAAGTATTGAGTGGGCCGACGATTGAGTTGACTTGACTAATACAGTTTTCAACTGTGTCATTTAGACAAAATACAATCACATGCCCATTTGCTTTGATTTTCATCATTACATAATTTCTGGCCATAACGCGATTAGCATCGCCTCTAAAGGTTAATCCATATGAAGAATAGCCTTGCATCATATCTCGTAAAACTGAAGGCCATACAACCCAATAATTACCAGCATAAAGATGATCGCCTGAAGCAGTTAGTGCGTCAGCAGTCTGAAAAACCTTGTATTGATTAAATTTCGAAACCGGGGCAATCAAAAAAATACAGGTTATAACCATAATTAAACCAGTTAGCGCCCAACTTATCTTATTATCTAGCTTTGAAATAAAATAGGTGATGTAAATGGATAAAAGAAAAAATAGTGCAAATATTGCATAAATAAAATAACGCCAAACAAATAAACTCATCTCTACCCATCTGCTTCCTGAAAAAACAAGAAACCAAGATGCGGTAAATAAAATCAAAGCGCTTGAACAAATCAAAAGAAGTTTTTGATCATAAATAAACTTATCTTTAAAATACATTAAATTAATAATATTAAATATCGAGGCAGCTGCAGCTAAGATTAAGAGTAGTGGTAAATTAATTACTTTTAAAAGGCCGTCAAAAACCTTTTCAAGACTTGAGATCAAAATTTCAAATTTAAACTCGTTATAGGGCATGCTGCCGAACTTCTTTGATTCGAAGTCCCATATTAAAAATGATAATAGGGATGCTCCAATTAGGAAGATTTCATTCGCCCCAATTTTTTTCTTATAAGCGATGGATAGGGCGGCTATAAAAACTGCCGGTACTAGCGTTGAAGGGTTGAGGCCGGTCGCAGTAAAAATCATTGCGGCCCCAAACAATAATAGCGGCAAGTTAAATCTGCTATTTTGGGGGCGCAGAAGGCTTAATGAAGCAAAGGTCAATAGTAATACTGGCAAAGAGTACTCTATGTGACCTATTGAAATTTCAAAAATAGCAAAAGGTTTAAAAATAAATAAATATGATGCGGAAACAAGTATAAATACTTTTAACGAAACCAGATCATTTTTTCTTCCATACAACATTTCTACAGTTATTCGAGAAAAATAGTAAAGTAAGAAATAAAAACATAAAGACGTAAACAGTATTGTAGCGAAGAGGTTGATGGAAGGCTCAGTGATACCAGAGAAAATGAATGGCATCACGTTCACTAGTCTATTTTGTCCCCAGTAATATAGTGTCACTTTTTGAAGTGACATGACTGAATTTATTAAGATATCAGCATTCAGCCATTCAGGTGCATATTTATTAACTGTTAAGGTTGAGATAAAGAATAGCCAGGTCCATGAGAAAATAATATATTTATTTTTTATAATATTTTTTTTGATTAGCATGGAAATTTATATGTGATTTCAGTTTTAGTTGGCCGTATTTATTTTCTAAAAATAATGCACTCGAAGATGCACAGCAGTCGTAAGCTAAAATAGTGGCAAGGACATGAATAAGGCTATCTGATTATTATTCAAAAAATAGAGTCATTCTCCATATTCATCAATCATATCAGTAACATGAGTAAAGTGGCATTTATAGCAAGCTTTCAGGTTGCCGCCCCATTTGTACACGTCGATCTCCATCTAATCCCAACAATGAACAACATTAATCACCAGCTTGAACAAGCACAGGCGTTATTTAAAGCGGGCAAGCTAATTGAAGCGCGAGAGATCTTTGCTGAGGTTCATGCGCGCGCCCCTGAACACGGCGTGGCGCTTCAGGGGCTAGCCTATGTGGCGGCGAAACAGAACGCCTACGATGAGGCGATTCAGTATCTCGTGCAAGCGGAGAAGGTGCTCCCAAAAACGATTGAGCTCTACGTGCACCTGACGTATCTATGTAAGCTCGCAAAACGCGATGACGATGCACTGGCTTGGATTAATCAAGGCTTAGCGCTTGTTAGTAATGATTATGAAGCGCTCAATTTCAAGACGGGTGTTTTGATTGATCTCAAGAGGCACGATGAAGCGCTTGCTCATCTTCGCCTTGTTGTCAAAGTCTTTCCAACGCATCCAGAATTGCACTTTCAGACAGGGCAGGTCTGTGGCCTGCTCGGACAACTAGACGAAGAAATTGCTGCCTATCAACGTGCGCTAGAACTCAAGCCAGACTCACTGCCCGCGCGCTTGAATTTAGGGGTTGCGCTCAGAGATCGTTTTAGATTTGATGAGGCGATGGAGCAGTTCAATCAAGTCTTGAAAATTGATACGAATCATCCCGGCGCACGTACGAATCGAGCGCAACAGAATCTATTGCTAGGTAACCTCTCAATGGGTTGGAAGGATTATGAGTGGCGCTGGCAAGATGGTGCACTCTCACACGGAGTGAATGGGCCGCGATGGCAGGCGCCTAAGTCACCTAAGGTCGCAAAGGCATGCCGACTGTTGATACATGCCGAACAAGGTTTTGGGGATACGATTCAGTTTTCAAGATATGTGACACTTATTAAAAAACTGTTTCCGAAGACGGAGATTATCTTTAGAGTACAGCCAGAGCTTGTCTCGATTTTTCAGCTTAATTTACCAAATGTGCTTGTGATCTCAAGTGCCGATCCCTTGCCGGACTTTGATTTTCATTTGCCATTGTTAAGTGCTCCATTTGCGTTGGAAAAATATTGTCAATTGCCTCCCAAGCTGGATCATGTGCTGTCTGTACAGCAGGACAAAATCGATCAATGGCAGCAATTGCTCGGACCAAAAACTAAGCCGAGAGTTGGTTTAGTGTGGAGCGGTCGGGCCACGCATCTGAATGACCACAATCGAAGCATCACGCTTGCGGCGTTAGTCAAACTTTTATCTGATCGGTATGATTTTTATTCGTTACAAAAGGACATCCGCAGTCACGATGAGGCTGTGCTGAGAACGTGCCAACAGATTCGGACATTCAGTCAAAATATTGTAGATTTTTCTGACACTGCTGCGTTTTGTCAGCAGATGGATTTAGTGATTAGTGTGGATACGAGCGTCGCGCATCTAGCTGCTTCGCTTGGACTGCCGACATGGATATTGCTCCCACATCTGCCAGATTGGCGATGGCAGATCAATCGCACTGATACAGATTGGTATGAATCAGTGCGACTATTTAGACAGGGAGAATCAGGCGATTGGGCAGAGGTCTTGATCCAGATCAGCAAAGCAATGGATAAGCAATTAGCCCCTTAGTGCAAGTCGCACATTGCCACCCTCCACGCTTTAGGCGCAGCTCGCAATAATATTATTGATCTCCATCTCTGCCATATCCGTCATCTTGAGCATATTGTCGAATAGGTCGGACAGCTCTGCCGAGCTGAGTGCCAAGCTCTCATCGGTATTGACAAGGTCGGTGTACATTTGTAACAGCTCATCGAGGATATCGAGGCTTTCACCGAGGTCTTGATCCAGCTCGAGATTTTCTTGATCTTGATAAAAACCGTTTAAAAAGGCATCGATTTCTTCGCCCCTCAGTTGCGCTTGCTCTTTAAGATCTTGCGGTGAAGTTGCCTTGCTGAGGATGGTGAGCGAAAAGGGTTGTTCTGCATCGGCATGAACTGCGAGCGCGGACCAAAAGTCTTGTAGAAAAACTTTTGTGACCTCATCCAACTTTGCATCAGAATCGAGATTGGGAAACGCACCATCCCAAAGCGCATTCAATTCAAACACAGGATCTACGACAAAGGGGCTCGCAATCGCGCCCATAAAGGATGCTCTGACTTCATGGAATTTGTAAGGACAATCGAGCTCATTTAAAAGTTGTTGAACGTGCTGGTCGATGTTGCCGTGGTCGTTATTTGTATTGGTCATGGACGATGTGAGTGATGGTGAAAAAGCCCCGTATTTTTGCAATGCGGGGCTTCTGAGTTCAGCAGAGCTTGAGTGCGTTAGCTACCGACGGCTTGGCCGTCACGGCGATGGTCAGAGCCTGCTACGTAGGCATAAGGTGCCTGTTCGCCAGCTAAGCGAGAGACAAGTTGTGCACTACCAAAATCCAGGCTGTCTGCTGGTGCAACAATGGGGGTGTGACCCATCGCACGCAGCGCGTCGACCACAGCAGGGCTGACACTCGCTTCAACCGTCAGCTCACCGGCATCGTTGATGCGCCAGCGCGGTGCGTCTGAGCATGCCTGGGGGTTGTAGCCTTCGGAGATATGACGCAACACCATTTGCATGTGGCCTTGAGCTTGCATGTTGCCACCCATCACACCAAATGCCATCGAGGGCTTGCCTTCGCGTGTAATGAAGGCGGGGATGATGGTGTGCATCGGACGCTTGCCGCCGCCCACCAGATTGGGATGTCCGGGTGTTGTGACAAAGCCCCAGCCGCGGTTTTGCAGGGCGATACCGGTCTTGGGGACCACCACACCAGAGCCGAAGCCTTTGAAGTTCGACTGTATGTAGGAAACCATCCGTCCTTCGGCATCAGCAGTACACAAGTAGATCGTGCCGCCCGACGGTGGCTGACCTGGGCCGTATGAGCCTGCTTTCTTGGGATCGATGAGCTTGGCACGCTCTTTTGCGTACGATTTGCTGAGTAGGTCTTTCGCCGTCACTTTCATGAACTCAGGATCAGCGACGTGCTCAAACAAGTCAGCAAATGCTGCGCGCATACATTCGACTTCGAGGTGCATACGCTCGGCTGAACCGGGCTTGGTTTGTTCGTAAGGCAGGTGCTCGATCAGATTCAGTGCAAGCAGGGCGGTCAGGCCTTGACCATTTGGAGGGATCTCGTGAACGTCGTAACCCTGGTAGTTGGTCGAGACAGTACCGACCCAGTCGCAACGGTGCGCAGCCAGATCGGCCTCGTTGAGGACTGCACCATTCGCGCGCGCGAAGTCAGCGATCATTTTTGCCAGACGACCGCGGTAGAAAGACTCACCTTTAGTGCGCGCAATGTCCTCGAGAGTATCGGCTTGGTCTGCAAATTTCCAAATCTCGCCTGCTGTAGGCGTGCGACCGTCCTTCATGAAGGCTTCTTTGAAGCCAGGCTGGACATGTAGCTCTGCTGCTTGGTCTTTCCACTGACGGGCAATCACGGGGCTGACAGGAAAGCCTTCGCGTGCGTGACGGATCGCGTCTTTGAATAAATCTTCGAAAGGCAGATTGCCGAATTTATTCGATAGTTCGACCCATTGCGACACGACGCCAGGAACGGTCACCGACTCCCAGCCGCGATGCGGCATGGTGGCCATGCCCTTGAAACGCTCTGGCGACCAAGCCGCGGGCGCACGACCCGAGGCATTTAGGCCATGCAGTGCTTTGCCGTCCCAAATGATGGCGAAGCCGTCACCGCCAATGCCGTTCATAGTGGGCTCAACAACCGTCAACGTAATGGCGGCAGCGAGTGCGGCATCGATGGCGTTACCGCCGCGCGCGAACACGGCTGCGCCTGCTTGAGAGGCGAGAGGTTGTGATGTTGAAACGAGGTTGCGGGCGAGGACGGGTTGACGACCAGATTGGAAGGGCAGTTGCCAGTTCACGAACGAGTGATTCCAAAAAATAGATATTGGGAAATTATAAAGGGGCGCTCGAGGCGCCCCTTTGTTTGCTGCTGGCCTAGTTAGGCGGTTTCGTGCAAGGCTTTCTTGACAGTCGAGAAGATCTCTTCGATTTGACCTTCGCTGACGATCAGTGGTGGTGAGAACGCCATGATGTCGCCTGTAAAGCGCGCCAAGACGCCTTTTTCCATACACTTGAGGAAGACATCGTATGCGCGCGCACCGGGTGCGCCATCACGCGAGTCAAGCTCAACTGCACCCATCAGACCGAGGTTGCGAATGTCTTTAACGAAAGGCTCGCCACGCAGCGCGTGGATTTCTTTTTCGAACTTCGGCGCCAGGCTCGCTGAACGCTCAAATAGTTTTTCTTTGCGGTAGATTTCCTGTGTCGCCAAGCACGCAGCTGCAGCAGCGGGGTGCGCGGAGTAGGTGTACCCGTGGAAAAACTCAATCGCTGTGCCGGAGCCGGCGTTGACGATCGCGTCGTGCACGTGACGGCTAGCAGCAACACCAGACATCGGGATTGCAGCGTTGTTCATGGCTTTAGCCATCGTAATGATGTCAGGTGTCACACCAAGCAGTTCGCTGGCAGTGGCTTTACCTAGACGACCAAAGCCTGTGATGACTTCATCAAAAATCAACAGGATGCCGTGCTTGGTGCAAATCTCGCGCAAGCGCTGCAAGTAACCCTGTGGAGGCACCAAGACGCCAGTCGAGCCGGCAACGGGCTCAACGATGACTGCCGCGATCGTCGAGGGATCATGCAGTGCGCACAGGCGCTCAAGGTCGTCAGCAAGGTGCGCGCCCCAAGCAGGCTGGCCTTTGCTGTAGGCCATTTCAGCCAAGTTGTGTGTGTGCGAAATGTGATCGACACCCGGGATTAGTGCACCCGAGTAGGCTTTACGGTTGGCCAAAATGCCACCGACTGAAATGCCGCCGAAACCCACGCCGCTGTAGCCACGCTCGCGACCGATTAAACGGGTACGCTGTCCATCGCCACGGGCGCGGTGATAGGCCAGTGCGATTTTCAGAGCAGTATCAACAGCCTCAGAGCCGGAGTTTGCAAAGAAGATGCGGTCTAAACCTGCAGGCATCACAGCTGCAATGGCTTTGGCGGCCTCGAATGCGATAGGGTGCGCCATCTGGAATGGAGGGGCGTAGTCCAGCTCCATCATTTGCTTGTGTACGGCTTCAGTGATTTCGTCGCGGCAGTGTCCTGCATTCACACACCACAAGCCGGAGCTTGCATCGAGGACTTTCTTGTCATCAATCGTCGTGAAATACATGCCTTTGGCACTTTTCAGGATACGGGGTGCCGCTTTGAACTGCTTGTTAGCAGTGAAAGGCATCCAGAAATTTTCCATGTCCACTTCTTTGGACAGGCTGACATTTTCGGTAAGGGCGTTCATGGAAATCTCCAGTTAGCGAGCGAATACACCAATGTAACGGTTCTGCTGAAATAATTGCCAGTACAGTTGATGTGATTTGTGGCAAACTGTATTGAATTAAGGCGCTAAAGCCTGATAACTGTACTGGTTTGAATATGTCCGCCACCCTGCACTTCACCCTCGAGCGACAGTCACATCGCACGCTTGTCGATCAGATCGTTGATGCGGTCACCACCGCCATTGATCGCAGAAGCCTGCGCGTGGGGGACGCCTTGCCCTCTGTTCGGGCACTGGCAAGCGCCCATGGGCTCAGCGCGTTCACGGTGGCGGAGGCTTATCAGCGTCTTGTGACGGCCGGTCGGCTGAATGC
>Ga0335396_10007695_pt1 | contig 10224 bp, 10 predicted proteins | sample FRY02_FD_205743 | JGI IMG/M metagenome (GOLD analysis project Ga0335396, IMG submission 205743) | Freshwater microbial communities from Lake Fryxell liftoff mats and glacier meltwater in Antarctica - FRY-02 (spades assembly) (version 2) | ecosystem: Environmental > Aquatic > Freshwater > Ice >... | reverse complement strand
TTTCGCGAATATGTTCTAAATAATTGCGACCCACGCAATAAATTCTACGAACCGGAAAAAGTGCATCCGTTAACGCAACAGGAATCGTTACGATAGCAGGAGGATTCAAAACATAGTTATTCATTTCGCGGTCTTACGAGCCGATTGATACCAGTCTAAAATTTGCTCACCATTCCAGTGCATAACACCTTCAAATTTGCTCATGTGTTTGTATACTGCCTCAAGATAGTTAATACGAAACGGTTGACCAGAAATGTAAGGGTGAATAGCAATAGCCATTACGCGTGGGCGGTCTGAACCTTCCTCATACAAACGATCAAATGTGTCTATGCATTTTTGAGTCCAGTACGATGCCTCGTGATGCTGCACAGCCATCATAGGAATATCATTGTTTTCAACGGTATAGGGTAACGTGATTAATGGGCCATTTTCTGTTTGAATTTCTGTAGGCTCTTCATCGTAAACCCAATCGCCTATGTATTTAATACCCGCCGCAGCCAGATGATCAGGTGTTTCATTCGTTTGGGTCAGGCCAGGTCCGAGCCAACCGACAGGCCTTTTACCTGTAAAGTTTTCAATAACATCAAGCGTGCGTTTAATCATCGCCGGTTGATCTGGTTCTAAATGAATAGGCCCCTGCTGATAGCTGTGGCCCATGAATTCCCAACCCGCATCTAAGCAGGCTTGTGCAACACGTGGGTAATCTTCACACACGCGCGCATTAATAGAAAGCGTAGGCTTAATACCAAGCCTTTCATACATTTCGTGAAAACGCCAAAACCCAACGCGCATACCGTATTCGTGCCAACTCCAATTTGGTACATCGGGTAGTAAAACCGCACCGGTTGGCGCAGGAATGACTTGGCGAGCCATCGGCTTACTAATATCCCATACCTCTAAATTAACGATAGTCCAAACGATAATTTTTCCGTTGTTTGGAAGCTTTAATTTTGGTCGATCAACAATTGCGCTGTAAGGAACACGTTCGCGTGGAATCATAGTCATGATTGCTCCAGAAAAAATTAGATTTTGTGATTAACAACCCAGGTTTCAACAATATTGCTACCCGCTTGTCTTAAGATAACTGACATAGGGCATCGTAAATTCATGTCTGCTCGTAAACGAACCATATCTTCTTCTGTACCAGAAGTAGTCACTTTTACATTCAGTTCAATAGTAGGAAAAGGGACTGGCACATCAGCAACGCGATCAATACCACGATGGTCTAAATGACCAATAACATCAATTTTGTCTACTTTGAATTCAATCTTCATTTCAGAGGCAATACGACAAGAAATTACGTTAGTACACGCAACGAGAGCACCCAAAAGTGTTTCAAGGGGTGTTGGGCCAACATCGGTACCATGGCGGTAAGGGGGTTCGTCAATAACAAATGAATGCCCACGAACCCGCACTTCTGTCAAACTGTGTGTTGGCGTGTGCCCTTCTAAAACAACTTTTATAAGCTTGTGCTCTTTAACGTTTAACACCCGATTTCCTTTTTAATTAATTCTAAACTCGGCTTTATTAAAGCCTCTAAGCTATGAAAGTTAAATATTGCGCCTTTCGCTTGCCATGTTTTGGCATTGGCTAGCGTAATAGGCAGACCAAACTTTTCACCGTGCTTTAAGATCGTTTTTGCAATGTAGTCAAGCGCGTTTTGAACTTCAGGTACATTAATGTCACCCCCAAAACCCATACTGTGTGACAAATCGTAAGGGCCAATTAAAAACAAATCAAAACCCTTCACATCAAGTATTGATTCTAAATTTGTCATGCCTAATTCAGATTCAATTTGAGGAATAATGATGATATTTTTTGCCCTTGCACCGGTTGCATAGTGAACAGTCTCTAGAATGATGCGGGCGTCTTTTGCTGTTTCAACTCGGGGTATAACAATGCCATCGACCCCTCTATCAAGAATACTGACCCACTCTTCAACTTGTCGACTTTTACTTCGTACAACCGCAGAAACGCCGTGATATTGAGCGGCACGAGCCATAGGCCCAACCGTTTCAATAGCAATACCAGCCCGTTCACAATCTATAAACAAAATGTCGACACCCTGGCGTGAAATTATTTCAGCGATGTCGAAACCACCCGCAAAGGGGTTGATTGCTAAAACAGGTAAGTTCGCTTGAATTTTTTCTTTTGCTTTGGAAGGTAACAGGCTCATGGTTAATTCAACTCAGGTATTAACATGATTTCTTCAGTGGTCATGACAAAGCCCAATGCTGTTCGTATACAAAGCAAAGCTGCATCATGCAAACTTGGGTCATCCATTGTGTCAACGCAATCACTTGGAACAATGACGGCATAATCTCGCGAACAAGCCGCAGCAACCGTTGATAAGACGCAACTATTTGTGTTGACCCCGGTAATTAATAACGTATTGATACCATGAGCTTTAAGTGTAAAGTCTAGGTCAGAACCAATAAAACAGTCATAGCGCTTCTTAGTATTAATCAACCAATCTTTATCATGATCAAACACTTGGGGCATAACATTGCACCCGACAGAACCTTCAATATTGTGACGCTCTACATTTTTACGAGTTGCATTGGGGTCGTCAGCACGGGTTCGCCAAAAGGGGTTTGAACGAATCTCAGACACATCGCGATAAGATGTCATGAGGTGAATAACGGGAATATTTTGCTGACGACACCAGTTAAATAGTTTACTAGCGCTTGCCAAAACCTTATCGGCTTGCGCTTGGGTTTTAACTGGCATCGTTGCAACTGACAAATCCATATGACCACGATGAAAATCAATCGCAATTGCAGCTGCTTTAACTTTATCTACGCCGAGATTCATAAAATTCTCAAATCAAAGGGTCATGTGAAGTACGAAGCAATTCTTTTTGATTAATGCCAAAACGATCGGCTAACCAATCAGCCAGAATCTCTTGACCAATAGTGGGGTTGTCGTGTTGGCAGTGTTCTGCACCAGTCTCTTCTTCAGAAAGTAACCTTAAGGTTACATCTATGCCCTTAGATTTACCATAATCAAACACTTTCTTTGCTTGAGAAACTGTCAATACATCGTGACCACCGTGCATAACAAGAAATGGGCACTTCATATTTTCTAAATGACCTTCAAGCGTAAAGTCACGGGCTTTTTCCATTGATGCCTTCATCGTAGGCTTACCAAACACCCATTTAATGTGTTCAGCTAAACCATGATCTTCTGAGGCGTTACCCCATAAATCTGTAATCGCCCAAATCGCACCATGCGCAATACATGCGGCGAGTCGGGGTTCATAGCACCCTGCTCGGGCGGCATAATACCCGCCTAAACTAGAACCTGAGATAGCAATTCTGCTAGCATCAACATCGTCACGCTTTTCTAACCAATCTATGCAACGACCAATTGGCACTTCGGTGTCAACTCGGTTGGGAACGTTATGCCGGCGTAATGTACCGCCTTGACCAGGACCGTCAATCATCAAAACTGAAATGCCGCGCTGCAATGCACCATGCGCTTGCATAAACCACATTTCATCTTTAATCGAATCAAGCCCACCCATACAGATTAGAACGGGTTGACGCTTAACTGGGAAGGGTGCGCGTACAAAGTAAGCACATAGAGTAACGCCGTTTTCGTAAGGAATTTCTACTGCTTCACCAGCAGGATTTAAATTAGAAATAAACCCTTTGCTACAGGCTTCCATTTTTTCGAAAGTAGGTAAACGCCGTGGGTCATCGGGCTTAAGAAAAAATTCAGCCTGGCGGTAGTAGTCAGCAGCGCGTAAATAGCAATTCATCGCGGTACGAATGTGGTTAAGCTTTTCTTCAGCTAAAGCTTTATTCATATTACGGTCAGCAACGTGCAACCACTCTTTATGCCAACTTTCATAATCACCGGGAATCATTTTACTTGCAGCTTGAAATACCTCACTGACAGCACCACCACCCTCCTGAGTTTCGCCTAGACCACGCCGAAACTGATAAGACAACCAAGGATGTTCAGGCCAATGATGCCAACCATAGGGCTCGTAGTGAGCAAGTTTGTTATCAGTGATTTTTTCGATCAGATTGTCTTCAGACATGTATCAAACCTCAATATGTTGATTCAATAAAATTGAAAGCCTTTCAAGTTACTTGAACAATCATACATACAATTGAAATTACATGTCAACAATTTAAATTTAATTCAAATTATTTTTTTAGCCGTAGCTAAGTCTATTTCTATCAAAAATAATTTCTTAAAGTTAAATTTAAAAAGTGGGTGGTGTACTCACCCAAAGCACTTTAGTTCTTGTTTTTCCTGGGTTTCGATAACTGTGTGGCAACTCTGAGCGATAAACAAAAGAGTCACCTGACTTCAAAATATAGGTTACGTTTTCAACCATTAACTCGAACTCGCCCTCAAGCACAAAACCGACTTCTTCGCCCTCGTGCATCAAAATCCCTTCACTTCCGCCACCAGGGGCCAAAATATGAAGGTTACCCTCAAGCAAATGCCCCAAGTTGGGCGGAACAAGGCGTTCTAAGCGAGAACCCTGTTTATCCATATTGAAAGTTGAACGATCACCGGCACGCGTTACAACACCACGATCGGCTTGAGACTCTTCAAAAAGCACAGAAATTGTGATGTCAAGGCTATGAACAATTCTATGCAACATGGTTAAAGATGGCTGTGCTTTACCATTTTCAATTTTTGATATGAGACTTTCAGAGCAGTTGGTCTTCTCTGCTAAATCTTTTAATGTGAAGCCCTTTATATGCCTCAAACTTTTGATGCTGCGACCAATGTTTGAAACTGCTTTAGACTTGTTTTCAATAGGCAAAGTATGAGGTACAGCCTTGATTAACTTTTTTTTTGTTGCTGCATTTTTTGGGGAAAAACTAACAGCTTTTGGTTCTTTCACAATTGGTTTCTTTTTAGGTTTGGTGATAACTTCAGGCTTAGGTTCTTTCACAATAATTTACTTTTTTTTAAAAATCATTATCAAATTTTACAATTTTCGGTACTCTTCAATTTAAAATCTGCCAAATATTTTGACTCATCTTTAGCAATTGCTTGTCAGAATAACGTTGACTCATTAAAGATAGGCCCAAGGCTTTACCATCAATAGTTGCCAATGGCATCGTAATTTGAGGTACACCAGACATTGATGAAAGACTTAACAAACAAAGGGCATTTGTTCGGTCTTGCTCGCTACTTGCTTCACCTTTTCTAGGTGCTAAATACGATACAGTAGGCATACAAATTACTGAACTATTTAGGTACTCATAAATTTTTTGTGCATTAATCAACATATTTTTTTTGGCATCGGTTGCATCACTTTGATTAATTGTTGACGCCCATTGAAAACGTTCTTTTATACCAGGCCCAAAATTGGGTTGCGCCAAATTGACCCAATCACCATGTGACTGCCATGCCTCATAACCCTGAACAATACGAAATTCATTTTGCCAGTCAAATAATTCATTATTAGACAGACTCGCTGAATCAGTAGCTGAAAACAAAGAAGAAATTTTTTGACATATGGGATTTAAAATATTAGCAAACTCAGGCCTTGCTCTAGCCCAAAGGTCTTCTGGAAGTGCTAGGGTGAGTTGTTTCGTATTAAGATTAAACTTGTCAGCGGGTAATAATGCCTCACCCACCTGCAACATGACGTCAGGGCTTTGAGAAACCCAACCCGCCGTATCAAAACTTGGAGCAAGGGGCACAACCCCGCGAGAACTTAACACCCCATGAGAAGGCCTTAAACCCCAAACTCCACAAAAACTGGCGGGCAATCTGACTGAACCGGCGGTATCGGCACATAAAGCAAAATCACATAAACCTGCGGCAGCCGAAACTGCAGCACCTGAACTAGACCCGCCAGGAATACGTTCATGATTATGGGGGTTTACAGGTGTACCGTAATGAATGTTTTCACCGACCAAGCTGTATGCCAACTCTTCAGTGATAGTTTTACCGATCACTTTGACGCCAGCCTCTAACATCTGCTTGACGATTTCAGCATGCTCATCGGGAACAGAATGACTACTTAACCATTGAGGATTTCCAGCACCTGTTGGATGACCGGCAATGTCGAATAAATCTTTTACAGAAGCCGTCAACCCACTTAACGAGCCATCTGATTTGGCTTCAATCGTAAAGTTGCCATCCGGTGTAAATGCATTCCAGTTCATATTGAATCTTAAATAAAGGTTATTTGATGTTGAATGATAAATAACTATTTTATTTTGAAAAGTTTCATTGCATTTAAACCTTCTATCAAATCTCGATCATCTTGTGACAAACTCGTAACGCCTGCTATCAATTGGCGAGGGTTGTCTTCACCCATATCAAACGGATAGTCTGTACCCAACATGAAACGATTAGCGCCATATCGATTGATAAGATTCCCCAGTATTTGCGAGTCATGTGTAATCGTATCGAAGAAAACCTTTTCAAGGTAAAAAGAGGGTTTTTTCTTAATAATCGTTCTAGCGTCGGGCCGCGATTTCCATGCATGATCCATTCGAGCCCAATAACTGGCAAGAAAACCACCCCCGTGAGCAGCCAAAATCTTAAGTTTTGGGTGACGAGCAAGAACACCATCAAATATTAAATGTGCAAGCGCTAGCGATGTATCAAAAGGGTTGCCAATGACATTATTAAAATAATGCTCCACTAATCGTTCACCCTGACTAAAACCCATCGGGTGAAGGAAAACCACAGCACCTAAGTCAGTTGCTTTTACGAAAAATTTCTCGAGCCCTAGAGCGGGGTCAGTTAAGTTTAGACCGTTAACATTCGTACAAATTTCAACGCCCCGCAAACCCATATCGTTTACTGCATACTCTAACTCTTTAATAGCTAATTCAACATTTTGCAAAGGAACAGTACCTAAACCTACAAATCGGTCAGGGTTTTCAGCCACGACTTGCGCAATACTTTCATTAATATCTCGAGAAACTTTTGCACCCACATCGGGTTCAGTAAAATAGTAGTACTGAATAGGTGCAGGCGATAAGACTTGGACGTCAACGCCCATCTTGTTCATATCTTTTAAACGTTCTGCCACATTACCAAATTTTAGACCGCGCTCTTTAATTTGATTTTGGTTAGTCAAACGTGACAGCTCTGTTGCAAAGACAGCTGTCGCATCGTACATGCCAGGTTTCAAATACGCATACTTTGCGTTCACTTCAGGGTTCAAATAGTGACAATGGGTATCCACGACCTTAAATTTCTTTCCAGCCTTCGTCTTAGAGGGCTCTTTTTTCTCTACAATTTTTTTCGAACTAAATTTATGAGCGGTTGCAACCATCGCTTGATGACGGTGTTTCGGATCTGCACAGCCTAGGGAACATTTATAGAACATAGTGACCTCAAGTAACCAATGAAGTATAGTAAAGTGTCTTGAAAATTATTCAATATTTGCATTCTATTTTAATTTATTTGTTTTGAGTTGAATTTTTATAACTTTCGCTTTCTAAGCAATCTATCCAGTTATTTATTTTTTTATTTTTAATGATTTAAAAAGAAATCTATGAGCATCTCATTGACTATTAACGGTAGCCCTTCTGCATTAGAACTTGATGCCAGCACCCCGCTTTTATACGCTATTAGAAATGATCTTGATTTCAAAGGCACTCGTTTCGGTTGTGGCAGCGGGCACTGTGGTGCCTGTACAGTTTTAATAGATGGCAAGGCTGTTCAGTCTTGTGACACCCCCCTCTACTTAGCTGAAAATAAAAATATTCAAACGATTGAGCATTTAATTCATGAAAAGGTCGGACGCATTGTCCAACAGTCTTTTCTTGACGAACAAGCTGCTCAATGCGGTTACTGCATCAATGGCATCATGGTTTCAGTCATTTCGATGCTGACAAAAAATAATGAGCCAGACCAAGCAACAATCATGATGTGTTTAAACAGACATCTTTGTCGATGTGGCACGCACACACGTATTATCAAAGCAACACATCGAGCTATTCGTGAATTAAAGAAAGCAATCTAAATGAACACACAAACCTTACCCCTCGGCATTCGAAATAACCTGTTACTAAGGCAATGGTTAGCCATTGCAAGTTCAGATAACAAAGACAAACCTGACGTCATAAGTATTTATTCTGGCAAGGTTGAGCTAGGTCAGGGTATTGAAATCGCCATGCAACAAATTGCAGCGGATGCCTTAGGTGTTGATCTAGATCAGATTTATTTTGTAACAGCAGGCACACATTTAAGCCCGAATGAAATGCACACAGCAGGCAGTATGTCTATTGATCAAGGGGGGTCTGCGCTGAGATCTGCGTGTCGCTTTGCACATTATATGTTTCTAAAGGCCGCAGAAAATTATTTACAGGTTGCAAGTGATTCAATTCAAACACAGTCTGGTGTTTTTTCTAGCGCTTTGACACAAAAGACATGCACGTATTGGAATCTAGCTGACAAAGTCAACTTGAACCAAGAAGTTCAGTGTGTTGATACCTATCCGTTAAAAACTAAGTACGTGGGTAGAAGTTCATTACGCACAGATCTCGTTAAAAAGTTATCTGGTGAAGCTTTCATACAAGATCTCACTGTAAAAAATATGATTCATGGGCGCGTCATACGCGGCCAAATAGGCGAATCAAAACTCATTAATATTGATCACGCTCAAATTGAACAGCTTGAGGGAGTTGATCAGGTTGTTCATTCTGGTAGTTTTTTAGCCCTTTTAGGCTACAACGAAGCCAAACTCATTCAGGCATTAAAAAAAGCAAGAAATTTTGTCGAATTTGAAGCTGCACATTTACCCGTTCATCTTGATATTGAAGAACTATTCACTTCAATGCCTGCAGAGTCTTCTGTTGTTTTTGATGAAGGCGCTCCAACGCAAACTCAGCATTCACATCAAGCTCGTTTTTCTCGTCCCTATCTTGCCCATGCCTCAATCGGGCCAGCATGCGCATTAGCCACCATGCAAGAAGGTCAGCTAAAGGTTTGGTCACATTCACAAGGAATATACCCACTTAGATCACAATTAGCACAAGCTTTTAAATTAGACGAGTCGGTAGTTGAAGTGATACATGCACCGGGTTCAGGTTGCTACGGTCACAACGGGGCAGATGATGTCGCTTTTGATGCTGCTTTCATAGCCATTCAGTCAGGTCTAAGTGTACGCATTCAATGGATGCGTGAAGATGAAATGACATCATCGCCATTTGGCTCTGCTGGTTTAATTGAAATAAATGCAGGCGTTGACGCTAACAATAAAATTTCTAGTTGGAATATAGACATCTGGAGCCACTCGCATTTAAATAGGCCGGGCTCTGTTCCCGGCGTCAACCTCTTAGGGGCATGGCAAATTGAAGATGGGTGGCCAAGGCCCATCAGTCAAGACCTGCCTTTACCAAATGGGGGTGGGCATCGTAACGCAGTGGCAATTTATGATTTAGTTCAACAAAAAATTAATTATCACTTTATTGAAAAATCACCTCTTAGAACTTCTGCATTGAGAAGCTTAGGTAGCTACCTGAACATCTTTGCTATTGAATCGTTCATGAATGAGCTTGCTGAAAAATCAGGCGTAGACCCAATTGAATTTAGAATCAATCATTTAAAAGATCTACGCGCCATCGCTGTAATCAAGAAGGTTGTTCAAGCTTCAAATTATTACAACCAATCCTTAGCAGAGGGAAATCAAGGCTTAGGCATTGGATTTGGTCGTTATAAAAACACCGCAGGCTATTGCGCCGTGATCGCTTTAATTAATGTGACAGAAAAAATTCAAGTTGAAAAAATTTGGGCTGCAGTCGATGTTGGTTTAATTGTTAACCCAGACGGTCTTAAAAACCAGATTGAAGGTGGAATAATTCAAGCCATTAGCTGGACTTTAAAAGAACAAATTCAATGGAATGATACGGGTATAACAACTTACGATTGGGAAACCTACCCGATTTTAAATTTTGACGAAGTTCCAGAAATTGAACTGCATTTAATTGAACAACCTGATCAACCAAGCCTCGGTGCGGGGGAAATTGCTGCTGGACCTGTACCTGCTGCTATAGGAAATGCCGTAGCGCATGCTATTGGCATACGCGCAAGACATCTTCCATTAAGTCCTGACCGTTTGACTCAGCTCATTATGAATAGTTAAAGTGACTTTAAGAACAATTCATCATACACGGCTCGCATGATATGGTTTGTTTGTAGCTTCATACATGCAGGTTGAATAAATATCGACTTATTCGTATGTCATATCTACGGTTTTTGACTAAGATGACAACTGAAAATAAT
>Ga0335396_10007686_pt1 | contig 10236 bp, 9 predicted proteins | sample FRY02_FD_205743 | JGI IMG/M metagenome (GOLD analysis project Ga0335396, IMG submission 205743) | Freshwater microbial communities from Lake Fryxell liftoff mats and glacier meltwater in Antarctica - FRY-02 (spades assembly) (version 2) | ecosystem: Environmental > Aquatic > Freshwater > Ice >... | reverse complement strand
CCGCGCGTTCGCCTTCGCGGTGGATCATTTCGTCATAGGTGACGACTTTGCGCAGTTCCGGAAACATCAAACTCTCCTTGTTCAGACACCGCTGATACGGCGCACTTTTCCTTCGGTCTCGTTGCCCTGATAGATGCCGAAAGCACCGCTGCGGCTTTCGTCGCAATAGCGTTGCATCATGCTGCGTTCGGCGGAGTTGTGCATCTGGTCCCATGGGATATCTGAAAGGGGGTAAAAGCGCAGTCCGGCTGGGGCTGTGCCGCGCACCTGTCCGTGGTAATAGATACCATGGGCTTTGGCGTTGCGATCCTGGAAAACCGCATAGAGGAAATCGACATCGGCGCTAAGGCCTTGTGACGCCAGGGCGTCGCGCAATCGGTCGATGCTGGGGCCTGGCTGTGGTGACAGCGGCAAGGACAGCGCACCATCGGCCGCCACGCTCATCAAAACCGCGCCATCCTGCATCAGAACGGCACCGACGCGAGCGCCGGACGTTGCCGCAACGGCCTCAACAAGCGGTGCATCGGCATCGACCGAGAAATAGCGGCCCCGGAAATATCCCAAAGGTGCGCCGTCGCCGGTGGCGAAATCAATCACCCGTCCGATCAGCACGATATGATCGCCCGCATCGACAAGCCGCTCCTGACGGCAGGCAAAGCGCGCTAGGGTGCCGTCGAGCATCGGCACACCACCTGCGCCCGACTGCCAGGCGCATTGATCGAATTTGTCAGGCGCGCGCGAGGCAAACAGCGCCGAGACGGATTGTTGGTCGCTGCCAAGGACATTCACGCCGAAGTGGCCGGCTTCGGTAAATATGGTGCAGCTGTGGGCCGATTTGGCAAGACACACCAGCAGCAGCGGTGGGTCGAGCGACACAGAGCTGAACGAATTGGCGGTAAAGCCGCGGGGCGTGCCATCCGCCTGCCGAACCGTCAGCACAGTGACGCCAGTTGCAAAGCTGCCGAAGGCATCGCGCAAATGGCGCGGGCTTATGGGGCGGGATTCCGGCAGAAAATCGTGAACAGTCTGGTTGCCGAGACGGGCGGGCGTTTGGGGTACTGGTGCGGGATGCGCCGAAAATCGCAATGGATTTGCGGCCACCTTCCAAGGGCGCAACTGTGGTTCGGCATGCGGAACCGTCGCGATCATGTCACGCGCCGCCACATGCGGATCAGCAAAGATATCAGCGACGGTATTGACCGGGCCGAACGGAACCTTGCCTCCCAACAGGCGCGTCAAATCAGCTTTGGAGTGACGTGCCGTCCACTCCGCCACCATGGGATTCAACACCCCGGCGTGCGCACGGCGGGCGGCGCGGGTCGCAAAGCGCGGGTCTGCCCCCAAGTCGCCCTGATCCATCGCCAGCGCAAGATTGCGCCAGAAGAGGTCGTCCACGACGCCCAAAGCCACATGCCCGTCGCTGGCCGGAAAGACGCCGAAGGGGGCCAGAAGCGGGTGACCATTGCCCTCTGGCCCCGGCACCGATCCGTCGAAATCATACTGGTAGATCGCCCGTTCACACAGGCTGATCATGGCGTCATACATCGCGATATCAAGGAACTGTCCGCGCCCTGTGGCTTCGGCTTGACGCAGGGCGGCAAGGATGCCGAATGACATCAGCGCCCCTGCAAAGACATCGCCGATACCGGGGCCAACCTTGGTGGGCATGGCGGCATCCGGCCCGGTGAGCGAGATCAGACCGCCCATCGCCTGCGCCACCACATCGTAGGAAGGCCAATCGGCATAGGGGCTGTCCCCCGAGCGCGGATCGCCAAATCCGCGGATCGCGGCATAGACCAGACGCGGATTGATCGCCGCCAGCGTCTCATAAGATAGGCCCAGACGCTCCATCACGCCGGGGCGATAGTTCTCGACCAGAACGTCTGCGGTGGCGACCAGCGCCCGCAGGTCGGCTTTGCCAGCCTCGGATTTCAGATCCAGCACGATACTTTTCTTGGACCTGTTAAGGCTGACGAAATACCCCGCCCACAGGTGGTCCGGATCATCATCGCGAAACGGACCATTGCTGCGGCTGGTATCGCCGCCGGGGTCTTCGATCTTGATGACTTCGGCGCCGTGATCGGCCAGCATCATGGTGCAATAAGGGCCCGACAGCATCCGGGACAGATCCACCACGCGCAGGCCCGACAGGATACCTTTTGCGTCAGCCATGCGGCACCACCTTGCCTAGAAAGGCCTGCAGGGCCGTATTTGTCGATTCCGGGTCTTCCATCAGCGCCATATGGCGCAAGCCGGGCAGGATAACGGTTTCAGCGCCACCGATTTCAGACGCAATGGCGCGGGCCATGTCGGGGCCATTGCCATAGTCCTGATCCCCGGTCATAACAAGCGTCGGGCAGGCGATGGGGGGATGTGGGGCCACGATTTCGTCAATCCCGTCCGCAAGGATGCGGTAGAGTTGCGGATAGGTGGCGGGATTGTTCGCCATTACCCAATCGCGCACCTTTTGCATGATATCGGGGTTCTGTTGCCGAAAATCGTCGGTAAACCACCGGGTCAGGGCGGCTTCGACTGTCGAGGCGGGCCCATTGCCAGCCGCTTCGTCCACCCGCGCCACGATCGCAGCTTGCGCAGCTGCGTCCCGCAGATGCGGAGAGTGCAGAATTGCCAAACCCAAGGTGCGGCCAGGGTGGTCTTGCGCAAAGCGACGGGCGATCATGCCGCCCAGCGAAAAGCCCACAAGGACCGCCGCCTGCACCCCCAGATCGTCCAGCAAACCGGCCAGTTGTTGGGACAAAAGCCTCAGAGTCGGGAGGGGCGTGGGAGGGGGCGTTTCACCATGCCCGAGGATGTCAAAGGCCAGCACGCGATACTGCGCCGAAAGCGCCGGGATTGTCTGCGCCCAGACATCACGGTTCAGGCCAAGCCCGTGGATCAGCACTACAAGCGGCGCAGCTGACGGGCCGTGAAGATCATAGGCCGTGCCATCCGCTGTGCGCTTCATTGCCCCAAATCCTTGGGAAGCGGTCGCCATGCCACGACCTCTACTTCGACCCGGCAATCGACCAGAAGATCGCTGACGACCGCTGACCGTGCCGGCGGATCTTCGGGAAAATACTCGGCATAGACTGCGTTGAAGCCTGGAAAGTCCGCACGGTAGCGCAGCCAGATCATGGCCTTGACTACATCTGTCCGATCGCAGCCTGCTAGGGCCAGCGTTTCGGAAATGGCATCCAGCACCGCACGGGTTTGGTCTTCGATGCTGCCGACGGTCATCGGCACCCCGTCCTGCATAGGGATCTGCCCTGTCAGATAGACGTTGTCGCCGGCGCGAATGGCGCGCGACAGAGACAGCTTGCGCCCGCCAATCACCAAGGGTCCGCCGATCACCGTTCTGCCTGTCGTCATAATGCCCCCTTGTTCGGATCAAAGAGACACCGCAAGACCACGAGGAGTTGCGTTTTTTTCGCCAATCGTTGGCGAAAATCCGCACACCTTTAAGGCTATCTGACGCAAAGTGAAGGCCAGATGGGCTGGCAGAGGGGCAACGCGATGACCGCAATCAAAGATTATCAGATGCTGATTGATGGCGCTTGGGTTGGGGCGTCCGATGGCAAGCATTTTGAAAGTGTCAATCCGACCACGGGCAAGGTCTGGTGCCGGGTGCCGGAGGCGACAGCCGAAGATGTGGACCGCGCGGTAAAGGCGGCGCACCGCGCGTTCTCTTCTGGGCCTTGGGCAGAGATGAGCCCATCCGCCCGTGGCCGCTGTCTGCGCAAGCTGGGGGATTTGCTGGCAGAACAGTCCGAAAACCTTGGCCGCACCGAAACCATTGACACAGGCAAGATGCTGAAGGAAACCCGCTGGCAGGCGAAATATATCGCTGAATTTTTCCACTTCTACGCCGGTTGCGCCGACAAGATTTCTGGTGAGACGCTGCCGATCGACAAGCCGGAAATGTTTGTCTTCACGCGGCGAGAGCCTCTTGGCGTCGTGGCGGCCATCGTGCCGTGGAACTCGCAGTTGTTTCTTGTGGCCGTGAAGATGGGCCCCGCACTGGCGGCGGGCAATACTGTGGTTCTGAAAGCATCCGAACATGCATCTGCCGCCATGCTGGAATTTGGCGCGCTGATCGAAGCCGCAGGTTTTCCGCCAGGGGTGGTCAACATCGTGTCGGGCCATGGTGATCCGTGCGGTCGTGTGCTGACCTCGCACCCGTTGGTGGCGCGGATTTCCTTTACTGGCGGGCCGGGCGCGGGGCGCGCGGTCCTGAGCAACTCGCGTGAGAATTTTGCGCAGGTCTCGCTTGAGCTGGGTGGGAAATCGCCATTCGTCGTGTTCGAGGATGCCGATATCGACAGCGCCGTGAACGGTTCTGTTGCCGGGATTTTTGGCGCCACCGGTCAAAGCTGCGTGGCGGGATCCCGGCTTTATCTGCACGAAGATATTGCGGATGCGTTTCTGGAAAAGATGGTCGGCATGGCCCGCCAGATCAGGATTGGCGACCCCCTGGAAGAGGACACCCAGATGGGCCCCCTTTGCACCGCTGGCCAGCTGGCAACCATCGAGCGCGAAGTGGCGCATGCGAAAACAGAAGGCGCGCGTATTCTGTGCGGTGGCAAGCAGCCCGACGGTTTGGGCGGCACATATTACGAGCCCACAATCGTCGATTGCCCCCGTCAGGATCTGCGGATCGTGGATACCGAACTTTTCGGCCCCGTCCTCAGCGTGCTGCGCTTTCGCACCGAGGCCGAGGTGATTGCCTTGGCCAACGACACCCAGCACGGGCTGGCGGCGGGTGTCTTCACGCGGGACGGGGCGCGACAAATGCGGATGGCAAAGGCAATCCGCTGCGGGATCGTCTGGATCAACACTTACCGTGTCGTGTCGCCCATTGCGGAATTTGGCGGGGTGAAAGGCTCGGGCTATGGGCGCGAAAGCGGGTTTCAGGCGATGTATGATTATACACGCCCGAAAACCGTCTGGGTCAACACCTCGACCGAGCCGATGGCAAACCCCTTCGTCATGCGCTGAAACGCATCAAGACCGATAGATTAATGGCCAGCCGCTGAGGCTGGTCTTTTCATTTCCGGCAGTTGAACAACTGACGAAAAAACGATCGCAGCGTCGGAATTTCGACAATCCAGATCGCCATTACGCTCATCATCAATTGGAACCGGATCGCAGCGGAGAATGAGATGAAGTTTCAACTGGCCATCAATCTTGAGCGTATAGACGACAGCCTCGACATGAAGGAGGTCGCGCGCCACACGCTAGAAATGGTGCAGATGGCCGATCAGGGCGGTTTCAACATCGCCTGGGCGGCGGAGCATCACGCGCTGGAAATGACCATCGCGCCAAATCCGTTCTCGATCCTTGCGTGGTGGGCGGGCCATACCGACCGCATCCGCCTTGGGACTGCCTGTGTTGCCGCGGCCTATTGGCACCCGATCAAGGTTGCGGGCGAGGCGGCGTTTGTTGACCTGATCTCGGGCGGACGGCTGGAGTTCGGCATCGGCTCGGGCGCCTATCAGCGCGAGTTTGACCGGATGCATCCGGGCCTGAAACAGTCTGACGCCTGGCGCTACATGCAGGAAATGTTGCCAGTGGTGCGCGCATTGTGGAAGGGCGACTACGCGCATGAGGGCGAAAACTGGAGCTTTCCCACTGCCACATCCTGCCCCAAGCCCCTGCAGGCAGAGGTGCCGGTCTGGGTCGCGGCCCGTGCGCCCATCACCTATGATTACGCGGTCAAGAATGGCTGCGATATCATGTCTTGGCCCCTGACCCGCGATATGTCCGAGGCGGAAACCTACATGAATCGGATGAAGGAGGCGGTGGCCAATAACCCCGGCTGCAAGCGCCCCATAATGGCGATGATGCGACATACCGCCGTTTACGGCAAACAGGACGACTGGATGGTGCCGGTCCGTGCGGCACAGCGGCAGTTGTCGCAATTTGAAAACCTGTTCAAGAACATGGGGGATGTCGAGAACGGTTTCCCCAAATCGATCCCGTTCGACCAGCTTGGCAACCGCGCCGAATACGACCCCGAAATGCTGCGGCGCAACCTGATGTTCGGCACACCTGATGAAGTGATCGCAAAACTGAAAGAGTATGAGGCGATGGGCGTGGATGAATTCATCTACTACGCCAGCCTGGGGTTGGGATTGGCAGAACAGAAACGCTCGCTCGAGTTGTTCTGCAAAGAAGTCATCCCGGCCTTCGCCTGAAAGGAAAAGTCATGAGCCATGTTGAAGTCACCCGTCGCGGACGGGTGCTGGAAGTCACGCTGAACAAGCCCAAGGTCAACGCGATCGACATCGAAATGAGTCAGGACATGGGTCGGGCCTTTGCGCAGTTGCGCGATGATCCCGATCTGTGGGTTGGCATCCTGACGGCAGAGGGCGACCGGATCTTTTCTGCCGGATGGGATCTCAAGGCTCTGAACGCGGGCGAGATGTCCTTGGACAACTGGTGGGAGACGGCAGATTACGGCATCGGCGGTTTCGGCGGGCTGACGGAAAACTGGCAGATGAACAAGCCGGTGATCTGTGCGCTGAATGGCATGGCCATTGGCGGCGGGTTCGAGATTGCCATGTCCTGCGATCTGATCATCGCAGCGGACCATGTGGAATTCGCCCTGCCGGAAATGCCTTTGGGCATCGTGCCCGATGCAGGTGCCTTGCAACGTCTGCCCCGGCTGATCCCACGCAACATCGCCATGGAAATGCTGCTGTTGGGGCGCCGGATGTCCGCGCAAGAGGCGGCGCATTACGGGCTGGTCAACAATGTCGTGCCCAAGGAAAACCTGATGGAGGCGGCCCGTGCCTGGGCCGATCAGATCGCTGGTTCCGCCCCACTTGCCATGCAGACCGTCAAGGAAGTCGAACGCGCTATTCAGGCCATGCCCTTGGAAGCCGCGTTCAATCACATGCGCACCGGCGACCTGCCGATCTATCGCGCCATGCTGAAATCCGATGATGCAGCCGAAGGCATCGCCGCCTTCGTCGAAAAACGCAATCCCAACTTCAAGGGCAGCTAGATGTATCCCGATCCCAGATCTGTCACTCGCGTTACCACCCTTGGTGCTGGCCCCATCGGCGGCGGTTGGGCCGCGCATTTTCTGGCGCGCGGCTATGATGTGACCGCCTATATCCATTCGGAAGCTGAGGTTCCGGCGCTGATGTCGGTGATCAATACCGCCTGGATCAGCCTGACCGCGCTGGGCCTTGCGCCGGGTGCGACGCGCGATCGGCTGCGGATCACCACCGATCTGGCAGATGCGGTGAAAACAGCGCAGTTCATTCAGGAAAGCGCACCAGAGCGGCTGGATATCAAGCAGGCACTTTACAAAAATCTGGGCGATCTGGCGCCGCGCGATTGCGTGATTGCGTCCTCGACGTCCGGCTTGATGATGACCCAGATCCAGACAGACTGCATGACGCCGCAGCGCACAGTGATCGGCCACCCGTTCAACCCGCCCTATCTTCTGCCCTTGGTCGAGGTTGTTGGCGGCAAAGGCACCGAGCCTGCCGCGGTGGCTTGGGCGGTTGAATTCTACCGGATCGCGGGCAAGGCGCCTTTGGCCATGAAAAAGGAAATCCCCGGTTTTGTCGCGACGCGTTTGCAAGAGGCGTTGTGGCGCGAGGCTCTGCACATGGTCGCCAATGGCGAGGCGACGCCGGATGATATCGACAATGCGCTAATGAATGGGCCTGCGCCCCGCATGGCGGTCCAAGGCCAATGCATGGCGTTTCACGTTGCCTGTGGCGAAGGCGGCATGGCGACCAATCTGGATCAGTTCGGCCCGGCGCTGAAATGGCCCTGGACGCGGCTGGACGCGCCCGAGTTGACGCAAGAGTTGCGCGACCGCATGGTTGATGGCTGCAATGACATTGCGGCGGGCAGGCATTTCGAAGACATGGCCGCCACGCGCGACCGCGAGATTGTCGCGGTGCTGAAGGCCATACGAGACGCGCGGCGCTGACGGTCAAAGGCGGTCCTGGCGAAGAACCTGCATAGGCTTTGCCGTGCCCCGGTTCTGCAGGGCCTGAAGAAATCGCGACAGCGTCCCTGGCCAGCTTGGGGCGTTTTCCTTTTCCGGCCAAGCCAGGCGATATTCGCTGGGCCGCCGACCAAAGCATTTTCCAAAAGAGAACGCGAAATGCGAAAGCGTGTTGAACCCGGATGCCGTAGCAATGTCGCGCACGCTCAGATCGGTTGAGATCAGCAAAACGCGCGCATGTTGCAACCGCAACAACAGGCCGAACTGAACCAGAGTGCAGCCGATGGCGTGCTTGAACTGCCGTTCCAATTGGCGTTGCGATATCCCCAAAGCGTCCGCAATATTCGGAACACTCAGCGGCTCAAGAATGTTCTGCTCGATCAGGCTTATGGCCTCGCGGACGATGGGGATCAGGGTATCGGTGCCGCGCCCCATGGTCCGGCGTTGTGGCGCGGTTGCAGGACGCACAGGGTGGTGCATCAGTTGATCCGCAATTTCGCCGGCCAAACCTCCGCCATGCGCCTCGCCTATCAGGCGCAACATAAGATCCACACCCGCAAGGCCCCCGCCGCAGGACATTGTGATGTCGTCGATGGTATAGATCTGCTCGACAAGATCAATATCGGGAAACTGCTCCTGGAACCCCGGACCATATGACCAATGGGTCGTGACCTTGCGCCCCGAGAATATGCCAGACCTGGCAACCAGATAGGCGCCCATCTCGACCGAACAGATGCGCGCCCCCTCACGCGCCTGTTTGCGGATCCACGAGAACAATGTCTCGTTCCGGTAACTTTCGGCCCCCCAGCTGCCCATGACGAAGATGATCTCCCCACGTCTGTTGCGGTTTTCCGGAAGCCGCGCGCGCAAGGTAAAACCATTGCTCGCCTTGATCTCGACGCCATCGAACGACTCGACTTCCCACGAATACAGAGGCTTTGAGGAGAGATAGTTCGCAATGCGCATCGGCTCGATCATGGTCATCAGCGTCGACATGTTAAAGCGCGGAATAATCAGGAAAGTTACATTCGCCACCAAGGCGTCCTTGTTCCTTAAGACCGGAGAAGGGGCCATCGGGCGATGCTGCGGGGTGGTGCTATTTTTCGACATTGACCCAGAATATATGGCGAAAAAATGAAATGAAACAGGAATCCACAGTAGAAGATAAAGGAAAAGAGGGAGGCTGGAATGAATTTCGAAGTGGTGGTGACATGCGCGGTGACAGGGGCAGGGGACACCACGGGCAAAAGCCCGCATGTGCCGGTGACACCAGAAGAAATTGCCCGTGAAGCCATCGAAGCTGCCAAAGCGGGCGCTTCGGTTGCCCATTTGCATGTGCGTGATCCTGCGACGGGAAAGGGCTCTCGCGACCCAGCATTGTTCCGCGAAGTGGTTGACCGCGTGCGCGACAGTGGCACCGATATCGTCATTAACCTGACGGCAGGAATGGGCGGCGACTGGACACCTGATCCGCAGAACTGGGCGCTGCCTGGCCCCGGCACCGACATGATCGGGCCGGACCAACGGCTGGCACATGTGAAGGATTGCCTGCCAGAAATCTGTTCGTTGGATTGCGGCACGCTGAATTTCGGCAATGACAACAGCATCTACATCTCTACCCCACCGATCCTGCGGCGGATGGCGGCGCTGACCAAGGAATGGGGTGTGAAACCGGAACTGGAAGTGTTCGAATTGGGCCACATCCGTTTCGCCCGCCAGATGCAGGCCGAAGGTCTGCTAGCTGATCAGCCGATGTTCCAGTTGTGCCTCGGGATTCCATGGGGCGCCGATCAGACTGTGGAAACCATGAAAGCGATGAAAGAACACCTGCCACCCGACGCAAGCTGGGCCAGCTTTGGCATCAGCCGCATGCAGATGCCGATGGCTGCCGCAGCTGTGGCAATGGGAGGCAACGTGCGTGTTGGTCTGGAAGACAACCTTTTCCTTGATCGCGGCGTGCTGGCGACGAATGCGCAACTTGTCGAACGTGTGATCGGCATCATCGAGCGGATGGGCGCGCGTGTCCTGACCCCGCAAGAGGCGCGCAACAAATTGAAACTTCGCGGCGCGGACGCCTGAGGGATGGTAGGGATTGGCAACAGCGGCAGCCTGCAACTAAAATCTTTAGTCAAGCGTTATGGCAGCTTTACCGCAGTCGAAAACGTAAACCTCGAGATTGAACGTGGAGAGTTTCTGACGTTGCTGGGCCCATCAGGTTCGGGCAAAACGACGCTGCTGATGATGATGGCCGGGTTTCAGGACATCAC
>Ga0335396_10007685_pt1 | contig 10241 bp, 8 predicted proteins | sample FRY02_FD_205743 | JGI IMG/M metagenome (GOLD analysis project Ga0335396, IMG submission 205743) | Freshwater microbial communities from Lake Fryxell liftoff mats and glacier meltwater in Antarctica - FRY-02 (spades assembly) (version 2) | ecosystem: Environmental > Aquatic > Freshwater > Ice >... | reverse complement strand
AACGTAGGTGACACCATAGACTTTTGGCGTGTTTTATATGCAAACAAAGAAGAAGGTCGTTTACTTCTACTTGCCGAGATGAAACTACCAGGAGAAGCTTGGCTAGAGTTCAAGGTTTCAGGAGATAAACTCACTCAAACTGCCACATTTAGACCTTTAGGTATAGCAGGCAGATTATATTGGTTTGCTGTTTTTCCGTTCCATGGATTTATCTTCAAAGGGATGCTAAAGCATATAACTGAGGATAAAAACTAAACGTCTTAAAGAATTAAGGCAGAATCCCTAATCAATCCCCTATTTTTGCACGATGCAATTTTGGTGGCTTTTTATGCTATTTTTCTTTCCGTTCATAGGCGGAGTTATTGGTTTATTAATCCAATCAGAAAAAACACGACAACTCAAGCTCTTCCTAGCATTTAGTGGAGCATTTCTTATCTCCATTACCATACTAAACCTTATACCAGAAGTATATGAGAAAGTAGGGCATAAAGCAGGCTACTTTATTCTAGCAGGATTCTTCTTGCAGATAGTATTAGATTTTTTCACCAAGGGAATAGAACACGGTCACCTACACTTTCACGAGTTTAAAAAAGGATTTCCGTACTCCGTATTCATAGCATTGAGTCTACACGCATTCATAGAAGGTCTAGGTCTGGGCGGAGGAGCATTTTCAGAAGCCATACAAAACAATATGGTATTTGCCATTGGGTTACATGAACTGCCTGCTGCATTTGCTCTAGCAGTAGTGCTCAAGAGCGTTTTCTCTAAAAGCAGCACAAACTACCTTTGGATAGCTATATATGCTGCTATGGTGCCGCTAGGTATGCTAGTAGGTTCGTATTTGGTTGATTATCAAGATATTCTCACAGGATTAATAGGAATTGTAATCGGTGTGTTTTTACATATCAGTACTACTATTCTATTCGAAAATAATGAAAGCCATACGTATGGAAGGTACAAGCTCGTTGCTATAGTGATAGGCTTAGCAGTAGCACTGCTCGCCGTAAACTTTCATATTCATTGACACTTGCACGTAGATTAAAACTTGGATTTTATAGTATAGCACTCTGCTGTTCTATTGCCTATTGGTACTCGGTCCACTACCCTTCTCCACAAATAGCTAAGACTGTTTCCATTGCCATTCCTCAAATTCCCGTAGTAGACAGTCTGCATCTTAATGAAGCTTTAAACTATTGTAATCAGAATGGCTATAGCACTCAATTTTCCATCATCATAAATCTGGCACCACATTCTGGTAGATATAGATTATTTGCATTTAATCTAGAGACCCATGACACACTTATCAAGGGCTTGGTAGCTCACGGACATTGCAAGAGTACTGATAACAGATTTGCACAATTCAGCAATGAGATAGGAAGCAATTGCTCGTCACTTGGCCACTACAAGGTGGGCGGTAAATATGAAGGGTCATTTGGGACTTCGTATAAACTTATAGGTAGAGATAGTACCAATAGTAATGCTCTAAATCGCTTTGTGGTATTGCACTCACATAGCTGTGTATCTGATTATGAGCAAGAAGATGATATATGCTTAAGCGAAGGCTGCACTACAGTATCTCCTAAAGTGCTTCAAGAACTTATTCCTTACCTAGACAGTGATACCAAGCCTATTCTGCTTTGGATCTACGATTAGTCTGTCTACAGTACTAATCGCCTGTTTGCCTCACCCTATAGTATAATTGGGCAACTAGCCGCTATCCGTAGATCTGATTGAGCACTCCTGCTAGTCTTACCCCAGCTTGCTCTAGTCGCTGCTCTACAGTAGTTAAGTGTCTGTAGACATAGTCATATTTTAGGTTTACATACTCTCCAAAGTCGTAACACGCTGCTCGTAGATCTTGGCTCTCGTGTGCCCAATCTCTTACTGATGTACTTTGCCAAGTACTCACTTGAGTAGCATCTACTCCCCTATTGATATGATTTCCCCATTCGGTATAGCTCAGTTGCTGGTCGTCTATTATCTCACTATCCCACACGTGGTGCAGGTTCGTAGATTCGCCAAACCAATTTACTTTTATCGTATTACCACCTTTGTCTTCTGCCAAACCTACGTGCAGCGGCTGGTGCAGATCGCCTATAAGATGTACCAATGCCATAATAGCAAACTCCTCATCTTTTACGATTTTAAATTTTTTGGTTTTCAACTCTTCTACTATGGTTTCTATAGCCCAGATTACGTCTCCATCTTCATTGGGTTCTATATCTTCGTATCGTTTACCATCTGGTATGCTCACGTAGTGCCAAGAACCCATAAACTTGTAAGCTGTATCTGCACGTATAAAATCGAGGTAGTTACCACTCATTTCTAGAGAATAGTTAGCTAAAATTTTGTCGATGTTGTCACTCGCTTTTTCAGTCAAATGCTGCTGAGCTACATACCCCACTACCCTGTGCCCTGTCTTTCCCCAAGCCATTAAGTTTAGGCTAAACAATAAGCCTGCTATCACTCCTAGTATCGATTTACCATTCATATACTGCAATGATACTAAAGAGGATACTATTCTAATGCTTAAAATAAGAGCCTAGAGGCAAACTAATTATTAGTTAATAATGTATAAACTTAAGAAGATGATCAAAAAAAATACGCAAAGCATTTCGTCCAGCGTACCTTTTTCATCCAAAATGAAAATCTTAATGTCCTCAAATACTATTCTTCTGCCTGCCCAAATTAAGTGGCTTATGAAAAATCATCTCTTCCAGTTTAAGACTTTCTCCATCTTAATGGTAAAAAAAACCAATCACAAACAACCTAATTCTCCAACACAGAGATATGCAATTTCTTATTATTCAGTTTTAACTCAGAACCTCCTTTTTCTATGATTTACTCTTGCTTAGTCTCGTCTAATATTCGTTTCATATAGGCATCCATTGCGAAGCTATGTACGATGCGGAGATATATGCACTCGTAAAAGGAAAAACGATAATGGTCAAGTAGATGTTTTAATGATAGAATTTGAGTGACAGTATTTTTTTTTAAACTACATTTGTTTTTATAGACCTAATATTAATTTAACGTCTACTATGAAAACCTAAATAACAAATGAACATGAAAAATCTAAAAATAATAAGTTTACTTTTAATCTTAGTGTCTAGTTCCCAAGCTTATAGTCAAGATATACCAAATCCTAGTTTTGAAAATTGGGATACCGTTTCAATAACTGGTCCAGGTCAATCTGGATGGTATATAATTCCAAGTAATTGGACTAAAATTAGTGGTATTACCGCAAAAAAGTCGAAAGACGATGGTCAGTTTGAAGACGTTCATGATGGCAACAATTCTATGATGTTTTATAATTCTGAAAGGGGCACAACACCTACTGTGGTAACCACTGCCTTTAGTTTTTCTGTTAGACCACATCATTTTTCTTTTTGGAGCAAGACTTTAGCTTATGGCACTACACCTTTTAAAGTAGATATACGCTTATTTAGCAAATCTGGCACTGTCATTTCTCAATCTACTTTTGTATCAGACTCTCGCTATCGTACTATAAACGCAGAATTAGATGGTGATTTTCAAGAGACTTTTGTAGTTTTAAATTATTTAAAATCTGAAAATCCAGATAGTGCATCCATTACCTTTACGTCAAACTTGGAGTCTGAATACCCCGGTCTCAGTTTGTTATATCTTGATAGTTTAGGTTTCTCTTCTTATTCCGTAGGAGTAGAAGAATATGGCTCTGAATCATTGAATCAGTACTGGACTATAACTCCTAATCCTATTTCTTCTACTTTAATGTACATCGACTATAGTGATGCTAGAATAGTAGATAACGCCACTATACAAATCACAGATATGTTTGGTAAACTTCTTTTTGAATCTAGAACTGACGAATTAATAAATACGGACGGAAGAATAATCATTAACACCTCGGACCTAGAGTCTGGAACGTATAATGTCACCATTACTTCCTCGCAACAACGTGAAACTAAAAAAATAATCGTAATTCACTAATTCGATAAATCTAGATCTATATCTTATCTCTTTACTGCCAGTTTCAAAGACGAGTATCAGCATCAATTGCGAAGCTATGTACGATGCAGAGGTATATGCACTCGTAAAAAGAAAAATAATAGCGGTGAGATGATAAAAAAAAATACGCCAAGCATTTTGCCCAGCGTACCTTTTTCATCCAAGATGAAAATCTTAATGTCCTTAAATACTATTCTTCTGCCTACTCAAATTAAGTGGCTTATGAAAAACTATCTCTTTAAGTTCAGGACTTTCTCCATCTTATCGGTAAAAAAAAACAATCACAAACTACCTAATTCTCCAACACAGAGATATGCAATTTCTTATTATTCAGTTTTAGCTCAGAACCTCCTTTTTCTATAATTTCCTCTTGCTTAGTCTCTTCTAGCACTTGTTTCATATAAGCATCTACTTGCTCAGTAGTCACAGTAACCTTAGCCCCATCTTGCATGGCTTCTGTAGCATAGCTTTCTAGCAGTTTGTCTAGTTGCTGCTTCATTAGATCCTCCGTAGCAAAAGCCTCAAGACCCAGTATTTTATCTCCAGATACTATTACAAAACCAAGGAGGTTTTCTACTGCTTTGAGCTTAGGCAGGTAATACCCTTTATAGCCGTTCATAGTTTCCATGTAATCCTCAGATTTTTTAATGTCTTTAAAAGACGAAGTAGAAGAACTAACCCCAGCCTTGCTATGAGCCTCGTCTACCTTAGCCCACACTTGACTTTGATTTTTATCTACCACTACTTTCTTTCGCACTTGATTTCCGGCTATGCCGTAGTATCCGTTAAATTTAGTTCCGTCACTGCCTTGGCTCCATCTATGATGCTCTACACAAAACACCTTCACTGGCACATCTTTGGCTCCCGGAGGTAAGATTAGCTCTTGGCCTATGGCTCTGTCTTGCTTCCCTCCTAGCACCACTTCTCCCGCCATTATATAGATAGTGTCTTTGCCTAGGTTGGTTAGTTTCAGTGTGTTTACGGTGCCACCAGTACTCATCTCCCGCACTTCTATAGTTTGTTTTTCTAGAGCTTCTTTTAAGCTCACATAGTTGTTTTTTACTTTGCTTTCTTCACTATACACCGCATTGCCTACTATCGGGTAGATCCGCATATTCTTATACTCCCACAGATCTACTAGTTTTACTATAGAGTCATAAGCCACTTGCACCGTTGCCGTAGGTGATGATGTGTATGCGTAGCTAGTGAGATTCACCGCGTTATCTCTATAGAAAGAGAGGTTCAGGTTTTCCTTGTTTAGTTGTGCCATAGAGGTAGTTCCTTGAGCTACTACTAAGGCCATTATTAGATACTTTTTCATATTTGTTATTTTCTTTTTGCTTGCACTTTCATTGTTTCTATCACTTTATCACTGAAGGATTCTTCCCCGCTGTTATTCGTTTTTTCTGTGCGTATGTACACGTCCTTTTGCTTTACCAGCACATCCAGTCTATTCATATTATACACTCTTTCTTGTTGTTTTAGGAGTACAATACTTTTCTGCTCTTCCTTGGTTTTTTCTTTTAGCTCATCTGGCAACTGTTCTTTAGATAGTGTGTCTAGACTTACCTTTCCATCTATGATATCTTGTAGTAACTCATTACTCCCAAACCAATTACTTTTACCTGCAGAGGTCCAGTTATAGCTAGCTCTAGATGATGTAGCAGACGAAGAACTTTTGTCATAGAGATTCAGCGACATTTCTTTTTTGGACTTCATCACTTCTTTTTGAGCAGTACTTCCATAGTAGATCTTAGACTCATCTATATATCTAGAGTAGTAGATTATACTATCATCATACGGCGTATTATATACCACATCGGCAGCATTTTGGCCTAGCTGCTGATACGTACCATTGGTAAGCATAGCTATTTTCTTAAAATGCGGTATGGCACTACCACACGAGTTCCCCAGTTTTATAGTATTGATTACCACGTTTTTCTTATTGGCTTCTGTACACGACTCAGGATACTTCACTTCATTATAGTCCATATGCGGCGGGCAGTCTCCTACCAAAAATATGGTTCTAAAAGTCTGCGTATTTTGGCTCCATGGCATCTTGTTCACTGCTTCATCTAGCGACTCATTTACGCTCTCTGGCTCATCGCCACCACCTTGGGCCTGTATCGCCAGTAGTTGGCTATAGAGACTATCTATATTATCTGTAAGCGGATAGGTTTTAGTCACAAATGCATCTCCCTTGTCTCTATAAAAGACTAAGCCTAGCTTGACCTTGCTTACATCTTGAGCTTGTGATATGCCTGAGACGATATCCCATATTTTTTCTTTTGCGGTAGCTATGAGTCCACTCATACTGCCTGTAGCATCTAAGCAAAATACGAGTTCATATTCTTGTTTTTCTGTTTCACTCACTTGTGGCGGTGCGTTTAGTATAGATGCTTCGAGCGGTGGTATGGCTGTGTGAGGAGATTGAGCTTGGGTACACCCTACGAATAGGAGGCACAAAACGGTGATTTTCAATACTTTTCTTTTCATGATTTTATGTTATTTTAAAGATTTAGATTTTTAATATTCCCATCTGGCGTTATTAAGAAAAACACCTTTTCTGCTTTGTTACTTACTACTAATGCGGGAGTAGGCTCTGGCCCTTTTATAAGGGCTAAATGGATCTGATACATCACCTGTATAGCAGGTTCTGTGATGGTTGGATTTACTACAAAATCAAATTCCTTGTCTATCACGGGTAAGTAATGCCTTGTGACTTTTTTACTTGCATCATTATTTAAATTAAATTTTTGAGTAAAGTAAGAGGTACAAGAGAACGCAGTATAGCTGGCATATTTCTCTCCGGGATATACCACATTAAAACCTTCGGCTAATGTTCTGTTATAGTCTTTTAGGTCTATATCTCTTAGCTTGGCGTATCTATATAGCTGTAGCATGACCATACTATCTGCCCTTTGGCGAAGCTCCGCTTTAATAGCACTCATATCTGTAACCACCGCATCGCTGCGTATATAGTCGTAGATACCATTTGCAGTACACAGCGAAAAAATCTTATCTAGTTGCTCTAGCTTATCATATTCTATGATGATGTTTTTCTTTAGCTCAAAACCTACGGGAGTCTCTGTAAATGTATTTTTACTAAAGACTTTTTTCTCTAATACTTGATCGTAGATAGGCACAAAAGAGATAATATCTACGTACAAGTTGAGCTTACTACTTACGCCCCTAAGTCCTGCACGCACTGCCTCTATTTTCTGATTGATCAAATCATTGGCTACCGCCTCGTCTATTCCCTCTTGGGATATACTAAAGATGGCCACATACGAATCTGGAGTAGCATTGAACATTCCCTTGATGGTGATTACATTATTCTCGGTATAGTTTACAGGCACATTAATATTATCTGCACGTAGCACTATAGGAGCAGCAGAGCTATACGCCCAGTTACCCATTTTCAATTGTGCTACTGCACCAAAAGCGGTGAGACACATTAGACTTGACAAGATTATCTTTTTCATTTTCTCTCTTTATTTGATTACAAAGTTGCTCGCATAGAAACTGCTATACGGCTAAAGTATGTGAACCAGCATAGAGAATGTATGAAAGTGTCCCATATCTAAACAAACCTGTAAATACATGGCTATACCTTGCCATTTTTAGGAACTTGAAGATGTATGAAGTAGTATATTCGTATACGATTGAGACTTAATAAGTACATATACATGTATACTCTAGCTGCACTAGCGGCTTGCTCCGTAGCCCATGCTCAGACTAAACAAAGCATTACGACTCCTACTGCTGCATCTATACTAAACCAAGCAAATCAGCAGGTTCTAAAGAATCCTACAAATGCATATAAGCTAGCAAGTGAAGCACTGGAACTAAGTCTAAGTACGAAGGACAAAAAATCTGAAGCTCAGACCTATAACACACTAGGCACACTGTATTATAACGCTGGAGACTATGGCAAGGCTATCACCTACTTTACCAAAGCACAAGAGATACACAAGGTAGTAACAGACCCTAAAAATGAGGAGTACACACTCAAATACTTAGCAGAAAGCTATAACAAGCTAAACAAGAAAGACATAGCTAGTAGCTACTATGACAAAGTAGAAAAAACCTCAAATTCCTCTTCTAGGAAAACGGACTACAGACTAAAAAACTCTAAAATAAAGGGCGAAGAAGGCAAAACCAAAGAAGCCATAAACGATCTAGAAAATGAGCTACAGAACAATAGAAAGCTAGACCCAAAGCAAAAAATAGACATCTATTTAGAGCTGGGCAACTTGTATATAGCAGATAATAAGACACAGAAAGGGGTAGACAACATTAACCTAGCACTAAAACTATCTAATGATGCCAGGAATGATAGTATTGCCTCTACGTCTTTAAGCTACGCTTGGAGTGTGTATGACAAGAATAATCTGGTAGCTCAAAACTTTACCACACAAAAGTTGGCACTTGATACGGCTATTATCACGAATAACCTAGCTCTGGAAAACACAGCTAACTATAACTTGGGTCGCTCCTTTATGTATACTGACGCGAATAAAGCAGTACCCTATTTCCAACGAAGTGCACAACTAACGCAAAACCAACCTAATAAAATAGAGCACATAAAAGCAGTAGAAAGTCTGTCTGAAGCATATGAACGTTCTGGTGAATATAAGAAAGCACTAGAGAAATATAAGGAGTATATAGGCTTGGTAGATTCCATAAAAGAAGTAGATATAGAAGGAAAATTACAAAATGAGATCTTGGGTAATAAGTATGCTGTACAAGAATCTCGCATAAAAGAGCTACTCCTAAAACAGATAGAAAAAGAAGAAGCAATACGATCACAACGCAAAACCATACTGGGTTTAATCTTTGGAATCTCTGCACTTTCAGTACTCACCTACTTTTTAGTAAAGAACATTCGCCAGAAGCAGCGAGCCAATACCATTATTCAGTTAGCATCTCTTCGCAGTCAGATGAACCCACATTTCATCTTCAATTCGCTGAATTCTGTAAATGGTTTTATTAGCGATAACGAAGAGAGAAAAGCCAATCGGTACATCTCAGATTTCTCTAAACTGATGCGTACCGTACTCAATAATTCTAACAACCCGACTATCACACTGGCAGATGAAATAAAGTCGCTAGAGATTTATATGTCCTTAGAGCACTCACGATTTGAGGATAAATTTGATTACGAAATAGCAATAGACCAAGAACTCAATTCTGAAGAAATAGAAGTGCCGCCTATGCTCATACAACCTTATATAGAAAACGCAGTATGGCACGGGCTTAGATATAGGGAAAAAAAGGGATTTCTATCGCTACACATCGCTCAGAAAGGGAGCAAACTGATAGCCACCATAGAAGATAATGGTATCGGGAGAGTCCAGTCTGAGAAACTCAAAACTGCACATCAGCAAGACTATAAAAGTACCGGCATAGCCAATACCAAAGAACGTATCCGCTTGCTGAATAAGCTGCACGGAGAAAACTTCTCAGTGGTAATCACCGATTTAGAAATAAACGAGGTAGCACAGGGTACCAAAGTAGTAATAGAAATGCCACTACACACCAAAGTATATGCCTAAAACACTACGTGTAATCATAGCCGACGACGAAAAGTCTAGCAGAGATATAATAGAAAACTATGTAACTAAGTACTGCCAAAATATAGAGATAATAGCCAGAGCCAAAGACGCTAGAGAAGCTATAGAATTGATAAATACCCACACTCCAGACCTCGTATTCTTAGATGTAGAAATGCCTTTTGGCAATGCGTTTGACGTACTAGAGCAGACGGAGGATGTCGATTACCAAACCATATTTATAACTGCTTATAGCGACTATGCTATAAAAGCACTCAACTACAGTGCCGCCTACTACATACTAAAACCTATAAGCATAGACGAGCTAGTAGCAGCCGTAGAAAAAGTACGAGCAGTACAAGAAGATGATCACCTGGCCCAGCTAAAAAAAGTACTCAAACTAAACCTAGGAAATGAGGGTATACAACGCATAGTATTGCCCAATCAGCAAGGCTTTGAGATAGTACACGCAGATGACATAATAAGAATATCAGGAAGTGGAAACTACTCAGATCTCTACCTAAAAAGTGGCGAGAAGAAAACCGTGAGCAAGATCTTAAAGTACTTCGAAAACCTACAAGAAAATACCAACTTCGTGCGGATACACAAGTCTCATATCATCAATACGGACCACATATCTGCGTACAAAAAAGGCAGAGGCGGTAGTGTAGTATTGAGCAATGGAAACGAAGTAGA
>Ga0335396_10007684_pt1 | contig 10242 bp, 5 predicted proteins | sample FRY02_FD_205743 | JGI IMG/M metagenome (GOLD analysis project Ga0335396, IMG submission 205743) | Freshwater microbial communities from Lake Fryxell liftoff mats and glacier meltwater in Antarctica - FRY-02 (spades assembly) (version 2) | ecosystem: Environmental > Aquatic > Freshwater > Ice >... | reverse complement strand
CATAACAATTTAACGCTCGCAGTAAATAACCAATTAGATAAATTTGGGAAAGCTTTGATTGTTGATTGTCATTCTTTTCCAAACATTCCACTTATCAGAAGCTTAGACCAAACTCCAAATCGTCCAGATTTTAATATTGGAACAGATAGTTTTCATACGCCACAAAATTTAATAGAAGCATCAACAGCGTTTTTCAAACAAAAAGGATATACTTTAGGTATTGATTGGCCTTATAGTGGAACGATTGTCCCAATGGAACACTACAATAAAAACAAAAAAGTTAATAGTATAATGCTCGAAATAAACAGAAAACTATATTTAAACGAACCAGGAAATGAAAAATCAAATCAGTACGGAATAATAAAAAAAATTACCCAAGAATATTTGGATACAATAAGCCATGCTTTTCAATAATCATAAAAACAATTTCTTTTAAATCATAAAAAATTTATTTTGATCAATCATTTTAATAATAACAGTAATCAACAACATTATGAAAAATTTTATTTACTTCAGAACAAATAATCGTTAATAAATTTAATTTTACGCCAGGATATCAATAATACTTTGTTTATACTTTTATGTTTCTGCTAAAAAAAGAAATGAAGATTTTTTCAGAGAACTAGATAAAGACCGCACCGAGAAAAAATGTGAATATGCTGTTTTAGTTTCATTATTAGAAGCAGAAAGCGAATATTGCAATACTGGCATTGTAGATTTATTCCACAAACATAGTAAAATGTTGTCGTTCGCCCTCAATTTTCCATTCCCATTATTACACTGCTTAGCAATACAGCAATAAATTCAATGAAATTTATAAGTGAGCTTGCTTTGATGAAAAGCCAAAATGCTGATGTTAACTTAGCTTTTTCTCAAGATTTGTTTCTTTTCAAAAGTGGTTTTAGATATTGGTTTGACCAAGAAGAAATTAAATCCATAACCGCAAATAACGAACAATACCAATTGCATAGTCCAGGAGAAGAATTACTATTAACGTGGTTTGAACCTTGTCCAAGAGAAGAAGCAAATTTATTTCTAAACGCTTCTCAAATAGCTTCAAAATTATCAGAAAGAACAACACTAAATTTAAGCGATGGCACCATTAATAAAATGGGGAAAGCTTTAAAAAAATACAACTTTGCAAAAATAAGCCAGAAAACACTTTATTTGTATGCTGTCAATTAGCTTGCTTATGAAGATGTAAATAACAACAACAAAAAGATTTCAGAAGATTGAAAAACTTCAAATTTTCAATTTTTAAAAAAGGGCGCATTTTGCACCTTTTTTTATTCGGTAATGTGGATAGGCAGTATAACCAAATTTGACCACACACATTTTTTATTTTTTTTCATTTTAACTTTTGCGTAACATCAGAATATAGTAAAGCAGTACGATGAATAGAAAAGTTTAGTATGCACTCAAACAGCCACTTAAATCCGTTTTTTATTTAATTAAAAAGCACAAATTTCTTTCTTACGTTTTTTGATTATCCTGCCTATCCTTTTTACTTTGTTTCCTTTTACTTTCAATTACTTTTTTCTATGTTTGTTGGTTAAAACAACTTTTTAAGTTATTATAAAAATAAAAAAGTACTTAAGCTAAAAGTAACCTTTTATAAAAGCACACTATCATAAAGCATTAATAATGTATATATGCAAAAGCGAAATTATTTATAGCCAGAAGTTTTTTATTTCGTAAGAATTATTATATTAGCAGAAAATAAGCCTTTAAGAAACTCCGAACTGACATGAAGCATCGAAACGCTGGCTAAAACCCTTTTAGGACATTGTAACGATTAAACTGCCTAAATCATATTTGAAAATGAATAAAAAAACAACAAAAATATTGAGACGGACTTTTCAAACAGAGAAAGTCAACGTTTCTATTTTTATATTTTTTCCCACTGCGCAATTTTTGTTTTTTTACTTATGTCATCACGCATTTGGTACATCTACCTTTACCCCTAACGCCACAAACCAACGCAATGACAAAGTCAAAAGAGCCAAATTTCCCTATGCTTTATTACTCCTTCTGACATTTGCCAATTCGTTTTCGCAACAAACTTTCCGACGACATTTTATTATTGCTTATGATGTTTCTTCGCCTTTCATTTATGCAGAGAACAACTGTCCAGCATATCAACAAGCACTCATAAATCTTTTTTCAAACAAATCAGTTAACCGTTACAACGAGGCATATCAGGACAACATCAACCTTGAAAGAAAAAACGGTTTGACTTTTTTTGACCCAACCCGAGACGAAATTTCATTCTTTCATTTTAATGCTGCAGGTAGTGAAATTGTAAACCTGCGACAATCATCAGTTGGCAAAGACGAAAAAGGAATTGTAACCGACTTCAACAAAGTTTTTCTAAAAGACAAGAAACTTGATTGGACAACTTTTTCAAATCAAGAAAGCCTAACTCCATCCAATTACATTACGAAAGTCCTTTCAATTCAACCAACACCACAAAATTTTGCTGGAGGTGTTTCAATGTCAAACTTTGTTTATCCGTTGGTACTTGACAAAATTGATCCAACAAAATATGCAGAAGAATATGTTCTAATTTTACTAAGCGATTTTTTAACTGGCTCTATGTTGGGTAACACTAAAGACCTTGACAGAGTAAGAGATATTTATAGAGTGCCTTACGGAAATCAGCTGAAATCCAATTCGCCAGTAAGCTACGTGAAAAAGCAAATAGATTTCTTGGCATCTCAATACTACAAAATTGATTTTTTTCAATATTCTTTTATTCCAACCAACACAAACAATCCAATAGGGATTATCGCTTACAAGATAAAACCGAAAATTGGTGTGTTGACACCCGAAGATGTTTCTCTTTTTGTAGATGGAGATTTGAGTTTAAGCCAACGTGGTTATCAAAGTGCAGAGTTCAGGACAAGTGAAACACAAATCAAATTCACACACAATAAGAACCTTGTTCCAACGGAGTTAAAAATGACCGTTACTGTGCCTTCAATTAGAGGAGACAAAATTTTATTTGATGATGTGATTGCAAAAATAGATGAAACAGGGATTTGGAAATCAAAATTCACTGACGACAAAGACTTGATGAATTTTGATAACTCAAAACTCACATATTTTTTACCTCCTCTTAGACTTTCGCTTGATACTGTCATAAATAAAAAGAACTTTGGAAACTTAAAAATCCTCTACGAATTCAAAACAGAATATGAAGTCGCTAACACCCAACCACTCAATTTTATTTACAAAACAGAAAGAGCATTACCTATCGAAAACATTGACTATTCAACAAAAGCAACAATCATAATTATGACTATAGTTTTACCAATACTGATACTTTTGGGACTGTTAATTTTTTTGGCAGTTTACGGAAAACCCAAAAGATTATTCATTCAGATAGATGGCTATTTGGATTCGTTTGAAAAAATTGATTACAAAACAGACGGCAAACTTCTTACTCCTTTCAAAGCATGGAATAACGAACAGCAAAATGGCGTTGACTTGTTACTGGGGAATGGTAGCATTGAATTTAAGTCATTAGGTTTTCCTTTAAACTGGAATTCTCCCGTTCATCTTCAACTGACAGTTGAAAAAATCCCTATTGGGTTTGAAATGTTTTTAAAGCACGATTTGCAGGATATCAAAGAATTTAGTGCAGGAATTCCAAGCCAAATTAAAAAAGGAAAGAACAGCACACTTACGTTTGCTGTTGGCATTCGCCAAACTGATGTAACCAAACAAATCATTGACCCCGAACTTGTAAAATTTTCAGTTGAAGCGGCAATTATAGATTCATTCCTATTTATCAAATCCGAAGTGAGGGACACAGTTGAATACAAATTTCATTTGGGCGCAGACCTTCGTGATGTATGGGTTGGGTTTGACCCCGGCACAAGTGGTTCTTGTGTTGCGGTAGGCAGTGCGACAGATAATATAATTTTAGGAGAGGATAGAGCAAAAAATAAAATCATTCCTTCTGTTTTGGTTTTTGAGAAAGCAGAAAACTTTCATCAAAATGGATTAGAGATTCCTGAAAACATATACAAACATGGAACGGTTGCGCAAACACTTTTCAGAAACAAAAAGCAATACAAAGGTTTTCAATCAATCAAAAAATTACTTGGCTTCAAAGACATAAAAGAAGTTGTATTTGACAACAAGAATAAACTTTCATTGAAAGGAAAAGACCTTGCAGGTATTTTAGTAAAGGGTTTGTTCAAAGACATCAACACTTATTTTAATCGACCTGACTTTAATGCAGATGATTATAAACGTGATGGGAAATTTAATCCACTTCGTGCTGTTGTTGCCATTCCAAATAATTTTACCGTTAGCAAAATTCAAGACATAGTTGATTGCATAGACAATCTAAAGCAGTTCAAAGAAATCAGATATGTTTACGAAGCAGAAGCAGTCCTTTTTTATTATCTCTCAAATTTTAGTGAGTTAAACAATAACGAAGGTTCAACTGATTCCGAAACAATTCTTGTTTTTGATATGGGTGGAGCAACCATAAACGCAACAGTTGTTACAACGAAGAAAACTTTGATGAATAACAGACCGAAATATGAAATTGATTTTTTGGGTAAAATCGGTTACGGTATCGGTGGCGACACAATTGATTATTGCATTGCAAAATTTTTATTGGAATTCACAGATGAATTTCCTGCATTTAATGGTATAAACATTTTAGACAAGAAAGTTGAATTAGCTGATTTAGCTTTTCAAATTAAAAAAGAAGTCATTGCTAATTACTACAGCAGTAATAACTTTTTAATTACTTATGCTAACCTTGAAAACTTCATTAATGGTGCTCTTGGTATTTCAATCTCAATAGATCCTGAAACAAGTGAACTTTATAAATATTTCCTAAAAGTTTCAGGAAAATGTAAACTGTTTGAGCATCCCGTTTTTATTAATAATATATACAACAATGTGAAAGATGCAGTGAATGAAGTAGTAGAACTTTCAGACAATACACACATAGACAAAATTATTTTTTCGGGAAGAAGCACTTCATTCCCAATTATAAAGGAAACAGTAGAGAAACAATTGAATACAAAGAAAAGTGATACCAAAAGTATCTCATTAAATCTAGAAGAATCAAAAATTGCAGTAGCAAAAGGGGCATGTTGGTATGGTATCAATAAAAATTATGTTCATTTGAATAACTTGAAAACAAACGCTGCTTTTGGTTTCAAAAAAACTTTGTCAGCAGACAAAACAGATGTAAAGTTTTTTGAGTTAGTAGAAATGGGTTGCAACTTTGACACAAGCCATAATGGGATTGATTCATTCCAAGGTGTTGAAGTAATTGAGGATGATTTTGCATCGGATGGTAGCAAAGTTAATTTTTATCAGGTCATGGGGAAAGATGCAGATAAAATTCTTTCAGAGGGACAGAAACATAAATTCAGTAAAATTGCAACCATTATTATTGACAAAGCAACATCAAAAGTTGCAATGAAGATTAATGAAAACGATGAAGTAGAATGTGCGGTAATTTTGAATACTAATCAAACCCTTCGTGAAAGAGGAGTTGTAGCAGACCAAGAAATTGACGAAGCAAATGAAGAACATTACACATGGATTGTAAAATAAAAAAAATCAAAAAAGTATGAATAAACTTTTCGCAACGCTTGTTTTATTTCTATCGGCATTAAACCTGTTACAAGCACAAGGTGGGTATATCAAATATAATACTGATTCCGAATACAGGAATAAAGCCGTAAAAGTATTTAAAGGAGAGATTGTGCCGTTTTACAACAGCACATTACCAAATAAAATAAATGTTATTATCGGAAACGATACAATTACAGAAATAGGCAGTATCTCAAAAACTTTTGAAGAAGTAACTCCAACTAAGTTAAATTACCTTTCAATGAAAGATGATTTAATTCGATTTAAACAAGGTGTTGGTGTTGTCGTAAACATTAATTCAATTGAAAATACTGATTCTGCGTATGTATATTCAGAATCTAAAGTACAATTGACAAAATTAGTTGATCTGAGAGAAGCAACAATTAATAAAGCACAATGCGGTAAGACAATTCGATTAATTATATCAAATGCACCTACAATCTATTATTCAGTTGAATCAATAAAGGAGTTACTGCCTCAAGAATCTGACAACACTGAAACCCAAACGACAGATAAGCATAAAAGTGATTTAGTTTGGTGGTTGTGGGTGATTATTGGAATAGGCGTTTGTGCTATTGTTTTTGGAGTTTGGAAATTCATTAAAAGTAGAACGAATCGAAACGAGGTTAAATTCAAAGGTGAGTCACTCACAAAATTTGCTGAAAAACATGGTGGATTAGATAAGCTAAGTTCACTTAATGAAGGAGTGATTCCAACGGAAAAAGATTGGAAGAAAACCAATGATAATGCTAAAATAAACAAAGTGAACCAACTAAAAAATAGAATGATAAAAGTTCGTGAAGTTCAAGAAAGTTCTTTTGGATTTCAAGAGCCGGTTAAGCAAAATAGATTTGAAACAACCAATTCTATTGAATATAAAAACTCCAAAGAAACAATTGTGCAGCCAACCAACTTTGAAAACAATGATGGACTTTCAAGCCAGTTACTACAAATGGAAAATAAAATTGTCAATGAAATACAAAAAATGAGTTCAGGTAACAACAATTCAAATCTGTTAAATGAATTAAGGAAAGAAAAAACAGAATTAGAAAAGAAAATAAATGAGCTTGAAACTGAAAAAAGAAATTTTGAGTCAACATTAAAACAATTAAAAGATGATAAATTTAATCTTAAAGAAAATCTTAATTCTGCCAACACTGAAAAAAATCAAGTTCAAAATAAAATTAAAGAATTAACAGAAAAAGTAATTGCAGTTGAATATCTGAAAGGATATTCAGAAACTGTATACACTTACTTAAAATTTTGTCAGCAAGTCTCATTTGACGCATATAGTTTCTTCAACAAAATCAGCCAACAAAATATTAAACAAGCATATTTAGCAGGGCATTTGCTGATGAGATTTCAAAATAGCATTAATAATATTCCAGTCGGTAATTGGTTGCAAACGGTTCAGGATATTAAAGACACAGGTGCTACAACAAACAGACAGTTGATTCGCAGTTTTGCACAACCTCAAAATGAAAATGACAAGCACAGAGAATTTAAGCGTTTATTATTTTCAGAAGTTCTTATCAAGTACAGCAGCAATATTCTTATCTTGGCAGAGGCATTTAAAAACCTTTCCCACTTTCAAGTTACAGCCGACTTAGCCAACGAAGCACAAAACACTTTTGGCAAGCATGTTTCAGAATTATTAAGTAAGGCAAAATCAGCAGATATGGATTTAAAATATGTTCAGCTATTTGAAAATTGGGAAAAGTATTTAGGACAAGTTGAAGATATGGGAGGCGAAAAAAGTTTAGCCTATAGAGAAGTTATTGGATTAGAAAAAGGAGCAATCTCTGAAATAGTTTCTTACGGAGTGAAAACTTCTTTTGAGGACACAAAGACAATTATAATACTAGCATAGTATGACAGAATTTTTCAAAAGTTTCAACAATTACTGCAAAGAGGCTGAGTTTGGGTCAATTTGGTTTTGGGCTTTCCCTCTTGGTACACTCTTTTTTATTTGGTTGCTGACAACAGTTGGAGTTAAGATATTCAGTAAGCGAAAAAAATTGAAAACAGTTTTCGTTATCAATCGAGCTTGGATAATTAGTTCGTTGATTGCAGCTTGTATTCTTATCGGTTTAATTTGTTTTTGGTGGTCAAGAAATTTCTTTGCACAGCACTCCTACCAACTTGCTTTGCTTATCTCACTTACTATTGCAATGCTTATTCCTGTGATCTCACTTTTCAATTTGAGAAGTTACTATACACCCGAGGGCATAAAGGAGATTACCGACCAACCCAAAACAACACACCAATTAAATTCTGTAATAGTTCTTACGAAAAAAGCATTCACAGCAAATAAGTTTTATTTCTTCATTCCGCTTGTAGGTTTTTTGTTTTTGTTCCTCTATTTCTACAAAGGAACAAACTTGATTACACTGGTTTACGACAACTCAGCAAGTATGCAAGAAACTTCAGCGGTTGATGCTTTGTCCGAAACCTTTTCCAACTTAGAACCTAACAATGAAATTGTTTTGACAACATTAGAAGGATATTTGGAAACCGACCAAGCATCGATTGTAAAAACAAACTTGAAGGATATTATGCCTGTAAGTAAATCTTCAAATTTAAGAGGAGGAAACGTAGTTGCCTTTACTAACCCAACTGATGCACGAAACGGATTAAGTCAGATTTCAAATAAATGCAATGGTTCGCCAATTTGCGAAGCCCTTTGGAAAACTTATCTATTTGTTCAAGAAACAAAACCAAATCAGACCTTTGACAAAAAACTTTTGATTGTCATTACTGACGGTGCTGACAACATTGATGCAACACTTGCATCAGGTAAATTTCTTTTTGATGATGAAAAGTTTTCAGAGTTCTATCCATCAGAAAACACATTTGTAATTGACTATTCAAATGGCACTTCAACATCATTTCTGCAACGCTGCACAAGTGCAGGTTGCGACATCTACCCTGCTGAAAATAATAAGCAAGCATACCTTGATGCTTTAGACAATGCTTTGCAGTCATTTAAGAATAATTGGTTTCTCATTTACTGGACGATAATAATTTTTTCGGTGTTCATGATAATTGCATTGCTAATTCAACCCAAAAAAATAGTTTAAGATGAAACGAATATTAACGATACTTTCTTTGATAATTTGCACCATGTCGGTGTATACTCAAAACAATGTTTTTGTTGTGGTTGATGTTTCCAAATCGGTATCACAAACAGATTTGAACAATGCGAAACAGGCATTGACCGAAGTTTTTACTGGTTCTCCTTTATCAATGGGAAATATTCCCAAAGGAACAGTAAGCGATTTATCTAAATTCAAATTAAGTGTAGGTGATAAGCTTTCGGTATCAAGGTTTGGAAGTTGCCAGACAACTTGGGCGATAATTCCTTCACTAAATAGCATCAACAGTTTAAATTCTGATGTAATTAATACTCTTAATTCAATTGTATGGTCACCTACCGATAACAATACATTTATACTCCTTGCAAAAGCAAAAATTGCTGATTTTGCTGTTAGAAATAGAATAACCAATTACAAGCTTATTGTTATAACCGACAATATTCAAACGGACTATGCCAAGGGAAAACTTAATTACTGCAACAACGATGCTAAGGACTTAGCTGAAAGCTATAAGTCGGGTAACAATCCAGTGATTGAGGGGGTCTATACTTTGTTGAAGTTTAACCCCTCAGCAGATTTTACAATCCACTTAATTCAAAGTGTTGATGTTTCAAAATACAATCCGAGAGGAGTGATAGTCACACCACCCCCATCTGATACTACTGCAGCACCACCCACAATTACACTCATATCTTTTGCTAATGGGAAAAAAGATAATCCGAAACCAACAGGTTCAAACACTTTTACAATTTCATGGACTTGTGATCCTCCCCAAAATGTCAAATTCAATGTAATGCTTACACAAATGGATGGTGGAAAATTCAAAGACTTATCAAAGAAAAACATACAAGACAATTCAGTAAAATACAATGATATTCCTTCTGGCAAATTCAAAGTTGTAGTTTCTGCTGTAGGTGTAAATTCAGCTACAACAATTATTGAAACACCTTCAAGCATTTACGGGTGGTTGATTTTTCTTTTGATACTGATTGCAGCAATAGGAATTGGATATTATTTCTGGAACAAAAAACGTCAGGAAAAAATTGACGTATTTGCATCCAATAAAGGAGACGATATTTTTTCTAAAAACAGCGGAGGAACAACATCAAGTAATTCATCTAACTCTGATTATTTCTAAAACATGGAAAACATATTTTTTGACACCAGTTACACATCCTTATCACAAATGCTGATAAAGGTTTTTGCCTTTCTTTTAGTGAGTGGTTTACTGCTTTTCGTAATCTACTTTACTTTAACAAAACTTCTTTTCCGAAAGAACAAACATCGAAAGGAAATCAATCTTCGGCTTGTATTTCTTTGGACAATCTTTGCCTATTTCATTTTGTTCAATGTTTACATTTTCATTTTGATTTACAAAAATGGAATTGATTCATTGCATTGGACAAGTGCGAAATTTTATCTTGGCATCATCGCACAACTCACAATTTACATTGGCTTGCTTGCTTACTTTTTTATCAACCGCCACTCTCTTACAAAAATCATTAACGAAAAATCAATT
>Ga0335396_10007683_pt1 | contig 10242 bp, 11 predicted proteins | sample FRY02_FD_205743 | JGI IMG/M metagenome (GOLD analysis project Ga0335396, IMG submission 205743) | Freshwater microbial communities from Lake Fryxell liftoff mats and glacier meltwater in Antarctica - FRY-02 (spades assembly) (version 2) | ecosystem: Environmental > Aquatic > Freshwater > Ice >... | reverse complement strand
TCTTTAAACATGATGTTCGTTCCTTGCTTTAATTCATAAGTATAAAAATGATTTTCAACTAAAGCAAATTCGGCATTTAAAGTAGTAACATAGTCGCCGTATGTGGTTGAAAGTATAGGCACAATTACAGTAACATTTGTTTGTTCGTCTGTAACCTCTAAAATATCGAACGCACCACGTGGAATGCAGTTGATATTTTGAGGAGTTAAAACAGTTTGTAATACTATCATATACTTATTAACCACAAACCTATCTTTTTGTTTTATATGCAAAAAAAAGGGGCAACCGAAGCTACCCCTTTTATAAAGTAAAAAGAAAATAGATTAAATATCAACGATACCCGCAGCCCCAAACGCTGTCGCCAAAGCTACTTCCGTAGAAACCTGTATGATGTTTGCCATTAATTTCTCTTGTCCAACAAACGTTAATGTGTAGCCGTTAAGGTCGCCCATCGCAGTACCATTAGAAACATTTGCTGTTGTTAATTCCATTCCATGATCTAAACCAGCCAAAAAGAATTGGTTATTTCTGTTTTTGATAATAACATTCGGTCTGCCATAAGATAGTAATTTCACACTCTTATGTGTTGCGCTATCTTGTTTTTTCAAGATAATTGACAGGGTTTGCTCAACAAAGCTAGTCCCATTTTCTCTTGAAGTCGTGATAACTTGGTCAAAGGTATTTGTACCTTTTAATTCAAATTTGTAAAGACTGGTAACACCCGCAACTGTATCTATATCCTCTGGAAATGCTGCATCATAAACCACGCCCGAAATATCGCCATAGTTCACGAAGTACACCGCATCAATACCACCAACGGCATCTTTACATACCTCCAATCTACCATTTGCAATTTCACATGCCATAATTTTTTAAGTTTTAAAAGTTATAAAAAAAGGGTAGGCAATTTACCTACCCCTATTAATTCAATTTGTGTTGCTAATTAGTTAGCAGCGTTCTCGATTCCGTAAGAAACAACATCTTCCGCAAATCCGTATTTCGCATCAGCAGTAAATCTCATTACTACTCGAACGTTTTGGCTACCATCAGTTTCAGCCAAGTCAATTACTCGAACCTCATTCATGTCAGACAACAATCCTGTTGCAAAATAAAGGTTTGATTTTTGGGATAAAAGAGCAGTATTCGCCGCTAATCCATTTGCCATAAATACCTTAACACCATCGAAATATAAATCTCCTAGAACTTGGTTAGTTCCTTTGTTGTCATATCCAGCAGCACCAACTCCATCAGCAGCGAATCCGCCCAATGCACGAACGTATGCTCTGTAAATATTGTTAGAAACATAAAGATTTAAATCATCTTGTCCGTAGATAGCAGCAGGACAAGCGTCAACTATTTTGCCTAATTCAGTAATAACGTTTGAAGCGGTAACAGTCGCACCAGCAACTTCTTGACCAGCAGGTAAAGAAGCATCAGTAGTAAGTTGTGTCATTAAACCATCAAATTCACCAGCCGTTGCGTTCTCACCTCTCCAAATCGCAGTTTCCATTCCAGCAGCAACCTTTTCGGAAGCATGAGCGATTAAGAAATCAGCGAAAGTTTTAGGTAAAGCGTCGAATGCTGTAAAACCCATTTCGATTGCATCAAAATTTGAACGAAAATCAGATTTACAAAGTTGCAAATTAACTTGGAAAGATTCAGGTTGTAAAACTTTTTCAGTCAATGTAATTGTTGACGTAGGGTCGAAATCGCAAGAAGCGTTTTTGATAATTCCATCTGTGGACATTTTTTTGATAACCTGCTTGTATTTTACATTCGGCATTACCGTAATCCCGCCCTTGTCTAAAGTTGGTGCGCTTAGGATTGCAATTGCTATGTATTTCCCAGCCGATTCACCGGCGTAGCTAGTTGTAATATTTGTTGTTGTAGCCATAATCTTTTAATTTATTTTTAAGTTTTAATATTTTTTATATTTTATTCATTTTTTCCAATATTGAATCCATTGTCGTGCGACCGCTTTTCGTAGCGTAGCGCATGATATTTTGTACAGATTCATTTTCTGGATTATAAGATATCGCTTTCGGCTCTTCTGCCAATTCAATGGGTGCAACTAATTCCGCCACCTCATCTTGATTTGCTAATTGAACTTTCAACTCTTCTATTTCTTTTTTCAACAATTCTACTTCCTCTGAAAAATGCGTTTCTTTTGTTGTTGAACTTGTTACTATTTCTTTTTTTGGTGCGGACGCTTCTTGTTTCAGTTCCTCCTCGACTGGTGCTTCGTCAACTGGAATTTCTTCCTCAACTACCTCCTCAACTGCGTCGCGAATTTCTCCAATTACACCCTCTTCAACTACCACCAAGATTCTCAAATCTTCCAACTCATATTCACCAATCGGTAAGGCTATCATTTGACCATCTGCCGTTGCGATAAATACCTCAACTCCACTTTCAAAAGAATCTGCTTCAATTGATGTCAATCCATCGCTCAATAGCATGGATTCCAATTTGATTTCCATACCCAACAGGGTACGTACTTTGTTTAATATTTTCATTTCGCTCATATACTTAATTGTTAGATACTTCCTTTCGCTGACTGTAAATCTGAAATTTTAGAAGTGCTATTTTTTACATTTGTTGTTAAATCCGTTTCTATTTTTAAAATGTTTGAAGGCAAATCCAAGCCTAATTCTTTTGCTTGTGTTTTTATCAAATTAATTTTACCTAGAACTTCTTTTGATAAAATTGCATTTTGCCGGTACGCGTTAATCGCATCGTTAATTCCATCCAAAGCTTTCTTACTTGCTTTAGCTGCACCATCCAATTCTTTAGATGCAACGTTTGATAATTTTTGAATATCATCTGTAATTGCAAAATTGAAACGTCTATTTTCTTTAAATAACTTTTCGTAAATTAATCTTTTTGTATCCATATCCATATAAATATAACTTAATTAAATTTGTTTGTTGTATTTTCAACTATTTTGTCGCACAATTGTACGCACTCCATTCACTTCACTTGTCGAAACATCGTCAATTCCTGTTCCGCTAATTTTCCCTATTCCTTGCGCTTCCAAACTTCCATCGCAACATTTCTTTTTGTACTTCCCATCTTTGCAAAGGCAACCTCTCGTTGCGCCCTCTCTCGGACTTGCCTTGCTTGGTGTTTTAAATTTCGCCATTTAGTAATTTTTTAAGTTGATTAATAATTTCATTATTTTCTACGCTTGATGAGTTCTGAATTTTATCCGCAAAATATCCCTCAATCGAAAAACCTTTTATTTTTTCATCTTTCACATCTTTCCAAACTTCATCATTTTCAACTTTCATCGAAATCATCCAAGTTCCGACCGGCAAATCAAATCCGTACTTTGCAGATTTATCCATTTTTTTATCCTCAATTATCCAACTTTCAACAACTGTCATTCCTGTTAGTTGTTTCTCGTGTTCCATCGTGGCATTGTTTTGATTGGATTTTTGTAGAAACAATTCACTTGCTCGTCGGACAGTCTTTTCAGAAAAAAACACGTAAAATTCCTCATCTTTATTTTTCCTATAAATCTGTTTGTTTGGAATAAGCGCCGCACCCATTAAGATTCGTTTTTCCGAATCAATTTGTTTCAACTCGACCTCGTGTTTTTTTAGAGCGATAAAATTTTCTTCAATTGCTGGGTCATGGACAATGGAAACCGCATCTATTCCAGATAGCGGGTTCTTTTCATCAATCAATAATTCTATGATATTCATACTTATTAACTTTTATTTGGTTGTTTGTTGTATTTTATAAAGTAACTAAAGATTGTTTATTTCGGTCTAACTGCTGTTGACTTGTCATTTCTCCACTTACCACGAACGCCTGTATCGGTTGGTTAAGGTTGTTTAATTGATTAATTCCAGTATTTCCAACTACGTTAAAATTGGGTGTAATTTGTGTAGCACCTGGACCTCTACTCTCTCCTCCAAGACCGCCACCACCAGTTGGTGCGCCGCCACCACCCAATGCACTTAATCCTTTTGCTGTTGCTGCTATGTTAGCTGCTATTCCAATTCCAGCTGAAATATTGTTACTAGCTATAACGGGTATCGCACTCACTCCACTTGTCGCAATTGCTTGTGGAGTTGCTAATGCCGCAATGTTGGCAAGTTTTGTTGATATAACCATTTTAGCTATACCAATTGCGGATTCAGCAATTAATGCCGATTTCTGAACTCCTTTAGATTTTTCAAACAACCCTTTTATTATTCCAATACCCTGTAAAGCAGAATTAAACCCTTGCTCTTGAATAAATCTTTTTTGTTCGGCAACTGCTTTCTCCGCTTCTATTTTTTTGTCATCAATAATTTTTTGGTCTGCATCAATTTTATCTTGATTTGTTTTTCTCGCAACTGCATCAGATTCGTTGAATGTTTTATTTATTAAAGCTAATTTATCTACTTTCGCTTGTTCCAATGTTGCTGTGTCAATTTCGTTTTGCTCGGCTTGTGTAATTAAATTAAAATAAAAGTCATTTGCATTTTGTAGTTCTAATTGCCGAGCCGTTAATTTTGTGTTTGCGCTATCCTGCTCAACTTGAGCAATACTATCTAGTAATTCATTTTGCAAGTCCTTAATATTGTCTAATCTTTCTTTTTCAATTGCCGCTAATTCATCTGTGTTTTTAGAAACCTCTTTGACCGACGTAACTACATCTTTGTTCCCCTCGACATACTTTTTACCACCCTCTGTTAACTTATCTTGCTCGCCTTTTAGTTTGCTAATATTCACACCGTAACCCAACAACCTGTCATTTACCTTATCCAGTTCTACTATTGATTTTGCGTAATCCAAATTTCTAGCAGTTTCACCGAAAGACTTTCCAGTAGATTCCATTACTTTTAAAATCTCAATCCTTTCTTTCGCAACTTTCTTTTCTAAATCATATTGCTTTTCTAAAGCACCCGAAATGAGTTCTTCATTTTTTCCAATTTTAAATTTCACACTTTGCAAACGAATGTACTCCGAAATAGATACGTTTAGTTGTTCCGTAAATTCAAATTCATCAGACAAATTTTTAAGAGTAGTCCCGTACTTTCCGTTTACCTCTTTTATTAAATTTGCCCTTTCTTTGGATTTTGCATTAGTTCCTTTCAATTGATAAATCAAACCAACGAAAGCAGCGGATTCTTCAACTATAAATTTACTTTGTTTTTTAGATGCTTCCTGTGCTTCTTTTGCGACTTTCTTCTGTTGTTCTGCATATTTCTTTGAAGCTTCTGTACCGAATCCAGTAGCCTCTAAAATATCATCCCAATAAGCAACCACTAATCCCAACCCAACAATTAGCACACCAATTCCAGTTGCTAATAATCCAGTTTTAATACCTTTCAAGGCATCCATAGCGGCGTCTTTCATTTGCCTAAACACAGGTATAGCATCTCTAACACCCTGTACACCTTGCTGAATAGCCATCGCCGCTTGAACCTTTAACAAGGCTTCTTCAACTTGTTTAGATTCCGTACCGAAAGCACCCATAACACCCTGTGCCAAAGAGAAACCAGCCGTTACACCCGTAATTGCACCGCCTAATTTTTGACCTAAAGTACCAGCCGCTGCGTCAACAGCTAAATCTGTTTTTATCTGAACTTGTCGGTAATTTCCAACTGTTTTTAAAAGTTCTTTGTACTCCTTAGTGGTGGTTTGACCTGCTAATCCTAGTTCATACAACCTATCCTCCGCTTCACCCATTCTTGAGGTCAGTGGCTGTAATTCTCCGTAAACATCCTCAAACGAAGCGTGGACACCCTTATTGGCTTTCGTTAGATTCTCCATCGCATTGACAGCTTGTTTTGTGTCAACGTTTAGTTGTATTGTTTTAGTTTCCGCCATTTCGATTGATTATTATTTGTCTTTTTCCCTGCTTCCAAATCTTTTTCCAACTTGTGTGTAACTTATATTTTCCTTTTGCAATATCTATATTCTCCGATTCGTTGTAAAAATCGGTAAGTTGCAACATTTCTACAATAGCTTTTATCGTCATCCCTCTTGTGTTATTATTAATTGTGATTGAACTTCTTGCGCAACACCACCAACGTAGTAGGTTGCCGTAACATTTACCGCCTCTGTTCTTTCTACACCTGTTGTGTTTGTTGGATATGTGAATGTTGTTTGAACAGTTCCACTTGGGAAGAGTCTATATTCCTCCAAACAGTTGTAAGCCTCAAATGTTCCGCCATCATCTTTGGCGCGTTTCTGAAATGCCAATATCCTAACATCCGCAGACGAATCCACGAAATCGGAAAATGAACCGAAATCAATACCATCACGAGATATTGCCATACTTCCATCGCCAACCTCAAAAAATATATCCTCTTCTCCCTCTGTTGCGCCAATTTTTATAATCATACTATTGTCATCAATATTCCACCACGACAATAATTCCATTTTCATATCGCCGGTATTCAGATTCGTTTGAAGTGAATTTATAATGTATTTTTTATCACGAACAATTACCTTATCATTTAGTTTCAAGTCTATAATTAAAGACTGCGGAAAGTTTACATCTAAGGAAACTACTCTAGTTTTTTTGTTAAATAAATTTAGCAAATAAGGTTCGTAATAAGTAGAATATAGTCCGTTTGGCTCTGGATTTTCTGTCCAACTAGATACCTCGATATTCCAATTCAATGTATAATTCGTTCCGCTATTTATTAAATCTTGACCGAATGGAATGTAGTCACCTGTATATGCCGTTCCACCTAAATAAACCTCGTATATTCCGGGTGATTTGTCAAAATAAGTAAGAACAACAGGCTTTGGCACATACGGTTGTAGATCCTTATTGATACAATATCCGACCTGCAAACCTGTTCCTGTAAATTTCTGATGCAATAAAGTTTCAAACCCTAATTGAACATCAAATTTACCACCATCATAAGGGAATGTACCCCTTAAATCTCCGTAGTTTCTACCAAATAAATCAAAAAAAGCTGTGTTTAATATTGATTCAGATTTTTGGTATTTAAAATCAATCTCACTAAATAGACTAGGTCGCTTATATTCAATTAAATCCGTAACAACGTAGGGCGTAATGTCTATATTTCTACCAGAATTATAATACTCGTTTAACGGCATAAACACAAAATCAGTTTCATTTAGTCCCACAACGGTTAGTTGTGCGCTTTGCATTACAGATCTAAGGAAATCCAATACCTTTATTTCGGGTGCATAGATTTGTAGATTTGTCGTTATGGATGTTGTTATTGAATTGAATGGATTTGAATAACTCTCTATGTTGTATCCAGTTGAGTACTCATAGGTTTGGATGCTATAATTTATAGAGCCAGTAAAAGTTGCTACTCCTTTACTTCTAATCTTAAACGTGTAGGATTCAGAAAGCGATGGATTGTTTTGTTGAAGTGTAACGACTTGAAAAAAATTATTGCCACCTCCCCATTTTGTTAAAGTAATTACATACAAACCATTTTTAAAAACATCTAAATAATAGTCAAAAGTTGATGTTGTGTTAACTTGAACCGATGCACTATGCCTTATATCCCCACCAACAACAGTCGCTGGATTTCTGTACGTGTAAAACAATTCGCTAAAAATAAATCCATTTGTAAAATTTTCGCCACTGTCATTTACCAAGTCGTAAGGCTTAGAAATTTGCTGTATTTGGTTTTTATTTTTGAACCATAAACACTGTCTTTTGAAGTTTTCAGACGACAACCAACCACCGCTGAAAGTTAACCCATATTTTAATTGTATTAATTCAAATATCTTTGGAAAAGTTACGGCAGGAAATAGGTCTGAATGTAATATTTTTCCCGCCACAGTTGTGATGTCCGTAGATGCCAAATCTCCATAAGTCCAATTATTCTTACTCGTAATTAATGGATATTTTACGCTGTCAACAATATCTCCTTTTACTCTTTTAAATACTTCTATTTCCGTATAGGCGTGGTCGATTGATGAATAATCTAAATCCCCCAATTTATCCTCGCCTATTTTATCTTTTAAGGTTACAAATTCTCCATAAAAAGTAGCCGTATAATATTCCGCTTGACCCTTAACGACCACACCTTTTTCAAGTTGAGCCTTTCCAGTTCTAAATATATCTAAATCAATTTCTAACCTAGACGCTCTGCGTAGGTTGTGGTCAATTGTTCCATCTAAATCATTATTGTAGTAGTACTCAAAAATTGAGTTGTTATTGTCAGATGCAGGAACGGTAAAGGACTGTGAATAGTCTGTGAATATTTTACCAATATCTTTGTAGTCCGCAATTTTCGAAGTAATCTTTATCTGTTCCTCTTGAAATAAATCTAGTTTTTTATCCTCAATCCAAAAATCTACCCTCCTCATATTCCGACATTAATTAAAGGATTTGCATAAACAAAATCTAATTCGTAATTGATATTCCTTTGGTTAACCGCAGAGGGTAACGGCATTGCGTTTGTCTTTCTACGTACAGGTCTATTGTCTAGTAATATCGTTTCGGATAACATAAGTTGTTTTACTACCTCGCTATATTCCTCTGGCACAAACCCAGTATTTACCTTAATAGATTCTTTTCCGTTTATATTAAGTTCTCTTGTTTTTGCTTCTAAAATATTATAATTGACCGCTCCACTCATGAAATTATATTCTTTACCTGAAACATCAATATTTGTTTTTGAAACTTTCAAGAATACCAACCTTTGCCAAACCCCAAATTTATTTATGAAATCACAATTAATTGGCGTGTACCTATTTTCGCATTGTGTCTTAAAAAAATAAGTCCCCAATACAACTGCGCTTGGATTTGTGATAACTAATTTATTGCCACCCAAAGCAAAAGCGGATGGATGAATGTACGGTATCTTTTTTATCGAACCACTCAAAGCAAAAGTACCAATTGATGCACCAGTTACGATATCAGTGTACGTTGCCGTATAGCTTAACCCATCCGTTTGCGTGTCTAAATACAAGCTACCGCAAGTTGTTTCATCGGTATAATAAGTTCCGTTCGTTAAGGCTGTAAATGCTGATGACTTATTGTAGTTGTAGCCATCATCGTTGTAGCCAAATCCTTTCAAGCAAGTGAATGAGCTGATAAATTCCGTCGTTTCGTTTAGTTTGACAATTATGCTTGCGTTTGCAAATTCATTATTTTCAATAGTTCCAACCGCACCATACTCAACAAAAGAAATAGGTTGTATGTACTCGCGAATGTATGGCGAAATATCGAAATAAACAGTCGTTACATTTGCGCTTGGTATAGGCTTTGTTAATATTCTCGTCGGATGTCCTGGTGCGCTACTTGGATTATTCCATACTTTCAACTCAACACTCGCAACCTGTCCAACTGTTCCTGTAATTGCGATTATATATGGCGACCTTACAAATAATGTACTCATTTTTTAACTTTTATTATTTCGTCTAATTGTTTATTCAATATTTTCTCGGAATCTAATCCGTATTTTTCAATCAATTCATTTGGCAAATTCTTGTAAGCAGACTCAAAAGGTTTGGTAAAAAATAGACTTGGTTTGATTCCTCTATTGTAGATATTTCCTGCAATAACGTGAGCCAAAGATTTGTAATTTCCACTTTTATATTTGCCGTTTTTGTCTCTAAACCTTATGTTCTTTTTCTTTGCCCACTTTTCTATCGATGAAACAAATTCCCCATACCTCCCAACACTTCCGCTCCCAAATCTGTACTTACTGTTTGGTGCTTGCTGTCCTCTTATCTTTGCATTTGGGGATACCTTGCTTGGGTCTTTTCCCTTCACTCCTTCGTCTTGAAATACTCCGTAATTCTCCATTGAAAAATCAAGCTCAATACTGTTCTTGCTAGTCTTTACAGAGCCTTTAAGGGAGTTGTATAAGGTCTTTGACGAGTTCTTTTGCCTTGACGTAAGGTTACGCCTAGCCTGACTTATGACGTGGTCGCGAAACCTTTCTAATGCTATTTGAACCGCCCCCTTTTCCATTAACAGATAGTTACTTCATTTGGCACTATAATATCAAATGTCATTGTCCACCCAGCTAATAGGTTTTCAAATCTTTCTGTGAACGGTTCGCAGTTTGGGTTGCCACTTACCTCAACTGAACTATCCCATAATTCGCCATGTAGCATTTGCGCATACGCCCTATTTAGTACTTCAAGTTGCGTGTTAAGTACATCGTGTTCGTTGCTGTTTCCTCGAAATATATCCGTTACGGATTCCTTTGAAATATCAACTACATCCATAGCAATTAGGCTCACGTTGAAACGAACAACATTTACCTCGAAAGATGCGTTATTAACCATTACGTG
>Ga0335396_10007678_pt1 | contig 10245 bp, 8 predicted proteins | sample FRY02_FD_205743 | JGI IMG/M metagenome (GOLD analysis project Ga0335396, IMG submission 205743) | Freshwater microbial communities from Lake Fryxell liftoff mats and glacier meltwater in Antarctica - FRY-02 (spades assembly) (version 2) | ecosystem: Environmental > Aquatic > Freshwater > Ice >... | reverse complement strand
TATTGTAACCCGCACTGCTAGTGCGGTCTGGGCCAGCGCAAGTTGATAGCTTGCGCTACTGGGCTATTTCAGGTTAGAAATTTCGCCCCTGCTTTTGATCGCTCTCGCGCCTGTGCTAGAATGGCTACTACGTGTCAATTACGTGTGTCAATTACGTGTGTCAATTACGTGCATCGATTACGTGTGCCGATTACGTGTGCCGATTTCAGTATACGCTTTGATACACAGTTTCGATGCATACACGAACACCATTCAAAATCATACCAAAAGCCAGACCACCCGCCAATAGTCAGTTCACCTGTGTCAGAATCCTTGGAACGCCCTCTATTTGAATCGGATACACCCCTGCCGATCCCGGACAGCTACGACACGGCCAATCTGACCGGACGACAGATTGGCCGGTATCTGATTGGACGGCGGCTGGGCAGTGGCGGCGCGGCCGCCGTCTACCAGGCCTACGATCAGGTGCAGGGGCGTTCGGTGGCGCTCAAAGTGTTGCTGCCGGGCGCGGACGAGACCACCCGCTCCCGCTTCCGCCAGGAGGCCCGCACAGCCGGTGCCCTGCGCCATCCCAATATTGTCACGACCCTACAGGTGGGCGATGCACCCGGCGATGGGGTTGCCTATATTGCGATGGAACTGATCGAAGGGGAGAGTCTGGCCCGCCTGTTGGAACAGCGGGGGCTATTGCAGCCGGAGGAGAGCTGCAATCTGCTGACGCCCATTGCCCGCGCGCTGGCCCACGCGCACAGAGCGGGCGTCATCCACCGGGATGTGAAACCCAGCAACATTCTTCTGCGCCCCACCAGCCCCGGCGCGCCAGGCAGTGTCCAGTTGGAAGCCCTGGACCATCCGGTGATTCCCCTCCTCTCGGATTTTGGCATTGCCCGTGCCCTGGATATGCCCGAACTGACGAACGCGGGGCGCACCATCGGCACGCCCGCCTATATGGCCCCGGAACAGTGCGCGGGCAGTCGGGATGTGACAGCGCAGAGCGACATCTACTCTCTGGGCGCGGTGCTCTACCGCTGTCTGGTGGGGCGTGCGCCCTTTCTTGGCTCCACCACCCAGATTCTCTACGCCCACGTCTACGAATCGGTGACAATCCCGGACGACATTTTGGCGACTCTGCCGCCCCGTGTGGTGGATGTGCTGCGCGCAACCCTGGCCAAAGAGCCTGTCGAACGTTACGCCAGTGCGCTCGAACTGGCCGATGCGTTGACGCTGGCCGCGGGGCGCAGCCTGGCCGAACCAGCCGCGGGGGAGATGGAAAACACAGCCACGCTCACCCTCTCCAGTCTGAATTCGATTCGACCGCTCCCCCAGCCCCAGCGCACAGAAACAGTCATTGTGGCCTCGTCTGGGTTGGGGAGTAGCCGGAGCCAAAAGACTGGCGATCAACCGACGGCTGCGCAGACCCGGCCCCCACTGCCACCGATTACGCAATCGGTTATGCCGCCGGTTATGCGGCCAGTTATGCGGCCAGTCTCCACGCCGTTGCCCGCCAGAAGGCAAACACAAACAAGCCGCTGGCCCCGCTTGGCCGCGGGTGCGGTCGGCATTCTGGTCCTCGTTTTGATAGGCGTTCTCCTGATCAGTGCGGGGTCTATATTTCCCCTCAATCGGATATTCTCCCTGGGAAGTCAAATCGCAACAACCAGCCAGCCGGTTGTCCTGCGCGCCACCGCAATACAGAGTGCAACCGGTATCCCGGCAATCGCTCCATCTGCTGCTGAATCTACCGCCATATCTGACGGGCCGGTTGTGGAGCCAAACGCTGAACCAACGGCCCTGCCCGCTGACACACCGACGCTTACACCGCCCACCGCCACCCCCCGTCCCCGGCCCACCCAGAGACCGACAGGAGTACCGGTCGTTCAACCGACACCAGCCGCGCCAGAGCCGACAGCAACGCTCACCCCAACACCCACCGGAGAAGAGGGACTGGCCCTGGCTTGCCAATATGTGGCGGTGGAGGAACTCTACGATTACCTGCTCCAACCGGGCAACGCGGAGACGCTCGGCTGTGCCACGGATCAGGGCAGACCGGTTGACTTTGATGTGCAGCCTTTTCAAAATGGGCTGATGCTGCGCCGGGACGACATCCGGGCGATTTATGTGCGCTTTGCGGGCAACGGCCAGTGGGAGCAGCACCCGGACCGCTGGACCCCGGAGATGCCGCCTCAGCCCGCCGATCCAAACCTGACCCCGCCGTCGCCCGGTCTTGTCCTGCCAGAGCGGGGCATTGGCTTGCTCTGGGCAGAGAACAATGTGCTGCGGGGCACGCTGGGCTGGGCGACAGCCCCCGCCACATCCACCAACGGGGTTGTCCAGACCTTCGATGGCGGCCTGCTCATCCGGGATAGCCAGGCAGACGGCGAGGTGATCTACGCTTTTTTGAAGTCGCTCTTTCGCTTTTGAGGTCCTTGAAAACGGTCCACAGATTGCGCAGATGAACACAGATTTTTCCTTCACCATCTGTGAAAATCTGTGTCATCTGTGGATAGCTATTTCTTTAGAACAGCCGAAACCAATGCAACCGAAAGGTAAGGAATGATGTCCAACACAAAGAAACGCTACGCGCTGGTCGGCACAGGCGGGCGCGCGCAAATGTTCATCGACGCCATTCTGCGCGAGTACGCCGAATGGAACGAACTGGTGGCATTCTGTGATCTGAGCCAGACCCGCATGGATTTTCACAACACCCGTCTCGCGGATATCCACGACGCCGCGCCCCTGCCCACCTATCACGCGGATGATTTCGACCGCATGATTGCCGAGACGAAGCCGGATGTGGTCATCGTCACGTCGATGGATTCCACCCACCACATCTACATTTGCCGGGCCATGGAACTGGGCTGCGACGCCATCAGCGAAAAGCCGATGACGATTGACGACGCCAAAGCCCGCCAGATTTTCGAGACGATTGAACGCACCGGCCAACAACTGCGGGTGACTTTCAACTACCGCTATGCGCCCATTGCCACCAAAGTGCGGGAGCTGATTATGCAGGGCGCGATTGGCCGTCCCCGCGCGGTGGACTTCGAGTGGGTGCTGGACACCCGCCACGGCGCCGACTACTTTCGCCGTTGGCATCGGGAGAAGGACAAATCGGGCGGGCTGCTCGTCCACAAAGCCACCCACCACTTTGACCTGATCAACTGGTGGATCGACTCCTATCCCAAGCGGGTCTTTGCTATGGGCGATCTCCATTTCTACGGGCGGGAGAACGCGGCGGAGCGGGGCGAGCAGTACGACTACGACCGCTACACAGGCGTGGAAGCCGCCGCGGGCGATCCCTTCGCCATCCGCCTGGACGAGAACCCCTCCCTGCGCGGTCTCTATCTGGAGGCCGAAAAGGATAGCGGTTATATCCGGGATCGCAACGTCTTCGGTGACAATATCAGCGCCGAGGATACAATGAGTGTCACCGCCCGCTACCGCAACGGCGCGATTCTCACCTATTCCCTCATCGCCTATTCCCCCTGGGAGGGCTACCGGGCCGCTATCACCGGTGACCGGGGACGCATTGAAGTGGAGGTTATCGAAGCGGTGGGCCGCACTTTTGTGGCGGGGCAAGAGGAGTCCTTGGCCGACGGTGAGGCCGAGGAAGTCATCACACAAGGCAAGCACATTTGGGTCTTTCCCATGCACGGCTCACCTTACAACGTGACAATCGAAGAGGGCGTGGGCGGTCACGGTGGCGGCGACCGGGTGATGCTGGAGCAGATTTTCCACCCCAATCCGCCGGAAGACCCTTTTCATCGGGCGGCCAGCCACATCGACGGCGCATCGTCGATTCTGATGGGCATCGCCGCCAACAAATCCATTGCCACTGGACAGGCGGTGGAGGTGGACGAATTGCTGAAGTTGCCATAAAGCAAAAAGACCGGCCAGGTTTCGGGAAACCTGGCCGGTCTCTGTATTTTAGGCTCTCATATATCCTACGCCAACGGACTCAAAAAGCGCAGATTCTTCCGTTCATCCGCACAGACCAGTTGCGGATTCTGGGTGTAGCCGCCAGTTTTCAGTGCGCTCATCGACTGTGCGTGCAAGTCGCCGTAGGTGATATTCCCGTTGGATTCGGCAATCGCCTTGCCCAGGGACCAGGTGAACGCGCCCCGATAGCTGCCCTCAATAAAGGCATCAGCCGCGGTCTGCACATCCTCGCAGGCGGCCAACAGGACGTGCCGTTCGCTCTCCACCATTTTCTTCTGCTCCTTATAAAAGAGCGATTTCAGTTGTTCTTTTAGCCCCCGCTCCTTTACCCGCCGATCGCTGAAAGAGAGACCCTCCAACGCCCGGCTATACTCTGCTTCGATCCAACGGGCCTCTTTGCTAAAGCGTGCGTCTGTCAGCGCACGGATGCGCGCCTGCATCTCCGCCGGCGGTTCCACCCGTCGGGGACGCACGTCAAATTCCGCCGGGAGCAGGTCTTTGTTGATGCTGCCGCTGTGACAGCAGTCGGCCACAAAGTTGAAATTCACGCCGTCGGGTATCCCGGCAAAGATTTCCCGTAGCTGGTCATCGGTAAAAGGCTGGTTCCAGTCGTGGTTATAGGGGACGATCACTTCGTCCAGTTTGTCGCCTTCGGCGTCATTTTCGTCGTTGGCGGCCACTTGTGTGCCGTGACTGGCAATGTGAAAAAGACGCACATCTTTGCCATCGCCGCTGTAATCGCTGAACAGCCAGGCCAGGCCGTCTTTGATGTTCTGGGCCGTGGCATCCTTGTCGAAGATTGTGTAGATTTCGTTGCCCTGGTAATCGTAATAGTCTTTGAGTAGTTGGGACATCGCCTGGGCATCGTTGACACAGCCTCGCAACAGCCACTCTGGCCGCGTAAACTGATTGATCCCAACTAACAATGCACGTTTGGACATTTCTGCCTCCTGGAATGAATAAGTAAGTATCAGCGACTGGGGCAGGGATCGGTGCGCTGGATAGGCGGCCTTTCCCTGCGCCCGGGGTCTATCCGTGTGGTTCGGCTCGGTACTACCCCTCCTTCCTGCGCAGGGTAAATGTCAAACTGCTGCCGGCATTGGCACTGATGCCCGTGCCCAGCAGCTTGAATTCGCCATTGGCTCCGATCTCGACGCTGAAAGTAATCTCGTCCAACACCAGATCACCCACGCTGGCTTGCTCCACATTCAGCACTTTGCGCAGGCCGTCGATGAAATTATTGAAGCTGGCCGAGAGTGCCTCCACGGAAAGCACTTTGTCCACTGTCTGACGGATGGCGACATCAGCCCCGCCGCGGGTCAGGCTTTTGGATTGGGCTGTCTCGGTAGCTACGATTGTGATGGTTCCAAATTCTTCGGCCATACATTCCTCCTTCGGTTGAATATCATCGGATCGTAGCAATAATCTACCACAGGCTGACGAACGGGACAAGCAATAAAAAAGCGGCCACGATACCTGTCGTGACCGCTTTCGTAAATCTTCGTATGTTCAGCGCCTATTACCCTTTGTTCTGAATCTTCGCCCAGGAATCGCGCAGGCCAATCGTCTGGTTGAAGACCAGCGCGTCGGGTGTCGAGTCTTTACTGTCCACACAGAAATAGCCCTTGCGCTCAAACTGGAAGACCGCACCCGGCGCGGCCTCGGCCAGGGAAGCCTCCACTTTGGCGTTGGCATTGATCACCAGCGAATCCGGATTCAACGCTTCCTGAAAATCGTCGAAGCTGCCGGGGTCTTCGGCGGCAAAGAGACGGTCGTACATCCGCAACTCCGCGTTCAGCGCGTGGGCAGCCGAAAGCCAATGGATCGTCCCCTTCACCCGCCGCCCATCCGGTGCATAGCCGCCCTTTGTCTCCGGGTCGAAGGTGCAGTGGAGTTCCACAATCTCGCCGTCCGCGTCCTTCACCACATCCGTGCAGGTGATGAAATAGCCATAGCGCAGACGCACCTCCTGGCCGGGAGCCAGACGGAAGAACTTGCGGTGGGGCACTTCCTGAAAGTCGTCCCGGTCAATGTACAACTCCCGGCTGAAGGGAAGCTGGCGCGTGCCCGCGGATTCGTCCTCCGGGTTGTTGATCGCCTCCAGCCACTCCACCTGCCCCTCTGGATAGTTGGTGATCACAACTTTCAGCGGCTCCAACACACCCATCACACGGGGGGCAATCGTATTCAATTCCTGGCGGATATAGAAATCCAGCAGGGCAATATCCGCCACACTGTTGGCTTTGGAGACGCCCACCCGCTCGATAAAGTCGCGCAGCGCCTTGGCGGGCACACCCCGCCGCCGCATCCCCACAACCGTAGGCATCCGTGGATCGTCCCAGCCTTCCACCAGTCCGTCGTTGACCAGCCGGATCAGCACCCGCTTGCTCAGCAGCGTGTGAGTGATAAAGAGCCGGGCGAATTCGATCTGCCGGGGATGATAGACCTCCAACTGGTCCAGGAACCAATCGTAGAGCGGACGGTGATCCTCGTATTCCAGCGAGCAGAGGGAATGGGTGACACCCTCAATCGAGTCGGATTGGCCGTGTGCCCAGTCGTACATTGGATAGATGCACCACTGATTGCCCGTGCGCTGGTGTTCTGCGTGGCGGATGCGGTACATCGCCGGATCGCGCAGATTCAGATTGCCCGACGCCATATCGATTTTAGCCCGTAGCACCCGTGTCCCGTCGGGGAACTCGCCCGCTTTCATGCGGGCAAAGAGGTCCAGATTCTCCTGGACAGAGCGATCCCGATAGGGGCTGTTGCGCCCCGGCTCGGTCAGCGTGCCCCGATAGGCCCGCACCTCCTCCGCCGAAAGGTCCTCCACATAGGCTTTGCCCTGCCCGATCAGCTTGACAGCCCACTCGTACAATTGGTCGAAATAGTCCGAGGCGTAGTAGATATTGGCAGGCTCAAAGCCCAGCCATTGCATATCCACAATCTGGCCGTCCACATATTCCTGCTCTTCTTTTTCCGGGTTTGTGTCGTCAAAACGCAGATTATAAATGCCGCCAAGCTCTTTGGCAATGCCGTAATTGATGGCAATGGCTTTGACGTGGCCGATATGCAGATAGCCGTTCGGCTCTGGCGGAAAGCGGGTCTGCACACGGCCATCAAAACGGCCCGATGCCCTGTCCTGGCCCACCGCGCTCTGGATAAAATCCACAGATTCTACAGCTTCCTCGTCTTTGTTTTCTTTCACTTTCAGGGGACTCTCCACAGTTCGTTCCTATCTTTCGTTGGCCTGCTGCAATCAATTCACCAGTTCAATCTGCCTACTATAAAGTGATTTCACGCTTTCCGCAAGAAAACGGAGAAGAGGCCACATTTCCAGCAGAAGTTCGACTTTTAAGAAAAAGCCGAACTTCTCGTTTCTGGCTCTTGACAACATTCCAAAACAGCGTTACAATTCCGAACATCGTTCAGAAACAAACAGAGGTTCGCAAAATGAACAGTACATCGCCCAAAGAACGCCGCCAGGCCCGCACACGGGAAGCCATTCTGGAAGCGGCGCGGGATATCATCACAGAAGAAGGGGCCGACGGCCTCTCCATGCGCGCCATCGCCCAGCGCATCGACTACAGCCCCGCGGGTCTTTACGAATATTTTGGCGGCAAGGACGATATCATCGGCGCGGTCTGTGTCGAAGGCAACCAGCAGCTTTTCCAAACGATGGATCAGGTGGACAAAACCCTTGCCCCCGCCGCCTATCTACAGGCCATCGGCCACGCCTACATTCGCTTCGCCATTGACCAGCCCAACTATTTTCTGCTGATGTTCACCAGCCGCTCGCCCATGCAGAGCGAGGAGGAAGAGGAGGAAGAGGAGGAAGTGGCGCAGAGTAGGGATGGATCGTCCTTTGGCCTGCTGCTCGACGCCATCCGCCGGGGGGTGGAGGCCGGGGTCTTTCACCAGCGCCCCGGCTTTGATGTGCTGACAATCGCCTATGCCGCCTGGGCCACAGTCCACGGGCTGGCGATGCTGCGGATGACCCATCTCCAGGGCTTCCCGATGGATTTTGACACGGCTGAGCGGGAGGCGCTGGCAAACTTTGGCCGGGGGTTGATAGCGACGGATTGACAACAGATCGAACGCAGGATAAGGCTGCTCCAAAGAAATAGATATCCACAGATTTTCACAGATGGTCAAAAAGGGAATCGGTGAAAATCTCTGAAATCTGTGGACAGTCTTTTTTGCCTCAATCCGAACAATGTTCAAAGTTTGATGATTGTTTTATAAACAAGGAGGATGTGAATGGAGTTTCTCTTTCAAGTCAGCAATCTGCTGGTGATGCCCTTCTGGGCGTTGATGATTCTGGCCCCCGGCTGGCGCTGGTCCATACGGCGGGGATCGGCTATTTGGGGCTGACCGGTCTGCTGACCTGGCAGGCGTTGCGGGGAGGGTCGATCATCGCGCCGGACGGGTTGACCTGGGCAGCCTATGCCGGACTGATGGCGCTGGGCGTGGCCGCGGTCTGGCTGCACGCCACCCGGACACAAAAATCTGCCAGCTTTTCTGAAACCTGGCGGGTCTGAAGAATCCCCAATGCGAATCGTCCCCTCACCACCCCCCAGCGGCTGAGGGGACGTTCGTTTCTCTGGTGCGCGCCCCCGCCTCTCCCAGCGATGGCGACGCTTCGTCTGTGGCGCTGTCTGCGCTGGGAGTGGCGGGGGTTTGGGCACGATTGGTGTGTGGTGTGGGTGGACGCTGAGCGTCCAGGGGCTGTACCCACGCGGGAGCGTGGGCACGAGTCAGACCTTCGGGGGAGATACTTGCCACACCTGACAGGTGCGCAATGGTTCACATTTTGCCGGGCATGTGGTCTCCGTTTGCGCACCTGTCAGGTGTCGGCCACCCGCAAGCTAACAGCTTGCGTTACTGGGCCTCACCCAAACCCGCCACACCCAAACCCGCTACCAACGCCATCAACCAACTCCCCTCTCCCTGCCCGACCAACACACCCCGCACTGCCAGTTGCACCGCTGGGAGAGGGGCGCGCCACAGACGCTGGGGTGAGGGTCGCATCAGAACCCCCTCCCAGCCTCCCCCGTTCCGGGGGAGGAGCCGATCTTTCGTTGAGTCTCCGATTGTCCGCCCAATGCCATCCGCCCCTTAATCAGCCCCCTCCCCTTAGCGCAGCGGCAAGGGGAGGGTTGGGGTGGGGTCAACTTCGCAACCCCTCCAACATCCGTTCAATGGCAGCCGCTTTGGGACTGCGAACTTCCAGTGCAATCGCCAACGCCTTCTCCAATTCGGCAATGGCGGCGGAACGATTGCCCGCTTGCTGATGAAGTGTAGCAATCCACCAGCGGGTGACGATTTCGCCGAAACGGTCGCCCACCTGAATTCGTAGCACAAGCGCTTCTTCAAAGGTCTGGCGTGCCTTCTCTTTCTCCCCCAAATCGGAGTAGACACCGCCAATGTTGTTCAGCGTCGCCGCCTCCCCACTGCGGTCTCCCACCTGCCGGAACAGCGGCAGCGCCTCCTCGTAATACCCCAACGCCTTCTCCTTCTCCCCCAACGCTGAGTAGACACCGCCAATGTTGTTCAGCGTCGTCGCCTCCCCACCGCGGTCTCCCACCTGCCGTCTCAGCGGCAGCGCCTCCGCGTAATACCCCAACGCCTTCTCCATTTCGCCCAAACTCCGGTAGACCGCTCCGATATTCGTCAGCGTCGTCGCCTCCCCACTGCGGTCTCCCACCTGCCGGCTCAGCGGCAGCGCCTCCTCGTAATACCCCAACGCCTTCTCCATTTCGCCCAAACTCCGGTAGACCGCTCCGATATTCGTCAGCGTCGTCGCCTCCCCACTGCGGTCTCCCACCTGCCGGCTCAGCGGCAGCGCCTCCGCGTAATACCCCAACGCCTTCTCCTTCTCCCCCAAATCATCGTAGACCAGTCCGATGTTGTTCAGCGTCACAGCCTCCCCACTGCGGTCTCCCACCTGCCGGATCAGCGGCAGCGCCTCCGAGTAATACCCCAACGCCTTCTCCTTCTCCCCCAACGCATCGTAGACCCACCCCAAATCGTTGAAGAATCTGGCACTTTTACTGGCTAATCCCAGACTTTGGGAAATCGCCAGACAGCGAGAAATCCATCCGGTTTCTTCTGGCAGAAATCCCCGCCGATCTTGAAATGTGCCAACCGCATCGGCGAATGCGAAACAGCTTTCGTCTTCTGGCGTCTGTTGCCAGGCGTGTTGGATTTGCGGATAGACCGCCTCAATCGCCTGCCAGTCGTCCCGGTCGGCGTTGACCCGCGCCAAATAGTGTTCCCGGTGGCGGGTGACGGCCTCGGCTGCTGTGC
>Ga0335396_10007671_pt1 | contig 10257 bp, 11 predicted proteins | sample FRY02_FD_205743 | JGI IMG/M metagenome (GOLD analysis project Ga0335396, IMG submission 205743) | Freshwater microbial communities from Lake Fryxell liftoff mats and glacier meltwater in Antarctica - FRY-02 (spades assembly) (version 2) | ecosystem: Environmental > Aquatic > Freshwater > Ice >... | reverse complement strand
GCCCTTTAGCCTTCACTGCCCAATCAGCCAGCATTTCGGCTTTGAATTCCACATCCGGATTGCCCTTTGGATGATGGATTGCAACAACCCTGAAGCCACTGATATCCACATCCACTACTTCCGCATTAAGCATTTCTGAAAAAGCCTCAGTATGAACAGAAAGTCCGATAATACCAAGCCTAATTTTTTTCTGAGAAGAATTATTGGCAAACACCATTTGAGACATGCCGGTCAGTCCGAGTCCAATTCCGGCCACTGCTGCAGTTTTAAGGAAGTCGCGACGTTGAATTCTTGTTTTCATGGATTTATTTATTGTTTTTTATTGGTGATGAAGCTATCATGATTTGATAATTATTCCCCTACGGGTTTTTGCAAAATCATAATGGTTTCATCCGTTTATTTGATGGAAATTAAGTCAACACAAATTACACTTTCTAAAATAAAAAAATAGGTACTCCTATTTACATTAATGGTATTATTTCCCATAATTGTTACTCTAGATAGCAGAGCATTAAGAATGGTTTGAACATTACATTTTCACAGTTGCTACACCTAAGCAAATCCGAAAACCATCACGAGAGTCAGAGTAGCTTATACCCTGAAGGCCCAGACGAACCGCAATGCGTGCATTACCTGGTACATCGTAATAATTACCTCCACGACAAACCGGGCGGTACTTAGGCCCCACGTCAACAAGATAAAGTTCCTCATGGCCGCCTTTTGGATCAAAATGATCCAGAACAACTTCCCAGACACCACCGCAAATGTCTGCTAGCCCAAATCCATTACGGCCCTTTTCTCCAAACTGATCTACAGGGGAAATAAATGCAAAGCCATCGCTCCAAGGAGCCTTCGCCAATGGCCAAGTTTTGTTTTGACCAGGTAAAAAGTCAATTGCAGAAATGGACTTTTCATTGCTGGCGCACGCGTGACGCGTGTGCCATTTTACAATAAAAAATATAAATAGAAGAAGCACACGCGGCGCGCATGCGCCAGCAATGGCAGTTAATTCAACAAAGGCATACCCTCAGAAATAATCGTTAGCTGTACACGGGGTTTGACTCCAGCGTTAAGTTCAGCAACAAATAATACTTGATTTTCGCCTGAAAGAAGCATTGGTAACTTACCCTGAACCTGAATATCTTTAATGAATACACCTTTGGAGCTGTAAAGTTTACAATCTGTAGTTGACTTGTATTCAAGATACATCCCCGATTCCATACTGATAAGGAAGACAATCTTTTCATTGCCAATCCTAATTGAAGGATTAACAATGGTCAATGAAACTATCGGTAAAGCTTTTACCGGACCAATCAGCGTTTCCACTTGCTTACCCGCGGGAAGGTTGTTATACCATATTTGTAGTTTATCTACTTTATCGAATGCCACATTATGGCGGCAGGAATCATACACATAGAAACTGGCACTGGAATAAGGAGCTGGCCACACATAATTGCTGAACTCGGAAGATTCAATTTCCACAAGCTCAAAATACTTCCATCTGGTAAAATCGATTTTTATATAATGATCACCACGGGCTCCAAGCGAAATATGATGCGGACTTTCAGACCTCAAATTTAAAAGCTCGCCTTTGCCATCCCCCTATGATTCCTTTAGCAATCGAATCTTGCACAAACTCTGCCGGATTGGAAAAATCCGACAATACTATATTTTCGGGATCATCATAAGATTTGACAGACATGAGCGGTTCGATTCTTAACTACAATGGTTGTGCGGCAAATTCATTATTCACCTTCCAGCTGGCAGAAGGATGATCAAGCCCTGAAACCTTATGCTTCTGAAAACTCATTGGCTTGAACTTCCAGACTCCATCGGCAGACTGGAAAAGGGAGAATTCTTTACCCGGGACTCTCAACTGCTGCTTAATATTCTCACTGAAATAATTCTTATGACGCAATTCCTCATACTGATTTATGATTGCATTCAACCTCCTAAATGCCGGACTTTCATTCAGTGCTTTCTCATCAAAACCTCCAAGCATAGCCAAACAGGCATTATTGCCGATCATTTTGCTGCCTAGGTATTCGATATCATCTGAGAATGTTGGTTCCACCTGCGACGGATTCTAGGTCTGATGTGCCCACCAGCCTAACTGCAATGGAAGTAAAAGTCCCCCGTTCTTTGCAGGTGCAATTTTATTGATCTGCGCTACATTTCCGCGCCATAAACCATGCTCATACACATCCGATTTGATGGATGAAGAATGAATATCGATGAAGCGTTTATAACCTCGTGTAGGGCGATCCCATTCCTGCCAGCTGGAACGATAATGCAATCAGGAAAGTTTTTAAAAAAGCATTTAGCTTAAGGATTCGCTATGAATGAAAAGTCCGTAGAAAGGAATACAAAATCTTAAACCTTGTATTCAGTAGAATGGCTCCAACAATAATAATTATTTTAGGACGTATAAAATGTCAATAATTAATCTGCCTGTCTCTGGCAATTACTTTCCATGAATCATTAATCAGATTGTTTTCTGAAACAAGTGCTTCATTGTAAAGTGCTACAGTGGGACAAATATGAACAGGCATTCCATATAATAGGTCACCTACTTTGAATAATGAACTATCGGGCACTTCCAGAGATAAGTGTTCTTCACTCTGTGAGACTGGTTTTGCCATTGGAGCATTCAAAAAGTGAACTCTTGCCGATAAAGGATTTTCTGCACTTACCGCTTTATGCCCTAAATCTGTTGTAATTAACGTATCGTTTAGCACTGAAATCACCCTCGTAAGTACTAATGCTGCACTTTCAAAGGGTTCTTCAGGAAATTTATGTGTGTACCCCCAATCCCAGAAAACAAAAGTACCAGGGCTACAATCTGCATTTCTACCAATATGGGTTGGAAATGTTGGTGATCCACCGGCTACAATGGCTGGGGTTCTTGACGTTGAACTTTGAAAATAGTCAATATTTGATTGTATTGAGGCGAATGCCTTATCACTCTGCTCTTGTCTTATCTCCACATTGCTTTCTGTTAAATGTCCATCATAGGCATGCAGACCTTCAACTTTTAGTCCGGGTAACGCTTCGATTATATCTAGTAAATTATTTACTCCTTCAGGCTTTATTCCTGTTCTGTTCATTCCAGTATTAACATCAATATAAACCCTGATTGTTAGTCCGGTTTTTAAAAATACATCAGATAGATCCTTTGCGGTACCCCGATTGTCAACAAGACAACTAAATTGAGTCTTGGGGAAGTTCTGAACAAGATGCAGTAAACGTTCCGCTTTAGGACCAACCGGCTGATAGGCTAGTAAAACGTCTTCAGCATTTATCATTCCAAGCATTTCGGCTTCTGCAATAGTCGCACATTTAAACTTTCGAATACCCGCATCCATCATCATACTACATACCTCTGCCATTTTATTGGTTTTGACATGAGGTCTCAGCCGATTAACATCCCCTATGCGATCAACAGCTTTAAGGATATTTTGCTGAACGCGTTCCTTATAAAGTACCAGAGCAGGAGTATCAACCTTCTCAGTGTTATTAATGGTATACCATTGCATAAGTTGTAAGTTTAAACCCAGGCCTTGCGTAAAAATCTAAGCCAGTTCTTGTAAAAAATGTTTTCTATATCCTCTAAAGAATAACCTCTCCTTGTGAGCATACCTTGTAAGTTCTGCAAATCAGAAATATCTTCAAGATCATACGGGGATTGTTCCTTACCATAAGCACCATCCAGATCACTACCAATGGCAACATTAAGACTGTTTCCGGCCATCTGGCAGATGTGATCATAATGATCGACAATAAGTTCGAGGTGCACGTTTCTTTCTTTTGGATCATCTTTACCGCGTACCCAATTATCGGTCAGCATCCAGGTATCAAAAACTCCCCCAATCACAGCATCCCGTTCTATCAAAATCTTAATCTGATCATCCGTTAATTGCCTCTGGTGATTTACCAATTTACGACAATTATGATGGCTTGCCCAAATCGGCCCTTTGAATAAAGAAGTTGCCTCATCAAAGCCCTTATCTGTTAAGTGAGTTACATCTAGGATCATATTCAAACGATCCATTTCTGCGACAAGCTCTCTGCCTGCGGCTGTAAGTCCCTCAGTTCTGCCAGTACCTGCAGCATATCTGCCCGGACCGTAGTGAGCCGGACCGCAAGCCCGTAGGCCATAGGCATAAGCCTTTTCTAGGTATGAAATATTGACAAATGAATCTGCTCCTTCAAGGCTGAGAATATATCCAACCGGTTTCTTCTGATCGGGAATGGTATTATCAAACCAGAGTGCAAGGTGTGCTTCCATCTGGGTCAAGTTGGTGATCTGTACCATTTCTCCCAGATCTTCCATGGCACGGTACCAAGATAATTGAGCCTGAGAAATCCCCCAGGCAATTTCAGGAGAATTCCATCCAGGAATAAGGCTGCCCCGTTCTACGTAACGGGCAATCTGAGTGGCTACTACAAGACCAATCTTACCCTTCCGCAATTCAGGCAATGCTACAGTTCCCAGACCTCGATCAAGTTTATCTGTCATCCCCTTTTCAGAGTCGCGAATCTCATAAACAGATTTTTTGAGATCGCGATTCCACTCAATCGCATTCATCGACAGATCGAGATGGCAATCAAAAATAAATAAGGGTTCTTCAGTCATTCTTTTGTTGTGATGTAACCAGTGTCTGATTAAAATTCAATCCCTTGAAGATTTCATCCATTCTTAACTTATCTTTTGTAAGGTCACAATTAGATTTTTATCGAAATACATTGATTCTTGGTTACTGTTTAGGTAGGTTAATTATAAAAAAACGATTTAAGAACAAGGGTTAACGATTTTTGATTTAAGATTTAATTCTCTTTCGTCATTCTTCTGTGCGGTTTCAGCACGCTTTACAAAAATAGAAATTAACTCATTATTTTCATTTATTATTCTCCACTTTGCGCTTCGCCATAGTTTAAAGCAGGTGATTGCCAGATCGCAATAATTGTCCTGCCAAATGATTCGCAGCCCTTGTATTAGGCATTGTTCCCTCTATTTCAACGATCAAAACTGCAAAGTTTATCAGTCGTTCTTCAAGATCAAATTTATTTATTTTATTCTTCCTTGTTTTAAAAATCAAAAATCGTTAATCCTTGTTCATTGTTCCTTTTTTATATTTTAGGGAGAACCTAAATAGTTATGATTCTTGTTAAAATTACCGTCCCTGGCGAAATGCAATCGCATCAATCTCCACTTTAATACCATGGCCTAAACCCGACTGTACTGTGGTTCTTGCCGGCTTTACCTTAGTGAAATAAGTCGAATAAACCGCATTATAACGATCAAAGTCTTTAATATCACTCAGGTGAACGGTACATTTCACAATATCATCTAAAGTAAATCCGGCTGCTTCGCAAATGCGCTTTACATTGTGAATGGTCAGGTGTGTTTCCTCTTCAATAGTTCCCAACACAAAAGAACTTGTTGTAAAATCTACAGCAGCCTGTCCGCTTACAAACAGCCAGTCGCCTGCAGCCAGTACGCCTGATGAATATGCTCCGGTACTAAAACTTTTATCTGCCTTATCCGGGTGTTGTATTTCCAATTTTTCCATTTCCTTTATGATTTATATTTTAAATAATTTGTTAATTAAATTTTATTGAACCGAAAAATTCCGGTCGATGATAATCCGGTTCTTCGGTTTTTATTTCATTCCAGACCACAAAATGTGGTTCAGGAAGATCATCACCGCATTTATAAAAATTAGCGCGGCACTTTTTACCTTTTAGAGATTTGAACTCATGATATTGAAAAGCACTGAATGGTATTGCAAGGGTCAACTCCCATCCAATATTAGATTGCTTACTGCTTGCAGGTTTTATTGAACTTCGGAAGGCAATCGAATTGATGACTTCGTCTGACGACATAATTCGATTAGTTCTTTCTTTGCCAAAGCTTAACAAACAAGTGCCTGCACAATTGAATTCGAAATTATAATACTCCTTTTCATCCTCGAAAGAGACAAAAAACTCTACGCAACTGTCTTTATAAACCGGATCATTTGGCTCGGAATAAATGGCTCTAATATCCTTTTCTTGTACGTAAAACTTCAGAAATACCCCTTGATCGCCATAAGCCATGGCAAAAGTAATCTCAGGTTTATAGGGATATGCTGCCCATGGTGTGATGTTGATCAGTTCTTGGTGAGCATGATCCAGCTTAGCTGAAATTCCATCTAAAGCTGTAATGTTGTCAACTTGAATATAAGGTACAGAGAGGGTCTTCATATTAACTATCTTTACCTTCTTCTTCCTTCAGTTTTGCAAGCTTTCTCTTAACGATATCAAAAGGATATTTCATAGCCAGGTTCCTGATCTCATAGTTGAAATCGGCAAAGGTCTCTTCCCACATTTTGGATTCTTCGGGCGTATACTTGTAGAAACCATGGCCGTTGGCAACTCCTTTTCCACCTGCTTTAACTATATCATCAATCAGTTTCGGCACATGGGTATCATTGCAAAGGGTTGGATTAAGATCTTTCATCACATTGTGATAGGCAGCCACACCGGTGAGGTCCATCCATCCGAAAACGCCTACCAAAGTCATCCAGTAACCTGTATTATTGCGGCATACCCTGTCTACATCTTCAATTGTTGCATAACCGTTTTCAACTAAATAAAAAGCTTCACGGTACATTGCATACATCAAACGATTGCCAATAAATCCACGGATGTCTTTTCTGACTAAAGTGGCTTCTTTATTCCAGTAACTAGAAAGTTCATACAGATACTCACCTTTTGCAATATCACTCTCATCACCACAAATCACCTCCAGAAAGCGGGTCGTATGCGAAGGTTCAGCCCAATGCAATCCGAAGAATCGATTAGGATGTTTGGTCATCTTCTGCAAAATACTGATTGGAATAGCTGAAGTATTGCTGGTCATCAATGCATCTTCAGCAATTACCGCTTCAATTTTGCCATAAACAACCTTTTTTATCTCTTCACTCTCAAGGGTACATTCGATAGCCAGTTTACAAGGCTTCAAGGCTCCATAATCCTCTGTAATAGTCAGATTCTTAAAATAGAATTCCGGATCTTCACTAACTAGCCCCTCCTCTTTTGCTTTCACAAAATGCTTACGGATACGCGATTCTGCAGTAGTCATATCGATACTGACTGGAGCAATAGCAACCACCGGATGTCCGGCAATCAGCAGGCAAGTAGTAATACTGCAACCCATCAAGCCTAGACCAATAACACCTACGGGAATTTCATTTGTTTTGATTGACATAGCTATCAATAATTTTGAGTTTAATACGATTCGATTCTGATAAATATCTGATTACTAAGCAAATTTAACTACCTGCCCTGTTCTCACAGATTCATCACAGGCAAAGGCAATGCGCAGGCTGTTCACTGCATCATCACCATGAGCAGTTAGGTTAACATCCTCAAGGATAGCCTTCAGAAAATAGGCTTGCTCCCGGTTACATAACTCCTGATGATCCGGCTCGTCTTCCAGATTGATCCAGGTATCTTCTTTTGCAAATAGTTCATCCTTGTTGAGATCAGCATGGTGAAAACGTATCGATTCGGTTTTTGTATGGGCTTCAATAGAAGAAGATTTTCCTGCTGCTCCAGCTTCTTTTGCTACTATGGATACAGAACCTTTCGGTCCGACAACATCCTTCACAAAAAATGCCGTTTCACTCATCATTGGTCCCCAGCCGGCTTCATACCATCCCACCGATCCATCTTCAAAACGGATTTGCAATTGACCGTAATTATAATTACCTGCAGGGATGTCTTCAGTTAACCTGGCACCGATAGCATAAACCTGTACCGGTTTGGATCGGGTCATTTGACACATCACATCAATATAATGAACTCCACAATCTACAATCGGACTCAGAGAATTCATCAGATTGCGATGAAGCGTCCACATCGCGCCATCACTCTGCTGGTTCAAATTCATTCTCATTACCAGCGGTTTACCCAGTTCAGCAGTCAGCTCAATGAATTTCTCCCATGACGGATGATGACGTAGAATATAACCCACCACCAATTTCTTATTCGCTTTTTTACCTGCTGCGATAACACGTTCAGCACCTTCCACAGAATCGGCCACCGGTTTTTCAATAAATACATGACAACCAGCATCAAAGGCCTGAACGGCATACTTCTCATGGGTATCAGGATAGGTAGAAATACAAACCGCATCGGGATTTGTAGCCTTCATTGCCTCATCCATATCATTGAATAATGGGTATTTATTCCCCATTCTAGCATTTAATACTTCCTTAGATTTTCCTCGGGATATAAGTCCGACGACCTCAAATCCTGGATTTGTATGGTAAGCCATGGCGTGAGAGGCGCCCATGTTTCCGCAGCCTAAAACAAGGATACGTACTGGTTTTGTTTGGTTCTGCATATAGATATTATTCAATATATTGATGTTGGTTTATTATAATGTTTGTGTGGATACATTTTTAACCACATAGAGACATAGGTTTCAATTATTCGGCAATAAATTAAAATATTCGTTTATGTAGGTTTTTTGTCCTTCTTTAAAAATATTAAAACAGTTAAAGTTTATTAAAATACCTTTGGGCGATTTTAGAAGTTTCATATAGGTTAGAAGCTGCGCTTCAAACACATTAGTCATTTCTTGAACAGCCTTTAATTCGACAACCAAACAATTTTCCACAAATAAATCACACCTAAAGTCGATTTCCAACTCCTTATTTTTATAAATTACAGGGACTTTCATCTCTGTTAAAAAATTTATTTTTCTATATTCTAATTCTTCTTTTAAACATTGATGATAAACGCTTTCAAGTAATCCTCTTCCCATTTCTTTATGCACTTCAATGGCTGCACCAACTACAACGTAAGTTAATTCATCCAAATATTTTCTCGTAATCATTTACTGTTTTAAAATAACTATGTTTCTATGTGGTTAAAAAAATAGCCTTTAACACGGCATCGTCATTGAAGCGAGTATTAATTATATATTTATAAATTACCTTTCTTCAGTTCGCTTACTGCATGATCACATGCCCTTGCAGTGAAAGCCATGTAAGTTAATGAAGGGTTCTGACAGGCATTTGAGGTCATGAATGCGCCATCGGTCACGAATACATTCTTCACATCATGCATCTGATTCCATTTGTTCAACACGGAAGTCTTAGGGTCATGTCCCATACGGGCTGTACCCATCTCATGAATGGCCATTCCAGGTACTGCAGGTCTGTCGAACGACTGAATGTCTTTCATTCCGGCAGCCTCAAGGATCTCTGCTGCATCGTTTCTCATATCGATACGCATTTTCCGCTCGTTCTCACCAAACTCACAATCTACCGCCAGCAATGGAATATCCCATTTATCTTTTTTGGTCCTATCCAGAAAAGCACGGTTTTTAAATTCAGGCAAATGCTCACCGAAAGATCCCAATCCCATAGTCCATGGTCCCGGTTCTGTAGTTTCCTCCTTAAAATCCTGACCAAAGCCCATTTCAGGAATAGCCCGCTGCCATCCCGTACGACTTGCGCCTCCTCCGTAGTGGAAACCGCGTAAATAATCACGCTCCGGTTTATCACCAAGATTGCGGTATCGCGGGATATAAACGCCGATAGGGCGTCGACCATAATAATATTTATCATCAAAACCTTCTGCTGTTCCGGATGCTCCAATCTGAAAGTGATGGTCCATCAGGTTATGTCCAAGATGCCCGCTGCTGTTACCCAAGCCATCGGGGAAAGTATCAGAAGTTGAGTTGAGCAGTATTTGCGTCGTACCTAGGGTTGAAGCATTCATGAAGATAATTTTTGCAGAATACTCAATATGCTCATTGGTCTCTGAATCAATCACAATTACGCCTTTAGCCTTCCTGGTTTCTTTATCGTAAATAATCTCTCTCACTATGGAATAAGGACGTAGAGTGAGGTTGCCTGTGGCCACAGCTGCTGGCAAGGTTGCCGACTGTGTACTGAAATAAGCACCAAAAGGACATCCTCTATTACAAAGATTTCTGTTCTGGCAAGTACCTCTGCCATTATGCGGAACGGTCAGGTTGGCCATCCGGTAAACGGTCATCATCCGCTCTTTGTTGTAATGCTTTTCTATTCTTTCTTTCACTGCTTTCTCAACACAGTTCATTTCAAAAGGAGGAAGAAATATACCATCAGGCAATTGAGCAAGCCCCTCTTTTTGACCGCTGATACCGGCGAAGCGCTCCACATAATCATACCATGGTGAGATATCTTTATAACGTACCGGCCAGTCAACACCATAGCC
>Ga0335396_10007670_pt1 | contig 10257 bp, 13 predicted proteins | sample FRY02_FD_205743 | JGI IMG/M metagenome (GOLD analysis project Ga0335396, IMG submission 205743) | Freshwater microbial communities from Lake Fryxell liftoff mats and glacier meltwater in Antarctica - FRY-02 (spades assembly) (version 2) | ecosystem: Environmental > Aquatic > Freshwater > Ice >... | reverse complement strand
GCCGCCCAAGCCGCCGCGATAGGCAAACCCCGACTCCAAGGCCAACCCTACCGCGCCTCCGGCGGCAAGATAATCTACAACGAAACCCTCAAACGCGAGATTCCGGCGGGGTGGGAAGGTGGAAACATCTTGGCAATCTCGGAGATTGGAAGCGGGGCTACTCCATCCAAAAAATCACCTGAATTCTGGGGTGGGAATGTTCCATTCTTCACGCCAACGGATGCGGAAAGCGAACCATTCTGTCTTGGTACGGAAGACCACATTACCCAACTTGGCTTGAAGAACAGTGCCACTCGACTTTATCCGAAGGGAACACTGTTTGTAACTGCTCGGGGCTCAGTGGGGAAGGCGATGATTATTTCGAGAGCGATGGCTATGAATCAGTCTTGTTATGCATTGCGTCCGAAGGATGGCGTTGGCTCCGCATTCCTTTACTTCCATACCCTGAGTCTAATGGAGTATCTGAAGGCAAAATCTAGCGGCTCCATTTTTAAATCGATCGTCACGAATGATCTTAATTTCACGCCTGCCGTAGTTCCGTCATCGCAGGACCTCATTGCGTTCAATGAAGTTGCGGAACCAATTTTTCAATCGATCCTGATTAACCAGGAGCAGAACCAAGAACTCACAGCCCTCCGCGACTGGCTTCTCCCCATGCTGATGAACGGCCAGGTCACCGTCGGCTAACTCCCACGCCAATGGTCAGAATCTTCCAGGCTACCGAGTATCTGAAACCGGCAGATCGGGGCATCAATCGTCCAGTCGTTTTGCGGGGAATCACAGCCGATGGCAGCGTTGAGACGATTTTTGTAAAAACCCTCGCGGGATACGGTGACCGCCCCACGGCCGCTGGGGTTGAGCTCTTCACCACGTTGCTGGCTCGCGCTCTGGGCCTGTTTGCTCCAGAACCGGTCATTGTGGATATTCCCGCAGGATTTGAACGGGTCATTTTTCACGCTCCCGAATATCGGGAGATGATCCGGAAGAGTGCGGGAAGGAATTTCGGGACGGTCGCCTTGGGCGCAGATTGGAAGACCTGGCCCGTCGGGATGTCGGTGCGAGCATTCCCCGAAGAAATGATCGAAGATATTCTGACCTTCGATGCCTTGATCCAGCACACCGACCGGGCCGCAGACAACCCGAATTTGCTTTGGAAGGAACACCAGATTGCGGTTGTGGATCATGAAAAATGCTTTGGTCATTTGTGTCTCTCCGAGACAGAAGCCCGGCCATGGAGGACATTTTTTGGCAATCGTCCGCTCATCACGCACTGCCTCCGGCTCGCGATCAACAGCAAAAGGACCGGTTCCATCGGCGAACGCCTACGCATAGAACTCATTGGTTTTGAATATGATGGAAGAATTCAAGAGCTTCTCGCGGTTGCGGCAAAATCATTTCCTGAAGCCAAGCTGGATTTAGACCGCATTGGCCGCTACTTTGAGAAACTCCAAAAGAACAACTCCGATTTTTTCGACTACCTTCGAATGAGTCTCCATCCATGAAAACCAATCCCTACAGTTATTGCTTCCTCCGCTATCGGCAGGACCCAGAAGCCGGGGAGTTTGCCAATATCGGTGTCGCACTCTGGTCCCCGGAAGATCGGTTTCTGGCCTTCCAAGGCAATGACCGCTACGCGCGTCTCAAGCATTTTTTCGGGGACATCGACGACAAGGGATTCCGACTGCTTGTCGCCCATGTGGAAAGGCGTTTTGATTCGTTGGCCGAACAGATCGGCAACGGACTCCCGCTCGATGGCCATCCGGAAAGTGTGCTCGCTCTCGCCCGTCAGGTCGTGCCCCAGGATGATGGGTCCTTAATTTGGGGACCCGCCCGCGGCGGCTTGACCGAGGATCCAGGAGCGGAGATTCGAAGGCTTTACGAACGCTATGTCGGACGGCACTACCAGAATGAAAAGGTCCGCAGGGATGAACCCCAGGTCTTCCGCGAGGTTTACCGAGGTGCGTTCGAAAATCAGATCGTTGCTCCTCGGATCTGTGAACATGAAATTGTCGCGCCCTTGGCGAGTCATGTCTTCAAGCACGCATGGAAGAACGGAGTCTGGAATGTTTATGAGACAATTTCTTTCGATCTGTTGGAATCAGAATCGATCGAACGCAAAGCCCATACTTGGTTCGGGCGCAGCGTCCATCTCATTCAGAGCCCGGACCGGCCAAAATTGCACTACCTTCTCGGAAAACCCGCTCTTGAAATTCATGCAGGTAAATACGAGAAAGCCAAAAAGATTTTGAGTTCGGCTGAAGACGTCCACTTGGTGGAAGAAGAGGAGGCCGAGGATTTCGCCGCAGAACTCGAAAAGAGCATCGTCATGACAGCTTAAAGGAAAAAAGTGGGCAGTGAGGGGATCGAACCCCCGACCAACTCGGTGTAAGCGAGCCGCTCTACCGCTGAGCTAACTGCCCGAAAGTGTTTATTGTGAATGACTTACATTTAAATTTAGCGGCCCAAACTTTCTCCTTGTAACCTGATTTTGTAACCACATAATGCAGGTGTGAGCAAACATCAGAAAGAATCAGCATCAGATTGGAAGAAAGTCGGGGCATGTCTCTATCGTTACAAGAACGGTATTTACTACGCCCTGTTCAAGCGTAGGGGCAAGCAAATCCGCGTCTCGCTGGAAACTGCCGACTTGGAGTTGGCCCGACGGAAGCTCACTGAAAAAAGGAAAGATTTAGAAACGACCGATCCAAAGTTGGCCCGGCGCAATCTCGAAGAACACTCCGAGCGATTCCTCGCCGCGATCAAGGGAGCGGAGAGCACGAAGGCGAACATCAAGCGATGCATCAAAAAGTTGACGGAAGAATGGCCATCCGGCCAGCCGACGATTCTGGCAAAAATCAAAAAGGGGGACTGCAATATCTGGTTGCGAAAATATTCCAGTCTTAAACCTGCCAGCGTCAATCAGATCATCACCACTGCGAGAGGGTTCTTTGACCTAGCGGTGGAGGACGGAGTGATCCCCCGGTCCCCGATGGACGGCATCAAATTCCTGAAACGCGGTTCAGTAACCCGAGTCACCCCCACCCCGGAGCAATTCGAAGCGATAGTGGCAGACATCCGGTCCCAGCCTTCCAATGGGCACGGTTCCGACAATTCCGCCGATTTCGTCGCCCTGGCCGGGTTGCTTGGACTTGGACAGGCTGAGCTTTCCGCCATTGAGCGCCAACATATCAATATGGACTCCGGGTCCATCCAGATTCTCCGACGCAAGACGCAGGTGGCCTTTACCATTCCCATCTATCCACTCGCCCGCCCCGTCATTGAGCGCAGGATGGGCGCGATGCCATCCGATCAATCCGCCCGGCTTCTCCCGTATGACGACTGTAAAAAGGGGCTTGCCGGAGCTTGCCGCCGATTGGGATTCCCTGCCTTTGAACCGCGATCCCTCCGGCGTTTCTTCATCACCCGCGCCCTTCGAATCGGAGTGGACGTTCCCACCGTGGCGAAATGGCAAGGGCACAAAGACGGAGGGGCGCTTATTCTTCGCACCTATGGAGATGTCGTAGGCGAGCCGCACTCGCACAAGATGGCGGCTTTACTCGGTCCCACACCCGAAAACGTGATCCTCATGAAGGAGGCCGTATGAAGACCAAGAAAAAAAGCAATACCACGACCGCACCCGCACAATCAAAACCCCGTGGCGAGGCGGGCAGGCCGCTTGTTTTTCCAGTGGAGGAGTTGCACGTGTTCAAACTCGGCGAATGGATTGTTTTTCACCGTCAATCCTCTGTGCTCAAAGGCCGTGGACTATTTGGGGAGACCGGGGAGATCGTGCTGAAAGGCGTTATCATTCGGAAGGATCAAGCCGCCACTCCTGCAACAATCAAGTTGAAAAGCCATGCCGCCGAAGCTATCGAATTTGAGATCCCCGGCGATAGCTGGCTCCGCTGGATCCAAGCGGGAGTGATAATCGGCGAACGCTTTTCGCTCTACGAATCGGACGGGACGACAACGACCCTTCGGCCCGGCAGGCGTGAGGACAGCACCATTGCAACGCTCGTGTGGCAATCGTGGCGCGAGTGGATGACCGAAGAGTTTCAAGCGGACTGCAAGGAGCGAAACATTCTCCTCTTAAATGCCGCCGCTGAATCACTGCGACCCCGCTGGCGTGGAGTGACCACAGGCGCACTACGAAAGCACCTAAAGCGGCTCGGGCTCTCCATGAGTTAATCAAGCCGAAAGCGCGGACACTTGATCCGCTTCTAGTGTCCCCTTCGCATTGTTTTCATGCGGGGAATCGTGCATACTTTGGGAAGCGTGAAACATATCACGCAAACAATCGAACGGGCGAGCAGTGCAAACCGGCTCGCATACAACACAACCCAAACTTGCGAGGCATTAGGCGGGATTTCTTCCGTCTCGTTATGGCGGCTGGTTAAGCGGGGACTTCTCCGCCCATCCCGCGCTCTTCGCCACCCTCTTTATCCCATCGCGGAAATCGAGCGCTTCCTTCGTGAAACTTCGGAGGTGGCCAAATGAATCCGCTCACTCCACAGCAAGCGGAGGATGCCGGGATGAGAATCCTTGCAGGCCCATACCCCGAGCGAGAGACCCCAATGCTTGAGTCCGCATCACGGCAGCTTGGAAATATCGTCCATGCTTATGTTCAGACCGAGGCCGGGATTGAACTTTGGCGGACTGGCATCGGCTGGGTTGAGAAAATGGAGGGACGGCCATGACCACCGTTGACCAAATCAAAGACCGCTGGCCGCTGAGCGCAATGCTGGCCCGGTTGAACATCACGGTTCCGACGCGGGGCAAATTCCGTTCCCCATTCCGGGCGGACAACACCCCGTCTTGCGAAATCTGGAAGGAAGCCATCAAAGACCGGAGCACCGGAGAGTCATACGATTCCATTCGATGCTTTGCCGAGGCTAAGGGAATGAGCAATCCCGAAGCAATTAAGCACCTGGCCGCAGAATTGCCGGGAGCGACAACCACGGTTGCCAGAGCGCTAAAACGGGAGCCAAAGCGGGAATTGGTTCTCCCGCCCCTTCATTGGAATCATCGCGACGCCGAAAAGCTCGCCGCGCTCCGAGGAATAGGGATTGAGGGAATCCACCTTGCCGGGGCAGTCCTTGGAACCCTTAGATTCGGAAAGGTTGGCGGTTTCGATTGCTGGCTTCTCATGGACAAGAGCCAAAAACTTGCCGAGGCCCGGCGAATGGACGGAAAACCGTTTCCTGCCGCTGGAACCCTTAGCGAGCGGAAAAGCCACACGCTGAAAGGTTCGATGAAATCTTGGCCGCTTGGCGTTGCTCCGCCGAAAGTCACAGTCCCGCCCGGTATGCCGTGCGTAGGCGTGGAAGGTGGACCCGACTATTTGGCACTCTGCGATATTCTTTTTCACTCCAAAGTTGAATTTGTTCCTTTCGCAATGATGGGATCATCATCAGCAATTTGCGCCAACGCATTGCCTTTTTTCCGAGGCCGCAAGGTAATCATTCTCGGACACCCAGACGAAGCTGGAGCGCAAAGCGCGAAGCGATGGGATGAACAACTCATGCAGGCCGGAGCCAAGCCGACCGCCCGACAGTTGGAGGGTGGAGACCTTAACGACCTTGTGAAAGTTCACGGAGCGCAAGCCGTAGCGGAGGGATTAAAACTATGAACTTCGCAAAAGACCTGATTATTGATTGCGGGGAGCATGTAGCAGCGCAACCGCCCTTCGTTGACCTGGCCCCTTTCTTCGCCGGAGAAATCGAACTGGAGGTTCCCACCGTCGCCCCAATCGGCGGAGGGAAATTCCTACTCTATCGCGGACGGATTAACGAATTCCACGCGGAACCCGGCACCGGGAAAACTAACGTCGCCATTGCCGCCGCAATAAGCGTTCTCAGCGATGGTGGGAAAATCCTTGTGCTAGACCCTGAGGATAACCCCCGAGCATACGCAAGGCGGTTGCGCCAATTTGGATGCAACCCGGAACTTGTCTCTTCCGTCTCCTACCTGCATAACCCGACCCCCGAGGAAATCGAGGAATCCATAGCCTGGGCAAGTGAAAACCCGGTGGATCTTGTTTTGCTTGACGGTTTAGCGGAACTCATGGCTGGAGCCGGACTGTCTGAGGACAAGGCCGACGAAACCATCCGGTTCCTAAAGCAATACGTTCGCCCGTTTGCCGATATGGGAGCCGCCGTTCTTTTGTCCGACCACGTCACGAAAAGCACCGAAGGCCGGGGAATATTCTCCCGAGGCAGCGGAGCGAAGCTAGGGCGGTATGATGGGATTGTGTATGAAATTTGCGCCGGGAAGGCATACACGCCGGATGAAGAGGGGTTCGTGAAACTCAAAATTGCCAAGGACCGGCAAGGCGGAGTCGGACCACGCGGAACCATTCCCTATGAGGTGAACTTCGACCCCGCAGCGGACGGAACCACGGCAATCGCATTCACCGCCAAGGACGCCAGCAATCGCGAAGAATGGAAGCCTACGGCCATTATGGGAAAAATCGTATCCCACCTGACCCTATACACGACAGACACGAAATCGGGAGTTGCAAATTCCATCGGCGGAAAACGAGAAACCGTCATGAAGGCGATTGAAATTCTTGCCAAGGAAGGCCGGATTTCCATCATTCCACAAGGCAATTCGCATCGGCTCAAATTGGCCGGGGAAGGTTCAAGTGAAGCCTAGCAGTTCCTTAGTTCCCTTCAGTTCCCGAACAGTTCCCGGAACCGTGGTTTCCGATCAGTTCCTTAGTTCCCACCCCTTAAGGGGGGAACTATGGGAACTGGAACCGAACGAACGAAATTAATTCTCTATCAGTTCCCGATAATTTTCACCCACCGAAGCCATGTTTCCACCCCTACCACCCCGTCCTTCATCCACCCCATTCATGCCGACGCTCGTTATTGATACCAGAGAGCAAACGCCACTCGTCTTCCCAAGCCTGCCATTCCGCACGGGGACGTTGACCCAGGGCGATTATTCCGTTGCCGGACTCGAAGCCGATTTCGCCATCGAACGAAAGTCCATCTCCGATCTTGTGGGGAGTCTCACATCAGGCCGCGAACGATTCATGCGAGAGATCGACAGGCTGCGGGGTTGCCCCTTCGCCCGGTTGCTCATAGTCGGAACGGAACACGATATCGCATCACACCGATACCGTAGCAATGCCAACCCGAAGGCCATCATCAATTCTCTTCATGCCATCGAGAGCCGCGGCTTGCCGGTTGTCTTTGCCGACACTCCAGCCAAAGCCGCCGCCCTTGTCGAACGCTGGGCATGGTGGAGATGTCGCGCCGTATTGAATATCGGCAATGAACTTATCAAAGCAGGCGAGCAAGCCAATGTTGTCGCTTAGTCAACAAAGCCATTCGTGGGGCATCGTCGGCCATTGCTGCCGGTTATTGCGGCCGATGCTGAAGCCGCGATGGACTGGATGGATGCAAACCAGCTTGGCAGGCGCAACCTTTCGCCTGATCAACTCAGTTGGCTTCGCGGTCGGCGGTATTCCCGCACGAAGAAGGCTCAGGGTGGGACCGGCGCAAACCAACATGAGCAGAGATGCCAAATTGTCCCCTCTGCTAAAACCGCCGAGTCCTTGGCCAAAGAGCACGGAGTTAACGAGTCAACCATCCGGCGAGCAAGGCAGTGTCCAATTTGCACACTGCCTCCCTTGCCCCATCAGGAAGGCTCCCGTAGGCATATGCGCTCCGCGGTTGATGTCTCTCTCGCCGTTTTATTAAACGTGACAAAACCCAAGTTTCCCGCAATTAATTAACCACCTAACTATCAACATGGCTAACAATATCCCAAAACGCAAAGTCGGCCGGCCGAGAAACGCCGCCGTTGACGAACTCGCATCCGAGCTTGGCGTCACGACCAGACGTGTCCGGCAAATGCAAGCAGGCGGGGAACTTTCTGGAAGTGTTTCTGGAAGAGCGACGGCCCCGGGAGCAACCATGGCCTCTGTCCGCCTTCGCCGTGCGCTGGCCGAAGCTGAGAGATCGGAAATCGCCCTACAATCTGAGCGGCTCGAAGCAAGGCGCGTGGCTGGCGACCTTATGCGCACGGATGACGCAATCCGTTTTATCCTGACCAGCTTGGAGGCCGTTTCTCAGGGACTAAAGAACGCTCCACACCGATACGGCCAGCGGGCGAATCCCGAAAATCCGGACGCCGGACGCTGCGCCGTGGAAGCGATGATTTCCGAAGTAGGCCAACTTGTCGCCACCGCCAGTAAAAAAGTCGCCGAAACCGGTACCGCTCTATGACAAAACTCACCGTATTGGAAACCATCGCGGCCGAAGTCGGCCAGGCATTTAATTTCACAGCCGACACAGCCGACACAGCCGCCGCCGCCCGTCGTGGAATACTCACGGCGACGGTGATGATCCTGTTCGCTCAAGCGGAGGCGGGTTCGCCGGGGAAGCAGGCTCAACGGCTGCGTCAAGCTCTGGAAGTTCTGGCCGCCGTGTCTGCCGCGCTCGCCGCGCTTGACGATAGTTCGTCGCCTGACAGTTAGGCCCCTAAACAATTCTCTTGACACTTGCGGGGAGTGCGGATATTTTTTCCATTATGCAAAATTATCTCTCTCAACGTTCATTGGCCGCTCTCTTAAAAACGGACAGCGCGACCGTCGCAAGGCTCGCCACCGAACTATCGCTCGGCACAGCGGGCACCCACCCCAACAGCGCAAAAACTTTTTCCCCGGCCGATGTTCAGAAGATCGGCGGAATCCACTTCTCGAACTGCGAAGGGAAACTTCGTAGCCAGAAAATTGCCCTAGACGACGAGCGGTTGCGAAACGCGCGCAGCATGGGCCAGCTTTGGAGCTTGGCGCAGGCCATGGGCGGGGCTTGTTGGCGCGAACTGGAAGACCTCCACTGCGTGGTAAAAAAGATCGACAGCGGAATCATTTTGGACCGGAACCGCACGGACTTAAAAACGGTTCAAGGTAAGACACAATTCTGCGCTCAAATGACAAAGCACGGCTCGGCACTTTCTGCCGCACTCAACGCAGTTTCCGCGAAAATCTAACTCCATGAATAATCCTCACGAAATCCCGACCGAACCCGATTCCCTGTGCATCACCCCATGGCCGCGCCGCGCTGACTATCACCCGACATACTTCCTTTCTGGCCTTGCAAATTGGCCGGGCTTCCCCGCGAAAAAGTATCTGGTTGAGCACCTCGACAAAAAGGACAGGGCCGTCATTTCAGCGATCCTGACTCGGCATAAAAAAGCCTCCGCTTCCAAGGCCGAAAACAACATTGCACTCGCGGGCGGACAACTCACTGAAGCAACCCGAGACAACAACTCAGTGGCCGCCGAACGTCACCGCCGGGAGCTTTCGGCAATGGATATCCCGAGCTACGAAAAGGCACTCGCCGACCTTCTTCTGATCGAGCGTGAAGCAGGGGACTTTTCCGCTGAGCTTTGCGAAAAGCTGGCCGAAAAACGCTGGCCGGAATTTGAGGGTCTCGCCTTGGAAGCCGAGGCTCGTTTGATCCAATACGGCGAACACATTTCCGAGAAAAACATGGTTGACGGTTACGAGGTTGAAACTTTCGAGCTTCACGGTGACGTTGTTTTGAAAGGCGTTTTTGTTGAAATCTGGCACCTCCAAAATGGCTGGCCGGTTGAGTTTCGCTCGCCGAAGTACTCGCCAGTGGGGGCGGGGCTTGGCTGGCTCCGAGACCTTGTTTCCGAGGGCTAAATCTATGAACATTTTACCTTGGCAAAAGGTGAGGCCGGACCCGCTGCGGGAAATCGTGCTCGGCAATTTATCGCGGCTCAGGGCGCTCTTCCAAGCCCGAGGAAAACGGTTTGACTACGACGCCAGCTTGCCAACCCCAAGTTTGGAAAATGCCTTGTGGCACGTGCTCGACTCGACCACCGCCGATATGGGACTGGCCCTTGCTCCAAGTATGAGTTGCGAAGCGAGAATTTCAGAGATCACCCGCAACTTGCCGCCCTTGGCTCGCCCAGGCACCCGCCAAGCCAGCCAGTGGCCTTCCTTGTTGCAGACCGCACGATGAAAGCAATTTCCAGAAATGGGAGCCTCGCCGCCTGTCTGGTTTTATTGGACCTGACCATTGCCGGGGAACGCTCGCAGAGACCAAGGCGCACTCTGCGAGCACCTTCTTTTTGAACCATGAGCCAATCCACGATTGAAGATTTGGAAGCCCTGCCCGATCACGAGCAGGAGCGGCTTGATGCGGTGTTCCGCGCGGTCGTGCGGCTCAACCAGCGCGATCCGGCGTTTGGGCCGGGAGTGGATGAGCAAGACCC
>Ga0335396_10007667_pt1 | contig 10259 bp, 6 predicted proteins | sample FRY02_FD_205743 | JGI IMG/M metagenome (GOLD analysis project Ga0335396, IMG submission 205743) | Freshwater microbial communities from Lake Fryxell liftoff mats and glacier meltwater in Antarctica - FRY-02 (spades assembly) (version 2) | ecosystem: Environmental > Aquatic > Freshwater > Ice >... | reverse complement strand
AGATGAGGTAATTTGATTTTTATTACCCCAAACAGTGGTTCCTATGATTGTATATATAATCACTAATAAGAATAAAAGAACCTTTAATATCTCCATCTATTATTTTAATAACTAATAAATTATTAAACTCCAACACATGGATAAATATATGCTCCTCCTTGATTACTAACTGTTCCAGTATTGATCGCAGGTAACCCAGGAGAAATTTTTCCAAAAACAAAATAGTTATCAAAAACCAGCACATGGATATATGTAAGCTCCGCCTGCGTTATCGGCAAAACCAGTACCAGTTGAAGTTTGACCAGAAGCTCCTACAATAACCCTATTTCCAGACGTAGTCACTCCAATCCCGTAATAATAATCATCGTCTGGAGTAGCGTCTAATATTGCTAATCTTGTCGGAGCTGTATCATAGTTTCCATCTTTATAAACATACGCTAAACCGCTAAAATTTGCCCCAGATACTCCGTCTTGATTAGCTCCGAACGCTCCTACCACTAATGTATCTCCTGAGATAAATATACTAAATCCGAAATTATAACTCGCTAATGGAGGACCGGTCGACGGGTCTGCTACCTTTGTTGGGGTAGAATCATAAGCTCCATTTAGATAAACATATACTGCTCCGCTATTATTGGCCGCGGATACTCCATCTTGATTAGCTCCAACCGCACCCACGGCTAAAGTATCTCCTGAAATAGATACAGATCTCCCAAAAAGATAGGATGCTAATGGGGGTCCCTCGGAAGGGTTAGCTACTTTTGTAGGAGCAGAAGCATAATTTCCATTAGTATAAACATATACTGCTCCGCTATTATTGGCCTCGGATACTCCATCTTGATTAGCTCCAACCGCACCTACAGCTAAAGTATCTCCTGAAATAGATACAGATCTCCCAAAATTATAAGACGCGAGAGGAGGTCCATCGGATGGATTAGCTACCTTTATTGGTACAGAACCATAATTTCCATTAGTATAAACATATACTGCTCCGCTATTATTGGCCGCGGATACTCCATCTTGATTAGCTCCATAGGCACCTACAGCTAAAGTATCTCCCGAAATAGATACACTATAACCAAAATTATAAGACGCGAGAGGAGGTCCATCGGATGGATTAGCTACCTTTATTGGTACAGAACCATAATTTCCATCTGTATAAACATACACACTACCACTAGTATTAGATGCACTAGTTCCATCTTGATTAGCTCCAAACGCACCAACTACCAATGTATCACCCGAAATAGAAATACTGAATCCAAAAAAATACAAACTTTGAGGAGCTCCAGTGGAAGGTATTGCTACTTTAGTTGGCACTAAATCAAAATTTCCATCAGTATAGACATATACTACCCCGCTAAAATTAGAGGCACCAGTCTCATTTTGATTAGCTCCATAGGAACTTACCGCCAAAGTATCACCAGAAATAGAAATACTATACCCGAAATTATAATCACCTTGAGGGTCTCCAGCAGATGGATATGCTATCTTTGCGTCCTCTCCTGTACAAGTTTCAATTGGAGATACATCTGGAGATGAGGTAATTTGATTTTTATTACCCCAAACAGTGGTTCCTATGATTGTATATATAATCACTAATAAGAATAAAAGAACCTTTAATATCTCCATCTATTATTTTAATAACTAATAAATTATTAAAACCCAATACACGGATAAACATATGCTCCTCCTGCGTCATCGGAAGTACCCTCCCCAGTAGTTGTTTGTCCAGGGGCTCCCACGGCTAATTTATAACCAGAAACAGACACACTTAAACCGAAAAGATAACCCCCAATTGGAGGGAATTCTGTAACATCCGGGACTCTTATCGGTGGCGACTCATAATCTCCATTCTTATATATATAAGCTAAACCGCTGCGATCAAACCCACTAAATCCGTCCTGGTTAGCCCAGATAGCTCCAACTGCTAGAGTATCTCCAGAAACAGATACGGCAGCTCCAAAACGATAACTTGCTTGAGGCGGACCAGTAGTTGGATTTGCTACTTTAATTGGTGTTGATGCATAGTTTCCGTTGGTATAAACGTATACTATTCCACTATTATTAGCTGAACTAATCCCGTCTTGATTGGCTCCAAAGGCTCCTACTGCCAGAGTATCTCCCGAAATTGATACTACATTTCCAAAATAATAACTTGTTTGGGGAGCACCCGTAGAAGGATTTCCAGCTTTTATCGGAGCTGAACTATAATTTCCGTTGGTGTAAACATACACCGCTCCGCTATTATTAGCAGTACCAGTTCCGTTTTGATTTGCTCCGGAAGCTCCAACTGCTAATGTATCTCCCGAAATAGACACACATATACCAAAATAATAATTAGCTTGGGGAGCACCCGTAGAAGGATTTGCTACTTTTGTGGGAGTAGAGGTATAGTTTCCATTAGTATAAACATATACAGACCCGCTAAAATTAGCAGCGCTAGTTCCGTCTTGATTAGCTCCATAGGCTCCAACCGCCAAAGTATCTCCAGAAATAGATACACTAGAACCAAAATAATAAAACCCAACTGGAGGACCGGTTCCAGGAACCGCTATCTTTGTTGGAGCTGATTCGTAATTTCCATTAAGATATATGTATACAATCCCGCTTCTATCGGAGGCACTAGTTCCATCTTGGTTGGCTCCTGATGATCCAACCACTAAAATATTTTCTTCAATTGAGAGAGAAATACCGAAAAAATATTCTTGTAAAGGCGGACCCGTTGATGGATTAGCTAATTTTATCGGAACGGAATCATAATTCCCGTCAGTATATACATATGCGCTTCCACCATAATCCGCTGTATCTGCTCCATATGATCCTACTGCTAATATATCCCCAAACATAAATACACTCCAACCGAAAAAATATCCCCCTAAAGGGTCTCCTTCTGATGGGTAAGCTACTTTAACATTATTTCCGGTACAAGTTTCAATTGGAGATGAGGTAATTTGATTTTTATTACCCCAAACAGTAGTCCCTAAAATAGTAGATATGATTACTAGTAGAAATAAAAGTATTAAAAGTCTATTTTCCATTTTATGTATTATGAATATTTCGTTTTTTAACTTCCTGATTAAGAAGTTTTAGAGGTTCTTTAAAATCTCCAAGATTATATTCCCAATTATCATCAGGTGGAATACTTAAATCGCTTTCACAACTATTAAGAAAAACATAACATTTAATAATTGTATTCCAAAAAGTTAATTCCCATTTACTTTTTCCAATTCGATCAAGAAGATAATAAAATATTTTTCTATCTTCTTTAACAATCATTTCAATTCTTGGATAATAATCAAGATGAAATCGGTATATTATATTGTTAATTTCAAATTCATATATATCTTTTCTGGTTTCCTTTATGGTTTCAAAGAAGTCAGATTCTGATTCAGATTCAGAATAATCTGACTCTCCAGACATTTTTAATAAAAGTTATAGTTATAGAAAATATTCAATTTTGTATTATATTAAAAAAATGCTTCGTTATCTGTTTTTACTAATTTTAATGATCATGACAGTATTAAGCACATCTCTAACTTTAATTGCACAGAGCCAAGTTGATACAGAATTCAACATCACAGATGAATATACAACATTTCTTGGAAGTAATTATTCAATCTTAATCAGGGGAGAATTAACCAAAGAACATGTTCAAGAAGTTCAATCGTTAATTGGAACTATTCAAGGAGTTCGAATCGGGACAGCGGTAACTAGTATTGGAAATATCAGCGATAATACAAATATGGCTCCATTTTATAATCAAACAAGTTTGGCTACTTTAACTTTTAAAGATTCTGAAAATAGTCAATGTACAACTATCGGAGCTAGTGCTTTTGAGGGGTGTACTAATTTAACAACCGTTAGTTTACCTAATTCAATCGATGTTGTTTTTGACAATGCGTTCAATGATTGCCCATTTAATTTAGTTATTTTCGAGGGTTCTGGATCAATAAGAATCGTTATAGTATCTTCAACTGCTTTTAGTGAACCAAATTCCTTAGTAGATGCATCAACCGGGGGATTAATCACTGTTGCGGAAGATGGAAATATATATGTGCCTTATGGTTATACTACTTTTAACACTTATTCTATTTTAATTGTAGGAGAACTAACTAAAGAACATGTTCAAGAAGCAGAGTCTATTGTTGGAACAATTACAGAAGTCCAGATTGGATCATCGGTGACAAGTATTGGGGATGCCAGTGATACAACGGCAACCGCTCCGTTTTACAATCAAACAAGTATCACAACTTTAAGTTTTAAAGATATAGATAATAGTCAATGTACGATTATTGGTAAAAATTCATTTGATGGATGTACTGGTATAACTAGTATTACCTTTCCTAAAACAATTAATAGTATCTCAGGTATTGCGTTTAATAATTGTCCGTTTGACATAGTTGTTTTCAATGGTACTGGGGCAAGTAGAGTTGTTACAATAGTTTCAACTGCTTTCACTGCCCCAGATTCTCTTGTATCTGCATCAGCTGGCGGATCAATTACTGTTGTATCAACTGGAAATACGTATATATCTGGATCCTATACTACATTCGTAGGAAGTGATTATTCAATATTGATTGTGGGAGAATTAACCAAAACACATGTTCAAGAAGCCGAGGCAGTTATTGGAACAATCGTTGAGGTTCAAATTGGTACCTCGGTAACTAGTATTGGAAATGCCAGTGATACAACAGTAACTGCTCCGTTTTACAATCAAACAAATATGACAACTTTAACCTTTAAGGACTCTGCAAACAGTCAATGTACCACTATTGGTACCCTTTGTTTTGGAGGATGTACTGGTTTAACTGGCGTTACCTTGCCAAATTCATTGGAGACAGTAGGTATTTTTGCGTTTAATATATGTACTGGTTTAACTTCTATTACATTATCAAATACTCTTACTAGTATTGGAATCGGAGCCTTTAATGGATGTACCGGTTTAACAACAGTTTCTATACCCAATACAGTTACCACTATGTCGTCGTCTGCTTTCTTTGGCTGTACTGGTCTAACTTCTATTACATTATCCAGCGGTCTTACTACTATTTCAGCACTTACATTTTCTGGTTGTACTGGGTTAACTGAACTTACTCTACCTAGTTCGATTGATACAATTAACACCGGAGCTTTCGATAGTTGTCCATTTGTTATAGTTACTTTTAATGGTACTGGTGTAAGTAGAGTTGTTACTGTAGTAGCAACTGCTTTCACTGAACCAGACACTCTAGTTACTGCTTCATCTGGAGGGTCAATCACTGTTGATGCAGGAGGGAATGTTTATACATCTAATGAGTATACTACTTTCTTGGGGAGTGATTATTCAATTTTAATTGTTGGCGAATTAACAAAAGCACATGTTTTGACAGCCGAAGGAGTAATTGGTACTATTCGTGGCGTTCAAGTCGGAAAAACAGTTACTAGTATCGGTAATGCCAGTGATACGACTGGTACAGCTCCTTTCTATAATAAGGTAGATATATTAACATTTACTTTTAAGGATTCTGCAAACAGTCAATGTACCACATTTGGCAAATATTGTCTTGGTGGATGCTCTGGAATAACTACACTTACTATGCCAGATATAGTAGATACGGTTAATGATTTCTCCTTTATTGGTTGTGTTGGCTTAACTTCAACAACTTTATCTACCGGCCTTACTTCTATTGGAGCTAGCGCTTTTTCAGGGTGTACTAGTTTACCATCAATTACTGTTCCAAATACAATCACCACACTTGCATCGTCTACGTTTATCGGTTGTACCAGTTTAAGTTCTGTCACCTTATCCAATGCACTTACTACTATTTCTTCGTCGGCATTCTCTGGGTGTACTAGTTTACCATCAATTACTTTACCAGATACAATTGCCACCATTGGCGCGTCCGCTTTTGGTAGTGTTACATTTACCAGTGTTACATTTGATGGAACTGGTTCGACAAGAAATATTAACATCGATGTGTCCTCATTCACAACTCCTAGTTCATTGATTATTGCGGGTCCAGACTCTAGTTTTCCATTACCAGCAGCAAATGTTACTTTCACAAATTCTGACACGGTTTATAAAAATACCGGCACTAGTGTTTATTCTATCGGAGCTACTAGTACAATCAGCACAGTTGAGGTTGCTGCAGCAACCGTATTGGTTGGAACCTTGGATTATGTGAGCATGGGTTCAGTTGTTACAACTCTTGGAGCTGGTGCTTTTGTAGGAAGCTCATTAACCGGATTAGATTTTACAAGATCTACTAGTCTCGCTACTATTGGCAGTACTGCATTTCAAAATATAGCAACCCTTGTAGGATCCATAGCCATTCCATCATCAGTCACAACAATTTCTGGAAGTGCTTTCCTTGGAACTAATATTACTGGTCTTGATTTAACCGGAGCTTCATCCTTGTCATCTATCGGTTCAAATGCGTTCAAGGATATTGCTACGCTTGTCGGTAGTTTAGTTATTCCATCATCTTTAACTACTATTACAGGGGGAGCGTTCCAAAATACAAATATAACATCAATAAATTTCACGAATGCAAGCGGTCTTACAACTATAGGATCAAATATATTTAATACTACAGCTATAACTTCTCTTGATCTTAGTGGTTGTACTTCCTTAACCGAAATATCGGTAAATATGTTTAAATCTTGTGCATCATTGGTTGGAACATTGGTGATCCCGTCTACTATTGTTACCATAGGATCAGGAGGTTTCCAATCTACTGCATTTACTGGGTTAGATTTGTCCAGTGCTACATCTCTTGCAACAATCGACAATAATGGTTTTGCATCTATTACGACACTTATAGGATCAGTTGTTTTCCCAGCAAGCCTCACTACTGTTGGGACTAATTGCTTTAATAATACTAATCTTACAAGCGTTACTTTTACAACAAGTGTGTCTTCTCTTACAGTATCATCTGGAACTCCATTCGGAACTAGCGGAACAACCAAAAATCTTTTCCCAGATCATATTATTACTGGTATAGATACACTTGGGGATCTCACAAGTAGCACAGAAGCGGCATTTAGTACTGTTAGAAATAGTGCCACTATCGGTTTTGGAACAATTTCATTGTCCATAGTTTATGGATCAACGGGAACCTACAGTACCAATCTTGTTGGTAACTGGGGACCATCTCAAACATCGACCGCAGAAGCTACTGTAACCACAGTTATTAATTTTAAAATCGGTCAAAATGTAACCAAGATAGATACTAATGCATTTTTTAATAAAACAACCCTTGTTGGGACTGTTAAAATTCCATCTAATATTACTAATCTACAAAATTCTTGTTTTAGAAATACTCGTGTGGTAGTATTTGATTTTACTAACGCTACCGGTTTATTAAAAATTATTGATAATGCATTTCAAAGCAATACTGCTGTCACTACGTTGACTAATTTTGAAAACTGTACATCTCTCATCGAAATCGGGGGTTCTGCTTTTTTAAATTGTAACGCCTTAACTGGAGTAATTACAACCCCACCATCTTTGACATTTATCGGAGTTCAATGTTTTGTCAGCTGCGCTATTACCGGTCTTGATTTATCTGGTTCTACAAGTCTTGCGACGATACAACAAGCCGCTTTTAATTGTAGTAGTCTTGTAGGTGCTCTGGTAATTCCAGCCTCTGTCACTGAGATGAGACAATCTAGTTTCCAAAACACTAATTTCACTTCAGTAACTTTCCTAATAAGTGCATTAACTATGACTACAACAGCAGGAACTATGTTTAATGGTGGTGGTGATGCTGCATTAACACCTGCTCCGCCAATAGCAGGAATTGCCACTCTGGGGGCTATAACAGATTTAACTATTGGTGATTTGAATACTGCCAGAAATGCTGGAACTATTGTTTTCTCATAATTTAAAAAAAATATACATATATAATTATGAGTATTTAATAATTTAAATACTCAAAAATGGCTACCATCTATAGAGATGATGATGATAAACTACATAATGATTCTGGTCCCGCTTATGTTAGTGAAGATGGAAACAGGCGTGAATGGTGGATTCGCGGAGTAAGAGATCGGGATGAAGTAGACGGACCAGCAGTTGAAGACGATAATATTCAGTATTATTGTTATTATATTAATGGGATAAGAACTAAATCTGACGATAACCCAGTTGTCAGTTTAAAAAATAGAAAAGAATGGTGGAAGGACGGGGTTCAAGATAGGAAAAATAATCCTGCGGTTATCGACCCGGATCAAAATTTAGAAGTATGGATAGAAAAAGGTAAAATGACCAAGTTAGATGGTCCAGCATTTAAAAACGGCGACCATGAAGAATATTATATCGAAGGAATTCTTACAAGAGAAGACGGACCAGCTGTTATAGATCCTGATAATGACGATATTATATATGTTTTAGACGGAAAAAGAATGAAAGATGAAGAGGAATTTGATATTAAATTAAAAGAGAAAAAAGATAAAGAGAAAAAAGATAAAGTGAAAGGAGAGAAATTTTGACATCTTTCATTCTTTTCCTTATTAAAAATGAAAGAAATTATCATTATTATTATTGTTATTATTTTAGTTACACTTTTTAGTACCATATTCGGAGAGCCAAATACAGCTGTTGCTCCAATTACCCATACCACGTTTTCAAATATTTCCAACTACAGATATTCTACTTTAATCGAAGGGGAGTTAACATTAACACATGTCCAGGAGGCCGAAACAATTGTTGGGACAATTACTGCTGTTCAGATTGGAACAGAAGTGACCACGATTGGAACCACTAGTGATACAATAGATGAGGCTCCATTTTACAACCAAAGACCACTGTTAAATTTATCTTTTAACAACGATCGAAACAGCCAACCCAGCCAAATTACAACTATAGGAAATTTTGCCTTTGGTGGTTGCACTGGATTAACATCAGTTACTTTTCCAAAATCGATTGAAACCATCGGAGATTTTGCTTTTGATGATTGTCCATTTGACGAGGTTGTTTTTGATAATGATGGGGAAATACAGATTATTTCAGTTTCCTCAAATTCTTTCACATCACCAGATTCTCTGGTATATGATTCGATTACTGGATCGCTCACTGTTTCAGCAGACGGGGATACATTTACACCTACAAATATCAGCGAACAATATACCACGTTTATTGGAAGTCTTTATTCTGTTTTAATTACAGGAGAACTAACCTTAGCACATGTTCAAGCAGCTGAGGCTGTCATTGGAACAATCAGAGGAGTTGATATCGGAACTGCAGTGACAAAAATTGGAAGTGTAGGAGATAACGCAGGTAGTGCTCCTTTTGTAGCCCAAACATCACTGACAAAACTAAGTTTTAAAGGGACTACCGCCTGTAAAACATTCGGTTCATATTGTTTTTCTGGATGTACTAGTTTAATTTCTTTTGATATACCTAGCGTGATTTCAACCATTGCCAATAATTGTTTTGGTTCCTGTTCCAGCCTTACTTCTCTTACTATTCCAAGTGGTTCGACAACTATTGGCATATCGGCATTTCGTCAATGTACCGGTTTGAATAGTCTTACTATACCAGATTCTATCCAAATTATCGATAATACAGCCTTTATCGGATGTACTAGTTTAACCACTCTTACATTACCTAATTCGATCACAGAAGTTAATGCTGGGACTTTTGATAGTTGCCCATTTACATCTGTTGTTTTTGAAGGCACTGGTGTGAGTAGGGATATCATAGTAAAAGCCGACGCATTTACAGAACCTGCGTCAGTAGTATCTGCTTCTGAAGGAGGAACCATTAATATAGGTGCAACTGGAAATACATACACATAATTTGAATTATTATATTCAAATTTTTAACCATCTAAAATGCTTTATTACTCATTATTATTTTTTAGTATAATTTTTTCTATATTAATAGTATTATTATTGGGTTTAGATAAAGATGGAAATCTCCCAGACTCTAATCTATATACTACATTTTTAGGAAGCGATTTTAGTACCTTGATTAGAGGTGAACTAACCAAAGAAAGTGTTCAAAAAGCTGAAAATATTATCGGAACAATCAGAGGGGTTCAGATAGGAACACTAGTAACTAGTATTGGAAATATAACCGATACCATAGATACATCTCCATTCTATAACCAAACAGAGATAACATCCTTGACTTTTAAAGATCTTTACAATAGTCAATGTACCACAATCGGAAGTTATGCTTTTAAAGGATGTACTGGACTAACATCAGTTACTTTCCCAAAATCAATTGAAAATATTGAAAACTTAGCCTTTGACGAATCTCTATTTTCATT
>Ga0335396_10007657_pt1 | contig 10268 bp, 10 predicted proteins | sample FRY02_FD_205743 | JGI IMG/M metagenome (GOLD analysis project Ga0335396, IMG submission 205743) | Freshwater microbial communities from Lake Fryxell liftoff mats and glacier meltwater in Antarctica - FRY-02 (spades assembly) (version 2) | ecosystem: Environmental > Aquatic > Freshwater > Ice >... | reverse complement strand
GTTCCTTAAGAAGTTCCATCTGAATTTCGAGGAAAGGTTTTCCTAAGATGGGAGCAAGGGCTTTTGGCTTATCGGTAACGACAGAGCGTAAGCGAGTGCCAAGGCCGCCCGCAAGGATAAGAACTGGAATGTTGGAAAGGGGCTTGGTCATGCTGCCTCGCGAACAATAGCGGGGAACGGGCTTACATAGCGTTCACTACTAGCATGAACGACATGAGAACCACTAGAATTAAGGCGGAAATCGACTTGCTGGAAGCGTTTAAGTTTTTCAGCGAGAAAGTTTTTCCGTTCAGGAGGAACAAAAAAAACCATAAATCCGCCGCCGCCTGCCCCTAAAAGTTTGCCGCCTAGTGCGCCTGCTTCCATACCTTCTCGGTAAAGATCGTCAACCGTGTTATTGCTGATGGCTTCATCGAGAGAGCGTTTTAGCATCCAAGATTTATGAAGGATTTCGCCAAAAGAAGAAATCGGGCTACTGCCAGCCAAAATATTATAACCTTCATCAACAAGAAGTCGCATAGAGGCAAGGCGAGTTAAATTCAAATTAACTTTTTTGACTTGTTTGCAAGCTAGTTCTTCTGCCCTGCGTTTAATGCCTGTAAAGAAAACCATAGTATGGTTTTCAAATTCTTCTAAACGGGAGGTAGAAAAAGGTATACGATTAACAATAAAATTTCCCATACTGCGAAATTCAATGAGATTAAAACCACCAACTGCTGCAAAGGTTTGGTCTTGAACGCCAACCGATTCCTTAAGAACATTGCGTTCGATATCGATAGCTTCATAAGCAAGTTCGAGGCTGGGAACTAATTTTCGTTTGTAGGCATAAATGGTGTTAAGGAGGCCTACCGTGAAGGAAGAAGAAGATCCTAATCCGGTGCCTGCAGGTAGTTCCGCAGAGTGGTTGATTTCCACATCTTGATTGAGGGAAGTCCACCGCATACATTCACGAAAGGGCGCGTGTTCAATATCGTCTAGGGATGAAACGCATTCTACTTTGCGGTAGGCAATGCGGATGGAATAATCAAAAAGTTTACTATAGAAACGCGAAATAGCAAAATAGGCAGACTTATCGACCGCAGTGCCAAGAACGGCACCCCCATACTTTTCAAAGTATTCGGGGTAATCGGTACCCCCGCCTAAAAAGCTAATTCTTAACGGCGTTTGGGTGATAAGCATAGGGCTATTCCTTTAGCAAAATAAAAGCTAGGCATCCTGCCTAGGTTGCAACAAAATGGAAATAAGTCATTTGTTGATTGCACTATATGTAAAGTATTTACCGTAAAAACCGGTAAAGAATCAAGGCCATTTTAATCAGGATGGTAAGCATGGGAGGTTAAGGGTAGTTAGGTTTTTGGGGTAATTCTGCGCCAGATTTCCCATCCAGAATCGATACCAACTTTTTCGAAATTTGAACTTAAGTCTTTCCGAACCATTTGAAACATGGCCCCGTACCAGATAAGCTTTTTTTCATCCCGTGCATCAAAATAAATTTCATCAAATGGAGAATTAATGATGGAATTGATATTTTTATCATAATGTTTTTTTGTCATGGCCTCTAAAGGATCGGGAAATTCTTGCCAAGGGAGGACACCAGAAACTCTTGGAATTAGAAACGAATCAACGGTAAAATAAACTAACCTGTTGTTAGGAAAAAATTTTGCTTTATCTTTTAAAAACCTTCCCCGATTAAAAAGTATGTTCGCATAGGCATGAGAAATATAAACATTTCCGGAAAGGACAGAATCGTTATTTGATGGTTGGCCTTTTTTTACTAAAGGAACTTGCCATCGAGCAAAATTGTTAATTTTCCAGTCGAAAGGGTTAATGCTCCAATTAATTGCATCTATTGCTTGTGAGATAATAAGAATTAAGATCAAGCTTAAAAAACCAATGTGAACAGGAATTACATTTTTAGTGCGAATAGTTTTTAAAAGGTTTTGCTGGCAATCCACGATAAAAAATCCATATAAGAAATAGAAACTGCACAAATAAGGTTGTTCAGGCCGGTTAATGAAATAAGCAAACCAAATAACAAAAATGACTGCTAGGCTACAGCGAAAAGCATCTTTAAATGTTGGTTTAATTGCAAAAGCTGAATAAACAAGTATGAATGAAACATGTAAAAACATTAAAATCGGCCACCATCCAAGTGGATCATTGGTGGCCCAAGAGCCGGATGCTCCGCGAAATGCCGGTAAAACATATTCCTGTACCCCATCAAAGCCAAAGTGTACTCCAAAAATCATAAAACAAATTAGACTGAAAAAGGCCCAAGTCGCACTGAAACCAATTCCGTAAAAAAGAACAATTGGGAACCAAGCTTGAAGCAAAGGTTTAGTAAAAGTTTTCCCGCGAAGGAAAAGTAACGCAAGTATTCCAATTGAGCAAGCTAATCCAGATTCAACATTATTTAATAATGCAATTGCAGTTAATCCGCCACTTGCTAAAGATTGATATCGAAAGGGATAGCCTCTTAAATAATATAAACAAAAAACAGCAAGAGTGATTCCTGCTGTTCGAATTGGAGAATGATTTATCGGAACTAAAATATGGCTGGATGAATAAAACCATTTGACCAAAAATAATGTTGGAATAATACAAAGGATCCATCTTCTTCCAGACCAGCGCCAGTATAATAAAATTGCAATAAAAAGGTAAATTACTTCAGATAATTGAATCATTTTCATGATTGTGCCTATAGAAAGCAATGTACCTTTTGCTTTTTCTATACCTGCGATTAATACCGTTATTAGCATTCCATATTTAGGAGAAACAGTCTCGAACAATTTGTCGCCATGAAATAATTTGTCAGCGTGTCCGATGATAAAAGCAAAATGCATATTAGTGACGGCCATATGTGCATCATCATTTTGCGAAAAATCGGGGATTTTTTTGAGGCAGATAATTAATGGAATAAGAAATCCAAAAGCCATTAGAAAAAAAAATAGCCTGCTTCTAATGATATTTGCCCTTGGAATGTAGAAAATAGTTTTGATTGGTTTTGTTAAATTTAAAAAATGATTAAATATGCCTCCAAGGAGTACAGTTATTGCTAAAAGTAAAAGAATTATCTTGTGAGTGCGAAACCTACCAGAAGCATCTGTGATGATGTTTGTGTACATTGTAAAACTGTTGACTTGGTTTACTCCCATAAAAGGAGTTTTTTCGGGATCAATTTTAATCGTGGTGATGGGCCAAAGACTTAAACCAACCAAAGCAATCAGGATTATCACTGCAACTATCATGAATGAAAATAAAAACCGCATGGATGTATTTTTCATCGGAGTTAATTATATCCTCTGCTTATTTATGCTGCGTATTTTTCATTTCCGCCTAATGAATTTCCGGAAAGTAAATTTTTGATTTGGATTGATTTGCAAGAATTGATTACCTGATCTTGGTCGGACTCCAACAAATCATTGTAAAAAGGTAAGCGAACAAGTCTGTCACTTACAGATTCGGTAATAGGGCAATCCCCGATTTTACCCCCAAATTTCAAACCCATCTCTGATAAATGCAATGGTAAATAATGAAATACAGAATGAATTTTTTTTGCTTTTAGCATGGCTATAAATTTTGTTCGGGCAGTTAAACTTGGCATAACTAAATAAAATAAATGATAAGCTGGGGTGCAATCAGGTGGAACATTAGGAACACCAATATCATTCTCATTAGCCCAATTATTTAACCCTGAAACATATTTATCCCAAATCGCCTTACGGCGAGATTGGATAAGTTCGTGTTGTTCTAGTTGTGCATATAGCAAGGCAGCTAAAATGTCTGAGGGCAAGAAACTTGAACCTAAGTCGACCCAAGTATACTTATCTACCATCCCTCGAAAAAAGCGGTTTCGGTTGGTCCCTTTTTCTCTAATTATTTCAGCTCTTTCCGCATAATCAGAATTGTTAATTAGTAATGCTCCACCTTCGCCACAACTGAAATTTTTTGTCTCATGAAAACTTTGGGTTGCAAGGCACCCTAGTGTTCCAAGATGCCTTCCTTTATAAAGACCAAATAGGCCATGTGCATTATCTTCAACTATTGGAATATTAAATTTACTTCCGATATTCAAAATTGAATCCATTTCGCATGCGATACCGCCATAATGAACAGGTACAATTGCCTTGGTTTTTTTTGTGATAAGCTTTTCTAGAAGATTTTCGTCCATGTTGAGAGTGTCAGGCCGGATGTCAATAAAAACGGGTTGAGCTCCCCTTAATACAAAAGCATTGATGGTGGATACAAAAGTAAAGGAGGGTACGATTACTTCATCGCCAGGCCGAATATTTAGTAATAACGCTGCCATTTCAAGTGCGTGAGTGCATGAAGTGGTGAGAAGAGTTTTTGGAACGCCAAGAATTCGTTCTAATAGTGCATGGCATTTTTTAGTAAATGGCCCATCTCCTGAAAGGTGCATATTCGCAACAGCATTACATAAGTAGTTTTCACTTCCTGGTACAACATAGGGCTTATTAAACGGTATTAGGTTCATTAGATATTACCTTATCCTGCTAGAGATAAACTTGTTGGCGCTTTATCTGGATTTTCAGCAATTGCAAGAATTGAAGTACCGAAGGGCATTTTTAAACCTAACTCTAAAAATTTTCCTTCCAAGCTAAGTAATGAACCGAATGCAAAATTCATTAGCGGTGAAATTTTAAATTCTTCATTTGCTAATGTTCTAGCTTCCTTGTTGCCAGTCAGTCCCAACCTTTTTTTTAAGTGGGTAAGATTCCTAGAAATCCACATAGCTGGGAAAAGAGGCATCATGAATGGTTCATTTTGATGAATCTTAAACCCAGCCTCAAGAAGAGGTGTTTTTAGTGTTTGGCATGTGTATCTTTTGAAATGACCCGCTACTTCATCTACATAACTCCATAATTTCATTGAAGCAGGTACCGTAATAATTAATTTACCACCTGGTTTTAATGATTTCCGAATTTCTTTTAATGCCTTCACAGCATCGGGTAAGTGTTCCAACACATCAAATAATCCAATTAAATCAAAAGGTTCCCAGTCCGGGAGATTGTAAATATCTGCTTGTCGCAGTTCGCAATTCACCCTTTGTCTAGCATTAGCAAGGCCTTCTTCATAAAGTTCAGAACCGATAATTGTAGAACTTGGTAACCTTTTTTCGATTTCTCTTAATACATTTCCATTACCGCACCCTAATTCCAAAATTCTTGGATTAATATTTTTGTGTAATAATTTTGATATGTTTTTTCCTATTAAATCATTCCGATATCGAAACCAGAAATGCTTTTCTTCTGCTAAAAAAAGCGACTGAAAATCTGGTTTTTCTGTATTTGAAGTCATAATTTAGGCAACCTTTCTTTTTGATACTGCAACACCAAAACCAGTGCGACCATAACCATTACCATTATAAAACATATACAAATTGTTTTTGTGATTTAATAAAGATGGATACGATACCATTTCACTATCCCAACCACTTTCTGATACATTAATAACATTTCCTGGTTTTCTAATAAATTCAACACCGTTTTTTGATTCAGCATATCCAATTCGATAAGAATTCCCGCGGTAACAAAACCACATCTTATAAATCTCATCTACTTTAATGACCCAAGGGCGGCATAAAGCATACTCCTCAGGTAAAATCAAATTTAATGAAATTTCTCCTGTGGTGTTCCATTGAATCCCATCGTTCGACCAAGCATACTTTATCACATGGTCCATATCCGACTGTTGTTTTCCCCAGTTAAGATTGGAACCATACCACATTTTCCAAATTCCTTCATCTCGTATTACACAAGGGTAGGAAATCGTAAATGGATCATAATGATTACGATCAAATATCGGGGCAGATGAATATTTTTTAAAACACCCAGAGGAGGTTTTGTCTACAGCCAAACCAATAGAATTTCTCCAAGGGACAGTCACCCCAAGGTTCCAACCCATGTAATATAAATGGGAAACAAAATTATTCTGAATAATACACCCAATAGAAACACCACTATCATCAAATGCCCCAAGAGCACCTGGTGCAATCACCTGGTGCTCTGCTAAACCAAGGAGATTGAATTTGTCATCCTTGAGTTCAACATCTAAATACCAAATATGACTTCGTTGATTATCATCTCTGGACCCGAAAAATATTCGAAAAATATCATCACGCAAATGTATTCCAACAGGATTGGCTGCATGCGTCCGCATTTTAGGATTTGTCCCATCTGGGCAAAAAAGTAAGCCAACTTTTTTAAAATCGTACACCCTATATCCCCCTCAAACGACTACTAGGAACAGGAGAAAGCTCAGCAACTTGGCCTTTGAAAACACTTCCATCCGCGGCATCTTTTAGAATCAATGATCCTGCACCTATAAAGCAATCACTACCAATAGCTATACCGTCTTTAATTGTACTGTTTACACCTATAAAACACCGATCACCGATTTTTACATGGCCGGAGACTACCACATGGCTTGAAATAAATACATTATTGCCGACGATTACATCGTGCCCTATGTGATTGCCACTCCAAATAATAGTGTTATTTCCAATTTTCACAAAAGGCTGAACAACATTATTTTCAAAAATAAAACAATTGTCTCCAACACAAGTGTGATCAAAAACCGTTGCATTAGGGCTAATGTAAGAAATTAACAAGTACCCTTTTTCCTTGCATTGTTCATAAACATTTTGCCTTGCCTTATTCAAATTTTTAAAACCAATTGCAACAAAAATTTTATATTCAGAGGGAGAATAAAAAATATTGATTTTTTCAAACGGAACTACTGGCAAGCCCATAAATTCTGGTTCTAAAATAAAATCATTATTAACAGAAAATGCTACAACTTGATATTTATCTGAACGACTTAAATAAGCAAAAGCTATTCGAGCGAAGTCACTCAATCCGAATATAATAATTTTTTCTTTCATGGTAAAGTATTATCCTTGTCCTGAGCGATAAAGTCTTTTATCAGATTGTTGATAATATTCATCAAGACTGGTTACCACTCTCGTATACCAACCCAACAATTGCTGGGTCCTCGGTAAATGCGATTCAACCACTTCAGAACCCAAAGCCCGAACATAATCAATTTGTTGCTTTAAAAAAGACCTTGTAAACTGCTGATTTATCGCCAATCTATCCTTACCAGAAACGTTAAATCCCGCAGCATGCCACAAGGTAGAATCAAACACCAACATACTTCCTGCTGGACATTCAACCGACCTGGATGTCATTTCTAAATATTCTTTTGATGGTGGTATATTATGCTGATGGGTTGCCAAAGAAATCAAGGTCCCACCATTCTGAATTGTAAAATCATCTATGGCGAAAAAAGTGTTAATTGATGCTACATACCCATTCATTATCCGTGGATAATCCATGTGAAACCTGTTTTGGAACACCGAGGGCACATTTCCTTCAGAAAAAGAAGGTAATATAAACCCATTCTGGAGATGCAATATAGCAGTTTTAGAAACAGTGGCATCGACAACTGACAATACTTCCGGCAACTCCAAGAGTTTAAAAAAGAAGCTTGAATGCTTTAACATTAATCTTAAAATACCTAGTTCCCCTGCACGCTGAAGTTTTTCATAACCAATTTCCCTAAAAATATCTTGCTGTACTTTGTAAAGATTTTTTCGGCATTGATCAATTAAATCATTATCAAGCACATTCTTAATTAAAGCAGCACCTTGAAACCGAATAGCTTCGCTCAATAACTCCACCCAATTAGGATTTTTAGGATCTAATGTTATCATCTAAAATCACGCCCTTTTTATTTTCTTACCAATATTGTGAACTCATAAAGTCTATAATCATGCAATAAAGCCACTTGACTAGAAAACATTCGTTTACAAAAATCAAACCAAAATAACGGATCCGAATAGTAAAGATAGTCTTTCATTTTTTCTTTATCTGAGTAAGATGTAAGAGCATTAAATGAAAAACCCTTGCAAGCTGAATCATTAATAAGAAAAAGGGTTTCTTTGATGTACTCAACCCAAACACTTTCCATCGTATTTAAACGAACATTAAATACTCCTGATGCCACCACATAATCCAACCCTTTTAATCCTTCTTTATTAGTTGAAAATTCTGATGAAATGGAAGAGGTGCTTTTTTTTATTGCATTTTCAATCATTAATTCAGACACATCGTACCCAAAGTACTTGGCAAACTTGGAATCATTTGACAAATACTCTAGCAATGCCCCATATCCACATCCGAAATCGCCTAATGAAAATAAATTATCTTGTTCACAAATTTTCAACAACTGTTTAAATCTTGTGAGTTGGGATTCTTTACCGTTCCAATCAACCCCATTTGGTGTACATCCAAATTGAGAAACTTTTTCTGAGTAATAATTAGAAATTTCAAGCAGCAGGTTGGATTTTATCTGCATGATTTCCTCTTGATTCATGTATTTTTTTAATTATTGAGACCGGTCTTCTTTTTGCTTCAAGAAATATTTTTGATAAATAGATTCCTTGAATCCCTTGGCAAAAAAGGATTAGCCCTCCAATTGCCCAAATCGATACGGCAATTGATGTCCAACCCTCAGGTGGAGTGGAATAAAAAATGCGATCTACTACTATTTTTAGGGCCCCAATAACTGCTACCAAAAAAATTATAATTCCCAAATAAAACCCTACAACAAGTGGTTTTCCACTAAATGCGGTTAGGGTGTGTACGAGCATACTAACTCTTTTAATTAAATTGTAACTTGTTGTTTTCCTAACACCTTTATCTACTACAAATGGTGCTTGATCAAAGCCTGTGCGTGCCCATAAACCAGAAAGTGCGAAAGTCGATTCCGTGTGAGTTAAAAGTGCATTCAAATAATTTCGACTCATTAAACGAACAGTGCATAGGTTTTCAGGAATTGGGGTATCAGCTAAAAGATTAAAACCCTTGTAAAATAATTTTCCGCCAATTCTTTTTACCCAAGATCCTGTTCGTTCTTTAGCAACACCATATACAACATCATGATTGTTTTTTTTTATTTCCGAATAAAAAACATTTAGTAATTCAGGTGATTCTTCCAAATCGCTATCAATTAAAAAAACTAAATCTCCTTTTGCATGTTTAAGGCCTGTCCAAATTGCTGGATGATGGCCAAAATTTTTTGATAATTCAATTACTTTGGTACGATTTTCTATTTTCTGAATCTCAATTGCAACTTTTAATGAATCATCAGGGGAACCGTCATTTACATAAATAATCTCATAATCATCCGTTATCAAATTTGCTGAAGCACAAATTCTTTTCTGAAATTCATGTATAAAAACTTGAGATTTATATAATGTTGTAACAATACTAAGCTGCATTTTTAATTCTTTCCATGCAAGCTAAAGCATTTGGTCCAACATTGAAAAGAAGGTCCAATACCGAAACATAATGATCAAAAGGCGGATAAAATTGAGGGTATTCCGGATAACCAGAATAATTCATCCATTGAACTTCAATTCCATTTTTATGAAAAATAGTAACATCTAAATAATCTTTTGCCGCTGGGCCAGAAACATATATTGTTGCACCTGCTTGGGTGCAAATTTGTAATAATCTTTCAGATGGATTTTCTGTTTCCGTAGGATAGGATGTGCAATCAGTTATTGGAGTTGTGATTTCAAGGTGTTTACATATTTCGGAAATAAAAATACTGTTTATTTCTGAAAGTGATAGGGATTTGCAATTAGAATAAATTGCTTCAATTATCGGGCCGTATGTTTTGAAAAATGGCGACTTTGAATAGGCACTACAAATTCTAGTCCAATGGTTTTTAGACCAACTTGAATCATTGATTAATGTTTCATTTATTTTCTGAAAATACTTCCCCTTAACTTCTACTGGAATAGTGAGCCATTGTGTGCCGTCAGGTGTTTTTATTTTATTGCGATTTCTCCAATCCCTGCGTGTATATTGGACATCATCGTATAAAATAAATTCGTCTACTGAATTTATTAAATCAAAATACCCTTTCCAAGGTATATAGTTTGATTGAAGTATTGCAACAATTTTACTCATTTTTCACCTACCGTTGAAAGTTAATATATCCTGTAACTAATTTCCGCCCTTTTTGTCAATACAGAGTCAAGTTTCACCTTTTTTAAAAATAAAAAAATTTTACTCGGAGCTAAATATTTAAGGCACGGGCATTAGCAAGGGCCTTTCACTTTGTTTATCTGGATTCATTTCCATTACCCCTTTGAAGCCATTAAAAACAAAGTTATCCGCAGTTTTATTTCTAGTCTCGAAACTCGAGCCGGAACAGAAGAAGTTTTTATTTACCTC
>Ga0335396_10007654_pt1 | contig 10269 bp, 7 predicted proteins | sample FRY02_FD_205743 | JGI IMG/M metagenome (GOLD analysis project Ga0335396, IMG submission 205743) | Freshwater microbial communities from Lake Fryxell liftoff mats and glacier meltwater in Antarctica - FRY-02 (spades assembly) (version 2) | ecosystem: Environmental > Aquatic > Freshwater > Ice >... | reverse complement strand
CCGATTATTTTTTAGACGGCTCTGGTCGTTCACCAAGATACTACCAGCAAATTGCCATTAACAGAACCATTGAAGCTGTTGCTAAAAAGCAAGACAGAATTCTTTTGGTAATGGCAACAGGAACAGGAAAAACCTATACAGCATTCCAAATTATTTACAGACTTTGGAAAAGTGGTGCAAAAAAGCGAATTCTGTTTTTAGCAGACAGAACTTCACTCATTGACCAAACGGCAAGAGGTGATTTCAGGCATTTCAAAGATGCAATGACAATCATTAAGCACAAACAAATTGACACTGCTTACAATGTTTATTTAGCCCTGTATCAAGGCTTATCAGACAGTAAATCAGACGATGCTTACAAACAATTTAGTCCTGAGTTTTTTGATTTAATTGTAGTTGATGAGTGCCACAGAGGAAGTGCAAAAGAAGATAGCAAGTGGCGTGAAATATTAGACTATTTCAAAACTGCAACTCATTTGGGCATGACAGCCACACCAAAGGAAACAACGGAAACTTCAAACATTCATTATTTCGGTGAACCTGTTTATACTTATTCGCTAAGACAAGGAATTGATGATGGTTTTCTTGCACCTTACAAAGTAATAAAAGTAACACTTGACATTGATGCCGAAGGTTGGCGACCAACAAAAGGCTTTTTGGATAAAAACGGAAATCCAGTTGAAGATAGGATTTACAACAGAACCGACTTTGATAAAAATATTGTTGTTGATGAACGCAGAGAATTAGTAGCAAGAAAAATAACTGAATTTCTAAAAGGAAATGACCGCTTCGCAAAGACAATTGTTTTTTGCATTGACATTGAGCATGCCGAAGGCATGCGAACCTCATTGGCTAACGCCAATGTTGATTTGTTTGCTCAAAACAATAAGTATGTAATGCAAATTACAGGCGACAATGAAGAAGGCAAAAGAGAGTTGGATAGTTTTATAAATCCAAGTGAACGCTATCCAGTTATTGCGACAACTTCTAAATTAATGACTACTGGTGTTGATGCTCAAACTTGTAAACTCATTGTGTTGGATAGTAATATTGGTTCACCGACTGAGTTCAAACAAATTATTGGTAGAGGAACAAGAATTAATGAGGAATACGGAAAAACGTATTTCACTATTATGGATTTTAGAAATGTAACCAATCTTTTTGCTGACCCGAATTTTGATGGCGACCCTGTAATGATAAAAGATGTTACAGAAGATGATGATATTTCGGGAACGGACGATGAAATAACAGACGAACCAATTGTTGATGTAGTTGACGGTGGTGATGTAGAATTTCCGACACCTGAATATCCAACTGTTACAGGTGGTGGTTTTATTGTAGCAGAACCAAACCCAAGAGAAAAGATTAGAATTGATGGCGTTTTAGTGAAAGTATTAAACGAACGAGTACAATATTTGGGAGCAGACGGACGAATAATAACTGAAAGCCTGAAAGATTACACCAAGAAAAATGTAATTGAAAAATACGCAACGCTTGAAACGTTTTTGAATTCATGGAAAAACGCTGACAAGAAAAAAGCTATTGTTGAAACATTGGAACAACAAGGAATTTTCTTTGAAGCATTGAAAGAAGAAATCGGAAAAGACTTTGACCCATTTGATTTGATATGCCATGTTGCCTATGAAGCAAAACCCCTAACAAGAAAAGAAAGAGCAAACAACGTGAAGAAAAGAAACTACTTTACTAAATACGGAGAGAAAGCACAATCAGTAATCAAAAGTTTACTTGACAAATACGCAGATGATGATTTGCTTACCATTGAAAGTTTAGATGTTTTGAAACTTGACCCATTAAACAAATTAGGTTCGCCACTTGAAATAATCAATGCTTTTGGCGGTAAAGAAAATTACATACAAGCATTGAAAGAATTAGAAAACGAACTTTATAAAGCAGCATAAGAAATGGCAAATGTAAGTGCAGTAATAAGTAGTATCAGAAATATTATGAGGCAAGACAGAGGTATCTCTGGCGATGCACAACGATTAGAGCAATTGGGATGGATGTTATTTCTAAAAATAATGGACGACAAAGACCAAGAACTCGAAGTTATTAAAGACAATTACGTTTCTGTAATTCCAGAAAAATTTAAGTGGAGAAATTGGGCTACGAACTCTGAAGGAATTACTGGCGATGAATTGATAAATTTTATTGATAGCACAGAACTTACTAACAAAGGGCTTTTTATAACATTAAGAGAAATAAAAAGTCCTACTAATCCGAAACGTGCTTTAATTGTAAAAGAGGTTTTTGATGGAACAAATAACTACATGAAAAGTGGTTATGAAATGCGTAAAGTAATCAACAAGCTCAATGAAATTGATTTTACCAAATCAGAAGACAAACACGTTTTCGGCAATATCTACGAAAGTATTTTACAGGAATTAAGAGATGCAGGCAACAAAGGCGAATACTATACTCCGCGAGCCGTAACTCAATTAATGACAATGATGACCGACCCAAAATTGGGCGAAAAAGTATTAGATCCAGCGGCTGGAACTGGTGGCTTCTTATCGGCAGCAATTGACCATATTAGAGAAACATATGTAAAAACAGTTGATGATGAAGCTGTTTTACAAAACTCAATTACTGGTTGGGAGTTAAAACCTGTTGCATATGTATTAGGTTTAACTAACTTAATTCTTCACGAAATTGATGTTCCCGATTATCATTACATAGACAGTTTAAAAAAAGAATATAATAGCATTGGTAAGAAAGACCAAGTTGATGTAATCCTTGCAAACCCTCCTTTCGGTGCAAGCATTGCAGACGGTGTTGAAACTAACTTTCCTGCAACATATAGATGCAAAGAAAGTGCGGACTTGTTTGTTGTCTTAATGTTGCAACTTTTAAAGCCAAATGGTAGATGTGCTATTGTTTTACCAGATGGTTCGATAAAAGGTGAGGGAATAAAATCAAGAATTTTGGAAAAACTGATGACTGAATGCAACTTACACACTATTGTAAGACTACCTTCTACTTCATTTTTCCCTGCTACAGTAAGCACTAATCTATTGTTTTTTGATAAAGGTTCGCCAACAACAGAAATATGGTATTATCAGCACAAATTTCCTGAAGGCCAGAAAAGCTATTCTAAAACTAAACCATTATTAGTAGAAGAATTTGATGAATTAAAGCAATGGTGGTCTAACAGAACTGAAAATGATAACGCTTGGAAAGTTAAAGTATCAGATTTGGTAAATTGGGATTTAGATATTAAAAACCCAAAAATACTTTCAAGCGAAATAATTTCGTTGCCCAAAACTTTAAAAGCCCTAAAACAAAATTTATCCAGTTTTTCCGATAGCATTTCTTTGTTAGATATTTCTATTAGTAAACAAAAAAATCATGTTCCTTATAAAATTTCTCAGCTATTAAAAAGAATTAAAGAACCTTTTGAACTTGAAAACAATATTAAATATAAAAGAGTTACGATTAAAGGAAATCACAATGGTGTTGTTCTAAGAGACATTGAATTAGGAAGTAAAATTGGAACTAAAAATCAATTCTATATAAGAAAAGGGAATTTCATATTATCTAAAATAGATGCTCGGAATGGTGCTTTTGGGCTAATTCCAGATGATTTAGAAGGTGCAATAATTACTGGTAATTTTTGGACATATAAAATCAACACTGACTTGATAGATGGTGAGTGGTTTTATTATTTTACACATTCATTTAACTTTTTAGAGATTTGTAAAAATTCCAGCACTGGTTCTACACATAGAAAGTATTTGAATGAGGATATTTTTCTTAGTCAAGTCATTTCAGTTCCTAAAATAGACGACCAAAGACTTATCGTAAAAAAGTTCAATGAAATCAATAAGCTGAAAGACTTAAATGCGGAAATACAAGACTTATCAGACAAATTATTTAACGGTTTCTTAAACGAATATTATTGAAATGAAAATAGCCAACCCTTCGCAGTCATACACATTTGCAAGCCACACAAGCCAACACACAGACCAAAGCTTGCAAAAGAGTATGCCTGCCCTACCGCACGGACACAGCGACACTGCGGACAGACAAACCACGACCGAAAGAAGGGCAGCTTGTAACAGGCGTTTGGCAAAAAAGCGGGTTCAGTGGTTAAATGAACATTCTACCTCGTATCAAATTTTGTGCTGGGTTGACAATTTTGTGCTTCGAAATCCGCTTCTTCGCCAAGCGCCAAACCGTTATGCCTCATTGTAAAAAGACACCGCATACAGACAAAACAACTACCCAAAATGGCAATTACACTTTTTTAAATGGTATCTTTGACAACAAGTTTTCGAGAGATAACAAAAGAAATTAATAAATAAAAATGGACAAAACATTTAGAGACTATAAAGCTGAAGGAGCAAACTGGATAACACTGGCGACAGGGGAGTTTTATCCAGATATTCTTATTGACGCTTGCCAATTATACAGACCTGTTCTTGAAATATTTGGTCAACTTTTAAAGTCATCAGAAAGTTCTCAGCGGTTGTTTCTTGAAACGACAGAAGTAAAACAACCTTGGATGAGAATTCAACTAGCAAGAGTTTTTAGAAAATATGTAAGTCCAAACACTCCAGTTGAAATGCTAAAGAAGAAAAGTAGTGCTCAATGGATTTGCGATGAATTTGGAAAAGGTTTTAGACCAATTGCAGAAGTTCAAAAAGCATTCTATTCTCGACCAATGCCTGACGAAGCATTATGTGCTATACTTTGGGAATACAAAGATAGAGGGCAAAAAGGTTATGATATGACTGAAAGAATGTTCGAACTGTTAAGATTAAAATTTCCCGACTACGTTTTGGAAGGTCCAGAAAGAGCAGGACGAGACATTTTATTAGGCGAAGTATTCCCTGATTATCCTAAACCGAATCGACCAGCAGACTTTGTAATTAAAAAGGATGGAGTTATACTAGCTGTTGGGTTCGCTAGATATGATTCAGACAGAGGTGGTTCTCAAGAAGACGATAGAACAGGTGGTTATCATAATGCGTCAAGTGAATTTTTGTTATACGCCAAAGGCAAAGAACTACGAACTAAAGTAATTTTTGTTAATGACGGTCCCGGTTTGTTACTTGGTTCTATGTGGAATGATTATAGTTATCTCGAAGAAGTTTCTGATGATATTATTGTAGTTACATTGAGAATGATAGTAGATAGAATTAACGAAGAGTGGTTAAATAGTTAAAATTATGGCAACAGGAGTAACATCAAATAAATGGACTAAGGACACACACATAATCACCGATGAAATATTTTCTGGCGATTATAAGTATGAACTTAATTACGAAGGTAAGACTTCTGAAAATGAAATAATAAACTCAAAACCTAAGAGCGAATATGAATTGATTGTTGGTGGCAATCACGACAATGAATTATATTTTGGTGATAACTTAGATGTAATGAGTTATCTTATTCATCAGAAGAACCTGAAAGGAAAAGTAAAACTCGTTTACATTGACCCTCCATATGGGACAAATAGTGTTTTCCAATCAAGACATCAAAAAGACTCATACAAAGACGATTTAGTTGGTAGTCATTTCATTGAGTTTATAAGAAGAAGGCTAATATTAATAAGAGAACTCCTCTCGGAGGATGGTTCTATCTATTTGCATTTAGATAGTAATATGACTTTCCAAATGAAAGTTATTATGGATGAAATATTTGGTGCTAAAAATTTCAGAGGATTTATTACAAGGAAAAAATGCAGTAATAAGAATTCAACACGCAAAACTTATGGCAATATTTCAGACTACATAATCTTCTATTCTAAAAAAGAAAACTACACATGGCATAGAGCAACGGACGCTTGGACGGATGAAAAAATATTAAAAGAATATCCGTGCATCGATGAGAAAAGTGGTCGTAGATATAAAAAAGTTCCAATTCACGCACCAGGAAATAGAAATGGTGAAACAGGAAAAGAATGGAGAGGAATGTTTCCACCACAGGGAAAACATTGGCAATACACACCCGCAAGACTTGACGAGTTTGATGCAAAAGGAGAAATTTATTGGTCTGCAACAGGAAATCCACGTAGAAAAGTTTTTTTAGATGAAGACAAAGGAATTCCAGTTCAAGACATTTGGTTAGATGTTCAAGATTCATTAAATCAAAGCATAAAAATAACAGGTTATCCGACTGAAAAAAATCCATATTTATTAGAACGAATAATAAAGGCATCTTCAAATGAAGGTGATATAATAATGGACTGTTTTTCTGGTTCAGGGACTACATTAGACTTAGCTGAACAATTTGGCAGAAAGTGGATTGGTATTGATAATAGTTCAGAGGCAATTCGAAATATATTCAACAGATTCTATACGGGATTGGAAGAAATGGGCGACTATGTAAACAAAAGTGTTATGTCGACTTCATCAATTAATAATCAATCAACTTTATTTGAACCACAAGTAAAATATAATTCAAATCTGAAAGAACGTAAAAACTTTAATTTTTATTCAGACAGTAGATTTAGGGAAACTATACTAGAAATAATTGACGAACACCTTGACCGATAAGAACAACGAAGGCATAACAGCACCTACCCAAAAGGCGGGGTTTCGTGTTCCAAAGACGGTTTAGTGGTTAATGGAAGTTTAGTTTTTCAAATCAAGTTTTGTGGTAAAAGTCCCGCCCTTCGGGTAGCTGCAAACCGTTGGTGGCAACTAAAAAAGAATCATGAAATATCGGAGTTGTCAAGGTTCGGGTAAATACGATAATTTCCTCGGAAGTGGTAGCGGTAAAAAAGTAATTAAACATTCGCATTTAATATTTGTGAATAGGAAATGTAACTTGCTTTGTTTGCAATGTTAAACAGAAATGTATTTCCTGTGACGAAACTGGAATTGGTTAAAATAAGCTCAAAATAAAAAGTAAAAACACCTAAATTTAAAGTAAATGGAGCAAATTTGGATAAAACAAACTCCCGAGGAGGAAGAGAAAACATTACTTCATTTAAGCAAACACCCTTATTTAAACTTTTGCTTTAACTCTTTGTCCGACCACCCAGGCTCACCAAAAACGCTAATGAACAAAAAAGGCGAAATACTTTCGTTCACTGTTGGTGACGAAAGTATGATTTTTTGGTATCATGGTAGAGATGTCCGTGAAATTGGAGAGCTTGAATACGATGCAATTTGTATTAAAAACAATGGCAAGTATGGTTTATTAGGTCAAGAGTCTTTACTGACTGAGATAATTTATGAGGAGAGATTTTATCCTTCTCAGTTTGGATATTTCCCTGTAGTCATTAACAAAAAAATACTACTTTTAAATATTAAAGGAGAATTATTGCATTTCATTTTTGATGAAATTCAAAATGATGGGCATGACACCTATGAAGACTGGTGGTCTACCTTACATAATTATTTTAAAGCTAAAGTGGACGGGAAATGGGGAATAATTCGAAAAGCCGACATGACAGCTATTCTTCCCTTTGAATATGATACAATAGATAACGATAGATTTGATAATATATATAATATTTTTTCTGTCTCTAAGAATGGTAAATTCGGCTTATTTATAGCTGATAATCACTTAGTACTATCTCCTATCTACGATAAACCTTTCGATTGGCAAACTTTAAGAACTAAATCGAACCATTTAAATGGTCAAACAATCATTTTTGATTCAGATTGGAGTCCAATTAGTAAAGAATCTGAATTAAAAAGAAATGATGTCATTAAGCTTATTGCTCTTTCCTCATGCAACAGCGAGCAAAATCCGTTATTATTAGAGGGAGTAGATTTCACACTTGAAGATTTATCACGACTAAATTTAAATAAATCATCATTTAAGAGAGCAATTTTACAAAACACGAAATTTAACAATGCCGACTTGAGTTTTTGCAATTTCACAAATGCAAAAATAGACCAAACTGAATTTATTAATGCAAACCTTAGTAATGTCATTTTGCCAAATTCTAACAAAGGCAATTATAGCAGTGCAAAATTCGAAAACTTCAACCTTAACTTGGCTGATATTAATCCTTTAAAAACATCTTTTAAGTCTGCAACTTTTTTTAAAAGCTATTTTATCTTTTACCATCTTGATGTTTACAAAGAAGATATCAAAGGTAAATTTAAACTTTTAGCCAACGCAGTATTTGAATCTTGTAAACTTGAGTCAATACTTTCAGGCATGGACTTGCAATCCGCCGCTTTTATTGATTGCAACTTTAGAAATGTTTTCTTTAGAAATTGTTTTTTTGCGAGTGGAACGTTGAGGAACATAAAAACCCTTGACACAAATTTTGAAAATTGTTCTTTTGTTGGAAATCAAACTATCGCAAATATGGAAGGTAAATTCATTTTTACTAATTGTAATTTCGAAGATGTTCAATTCTATAAATTAAGTAAAGAAGTGGTATTTAAGAATTGTACTTTTAATGGAAACATTGTCAAGGATTCTACTTGGGACGAGGTTAAAATAATTGATGATTCAATGTGACTATAATCATAAAAAGCTTGAACATTGGCGGCCTAACTTCATTAATGGCAGAACATAAAAGCTATATAAAAACGATAAAGGCCAACAATAAAGTAAATAAATTCTCTCAAAATGGAATTTATCGTAAACTTAAGTATTGAGATAATTTTAAAATGTTTATAAATGGAAAAAGATAATGTTGAAGGTCATTTTTACACCATTGAGAACTCAAAGGATGAATATTTTTCGTTTATAGAGAGAAGTTTTTGTTTTTCAAGTTATTGGACTTATATGGAAAGACATATTACAATTAAGCCTAAAGATTTAGATTCTCTTGCTACTTTTCTCGGAACAGGCTTAGACCAACAAGAAATAATAGAAGTTGCTAAGATTAAGTTCTCAGGTATTTATTTGGATGACTTTCGCATTATATTAGATGAAAATAAAATATGAAAGTGTGTTTTTTAGAGATTAAACTTACAACGATTAAAAGTAAGCAGCCACCAACACAAGGCTAAAAAGGAATGCGGGTAATCGTGAAACTTGAAACAAAATTGATATTAGAAACACCGCCAAATCTTTAATTTGGCACATTAAAATAAAATTAAAAGGAGCAAGTCAAAGATTTGGCTCATGGGTATGCGGAGTTTTTTGGGGTTAATTCCGCACTACTTTTAGCCGAGACGTTATGGGCAAGTTTAAAGACGACACCACGTAATGACACAGACTAGAGAAACACCAATATTTGACATTTTTTAATCACTTTTAATATCTGACAAAAAAATCTTACAATAAAAGTGGAGGCCAGAAACCACTTTAAAAACGGGGCGACACCGAAAAGCCAAATGAGTAGGAAAAAATAAAACAAAAAATTTTATGAATTTTAAAACAGAACAAGAAGTATTTTGGGCAGGTGAATTCGGAGACGATTACATCGGTAGAAATAAAAGTGAAGAATATTTAGCTTCTAATTTAAACTTTTTTTCAAAAGCATTCAACCAATTGGGAAGGCCTGAAAGTTTAATTGAATTTGGAGCAAATGTTGGGATGAACCTAAGAGCAATCAAACTATTGTTTCCTAATATAGACTTATTCGGCATTGAGATAAATAAGAATGCTGCCAATGAATTAGCAAATATCATCGGAAGTGATAACGTTTATAACGGCTCAATTTTCGACTTTGAAACTTCCCGTCAATATGATGTTTCTTTGATTAAAGGGGTTCTAATACATATAAATCCAGAAATGCTACCTCTTGTTTATGAAAAACTTTATAAAACAAGTAAGAAATACATTTTGGTTTGTGAATATTATAATCCTTCGCCAGTCACAGTAAATTATCGTGGACATAATGACCGTCTATTTAAAAGAGATTTCGCAGGTGAAATGCTTGAAAAGTATAATGACTTAAAGTTAATTGACTATGGGTTTTGCTACAAGAGAGATAAAGCATTTCCCCAAGATGATGTTACTTGGTTCTTACTTGAAAAGCAATAAAACCAGCCCATAACAGCGGTTTGGCAAAAGTGGCGGTTCAGTGCTCCGCAGACACATTTGTGGTTAATCAAACATTGGTTCTCCGCATAAAGTTTAGCGGTAAAAATCGCCACCTTCGCCAAGCTGCAAACCGTTAGTTGCAACCCTCCCTATTCCGCCACAGCATTGACTTCCAAAGCTAACGTTTGAGCGTGTGATAAAAGTAAATCCTTTTTTACTCGTAATTTACCTTGCCCTTTGCAAGGCCGATTTTAGAACTGGTGCGTAATAGCCCGGGTGCAATCCTGGTTGGAATGTAAAAAGCCTTTCTGCTTCAACAAAAAGGCTTTGAGATGACTTCATTGG
>Ga0335396_10007650_pt1 | contig 10274 bp, 9 predicted proteins | sample FRY02_FD_205743 | JGI IMG/M metagenome (GOLD analysis project Ga0335396, IMG submission 205743) | Freshwater microbial communities from Lake Fryxell liftoff mats and glacier meltwater in Antarctica - FRY-02 (spades assembly) (version 2) | ecosystem: Environmental > Aquatic > Freshwater > Ice >... | reverse complement strand
ACCGGATTCGGGACGAGGAAAAATATGTTTTGGGCAGTGCCGCCGACCGGGTGACATTGGAGCGCGCCGGTCTCGCCGAGGCCCCGGCCGTCGTCATCACGACCCGAGAAGATGCGGTGAATATTTATCTGAGCATCTATTGTCGGAAATTGCGTCCCGACATCCAGATCGTCGTACGAGCGAACAATGAGGGCAATGTGACCCGATTGCACAGTGCCGGCGCGGATGTGGTCATGTCCTATGCTTCCATGGGATCGAACATTATTTTCAATTTGCTCCGCCGGGAGAACACCCTTCTCGTAGCTGAGGGATTGAATGTTTTTCGGATGCCTCCGCCCGTCGAATTTATTGGTAAAAGCATTAAAGAGTCCCTCATTCGGACCCGGACCGGGTGCAGCATCATCGCTTTGCAACGGGACGGAGATCAAATTGTTAATCCGGAGCCGGATGTCATTATCACCGCAGGAGACGAATTGATTCTGATCGGTACGCTGGCGGCGGAGGATGCGTTTTGCGATGCCTTTCCGAGGACGTAGGGAGAGGGGATTCCCGCATTGATCCCGCCGGGCAATCTCCACTAGGGAGGTTCGCAGAAAAGAATCAGAGAAGTTTCGCTCCGCTCAAGATGACAGCGTGAAATTGCGATTATTGTGATTCCCACTTGCCCGCCGGAGTCTCTGGCTTACTGTTTGCACCGGAGTGATTTGGCTCCATTTGCTGATAAAAAATGAAAAAACTCATCGCTTTAGTAACTATGTCGTTTTTGTGCTCCGCGCTTGCGGACGAGCCCGCCTTGCAGGTCAAGGGGGCCTGGCTGCTGGCGGTTCCGCCGGGGTCCGAAGACACCGCGATTTTTATGACCCTGGTCAATCCGGGGAAGAAGCCGGTGCGGATTGTCAGCGGATCCATTGCCGAGGCGGCCAAGGTCACACCGATGCTCACGACGAAGGAAGCTGGCCGGATGGGAATGAAAGATGTCCCCTTTTTTGAGGTGCCGGCTGGAGGGCAGATCGCGCTTCGACCAGGGGGCGATCATCTCATGGTTTATGGTCTCAAAAAGACGCTCAAGCCCGGGGATCAAGTTTCCCTGAAACTGATGCTTCAATCCGGTGATGCCATGATTGTGACCGTTCCGGTAGCCCGTCGGTCTCCCCAATGACAGTCTTGGGACGATCCGTGCAAGCCTGGGGGAAGACGCTGCTTTTTCCGGTCTTTCTCGTGGTCTTGGTCGTTGGGGGTATTGCCGGCTCGGTCCTGGTGACCCGAGACCCTCAGACCCATGTCCATAATTGGTTTGACCGATTGATGTGGCAACGCGTGCCGGCACCGGATTTCACCCTCACGGATTACAACGGACAGTCGGTGTCCCTGAGTCAGTTTCGCGGCAAAGTGGTCTTGTTTTCCTTCGGCTTTACCCACTGCCCGAATATCTGTCCGGCCACCCTTTCGCATTTCGCGGCCATTCGTGAGGCCCTTCCTGAAGCGATGCGGGATCAGGTGGAGTTTCTTTTTATCAGTGTCGATCCCGAGCGCGATACGCCGGAACGCTTAAAGGAATACGTGCCGTTTTTCCATGAGGACTTTCTTGGTCTGACCGGAACCGAAGCTGCCCTCCGGGATATCGTTTATCGATACAAGGCCTCCTTCGTGCACGGGAAACCGCGCGGCGGCAATCCCCTCGACTACTTTGTCGACCATACCGCTGATGTTTTTCTGGTTGGGCCGGACGGGCAGTGGGAGCTGTCCTATCCCTTTGAAGAATTGCCGAAAACGCCGATGATCGTGGACGATATTGTGAGGCTTCTTCCAGAAAGCCAGTAGGCGGCGGAAGGCCTACCCGCCCCAGCGGGCTCCGGGGCTGAGCCCTGGGATCCAGCCGTTGGTAGGACATTGGGAGTAATCGGTTTTGCCCACGGCGCCGATCATTTTCTTGCCGGTGACGCTTCGCCATTGACCGCTCATGCTTTCCCCGGTGTGGCAGCCCCAGCTTTTGGTGAACGGACGTTGGGTGAAGATGCCCCGATGAATTTTCTTCAAATCGTCCTGGTGGAGCCAGACCTTCGAGGCGCTGTCGATTTCGTTGCTATAATCGAACATGAAACAGGCCCGGTTGGAGTGTCCGAAGAATTCAAAGTTGGCGATTTTGACCTGATTACGCGGCAGACCGCGGTTGAGGTAGTTGATCAATTGGTCGGTCTTGTCGAAGAAGATCAGATTGATCCCGTATTTGTCCCGGACGCTGACGATGTGCCCGATGAGATCGGCATGATCCTGACGTTCGGCCCGGCGGGAATAGCCCGGCTTATAGACCAACCAAGTGATACGGGCGTCCGCTCCGTGTTCTTTGAGGAGTTGCTGGATGCGGACGCGGGCGGAACGGACGAAATTTCCCCACCATTTGTCGTGCGGGGCTCCTTTGTATTTTTCCCATTCATGGAGAGAGGGGCCTCCGCTGACGATGATATACTCCGGTCCGCTGGCGGCCACGGCCGGGGAGGTCAGGACAATAAGTAGAATCAGGGCACGGAGAAAAGACGGGATCCTCATGGTTGGAACTTGAGGAAACGCAGCCCGTGGATTTCTGCAAGAGGAAATCTCGCCAAGGCACGGATTTTCCCTACGATCTCTTCATGGCTCTCGATGGCGTGCCAGCCATTCTCATTGACCCCAAGGGGGATTTGGGAAACCTGCTTCTGACTTTTCCGGAACTGCGGGGGGAGGATTTTCGCCCTTGGATTAACGAAGAAGACGCCCTCCGCAAAGGGATGGAGCCCGATGCGGATGCGACCCGGCAGGCGGAATTTTGGAAAGACGGCTTGGCTGCGTGGGGTGAGGGGCCTGAGCGCATCCGGATGTTGCGGGACAAGGTGGAGATGGCCATTTACACCCCCGGGAGCAGCAGTGGGATTCCGGTCAACATCATGGCGTCCTAAGTGGCACTACGAGCCTGCGGGCGATTCTCTACATGGATGAGATTTTCGGCTACCTGCCGCCCACGGCCAATCCGCCTTCGAAGTTGCCTTTGCTGACCATGCTCAAGCAGGCCAGGGCCTTTGGGGTTGGCGTGGTCTTGGTCACCCAAAATCCGGTTGATCTGGATTACAAGGCACTTTCCAATGCGGGCACCTGGTTTATTGGACGGCTGCAAACGGAACGCGACAAAGCGCGTGTGCTGGACGGATTGCAGGGAGCCGCTGCGGGTGGAAAATTTGACCGGGCGGGTATGGAGTCGGTTCTGGCCGGACTGGGAAACCGGGTCTTTCTGATGAACAACGTCCACGACGAGGGGCCGGTTATTTTTGAGACGCGATGGACAATGAGTTACCTCCGGGGGCCTTTGGTGAAAGATCAAATCAGGACCCTGATGGCCGGACACCGGCCGGCGACCCCGCTGCGGGGCGAACCGGCTTCCGCCCCGCCCGTCACGGCGGCTCCGACGAAGGTGGCCACCCACCGGCCGACCTTGCCGCCCGGCGTGCCTCAGGTCTTTTTTCCTGCCGAGGGGGGAGCGGTTGTCTATCAGGCGCGCTTGGTGGGAGCCGCCGAGGTCCAGTTTAGCAACAAAAACCTGGGGGTGGATGCCACCCGAAATGTGTTCCTTGCCGTCCCCGTGCCGGAGGGAGTCGGAGGCCCTGATTGGTCGCAGGGGGAGGTTTTGGATGGGGACTTGAAGGGACTGAGCCGGACTCCGGCGGACGAGGCCGGATATACCGATGTGCCCACTGCGGCCGCCCAACCGAAAAATTATGCGAAATGGGAAAAGGCCTTCAAATCGGCGCTTTCCTCGGAGCAAATCCTGACCGTGTTTCGTTGCGCGGACTTGAAGGAATCCTCCGGGGCCGGCGAGACTGAAGCGGAGTTTATGGCCCGGCTGACTCAGCGTCTGCGGGAAAACCGCGACGCCGAAGTGGCGGAATTACGTGAGAAATACGCCGCCAAAACTGCCACCTTGCAAGCCCGGTTGGCCCGGGCTGAGTCCAGCGTCGAGACGCAAAAAGAACAGGCCTCGCAAGCGCGTTGGCAGACCCTGATTTCGGTGGGGGCGACGGTGATGGGAGCGTTTCTGGGTCGCAAGGCTCTCAGTTCGCGAACTTTGGGAAAAGCGACGACTGCGGCGCGGGGCGTTGGGCGATCAATGAAAGAGGGGGCCGATGTCGGCACGGCTGAGAAATCCGCCGAGGGGATTCGAAACCAGATTGCCGATTTGGAGATCGAAATGGCGGCCATGGTCCGGGTCGAGCCCAAGATCGAAAAACTCGACGTGAAGCCGCTGCGCGGCGGGGTCACCGTCAAACTGCTTGTCTTGGGTTGGATGCCGATGGACTCGTCTTAGGGCATGTTAAGCGCGGAGGAAGCCTTTGTCCCCAAGGATTCAGGGCGTGGATTCGACGTTCCCCAGTTGTACGTTGCCATCACGATGCGAGAGTCCAAACATGGTACGTAAATTTTTGGCCGTGGCGGCGAGCTTCGCAGTGATGGCGTTCGGAAACGTCCATGCGGTTGTCTTCTTCTCCACGGGAGATCCCGCCAAGAACATCACGGCACCGGGCGGGCCATTGGCCGGAAGTGGATGGCAGTTTCAAGGCGAGTGGGGCGCGACCTTGGGAACTCCCATTGCGCCAAATTATTTCATCACCGCTTCCCATATCGGCGGAACCGAGGGCGATTCCTTTGTCTTCAGTGGTAGTACGTACCCGACGACGGGCGATCAGATGGGAAGGAGAAGGTCCGCAGAGAGGTCAACGGGAGAGGTGGTCAATGTTCCGACCTCTGCCATTTGGGCCTTCACTTCCTGGAAAATTCGCTGCTCCACGTCCGGGCAAAATGGAGATGGCCATCCATATTCCGCCATGCTGGTCTTGCCTTCGTACCCGCCTTCTTGCAGAACGCGTAACGATGGAATATAGGCCACCAATTCGTTGCAGTATCCCATTGGCCACGTGGTGAGGAAACCATGTTGTTCCTTGATTCTCAATGCATAGTCGGCGACCGGTTCGCCAGCCAAGGCAACGAGCGAAAGGACCCCTCCGAATCTCAAGACTTGAATGGGGTATGGAATGCTCGTCGGGCGGGCTCCTAAGCGGTCTAGTTCCAGTTGGTGAAGGAGTTTGCGACGGGCGCCTCCGACGCTGCGGTTAATTTGTTTTTCCGTTTCCTCGGGGGTCCACTCGGGAGGAATGGGACGGAATTGATCTTTGATCACCCGTTGACGGAGCGTATCGGGGGCAAGTTCTGCTTGAATCGATTCGATGGACGGCGGGGTCTCGAGAGGAAGATCGATCTCGTGACAGATGCCCGCGATCTGACTTTCGGCGAGGACAGTTCCTTCTGCCGCGATGGCATCGAGAACTGCTGTGGCGAGAAGATGTCCATAGGTTTGAGCTAGAGTCACTTTGCGGCGGGGCAGGGGATTGCAATCACCGCCACAGCCGGCGAGAAAGATCGCCGTGCATTCCGGGTGCTCCGCTTCCAGTTCCATCTGGGCATAGCCGCTGTAGTCCCCATCGATATAATTATCAAACATCACGGTGGTATGGCAGGCATATCCAAAGAGAAGGCCACGGACCACGCCGTCAGCGGTGGTGGCCATGAGCACGGGAACATCGTGATCGACGACCGTCGGGTAGTGCCGGAGGTAGGGGGCCGCGCGCCTTCGATTGACCGCAAATCCTGCCAAGGCGGTATGGTAGGACAATTGGCAGGGTTCCGCGTTTGCTTGGGCTTCCCCGATTCCTTCGAGGATTTCTCGCAGCAACTTCTTGGTATATCGCTCGACCACCGCTTTGGTTTCGTCGGTGAAGGGATGGAAGAGAGGAAGAACACCGTCAACCGCCGGGCCGCTATGATTGTGAGTCGCGCTGAGGATGATGTGCTCCCGAGCAATCCCGTAACGGATCTTCGCTTCTCTCGCGAGGTAGGCAATTTGATCCCGGCTGAAACCCACGATATCAGCATTGATGATGAGAGCTTTCGTTCCGTCGCTTGACTGGAAAAAAGCCATCTTGGCATGGATGGGATTGCGGACTTCGCCGGAGGGTTCGTCCCGCATGTACCCGGCGAGGAAAATGGGCTCAGTGGGAGTTATATTTATCGTCGCGGCCCCAAAGCTCCAAGCGGCGTCGTCAAGTGGCTTCATTTGCTAGGATGTGATTTCGATGACATGTTGACCGCTCCTTGATCGGGATTGATGCTTTGATCGCCGGAATCCCCGTCGAGAAGTTGGTCGGCCTGGAGGAGAGCTTTGCGAAAGGCGAGAGCGTATTCTTCGATGTGCTCGGGCCAGAAATGTTTGAACCACGGAATCGTCACCGCTCGGCCATTGAGCCGGGAACTGATGGGGAACTCTTCGGGTTTCTCGCGGAGATCGCGGTCCGAAAATGCAATCCGGGTCGGTTTCCCATCATGGTAAACGTCAGCCGTATTGAAAACCGGATGGGTATGGAGCGGTCGGAGAAGTCCGGGGACGCAGTCCGCGTATCCTTCGGCTTTCATGGCTTCGACCAAACGGGTGAGAGATAAACCTCCGACTTCCTCGGGATGATAATGGGCGCGGGCTTCGTAGTGCGCGGCCATGTTGCTCTCGGGATCGGTGGTGCGATGCGGATGGAGGCCGGGCACCCCGTCTAACAAGGACCAGAAGTATTGATGGGCCTTGCGGATCTCTTCCACTCTCTTATCATAGTGTTTGAGCTGCACCCGGCCCACGGCGGAACTCATCTGGTGCATGCGGTATTTGTTGCCGCCCAGCGGGAGCCCGTAGAAGGGCTGAAGGTCTTTGCTGGCAAATTTGGCGTCGCGGGTATTCAAACCGTGGCCGCCGAAGCGTTCGTAGTGACCCCAGGCGATGGTTCGTTCGTAGATTTCCTGATCGTTGGTGGTCAGGATCCCGCCTTCGCCGATGGCAAGAGATTTACCAGTCATGAGGGAGATGCCGGCGGCATGGCCGATGCTTCCGAGTTTGCGTCCTTTGTAGAGGCCTCCTTGAGCGTGAGACACATCCTCAATGACTTTGAGGTTGTGCTTTTCCGCGAGAGCCATGATGGCGTCCATATCGCAAGGATGGCCGAGGTAGTGAACGGCGACGATCGCTTTGGTGCGGGGGGTGATCCGGTGTTCGATATCCTTGGGGTCCAGGCAGAAAGACTCCTCCACGACATCGGCAAAGACCACCGTCGCTCCCAAGGAGAAAGCCTGCAGGCATGAGGCCCAATAGGTCTGGGTGGGGCAAATGATCTCATCGCCACGTCCCACCCCGACCGCAAACATGGCCGCCTGGAGCGCGGCGGTGCCGGTGTTGTGGGCGACGGCAAATTGCACGCCTAGCCAGTCCGCAAATTCTTTTTCGAATAGCATGCTGATATCCCACCCGGACATCTTGCCTTCGCGGAGGACATTGAGAACGGCGGCCTCGTCTTCCTCGGTCACGATGGGCCATTTGAGGATGTCCCGAATCGGTCGAGTGATGGCGGGCTCGCCTCCGAAAAGTGCGAGTTCGGGCAAGGGAGAAGCTGGTTTTGTGTTGGGCGAGGGTTCAGCAAGAGTGGTCATAGGATTCAACGAAGGGAACACCACCGTGAGAACGTTTTCAAATCGGATTGTCTGTTCACTCTGTTTGAACTCTTGGAGTGGGCCCCAATATTTACCCGGTCAAAAATATTGACCAGATGTTTCGCATGGTTGGGAAGGAAATATTCTGATTTCTTACCGCCAGGCAGAATCAGCGGTCAGGAGAAACATCGACCAAGGCCGCCTTTCCGCATCGGGAAGGTGGTGTTTGGCTCTGCTTAAGACTGGCCAGCATTTGGCACGATCCAACAACAAAACCATTTCATGACATCCTGTAATCTTTCAACCCTTCCCGTTGGGCGTGCACCCGAGCCTATTCCCATCCCCCATTTTCCTGACGTCCTTCATGCGGTGGTTTGGCGCAATTGGGATGTGGTTGATGTTCACAGTTTGGCCGCTGTGTTGGAAGGCACACCCGAGCAAATAGCCGAACTGGCCCATTCGATGGGCCTTCCTCCTCAGCGTTCCATTCCCCCGGGCGAATTGCGGCGGAATTACATGACCCTGCTGCACCGCAACTGGCACTTGCTTCCTTACGAGCAACTCTGCGCCTTGCTGGGTTGGGACGCCGACCAGATGCAATTTTACCTTAATGAAGACGACTTCATGTTCGCAAAATTGGGAGGCTACAAACCCACGTGTCCATTGGTACGCTATCGGTCTCCCGGACCGGCAGCAAAGGCCGCCGCAGCTCGGATCGCGCAGGTCGTGGAGGAGGAATTAGGTGACGCAATGATGGCGCAAGCCGAACCCCTTTTCGGCTTTATCGAGCGTTTCGAAAATGAAGCCGGACAAAATAGCTCCTCCGTCCCTGCAGATCCCGCGTTGAAATTGCGGATGGTCTATCCCTACTTTCTGCGATTTGGCGATCCCTTGTCGGGTGAGGGGATTGAGGATATTCCTGAGAGCTACCTCGGGCAGTTGGCCCGAAGCGGTATTAATGCCATCTGGATCCAAGGCGTCTTGAATAAGCTCGCACCCTGGGAACTCGCACCCGAACTTTCCAGAGGATGGGAGGAGCGCTTGGCCAATCTCAATCGTCTCGTGGCCCGCTGCCGAGCCTTTGGAATCGAGGTTTTGCTTTATCTGAATGAACCCCGCGCGATGCCGAGGTCGTTCTTTGAAAAATACCCCGAGCTTCGTGGGGTGGAGGAAACTCCGGATCGGGCACCCTATTCGCCCGATGTGGTGGCACTCTGTGTTAGCACGCAACCGGTGAAGGATTTTTTGGTCAATTCCGTGCGCCATGTTTTTGAGCACGTGCCGGACCTTGGTGGAGTCTTTGCCATCACCTTCAGTGAAAACCTTACCAACTGCTTCTCCCGCGAATACGATCCCGATGTGGTGGATGAGTTTGTCCTCCGCAGTAAGGACGGAGAGGGGGTTTCGCAGAAGGAATTGAGACCATGCCCACGCTGTGCCGAGCGGGGGCCCGAGGCGATCAATGCCGGGGTTTGTACCCTCTTGGAGCGGGGGATGCGATTGGCGGGCTCGAAGGGGAAGTTTTTGCTCTACACTTGGAGCACCCCGGAGAAATGGCTGCCGGGCTTGATTGAAAACCTGCCTGCAAGCACTTGGGTGCTCTGCATCAGTGAGTGGGGGATGCCCTTTACCCGGGGAGACTACTCCGGCAAAATTAATGAATACTCGATTTCGGTGGTGGGTCCGAGCGAGCAAAGTCTTCGCCAGTGGAAATTGGCTCAGCGTCGGGGCCTGCAAACCGCGGCCAAGATGCAGGCGGCCAATACTTTTGAGATTTCCTCCATGCCCTATGTCTCTGCGCTCCGGTTGGTCGCACAGCATTTGGCCAACGTCACCGCGACGGGTGTCAATGGAGTCATGTTGGGCTGGACGAATGGCGGGTCTCCTTCACCCAATCTCGACTTGGTGGCCGAGTTTACGCGTTCCCCGAGGCCCAGTGTGTCCGAGGCCTTGGAAGCTGTGGCCGTAAAGCGATTCGGGTCCGCTGTCGCGCCGGAAATGGTTCGAGCCTGGCATTTGCTCAGCGATGCCTACGAGGAATTCCCCTTTGATATCTCGGTTTGTTACAATGCTCCTCAATCGCTCGGCCCGGCCAACCTCTTGTTTGCTCAGCCCACAGGGTTTCCCGCCACCATGGTGACCTATCCTTTTGATGATCTGGAGGGTTGGAGAGGACCCTATTCCGAGCAGACTTTGCAGAGTCAGTTTGAAAAGATGACGAAGCTGTGGAAGTGCGGCGTCTCTGTCCTCGACGCCCTGCGTCGGGAGCATCCTTCGTCTGCGGTCGAGGATGAATGGCGCATCGCCGAGGCCGCCCGTATCCATTTTCAGAGCACCGCCAATCAGATCCACTACATCCGTGTGCGGCAAACAGATTTGGCGGCCGCAAATGTGATCCTCCGTGATGAGATTCAGTTGGCCCGCCAGCTCTTTGACTTGGTGGCACAGGATTCCAGGATCGGTTTTGAAGCGACCAATCAATATGGATACATTCGCTTTGATCTGGTGGAGAAAATTCTGAGCTGCCGCCAGATTCTGAGCCCATAGAATGCGTGAAATGCTCGCCTGAATATGAAAGCTGTTTGTCTTGCCGTCATGGTGTTCTGTCTTTTTGCTGAGGTGCCTCTCATGGCGGCGCATTACAAAATTTTTGTCCTCACCGGGCAGTCCAATTCCTTGGGCACTACGGGCGGTGGAGAAGAGGACCCCTCTCCGGGTTCCGATCC
>Ga0335396_10007643_pt1 | contig 10286 bp, 13 predicted proteins | sample FRY02_FD_205743 | JGI IMG/M metagenome (GOLD analysis project Ga0335396, IMG submission 205743) | Freshwater microbial communities from Lake Fryxell liftoff mats and glacier meltwater in Antarctica - FRY-02 (spades assembly) (version 2) | ecosystem: Environmental > Aquatic > Freshwater > Ice >... | reverse complement strand
AATTTTCATATATTTCCTTAGCATATATAATTTTATTCTTATGTTTATTTATAAAATTATTTATACTATTATTTTTTTTAATACTATTTGAATTATTATCATTTGAATTATTATCATTTGAATTATTTTTATTACTATTTTCCTTATTATTTATATTAATATTATCATTCTTAATATTATCATTCTTAATATTATTATTCTTAATATTATTATTCTTAATATTATTATTCTTAATATTATTTGAATTAGTATTTGTACTACTCATTAATACTTATAAAATAGATATATTTTTAAATTAATTTTACATTATAAATAATGCATGATTTCCATATTCATATCTATTTTTATTACTATCAGTATTTTTTTGTTGAGGAATACAATCAAAATATTTCAATATATCTTGTGGTCCTGATGCATTTCCTTCTATACATTTACCATCTCCATAACTATTTGTACAAAATCCACAATTTGTATCTTTTAAACAAAAATTTTTTTTTTTCATTGTACTCATATTATATTTATTATATTTATCACAAGGATTATTTTGACTTTCACATTCTTCTTTTGTTATATATCCTAATAATAATTGATTATTTAAAGGATCTAATCCACAATTATTTTCCGAAATTCTATTATTTTTAATTGTTCCTTTATATTCTATACATTTTCCAGCAATATTACAATAATAAGAACTTTCTAATTTTGGATTTGGTTCATGACAATTTTCAGGTTTTATTTTTGAACATTTATTATCACAACAAGGTTCTGGTGCATCAAATGGATAATTTATTCCATCTTTTTGATATTTACATTCACATTTATTATTGTTTATATTTAATTGACAAAATGTTTTTCCTTTAAAAAATTTATTACAATTATTTTGAAAAGTTTCTTTATTATCATTTAAATTTAAATATTTATTTTGATAAAAGAAAATAGTAAATAATACAATAAATAATATAATAAAAATGTAAAATAATATAAAGAATAATTTTTTATTCATTTTTAATATTAATATTAATACATATTTTTTTATATGATATATATATAAATAAATGATTGAATTTTTTACAGCCTTAAAAACAATTGATAATATTAAAAATATAAATGAGCCCGAGTTAGATAAAAATATAACAAATTTTCTATTTAATAATATTCCACTTTCTTGGATTATAGCAGCATTTATTATTTCATTTGGTTCAGCCTATTTAGCATTTAGATGTAGTTCTAATGAATCACCTGCTTCAAGAACTATTTATACTTTATTTGGATTTTTCTTTTCAGGAATTTATTTAATTTATTATTTCATTGTAAATATAATGCTTGACCAAAATTGTTTTAGTGGAAAATCTATTACAAATGTAATTAAAAATTGTAAAAAAAAATAAAATAAAATAATATAAAATTTATATATTTTTTTATACTAAAAATGATATTTAGAGCAGTGCGTATTTTAAGTGCCGTTTTTATTCAATCATATGAATATTTTTAATAATATTCTTATTGTTTAACGTTTTTTTAATTTTTTTCATTGTTTCCTTATTATATTTATTACCTAAGTATAATACATTTATTAAAATATTTGAATAATTCACATATAATAATAATTCTTTCTTATTTTTGGGTAATAAATCTTCTATATATTTTTTTCTAATATTATAATTTTTTTCTAATTCATTATTATTTTTTTTAATTATATATTTCATTATCTAATCTAATGTAATCTTATAAAATAATTTCCAATTTATATTTTAATAAATTATCAAAAAATAACTTAGGAATTATTATTATTATCACTTGTTACATCATTATATATAAATAAATCACTTAAAACTTTTTTTCTAGAAGCATCAAATTTTACTTGTGCATTATTATTAAAATAATTTATATAATTTTGTGGAAAATTATATTCTATACCACATTGCTTAATTTTATTTGTTTTAGGATTATAAGTACTTTTAACTAAATTGCCTAAATAATTATTTGTCCACACTTTTTCTGAATTTTCATTTTGATTTATATAATAAAAATTATCCATCTAATATAATATTTATAATATATTATAAATATATTATAAATATATTATAAAAAATAGTAATTTTTTTATTCTATTTTAAATATTTTTTCAAAAACAAAATAATAACTTGATAAAGCTATTATTATATATATTATCAAAACTAATAAATCATCATTTAATAATTCCCCATTTAATGAATTATTTAATAAATTTTTATTATCAGAATAATAAATCATTGCTTGAAATACACATAAAATAACAATTAATTTATATAAATCTTGTAATAATTTTTTATATTCCTCATCTATATTTAAATGTAAATTTATTAATGCCATATATATTCATTATATATTTTTTATAGGAAATAATCAAATTATTTCCTATAATATAATGCGTATTTTCTTTTTTTTTTTTAGATTTTTAATTACTATAAATGAATAATATACTTCCTAATGAATTACTTAATGTATTTTTCAAAAATAAAAATATTCCAGAAGTTCCTCCTGAAGAAAAAAAAGAAGATGAACTTGACTTAGATGATAGAATGCATTTAATGACAAAACAAATTGATGATAACGTGACAAATAATATTTATGAAGGACTATGTAAAAGAAAAAATTTAATTTATCAAGACAATTTAGTTCAAGTAAATGATTACGTATTTAATGATGTTGAATTATTACATGATTATTATTTAAATGAAAATAATAGTTTATTTGATAAATTAAATAATTGTCATACTAAACTTGGCTCATTATTACTAAAGAATATTTTATTAAAACCAATTCATGACTATAAAATATTACTTTCTAGACAAGAATATGTATCTAAAATTAATACTATAAAAGATCAATTAATACCAATTATGCAGAATATAAAAGCAATTGAGACTGACCTAATATGGTTTTGGAATGATGGTAATATGAAACATATTGATTTAATGAAAGATATGATTTACTTTAATTGGGATATTATTCCTTTTTTCAATGTTGGGGATGCTTTAAATAAAAATGAAAATGCTTTATTAATTACAAATATTTATAAAATTATTATTTCACCTATATTAACTTGTTTAACTCCTATTATATCACTTTTAGTTCCATTAGTTTTAATGCTTTATTTTAATAAAAAAGTAGGTAATGCTTTAAGTTGGAAACAAATTATTATAAATTATTTTAAAACATTATGGAATAATGATACTATGAAATTTCTAATTCAAAATCCTACAAAAGCAAATTTAGCATCCTTAGCTACAAAAGGAATTTATTTATTTATGTATTTTCAGAATATTTATTATAGTATTCAATCATCATCAAATACAAATAAAATAATTAATATTATTCATGAAAAATTGAATAAAATGACACTTTATATAAAATATTCTAAACAAATAGAGGAAATTTGTTCAAATAATGGATTAACTGAATTAAATTCTTTTATATATTATAATAATGTGAAAGAAGATAATGATCTCTATTATTTAAATTATTTCTGTTTTCCTGTATTTGAAAAATCACCAGGATTATTTACTAATAAAGGTAAAATATTACAAATTTTTAATAAATTCCGGAATAATAAAGATATTTTGTTAAATGTATTCCATTATAATGGAATGATTGATGTATTACTTTCTATAAATAATTTATTAAATAATAGTTCTAAAAATCATCCCTATACAAAAACAACTTATCTAAATAGTTCTGTTCCTAAAATGGACATTGTTGATATTTGGCATCCATTTTTAGATAAAAATATAACAACAGATGTTGTAAAAAATAACATTAAAATTAATAAAAATTTATTAATTACAGGTCCAAATGCCGCTGGTAAATCAACTTTTATTAAATCTGTTATTATTAATATTATATTAGCTCAAACAATTGGAATAAATAGTTGTACAAAATTTGAAATTTCTCCTTTTCATTTATTGGAAACATTTTTAAATATTCCAGATATTAAGGGAACTTCTTCCTTATTTGAAGCAGAAATGATAAGATCAAAAGATTATATTGAAAAGTTAACAAATATGGATGAAGATAAATTCTCATTTATTGTGTTAGATGAAATTTTTTCATCAACAAATTATGTAGAAGGATTTTCAGGAGCATATTCTATTTTAAAGAAATTATCATCTTTTAAAAATGCTTTATTTATTGTGACAACACATTATACTGATTTAGAAATGTTAGAAAAAGATACACATGGCAAAATTAAAAATTATAAATTTGAAATTTCTTATAATGAAAATAAAGATATAATATTTAATTATTTAATAAAAGAAGGTATATCAAGACAATATATTGCTTTAGAATTATTAGAAAAGAATGGATTTTCAGCTGATATTATTACAGATGCAAAGAATATTTGTTCTAAAATTAAAAATAATAAACTTCATTTTAATAAATTAAAAAATAAAAATAAAGTAAATAAAAATAAAGTAAATAAAAAATAAATATTAAATATAAATTGTTAATAAAAAAAATATCATGCATAAAAAAATTATAACTAAATATCTTTTCAAACAATACATATAATTTTTATTGTTTATAGAATTATCATTATAAGTATAATTATTTTTATTATTAAATGTATCTATTTTATTATATAATTTTTGTACATCAATTGTGTTTATAGAATTATTCTTATCGCTATTATTTAAAGAAGTATCAAATATATGTCCTATATAATCATCTGTGGAATGAAATGCATTATCATCTGGCATGTCCATAGTCTTCTTTATTTAACAAACATATTTTTTCGTTTAAAATAATATAATTTTTTAATTATATTATTAAAGATGCAACTATCTAATTTAGTATTTATAGTAATGTTAATTTTATTAATAATCATATTAATTATTTTATATTTTTTCTCCAGTGATATTAGAAAAAATAAAAATAATTTAAATATTGCTGAAAGTAATATACTTTCTTTGCGAGAAAAAATTTCTTTAATGAATGATAAAATTGAATTACTTGAAAAAAAAATAAAATCAAATCAAATGAATCCTGATAATTTTAGTGATATGTTAAATCAATTAAATTCAATCAACCAAGAAATTATGCCTAATAATATGATGTTTCCTATGAGTAATGAAAATAATGATGAAAATGATGAAGATGATGAAGATGATGAAGATGATGAAGATGAAGATGATGAAGATGATGAAGATAATGAAGATAATGAAGATGAAGATGAAGATGAAGATGATGACAGTGATGATGAAGATGGTGATGATGAGGAAAATGACAGTGATGATGAGCAAGATGAAGATAGTGTTGATAATAATACTGTTAGTGAAATTGAACCAGAACCAGAACCTGAAATCAAAAATATTTATAAAGAAAAATTAATTGATATGAATAGTATTAATAAAGAAGAAGAAAAAATAGATTTAGACAATGAAATTAAACCTATGGGTATTGATGATATTATGGATTTAAATGAAGTTTCAGAAGATAAACCAAAAGTTGTTCTTAAAAAACATCCTAAAAAATCTATTCAAGACTGTTTAGTAGGAACTACTGAAGTTGGTGAAGACGGAGAAACTAATTTTAAAGTAGCACTTAATAAAGCTGGAAGAAAATTCTGGAAAAAAGTATAAAAGTATATATTATAAATTATAAAATTTAAGCATAATTAAAAATAATAAATTACAAATTATAAGATTAATTTAAAAATTAAATAAATATTTTTTAATTTAAAAAATATTTATTATTATTATATGTATAACCAAAATCAAAATTGTAATAAAACATCTAATAATAAATATTTTGATTGTCCAGCATTAATGTCAGATGGTAGATTAATGACTGATTATCGTTCATCTAATACTTTAAATGATATGATTCGTATTAGTAATAATACTTTATCAAGTTATGAATATAGGAATTTTTTAACAAATAATGCTTCTAATATTATGAAAATAAATAATGATTATATTTCTGATAAAAATAGTTGTAATAGTGGTAAATTAATAACAGTTCCTTTTAGTAATGTATATTCTTATAATACCCAAGTTGGTGTCTGCAGTAAAACAAATGAACGATTAGGAATTGGATTAAGAAATGAAGTAGAAAGCAATATTCCAACGTGTGCACCTAATCAAAATAGTAATTGTTATTTTAATGATGCAAATAATATGAATTCAAAAGCAGGATTTTACAATGGAATAAATACATTATATAATAAATTTTCTCCATATAATTAATATTAAAATTTTAATATAAATATAAAAAAAATTAAATTATATTTTAATATAAAATATAATTTATATTATATTTTATGGAAGATTTAAAAAAATTTACTAAAATTAATGAAAATCATGAAACTTTAATAACCATTTATATTTATAATAAAGATGTTTCAGAAATAATTACAATATTTGAAAAAGAATTAGAAAAGGCCAAGAATATTTTAAATCCTATTAAAAAAAATAAAATCTGCAACCGTTATTATAATTTTATAAAAAAATTATATGAACTTGGGGAAGAATATATTGTAAATAGTATATTTTTAATTAATGATGATATTTTTGAATATAAATTAAATAAAATTGAAATAAATACAATTGTTGAATATAAATTAAAAGAAATTTTTTTTATTTTAGATAATCATTTTCATATACCTTATTTACTTGATTTATTTACAAATTTTGATTTTATTTATAGTATTTGCATTTCTAAAAATAATGCTCAATTAATTAAATTAAATGAAAATAAAAATAAAATTGTTTATGAAAATAAAATAAATAATGAAAATGAGTTAAATGAAATAATAACAATATGTAAAAATGAATATAATTATAAAAATTTAATTATTATTTATGGAGAATCACTTTTATTAAATAAATTAGAATCTACTAAAAATTATATTGTAATAAATGAAAAACAAAAATATAATGAAATATATTCAATTTATCAGGAAAAAATATATAAAAATAATTTAGAATTATTAGAAAAAAAATTAAATGAATTAAATAATGAAAAAACAAATGTAGATTTATTTGTTTTTGGAAAATTAAAAATGGAAATAAAAGAGGCAATTGAAACATATAGTTTAAAGGAATTATATATTGAAGAAAGAAAATTGGAATTATTAAAAGATATTTTAGAACCTGAATATTTTAATTTTAAAATAATATTAATTAGAAGTTTTCAAAATGGAGATATAGGATATAAATTTATTAATGATTATAAAGGATTAATGGGTATTAAATATTTTTAGATAATAAGATTATAAGATTATAAGATTATTAGATTATAAGATTATTAGATTATAAGATTTTTCCTAATTTAAAATATTGAATTAAAATAATTAAAATGATTAATTATTTTAATAAAAAGAATTAATAAAAGTATATATTTTATAAAAAAATATATATATTTATATTATATTATGGGTGATACTTCATTTGCTGGAATAAATTTTAATGATCCCGAATCTAAACAAATATTTGATTATAGAGACAAAAATATGTGTAATAATTGGAATACTGCTAAGAAAGAACTACATTTATTTGATGTAAATATTATGAAAAGTCAAGCTGATACTTTTATAATAGATGGAAGATTAAAAGGAGAATTATTGGGTCTTTCATCAACTGAAAATTTAGTAGTTAAATATTGGGCTGCAAATACACCAACATATAGCAGTAATTTTTCAGGTAGTGGACTTCCCTTTGCTACCCAGGAAATGGCTTTTGAAAATACAAATAATTTTGGAAAAGTATATATTAAAAATGGTAATTTTTCTTTTACATTACGTTATCCTAATAGTTATTATAAAAATATGGGTACTGAATATGTATTTCCAGAAGTTATGGTAAAAGTATTTAATAGTAATGATGTTCCAGTAAGTGACACTCAACATATTAATTTAGGGGAAGGAATACCATTCCGTTCTTTAACTTGGACTTGGGAAAGAGATTGGAATGACGGACCATTATTTTATAAGAATGAAAATCTACCTGTACGTACACAATATCAAATATTACTTGACTCTGCTTATCCTAAAACAAACACGATGCCTAAAAATTTCTGGGGATTAAAACCTGCAAATTAATTATATTATTAAAAAAATGAATTTTATTATAGTAATATAATATTATAATAACTATAATAGTAACTATAATAATAACTATAATAATATTACAATGGAAACACTCATTAATAATTTTAATGAAAAAATAAATATAACAAATACTATTATTGAAATAAAAAATATAACAAATGATGAAGTTATTTTAACAAATGATGAATTAATTACAACAAATGATGAAGTTATTACAACAAATGATGAAGTTATTACAACAAATGATGAAGTTATTACAACAAATGATGAAGTTATTACAACAAATGATGAAGTTATTACAACAAATGATGAAGTTATTACAACAAATGATGAAGTTATTACAACAAATGAAGTAGATAATACTACAAAAGAAGTTAATAATACTAATCAAAATAATGATATTCAAATTTTAGAAAACGATATAACTAAAATAATTTATGACTGCAATTATATAAAAAATTGTAAATCTAATAAAAAAAAAGATTTTAATAGTCTAACATTTTTAATTGAAAAAAATGTTTCTCAAAGTGATTGTATTAAATTAGGAATAGGATTTGAAAAAATTACAGAACAAACTATTTTAGAATATACTAAATTTGTTAATATTAAACCAATTAATAAAAAAGGCTTTAAAGAAAAAGATCATTTATTTATGGATAATAAAAATAAAATTATTTATTATGCTGAATTAAAAGCTAATCTAAATTTAGATACTGAAAAATCTAAATCTACCATTAATAAATGTTTATTTATTAACGAAGAACTAAAAAAAAAATATCCTGAATATATTATTAAATGGTGTCTTTTAGGATATCGTTATATTTCTAAAGAAGTTATTCCAAAAACAATTTTTTCAAGATATAAAAGTATATCAGATAATATTTTTGGAATAAATGACTATTATGAAATGCTTAATATAAATTTTTCATTTACTGAAAAATCATATAAAGAATATTTAAATAAAATTGTTGATGCTATGTTTTATAGTTCATAATTTTTAATTACTAAATGTTTTGTATTAATTTCATCTCCTATACGACCTGAATGCAATTTAAATCTATATTTTTTATCATATTCTTCTACAATATAATCTTTATAAAGTTCTTCAATAAATTTTGTTTTTCCAATTATCATTAAGCATCTTATTTTTGTTATTTTAAAATATTCAGCTAATTTTTTTTGCTCTTCTTTTCCAAAAGAACAATATCCATAATCAGTAAATTCACTATCATATGGAGGATCTAAAAACATAAAATTTTTATCATTATTATAATTTTCAAAAATATATTCAAAACTATGATTAAAAATTTCTGTATTTTGAAGTATTTTTTCATATTCTTTATTTTTAATTTCCTCAAAATTATATGTTTTATATCTACCAAAAGGAATATTAAATTTTCCTTTATTATTATACCTTAACATTCCTCTAAAGCATGTTTTTCGTAAATAATAAAATCTCTTGGCATTATCTAATACTGTATTTATAATAAATTTATCTCTTACTACATAATAATTTTCATCTGTATTTTTATTATTACTCATAAAATTATATATTTCTTGACTATCACCATTCTTAATTGAAGTATATAAGTCAACTAATTCTTTATGTACATCATTTATTACACTTTTTTTAGGATTTAGATGAAAAAAAACTGCCCCTCCTCCAACAAAAGGTTCTAGATAAATATCAATATCATTTGGTATATATTTAATAAATTTTGATATTTCATCTGTTTTACCACCACTCCATTTGACAATAGGTTTAAGTGAAATATTTTTTTTTTTATTTTCATTTTCATTTAATTGGATATTAGACATTTGTTCTATTAAATCACAATTTAATTCTTGATGTGTTTTTAATAATGATTTTTTATTAAAAATATTATTACATTTAGTGCATATATATGATTTACTCATTTATTTGATTTATAACTTATTATATATAAATTTATTCTAAATAATAAATTTAAATAAATCATTTTTTTTATATTTTATTAAAAAAATGATTTATTTAAATTTAAAATTCTAAATAATATACATATTAAATAAATACTAACTATATAATCTAATATGGATATATTAAATAATATTGAAAAAGTAAATAATAATAACAATGAATGTTTTATATGTTGTGAAAAAGTTGAATTGAATAAATCATTTAATTGTAAACAATGTGATTTTTTAAATTGTATTGAAT
>Ga0335396_10007642_pt1 | contig 10286 bp, 8 predicted proteins | sample FRY02_FD_205743 | JGI IMG/M metagenome (GOLD analysis project Ga0335396, IMG submission 205743) | Freshwater microbial communities from Lake Fryxell liftoff mats and glacier meltwater in Antarctica - FRY-02 (spades assembly) (version 2) | ecosystem: Environmental > Aquatic > Freshwater > Ice >... | reverse complement strand
GGGGGGGGGTGGGGGGGGGGGGGGGGGGGGGGGGGGGGGGGGGGGGGGGGGGGGGGTGGGGGGGGGGGGGGGAAGAGGGGGGGGGGGGGGATGCGGGGTATATCGGGGAGGACGGCGTGCCACGGTTGAACATTTTGGATGTGCAGAAAAAGATTCGTGGCTTGCCGAAGCCGGTGGTGGCGATGGTGGCGGGGTATGCGATCGGTGGGGGGCACGTGCTGCATGTGGTGTGTGATTTGACCATTGCGGCGGACAATGCGCGGTTCGGGCAGACCGGACCGAAGGTGGGGAGTTTCGACGGGGGATTGGGGGCGAGCTATCTGGCGCGGATCGTGGGGCAGAAGAAGGCGCGGGAGATTTGGTTTTTGTGTCGGCAGTATGATGCGCAGCAGGCTCTGGAGATGGGCTTGGTGAACACGGTGGTGCCTCTTGCGAGGTTGGAGGAGGAAACGCTGTCGTGGTGTCGGGAGATGCTGGCGCATTCGCCGATGGCCCTGCGGTGTTTGAAGTCGGCGCTCAACGCGGACTGCGACGGGCAGATGGGTCTGCTCGACATGGCGGGGAATGCGACGCTGCTCTACTACATGAGCGAGGAGGCGAAGGAGGGGAAGGAGGCGTTTTTGGAGAAGCGGAAGCCCGATTTTTCGAAGTTTCCCCGCGTTCCGTAGGATCATGAAGGCGTGGATCCTGGCGGCGCGGCCGAAGACGCTTCCGGCGGCTATTGTGCCGGTGTGGGTGGGCTGTGTGCTGGCCTGGAAGCTGGTGGGGGCGGTGGATTGGCGCTTGGCGGGGTTCACCCTGGCGGGGGCCTTGAGCATTCAGGTGGCCACGAATTTTTTTAATGATGCGATCGATGCGCGGAAGGGGGCGGATACGGAGGAGCGTTTGGGGCCGCGGCGGGTGACGGCCAGCGGGATGCTGCCGCAGCGGGCGGTGTATGGGGGGGCGGCGTTTTTTTTGCTGTTGGCGGTTGCTTGCGGGGTGCCCCTTTTCTTGGAGCGGGGGTGGGTGATGCTGGTGATCGGGGTGCCATCCTTGTTTTTGGCCTACGGGTATACCGGTGGACCGTTTCCGTTGGCTTACCTGGGCTTGGGGGAATTGTTTGTCGTTTTGTTTTTTGGATTCGTGGCGGTGATGGGGACGTTGTTTGTGCAATCGGGGGAGTGGCTGTGGCCGGGGGCGGTGTTGGGGCTGCAGGTGGGCTTGCTGAGCGCGGTGTTGATCACCATCAACAATTTGCGGGACGTGGAGGAGGATCGGCGGAGTGGGAAGCGGACCCTGGCGGTGCGGCTAGGACGAGAGGGCATGCTGGGGGTGCTGTACGGCATGATTTACTTGCCGATGGTTCTCACCGGCTTGGGCCGCAATTTCGGGATGCCCTGGCTGTTCCTGCTGTCGCTTCCCTGGTTCCTCCTCGGCCTGCGCGTGGTGCATCTGGTGAAGCGGACCGAACCGGGGCCGGCCTACAATGGCTATCTCGCGCTGGCGGCCCTGCAGTTGGTGGGGTTTGCGGTGGTGGTGACCATTGCGGCGGCAATTTGAGAGTGGATCGGGCGGTGTCCTGCGCTATCTTCGGGCGTGGCTTCGCATGCTCAGGAGGAGACCTTCGTCTGGCGCTACACGCTGCGCAGTGCGAGTGCGCTGAATGCGCGGACGGGGCGGAAAGAGTTCGAGGGAGCGTTGATCCGGGTGCGGGATGGGTTTGGCTGCCTGCATCCCTGGCCGGAACTGGGGGATCCGCCGCTGGATGATTTGCTGGAGCTGTGGAAGGAGGGGGAGGGGCATCGACTGATCCGTCGGGCGCTGGCCTGTGCGACGCTGGATCGTCATGCGCGGGAGGAGGGCTATTCCCTCTTCACGGGGCTGGCGGTGCCGGACAGTCACGCCACGATCGTGGAGTGGACGCATGAGGCGATCGAGAGGGCGGTGGCGCACGGGTTTGAAACGATCAAGTTGAAGGGTGGACGGGCGGTGGTGCGGGAGGTGGAGTTGTTGGATGAGTGGGTGCGGTTGTGGCCGGGGCTGCGCTGGCGGATCGACTTCAACGGGATGCTGAGCTTTGCGGAAGTGAAGGCCTTGCTGGGCTGTTTGACCGACACGGCCTTGGAGCGGATCGATTTTTTGGAGGATCCCTGTCCCTTTGAGGCGCGGGAATGGACGGCGCTGCGGGAGGTGGGCAGGGTGTCCTTGGCGATGGATGAGGGGATGAGTGCGGGGCATGGAGAGCCCGATGTGCTGGTGGTGAAGCCGGCTTTGATGGATCCGCGGGATCTCTTGGCGGGAGCGGTGGAGAACGCGCAGAGTCTGGTGGTGACGAGCTACATGGATCATCCGGTGGGGCAGTGTTTTGCGGCGATCGAAGCGGGGCGGTTGATGGAGACCGAGGGGAGCGCGCTGGTGGGTCGCTGTGGATTGTTGACGCATGAGTTGTTTGAGGAGACTGAATTCTCGGAGCGTCTGGGGGGGATGGGGCCGGCGTTCAGTTCTCCGGCGGGGACGGGTTTGGGTTTTGATGATTTGTTAAAAAAGCTGTCATGGAGCCGATTGAGTTGAGATCGGCCGTGTTTTGGGAGGATTTCCGTCCGCGGGTGTTTGCTCCCCCGCGTTTGGGGGAGGAGGCCCGGGGTTTGGAGGAGAGTCTGGCGGGGAAGGATTGGGCGCGAAACGGGGTGGTTTTTGCGAGTTCCGGATCGAGCGGGGCGCCGAAGTGGGTGTTGCTGTGCAAGGCCGCCTTGCAGGCTTCGGCGGCCATGGTGAACCGGCATCTGGGGGTGACGGGCGGGGATCATTGGTTGCTGGCGCTGCCGGGATGGCATGTGGGGGGCTTCGGGGTTGCGGCGCGGGCCTTCGAGGCGGATTGCGGGTTCTCGGTGCTGGAGGGAGGCTGGGATGCGGGGCGCTTTTTGGAGGCGTGCGCGAAGGACGGGGCGACTTGCACTTCATTGGTGCCGACGCAGGTGCATGATCTTGTGGCGGCGGGCTTGGCCGCGCCGGATCAGTTGCGGGTGGTGGTGGTGGGCGGGGGTGGCTTGGCGGAAGAGCTGGGCGGCGAGGCGAGGCGACTTGGCTGGCCGGTGCTGCAAAGCTACGGGATGAGCGAGGCGGGATCGCAGATTGCCACGGCCCCGCTTGATTCGTTGGCGCGGCAGTTTTCGCCGATCGGCCTGCAAGTGCTGCCGGGTTGGGAGGTGGAGACGAGCGGGGGTGGTCGTCTGCGGGTGCGGGGGGAGGCCCTGTTCGAGGGCTACCTGAGTGGAGCGGGGGAGCGGTTGGGGGCGGGGTTGGAAGAGGGGTGGTTTGAGACTAAGGATCTGGTTTCGATGGAGGCTGGCCGGCTGACCTTTCTGGGACGGAGGGACCGGACCGTGAAGATTCTGGGGGAGTTGGTGGAGTTGGATGCCTTGGAGCGGGAGTTGACGGCCTTTGCCGCGGGGAAGGGGGAGGTGCGGGTGGTGGAGGTGGAGGACGGGAGGGCGGGCTATCGGTTGGTTCCGGTGGTGGCGGGGTCGGGCGAGGACTGGGAGGGGGTGGTGGGGCGTTTTAATGAGGGTCAGCCCGGGTATGCGCGATTGGAGCGAGCTCTGGTGGTGGAAGATTTTCCGCGAACGGCGCTCGGGAAGCCTGATTTGGAGGCTCTGCGGAGCTTGGCGGCGGAAAGCTCACCTTATGGATTGCCAAGGGGGGGTATTTCTAATTAATTAAGAAGACTTGAACATTAAGTCTCCAGGGAAGGACGGGAGCCGAGGGTTGAGGTCGGGGGAAGTTGGGGGAGGAGTAGCGGCGGGTGTTTGGGGCAGGTGTCTATTTCATCAGAACAGATCCACTCAACCTCAACATGATTCACCACAGCGACGACACGCCGGTGGGGCCCTCGAAGATCGGGACGCCAGAGCCACCGCAGCAGGACCGGGGACGATTAACCAAGGCGCAGGCCCGGGAGTTCGGGCTGAGTGCGCCGGTGCGCTCCGGTAAGAACTACGTCCTGGATACAAACGTCCTATTGCATGATCCGGGGTGTCTGGGTCGTTTCAAGGACAACCACATTTGTCTGCCGGTGGATGTGTTGGCGGAGTTGGATCGATTCAAGAACGAGCAGACCGAGCGCGGGGCGAATGCCAGGGCGGTGCACCGCAAGCTGACGGAGCTGTTTTCCACGTCGGATGCGTTGACGGGGGGAGTGACGACGGAGGGGGGCGGTTCGATCCGCCTGGTGGTGTATGATCCGGCCAGTTGCGAGACGAATTCCTCTCAGTTGCGGAGGTTTCACCGGATTTTTCCGGACCGGGAACGGGTCGATCACCGCATTCTGGCCTGCACTCTATTGTTAATGCAGCACAACACCACTCCGGTGGTGTTGGTGACCAAGGATCTGAACATGCAGTTGAAGGCCCGGGCCGTGGGGTTGGAGTGTCAGGACTATCTGAACGACAAGGTGGATGCGCGGGAGGTGTCGGACTATGATCTGCGGCGGATCGATGTGGACGCGAACGAATTGCAGCGTTTTGCGAGCGGGGGGACACTGGAGATGGAGTATGAGCGCCGCATGGAGGTGGTCCTGAACCAGTATGTGCTGCTGCAGGTGAACTCGAAGCAGACCATGCCGGCGCGTTTGGACGTGAACGGAACCTTTGTGCGCCTGGCCATTCCGGAGGCGCTGCGGATTCCCGACGGGAACAGTCTGAAGCCGTTGAACCTGGGGCAGAAGTGCCTGATCGACGCCTTGTTGAATCCGGATCTCTCGCTGGTGACTTGCTACGGGCAGGCGGGGACGGGGAAGACGCTGGTGGCGATCGCGGCGGGGTTGCACGAGGTGTTCGGGCGGCGTTTCAACGGGCTGACCGTGAGTCGGCCGGTGGTGGCGATGGGGGACCAGATGGGATTCCTGCCGGGGACGCTGGACGAGAAGATGCGGCCTTGGCTGCAGCCGATCTATGATGCGTTGGACCTTCTGATGACGCCTCTGGCCAGCAAGGCACCACGGCGGAAGCAGTCGAAGAAGGAGGGGTCGGTTGGGCAGAGCATGGCGGGCGGGAAGAAGCCGTATGATCCGCTGCTGGAGCAGGGGATCATCGAGGTGGAGGCGCTGTGCTACATCCGGGGGAGGTCGATTCCGAACCGCTTTTTCGTGTTGGACGAGGCGCAGCAGCTGACTCCGCAGGAGGCCAAGACGGTGGTGACGAGGATGTCCCGGGGGTCGAAGCTGGTGCTCCTGGGGGACCCGGCGCAGATCGACAATCCCTATGTGGACAGCCGGAGCAACGGCTTGGTTTACACCCGGAACCGGCTCAAGGGGCAGGCCTTCACGGCGCACATTTCGCTGAGCAAGGGGGAGCGCAGTCCCCTGGCCGAGGCGGGGGCGCAGCTGATGTAGGGGGTCCGTTGACAGTGGCCAAGGAATCGCTAAGCTGCACCTGTTCTTGAGAGGAAAACTCCATTGTTTGTTTCTGTTGCTGCCGCTGGTCGGCCTGTTCGGCTGTGCGGGCGGGAGGCAGTCGGCGTCGCGCTGGTCGGGGCTGCTGGGGCCGGAACTGCATGCGATGGGCTATCGCAACTGGGTGGTGATCGGGGATGCGGCCTTTCCGTCCCATTCACGGCGCGGGGTGCGGACCTTGCTGGTGGACGGCGAGATACCGGAAATATTGAGAGGTGTTTTGGCGTCGGTGGAATCGGCGCAGAATGTGACGCCGCGGATTTATCTGCCGCGGGAGTTGCGTCATGTGGAGAACAACCGTGCTCCGGGAATGGATGAGTATCGGAGTCAGTTGGAGAAGGCTTTGGCTGGGCATCCGACCCGGGAGATGGAATACCAATCGCTGTCGCTGTTGCTTGAGGATTCGGCGAACACCTTTTCGGTGCTCGTGCTGAAGACGAAGACGACGTTGCCGTATTCGAGTGTCTTCATCGAGTTGGACAGTGCCTACTGGGATGCGGATTCGGAGAAGGAGATGAGGGACCGCATGAAGCCGCTGGAGGAGCAGAAGCCCGGCTAGTGGTCCGCCAACTTTGAAGAGACGAACGACGAGGGCATGAAGACGGATTACGAAGCGATCACGCGGGAGCGGGAGGAGGCCTGGGTGGGTGATGCGGTGCTGGCGCTGTATGTGCGGGAGTGGATTTTGCGGGAGCACGGTGGTTTGGACGGGGCGCGATTCGTGCGGTTCACCTCGAATGATTTTTTGAGGGCCTTGGGGAATCCCACCTCGGTGGAGGCGGAGATCGGGGTGATATACAAGGAACAGGGGCTGGAACCGGCGTGTGCGCACATTGAGGAGAAGTTGCTGCCGGTGTTTCTGCAGCAGGAAAAGGTGCGGGAGCGGCAGATCCGCGGCGGGAAGCTCAAGGGCTGAGGCGCCGGATGCTCCAGGTGTCGCCTTCGCGGAGGTAGGCGATGCGGTCGTGCAGGCGGCTGGGACGGCCCTGCCAGAATTCGATGGCGAGGGGAGTGATGCGGAATCCGCCCCAGAAGTCGGGGAGGGGGACTTCGCTGCCTTCGGGCCAGCGTTGGAGGAGTTCGGCCTCGCGTTGGGCGAGGGCCTCGCGGTCGGAGACGGTGGCGCTTTGAAATTCGGAGACCCAGGCACCGATTTGGGAGCCGTGGGGGCGGCTGCGGAAGTAGGTTTCGGATTCCTCGCGGTTGGTGCGGGTGACCGTGCCGCGGACGAGGACCTGGCGTTCGAGTTCCTTCCAGAGAAAGACGAGGGCGGCGTGGGGATTTTCGGTGAGGTCGGTGGCTTTGCGGGAGCGGTAGTTGGTGAAGAAGCAGAAGCCGCGATCATCGAGGCCCTTGAGGAGGACGGTGCGGCTGGAGGGGTGGCCCTGCGCGTTGGCGGTGGCGAGGGTCATGGCGTTCGGTTCGATCATGCCGCTGCCGAGGGCTTGGTCGAGCCAGAGGCGGAACTGCCTGATGGGGTCGGCATGGACCTCCGATTCGTGGAGGCCGGCCCGGGTGTAGTTCTCGCGGAGGTCGGCGAGAATGAGGTGGGGATCGCTCATGGTGGGAGGCGGACAGTATTGGTCGGGTCGATGTGGGAATCAAATTAATCTATTCCGGTCGATGCGGGAGAGGTGTCAGGGTGCGGGTCGCATGAGTGCAGGACAAGGATTGGGATGGAGGGCCGTGGCACCGGCCCTGGCGGTGCCGCTGTTGGGGTGTCTGGTGTATTTTGTGTGGATGCCGGAGGGGGTGGTGGGGAAAGGGGCCTATACGCTGACGAAACTATTCCTGATCGGCTATCCGCTGATTTTCGTGGCCCGGACCGGGTGGGAGGGGCTCTGGAAGCGGAAGGTGGGGGGGGCGGGGCCGGTGCGTTGGGGGACGATCCTGTGGACCGGAGTGGTTTCCGGGATGGCGATCGCGGCGGCGGGGGCGGGACTGATGCTGACGCCGCTGGGAGCGATCATCCGCGAGGGTGCCACGGCGGTGGGGAAGCTGGCTGACGGGCTGGGCTTTCGGGAGCACTACATTCTTTTCGCGCTCTTCGTCTCGGTGCTGCACTCGGCGGTGGAGGAGTATTATTGGCGCTGGTTTGTTTATGGAAACCTGCGGGGGCTGTGTGGGCGGCGGTGGGCCCACGGGATCGCGGGGGTGGCCTTTGCGGCGCATCATCTGGTGGTGACGATGCAGTTTTTCCCGGTCCCGATGGCGCTCTTTCTATCGCTCTGCGTGGCGGTGGGCGGAGTGATCTGGTCGCTGATGTATGAGCGGCAGGGGACGGTGATGGGGTGCTGGATCAGTCACCTCTGCGTGGATGCACTGTTGATGGGGATCGGGTATCAGCTGTTGGGGATGGGGTAGGGGGGATCAGCTGGGGACACCTGAATACGACTTCAGGGAAGCCGTCGTTCGATGACGATGGTTCAAATACACCAGGTCATAATGTTCTGACTGATCATTATTCGCCATTTCGGACGCTCGGCAGAGAGCCGGAACAATGCCAAGAGTTGCTTGGCGAAGAACCCGGTAGCGCAAAGCGCGGCCCCACCTCAAAGCTACAGCGCCAAATCGAACAGGTCGCAGAGCTGCCACGCTCCAAACAAAAATTCGTCAGCGAGATGATCGAGGCGGTTCTGCAAATCACCGAGTGAGACCTTCCTCTCTTAGCTGCTTTCTCTCCGGTTCCGGGAGTGGGGCCAAAAGCGGGGCGGCAAGGCCTTAGCCGCTGCCGACCTGCGGAGGCCAAGGGCGGGAAATGGCCTGGGGTTGTCTGCGGGAGCGCCCCGAACGATCGACCTGCGCACCGTTACCGTGATCCAGGACCGTCCGAACCTCCTTGCCGGCCGACTACGACCGACCACCCCGCCTTCGCTTCACCCCGAAGCATCCCGAACGAGGCCGAAAGATCCTGATCGCCATCAGGATTTGCGAACGCAAAACCGATACGAGCCTCTGGCCGGCGAGTTGGGGCGCGGGTCAAATGGAATAGGGGTCGGGAGACGAAAAGGTTCCGTTTGACGCGGGGCCCGGCCGCCGGCAGCGCGAAGGCTCGGCCGTCGCGACCAGGACTGCGGTGCCAGAAGCGCGCTGTGGCAGCTCCGCTGCAGGTTCTGCCGGGGGGTGCCGCAGGGGTCGTGCTGGCTCGGCCAGCTAAGATCCCCGGAGGCATGTGGGGTGTGAGAAGAGGCATGATGTGACCGGGGTGGTCTGGGGGCGGGGTGGTTGGTGGTGGGGTGGGAGGTCTCGGGGGGCCGGTCACATGATGCCGACTGTTGCGGAGCATGCCCCGCAGGGATCCAAGGACAGGCGTTAGCCCAAACTCGCGGACTGGCGCGGGGGCTGCCCGGTCGGAGGTAACTTCGCCCTATGTGCTGTAGTGCCGGTTGCGTGGCGGCATGGAGGGGCCCCTTTGGGGAGGACCCATGACGGTGGGGGGCATGAGGCACTACACCACATACCGGGCGATGATTACCGACGACAAGCAGCACGCGTGACAGGCCGCAAGTGGTGGGACGGGGCGCGGAGCATATTCAATCGGCGAGAGCCGCAAGGATCGGTTCGGGGGTGCGGAGGCTTTTAGGACAGCCAACGAGCCACGGGTGAGGAACGAACTGGTGGCGAGTCATTGCTTGTTAGATGACCCTATGTCAATTAGTTCTGACTGGCACCTTTTCAGTTGTCCTGCTCGGGAGCAAAGAGCAGCTCGTATGTACATAGCAAAAGCCCAGCCGAGAAGCATTAGGCCAAAGGCACCAACTAATAGATGCATAGTATGCGGAAACGCTCCTGTCCTTAAGTAGTATTTTCCGCCAAGCCGATCTCGTGTAATCCAGTCGCCTCTTTGAACATTTCCCAAAACCATGTAGTTTTTTGCGCCAATGGTTACGATAGTTGTCTCCTCGCGAATCTCCACACCGTCAATTGCGATTAGACTTACACTTTTTCCTGGCTTTAACTTTGAACTGCTGGGCAGCCTTATAGCTTCAACGCCAACGACTTCGATTGAAGAGATGACAACGATAATGCCGCCAATAGCCAGAATCAGGCCAAATGCAACACGCCTAATCTCTATTTTCATATATTAGATTTGAGATCGAGAATAATTACCATAAATCTCGTAGACGGCAATCTCCTGATGCTCTTCGTTAGGCACCATCTAAATTGCCAATTTCAAACACTTCCTTCGACACCCTGACCCAGCGCTTTCCAAGGTCACTGGCGAACTCCCGAACAAAGAATTCGCCAGTGTAGGTATCACAGCAAAATTGAGCCCAGTTTTGAACTCCCTGCTGCTCCTTCTCTACTATTATGACTACTTGATTCATTAGGTCGCCATTCCCTAATCCATCAACTGCGGATCCAGCCCCAATGGCATTTCCCCACCCCCCCCCAAAAGGCCAAAGCACACCAATTGCCGTTCGTAACCGGCGAAGATGAGGAAATCTGTAAGTCTGATTGGTTTTTCCTGTATCCGTCCACTCTCTGCCTGTTCCAATGGCAATAGAACACCGGATAGCCAACCCTAGAAAGTCCGCATAGGTTACTCCATCATTTCCGACGAACCCATAAAGATTCAATCCACCACGTTCCCCGATCGGATCCCTAGATGGCCACCTCCCCGTCACGGGATCATAGTATCTGTATCCGTAGTAGTATAGTGGTGGTTGGCTGCGAGGGGAGGGTAGTGTGGAGAGAGTGGCCTTTCGGTAAGGCGGGGAGTCACCATCGTAGGGGCAGGCTCGGCGCTGCTTGGTACGGGAGGGGGTGGTGAGAAGGAGGAGGGGAGCGAGGATAAGGGTTTGAAATGGAGGGTGCTGGGGTGGGTGCGGATCCTTGCTGGTGAGGGAGTGGG
>Ga0335396_10007636_pt1 | contig 10290 bp, 12 predicted proteins | sample FRY02_FD_205743 | JGI IMG/M metagenome (GOLD analysis project Ga0335396, IMG submission 205743) | Freshwater microbial communities from Lake Fryxell liftoff mats and glacier meltwater in Antarctica - FRY-02 (spades assembly) (version 2) | ecosystem: Environmental > Aquatic > Freshwater > Ice >... | reverse complement strand
GTCTATTGAAATTCCGGATTCAATATTTTCTGATTTTGCGCATGCTGGCGCGCCGTCGCTCATTGCAGACCTAGCCTGCGCACATGTGTTTGTACTGGGTGACGCTTCACGGCAGTGGGCTACATTTGACTTCATCAACACCGAAATACCCGTCATGCTCAATGGTGTCGCTGTTCAATCTGCATATGGGCGCAATGTCTTGGGTAATCCGTGCGTCGCATTGACTTGGCTGGTCAACGAGCTGAGCCTCCACGGCATGGCATGCGAAGCCGGTCACGTGGTGACAACTGGCACCTGCCGCATGCCAGTGGCGGTTCAACCCGGCGACAGCATCCGTGCAGATTTCGGTGCCCTTGGCAGCGTGCATTGCAGCTTTTCCAACTAGTGCGGACGAACAGATTCGATACACGACACACGACACACGACACACGACACATTGTTGCGCAATGTGCCACATTGGAATTTGTCACAATATTTAACACCATGACGCTGCCGTCGGAACGAAGAACTGAAATTAGATACCCAAGACATACAAGTCTGCTGACCATCCTCAGCATGAATGGAACATGTTCAAGGCCATACCCCGTGGCAATGGACGAGCATCACTGAAGAGTCCATGGTAGTTTTAAATATTGCATAAGTTAAAAATTAATGCATAATTTCTGACATGAACACACCTCAATCAATCTGGCAAGCCATTGCGGACATGTCCCATGGGGCAGTGTTCTCCAGCGCTGACTTTTTATCGATGGGAACGCGTGCCGCCATCGACCAAGCGCTGCATCGAATGATGCGGTCAGGTGAAATCGCACGCGTAGCCAGAGGGCTTTACGCGTCTGCGGGCCAGTCTGTGGATGCACACACAATAGCGCAAGCCGTTGCGCACAAGACAGGTGAACGGATCGGGCTGGTGCCTTGCGCAGGGACCCACGATGTGCATGTGGTGCCAACCTCTGGTCAATCACGCACGGTCAAAGCTGTGGGGAGCACCTTACAGTTTCGGCGTATGAGCCAAAGGAAAGTTCAACTTGCCGCCAGCCCCACAGGTCGGACCTTGCTTGAGCTTTGGGATCGTGGACAAGCAAACCTCACTACGACGGAAATCAAGCGTGCGACTGGCGATTGGTCGATGCAAGACATCAACAGTTTTGCTACCCTCATACCGGCGTGGCTGCGCACCGCCATTGAGCAAACAAATGCGCCGCGCAAGTCCACCAAGATTGGCCTGTCGGGTGCTTATGACTGGTCCAACCCACACATCAAGGACGATGTGCTGATCGGGAAAGTTCTGGAAAAGCACACGTTCGAGGATGTGGCTCGCTTGTGTTTTTACTATGGTGCGCCCAAAGTCAAGCGCGTATTCAAGCAGCGTGCATTTGAGCCCATCACCAGTGCCAGTGTGAAACGGATGCTGGCCAACATCAGCAAAGGTCTAAGAGCATCACAGGGGCATGCACATGCATAAGCTCATGCTGGAATTCATGCCAGAGGCGACTCAAAGAAATTTCACTCGCCTGAAGGATGATCCTCGAATGGCAGGCTTTACCTTGGTCGGAGGTACGGCGCTGGCATTGCAAATTGGGCACAGGATCAGCGAAGACTTGGACTTCAACATCTTCGGCCAGAAGCTGCCCCTGAAAGCAATCGACGGGATTTTGGATGAGCTGGCAGCGGGCGGATCCACCATTGAAAGCTTGATCACGTCCGGGCAAAAAGTTACCTTCAAGATCAACACATCCGAAAACTTGGATGACTACGTCCAGGACTACTTGATTGACGGAGCCAAGGTCACGTTTCACTCACGCAATGAAAACGACAGGCCAAAGCCGCAGATTGAATGCCTGAAGTCTGCTTCCAAGGTATCGGTTTCAAAGGACGGCTTTGATGTGCTGGGGGTCGATGGACTTGTGGTCATGAAAAGCATCGTCGTCTATGACCGCGTGAAGTCTCGTGACATCTACGATTTGATGATCCTCACCAGGGACCATGGTTACACCCTAGATGATGTCTTTGCTGCCATTGATGCCTATCAGCCCATCCGAAACAAAGACCCCGAGCACTTCAAGTGCGTGGTCACAAGCGTGATTCCATTGGACACAGATGACGAGGGTTTTGCCAGCATCCATCTGAGGGTAAAGATGGATGACATCTACAAGTATTTCAAGAAGTTGATCAACGCCTATGAAGTCCAGGCAGTCAACAAACTTCGGTCGCGGCACTAGAAAATGGACTGGTGCAGGTCACACGGTGAACGGGGACATCAGTTTCTGGCACATCATTGAACTGACTGTAAGCCTGGCTAGACAGGAGTGCCGATCGGACTAGACTTGAAAAAGCGTGCTTACATTTTTACGACAGACCCAGTTATTGACCTGTTTACAGGCCTGATTGAACCGGAATGACTCTCGCAATAGTCTTTCATTTGCGTTTCGTTCAAACCAGTCAACGTTTTTTGGATTGGCCACCGCCATGGCGGACTTGCCTCAAGCCAGAACAACCTGCGTGTGAACTTCGACCTTGAGTTGTCGCTTAATGGCGGCAAAGACAGCCGAAATGTTGCTCATGGTCGGATTGCCCGAATGGGACAGCATACGGTGGAGGCTCTTGGCCGGTTTGTCAATTTCCTCGGCTAGCGCCTCAAATCCGACGGTGGCGCTTCTTGCTGCCCCCACCAATTAGGATGATGATCTTCAGTCCGTCTTTGGCCAGATAGATGCGCAACCCCGGACCCCAGTCGATCTTGTACGCACCAATGCCTCGGAACCATTCCACATTGGAAAAATTGCCCTGCTCTACTCGGCTTACAGCCACTCGAACGTTGGCAGCAGCGACAGCCTCCAAGGCTTTGAACCAGTCAGCAAATGGACTGTCGCCATCGGCAAGGAGCAGTTCTTTTATTTAGAAACTCACATCTACAGGTAACACATATGGACCCATTGAGCAGGCGACCGCTTTGGATTTAGGCTGACTAAAGCCTCAACTCACGGTGCGAGCCAAGACGCACGAGTTGCGGCGCGACGTCACCAGGTTGTCGGTAAATTACAGCTCTGCGCCTTGATGTCGAAGATGCCAATCTGACACACTTCGTGAAGCCCGCCCCATTTTTATCGGCACACGTGGCCATATTGGTGTGACGCTGACGGCTATATACGTCCTGCGCGCTGACCAAACGGCTGAACCTTACAGAGTGCAGCCGTTTTTTTATGCCTGTCACTTGTGCACTGCACCAATAACCAGCCAAGGCCGCACACAACTTGCCACATGCATTGGCGAGGCGGCATCACGAACCAGCGAGGCCGCTGTGACTGAAGTGACAACCAGGGGTAGTATGCGCACAACTGTCCTGATTCAATAGCGGCTAACTGTCTAGTGAACGTTGACACCATCAATGTGAGTCACATTCATCTGGCTCTTACCCCGCACACACGTACACACACGCACCATGACCATGAACACCATCAATGCCAACGGCCTCACATTCGCTTACCTGGAGGAGGGCCATGGCCCACTTGTGTTGATGCTGCACGGCTTCCCAGACACAGCGCATACATGGTCCCACCAGATGGCGTCGCTCGCTGCCGCTGGATACCGCGTCATCGCTCCATTCTTGCGTGGTTACCCACCGACGGACATTCCACACAACGGCTATTACGACAAGGCCACACTCGTGCGCGACGTGGCCGCTTTGATTGGTGCGCTCAGCGAGGGTGAACCCGTCTACCTGGTGGGCCAAGACTGGGGTGCCATCACGGCCTACGGCGTTGTGGCTGCGTACCCTGAATTGGTGCGCCGCGCAGTGGTTATGGCAGTGCCTCATCCGGCGGAGGTCAACAAGAGCTTGCTGCTACCCAAGCATGTGCAACGCTCGTTTCACTGGTGGTTCTTTCAGCTTCCGAATCTGCCTGAAAAAGCGCTGCCCGAAAACGACTTTGCCTTCATTGACTATCTCTGGGACTACTGGACCGCACCAGGCCACTGTGATGAAGCGCATATTGCAAGCATCAAGGACATGCTCAAGCAACCCGGTGCCCTTGCGGCAACGCTGGGCTATTACCGTGCCATGTTTGATGCTCAGAAGATGGACCCACGTCTTGACGATGTACGCCGCGCGATGGAGCGAACAATACAGACGCCAACACTGGCGCTGTGCGGCGCCGACGACTTACGCGCTGAACTGATGACAGACCAAGGGCAATACTTCACTGGAGAATATCATTTTGAACTGGTACCTGGTGCGGGACATTTTTTGCATCGCGAGCAACCTGAGCAGGTCACGCAATTGGTCATCGATTGGCTGGGTAAGACTGGCACATAAGCCAGAGGGTCATGGTGTGTGGACCTAGGTCAATGCAAGAACGAACCCGCGGATGACACCATGGGTTTCAATGCTGTTGCCATCCTCGTGCGACTTGTTGCCAACGGCACATGGTGCGCCGCCTGCGAGAGAACTGAGTCAGACCTCGAACACCCCAGCGGCAGCCTTGTCCCGCTCTGACATGTCTAACTAGGGCGTGTGATGCCAAGTCCTGCAGCCATTTGTGCGGGTAGTCTTTGTTAAAAACCAATACGCATAGACCTTTGGTTGCCCCATAAAAAAGCCGCTAACAGCATGCCGTTAGCGGCCTTTGTATGGGGTGCTGGTGGTGTGGTGCTAGCTAGGTGCAAACGAACCGAAAGTAGCGATCCCCGGTCCTGACCAGGCACAGCTAGCCAGTACAAATCGCTCGTCGTTTTTCAGAGAAACCAGCAAATCCAAGCCCCAATTTTATTGATTTTCGCACGGCGGTTCAAATCCGTTTATCACCGCTGTTTTTAACTGAGACTCTATTGCCCGTTCCGAGCCTTGTGATTCACTTCATCTTCTATGGCCCGGCAGTTCTCCATAATTTCAGCAAACGATGGCTGATCAAGCGCCAGCAAGCCGTCCTCCGACATCGCGGTGTAATCGCTTTTTAATGCAGCCAATGCTGCACCTGCGGGTACCAGTTGGAGTCCGCCGGTGACGGCTTTAAGGTAGTTGACCTTGGATCCATTTGCATCTTTTTCAGCGAAGAAGACTGACTTGTGTTCGGCCACCGCTCTGGCCAAATGGCGATCACCGGCGGCAAGCGCTACGTGACCGGTTTTTCCCATAGCGGCCAAGTCATACCAATGACGGGAATATCGCTCACCGCGCAAGCGACCCTGCAAACTGTAGACGTGTGCGGCCGTTGCCTTTTCCCAGAAAGTGCGCTCAACAGCCATGACCAGAGGCGCTGCAACTGGGAATTCGACGCCCTCAATCACTGTGGCGATGTCGCAATTAACTATATGCTTGCTGTTGGGCTCACCAGTTGCGCGGGCACCAAACTCCAGCTGTATCGACGCCGCAGCATAGCCCGTTCCCGTTTTCACCGCGCTGTAGTCAATGAGCAGTTTCTGGCTGTCTTTTCCATCAACTCGGAACTCAGCTTGCGCTCTGCTACTGACCAATGAATCTTCAAGAACCGGCTTGACGGAGCCTGCGATCCACTCAGGCAATCGTGCCCGAACCGCGCCTGTAATTTTCTTTTCCTGACTAGCCGAAACTGGAATTGGATTGCCGCCCTGCAACAGGTCTGGTACCAACTGCCGGATGTCGTAGGTCAGATCAATGTCTTCAGAAAACCGATCAATGATGTTGTAGACCTTAGAGAGTGAAGTGCCGCCTTTAAATGTCAATTTATCGGCCAACGGTGAAGCGTAGATGGCCGACAAGGCCCAGACGACCCAGATATCTTTTTCCAACAAATGGGCTGGACGACCAGTACGCCCGGCCGCCACATCAAGAGCTTCGGCCTGATCTGCGCGACTGAGTGCGAACCATGACTCAGACAAAGGCCACCTCACTGACAGCACGCGCCATCCAACTTGGCATCGCAGCACGAGCGCCGCGCATGGCTTCCCATTCGGCCGTGGGCAACTTGGAATGCAGGATTATGAGCGCCGAAGGGGCCTGCTCTGCCCCCAACCAAGCCAAGGCACGAATGGCCATGCCTGCTGGACGTTTACCCATGAGCAACTGCCAAGGCGAGCCATGCTTGAACACTACATCCTGACAGCCCAGGCGCAGCTTGCGCGAAGGACCCGAGGTCAGAAAAACCTCCCGTACCGGCACCTGCGTCGTCAGCCCCAGGGCATTCGCTTCAGCAGCGCCGCTGGGAACCACCAACTCACCACTGGTTGCCTCAATCGCCTTCACCACAGTTTGTGTGGACGGGGGGCGCGCCCCAAACCTACCCTGCACCGGCAAGGCGTAGACGCCGCGGCCTAAGCGCAAAAGCCGCCCCTCGCGCGTCATGCGTGTCAGCGCCTGATCTACAGCGGCTCGAGAAGCTAGATGCAAAAACTCCTTAGGCGACAGTAGACCGCCCTCAGGCAAGGCCTGAGCAGCAGCAAGGATGGATTGGACAAGTTGGCTCAAATGCAGGCTCCGTTTGTCAGAATTTTAAATTAGTTTCTGACATTTTGCAAATTGATGCCCAATGTGCGCGTAGATCCCATACGAGCGAATCCGAGAAAGATCAAAGCCCCTTCAAAACTTGACTTGCGGCCAGAAGCACGCATTCATTGGTGTTTGCTCAAACGGAGATAAACCACCATTTTGCGCAGTCCTGCGCAATGTAGCGTAATGGAAAGTAAAGGAACGTAATTGGAGGTGGTGTGCTACCAAGATGCAAACGAACTGGGAATAGAAATCCTCGGGCCTGACTAGGCACAGCTAGCCAGTGCGAAATCGCTCGCCGTTTTCCAATCAAAACGACGGGTTCAATGCAAACAACTTTATCGATTTTCGGACGGCGGTTCAAATCCGTAAAACACTATTGAAACAGCGACCACAGACTTCAATTTTCCATTCAGCCCTGCTTACCGAGCGGACTCCCCCACCTTGTTGACAATACCCAGCTCTTTTGATATCTTTAAGATATCTAATTTCAAAGGAGCCAGAAATGAAAGCTGCAGCAGCCCAGATCGCCTTCCGTTATCGCCCACAAGACAGCGCAACTGGCGTGACCCGCACAACGACCAAACGTCTGGCTGCTGTATTGGGTGTTGACGAAACACAAGTGATTCACCTGGCGCTGCATGAGCTGGCGACCAAGTTCTTGCCTCAATACGAGGCAGATGAGGGAGCTTTGACCAAAGCCCAACTCAATCAGGTTAAAAAATCAGCCCCCAAGGCCAAAGGCGGCACTGTCCGCAGCAGTCTGTTTGAATTGGAAAACACCTGATGCGCTGGTGGCCGGAACCCATGGCTGGCGAAATCGTCTGGTGCCATTTCCCTGACAACATTCACCCCAAACCAAAGCCACGCCCCGGCCTCATTGTTTCGACCAAGGAAGACGACGAAGGCATGATTTTCGTGAGCGTGGCGTATGGGACCAGCCAAAAGACGGACCGTCTCTACAGCGGGGAATTCAGAATCGCAAAGAGCGAGCAACCAAGTGCATATACCAGCGCCGGTTTGAGCTACGACACCAAATTCGACTTGAGAAACGTTCTTGAGCTCCCGTTCAATGACGCCTACTTCTCGGTCCCACCGCATGCGCCATACGGCCAAATCCCAAAACTCGGAACTCTGCATCCCAGCATGGTCCGGATTGCCGCCACCGCTTTTGCGGCAGCAAGTAAATAAAGGCAGTCATGGCTATCACCGCTAGGTCAGGGGGTGACACGTCGGGCAAGAAGCGCCAAAATGCATGAAACTTCAATGAAAAAGCCTCCATGTCAGCCGCTGCCACAGCGCACCTTGCGGACGAGCTGCAAGCTGGCCGTGTCTATCGGCGTGAAGATCTTGCTCGCCTGAGTAATGCAGTTGATCGGCATCTGAATGAACTGGTGTCCACAGGCATGCTCAAAAAACTGGCTCAAGGGCTTTACTACGCACCAAAGCACGCGCTTATAGTTTTTTACTCAAACGGAGAAAAACCACCATGCAAGTCATTCCCCTGAGCCAACATGAGCTGGCTGAGCGCTGGCGCAATGCCACACCCCATCCGGCTTCACCACCTTCACGAAGGTCATCCACAAGATGTACATGGGATCACTCCATATTTTTCGAACGTGCTCGTCGCCGTGATGGCTTCCAAGCGAATTTTCATCCTTAACGCCTAATTTTTTGGATGCACATTCCGTGATTTACGTTAATTAATTCCGTAATTTATGCTATTGAGACAGTATGTAAATACCCGCTCTCTACGCCCGCCGCATCGAGTCTCGCATTGCCGAGACCCTGCAAGACACGCCGGTTGTTCTCCTTGCGGGCCCTCGTCAAGCCGGCAAAACCACACTCGTGAGGCAAATAGCAGCCGACAACGGGCTGCGATAACTGACCCTTGATGATGAGCTGACACTGCTGTCTGCGCGCGAAGACCCGGTGGGCATGATTCGCAGCTTGGACCGCGCCGTCATTGACGAAATTCAGCGGGCCCCGCAGCTACTGCTGGCCATCAAGAAAAGTGTTGATGAAGACCGTCGCCTTGGACGTTTCCTGCTGACCGGATCGGCCAACCTCATGGCCCTGCCCACTGTGGCCGACTCCTTGGCTGGCCGCATGGAGACGCTGTCACTGCTCCCCTTGTCGCAAAGCGAAATTGAAGGGCGTTCGGCGAACTGGATTGACAGCGTGTTCTCCGGGCAGATTTTGAAGTCAGTCGCTCCAGCCCTGGGTAAGCTTCTGGTTGAGCGTGTGCTGCGTGGTGGCTATCCCGAAGCGATTTCCCGCGTATCGGCTAAGAGGCGAAGCACTTGGGCCCGGCAGTACCTGGACGCCATCATCCAGCGTGATGTGCGCGACATAGCCGGTATAGAAAAACTGGACCAATTGCCGCGCTTGTTAAGCGCCCTGGCACAGACCGCAGGTCAGATGTGTAACTACACCCAACTGGGTGGACAGGTCGGCCTGGATGGCAAGACAGCGTCACGCTATATCAGCGTCTTAGAGCAGATGTATTTGCTCAAACGGATTGACGTCTGGGCGCGCAACCGACTCAATCGCGTCGTCAAAACACCCAAGTTGCAGTTCATCGACTCCGGCTTGCTGGCCACCTTGCTGAATCTGAGTACAGAGGAGGTCCAGCAGGATCGCACTCGGTTCGGCAATGCGCTGGAAACTTTTGTTTTTGGGGAATTGCTCAAGCACACCACCACTTCGCAAGGTGACTACCGTCTGCTGTACTACCGGGACGCAGACAAGTACAAGGTCGATGTGGTGATCGAGAACGCCGTTGGACAACTGGTGGGGGTCGAGGTCAAGGCCGCCGCCATCTTTACACTTTGCGCCCACTACTTTGGCAAAGTCCAATCTGCTCAAAGAGGGCGTGGCACCCACCGCGGTTTGGGTCACTGGTAACACCGTCATTGATGCACTTCTTGACATCGTTAAGCGCATTTCTGCAGATTCGGCGTTGCAGGCTAAGCTTGCTCAAGCGATGCCCTGGCTTGATGACCCTAAGTGTCGGCTCATTCTGGTCACCGGGCATAGGCGCGAAAATTTTGGAGAAGGCATCGAAGGCGTATGCCGAGCATTGCGAACCTTGGCATCAGATCCTGATGTAGTGATTGTTTACCCGGTGCACCCGAACCCCAATGTGATGGAGCCCGTGCACCGGCTGCTAGACGGCGTTGCCAATGTGCATTTAGTGGAGCCTATGGAGTATTTGCCGTTCGTTTTTCTCATGACCAAGACCTACTTCATCATTACCGACTCCGCTCGGGCGGCATCCAAGAAGAAGCGCCATCATTAGGCAAACCGGTGCTTGTGATGCGCGACACCACCGAACGACCCGAAGCAGTTGCTGCGGGGACGGTGCGCATTGTGGGCTCTAGCGAAGCACGAATTTTGGAGGAGGCTAAGATCTCCGCTGGCGGTCTATCGAGAACTCTTGCTCAACAGCCCGCAACATTCAACCCTCGTTCATTGAAACCCAGGGTGTTGCACTTCAGATTTGAATCCGCCGATATATACCCTTTAGCAGAAGTCATGCCAGCATTTTGCCAGCTGGTTGTGCGCCAATTCAGTGCGTTTCGCTCGTTATTCAATAGCAAGCTACCATTTTGGTGCGATTGCATTTTCTAATAAAACACCCAAGGTGTGGCGGTGCATTAAAACAGAGCCTCTTGCAAAACTAAAAAATTCCAAATATCGGGCGGTGTCAAGGGAGTTGTCGCGTGAGCTATGTAATTTTGTTTGAGTTCTCCCTACTTTTGGAAGGCAGTTTTCCAGGGTTAAGAGACTCGGACCCGACGGGCGTCCAGTTGCGGATGTCGCCG
>Ga0335396_10007625_pt1 | contig 10298 bp, 5 predicted proteins | sample FRY02_FD_205743 | JGI IMG/M metagenome (GOLD analysis project Ga0335396, IMG submission 205743) | Freshwater microbial communities from Lake Fryxell liftoff mats and glacier meltwater in Antarctica - FRY-02 (spades assembly) (version 2) | ecosystem: Environmental > Aquatic > Freshwater > Ice >... | reverse complement strand
TCAGTAAAAGGCAAAGGTAATTTTTTTTTCAAACTGTCTGTCTGCACAAAATTGTCAGGTTGCACAGTCGTTCTTTACAATGACCGCTAACGTTTTGCAGCTACAAGAAGTTGGCGATTTCGAAGCACTAAACTGACTGCCACCACAAAACTTGATACGAAGCACAAAACTTCATTTAACCACTGAACCGCCAATTTCTTGTAGGTGCTGTTACCTGCTGGCCTTCTGTCCACCAAGTCGCTGTATGCCTTGTTAATATTGAGCTTATGTGTCATTGGCTGCTGTGTTTGTCGGGCTGTGTGTTGGTGTATTTTTATTTTTTTTGAAGCGTTGGAAATTTTTTAAAAACAATTTTGTCTGTGGTGGCAAAGCAAGCTCTTTTGCAATTTTTGGTCTGTCTGTTGGCTTGTGCGAATTGCAAATGTGCTTGCTTTTAGGGTTGGGTTTTTCATTTAATTGTCAGAAATACTCTGCCTCCTTTTATTGTTTCAGTTGCTTCTAAATAGGGAACAACTTTACCCTCAATTATCCATTCCATTAAATTGTCAATGACAAAAACATTTTCAGTTCCTTCAACATTAAAAATGCGATAGATTTGATATTTGTCTGTGTTATTTAAGAAAAACTCCCATTCGTTTTGTGTTAGGTAGAAAGTTCTTTTTGACTTTGGAGTTCCTTTGCAGTCAATGTAGTTAATCACATTTCCTTTTTTGTTTTGAATTTCAAAGTCGTGATTTTCCCAACTCTCAACAAAGTTTTCATCCTCGTCTGCATTTAGCCAAACTACATTTAAGGTTGGAAATTGTTTTGTCAAATACTGAAACAAATATCGTTCGCTGCGTTCTTTAATTTCATTGGTGTATTCGTCAATCCTTGTTGTAATATCATTTTGGTCTCTGCCTGAAACTCTTGTTAGGTTTTCAATAATGGCTTCAAGCTGCTGAACTTTTGTTTTTAATTCTTCAACTTCGTTTCCCCCGCTTGTTTCGTTCTTGGTTTGATAGAGTTGAAGTAATTCTTCTGAAGAAATTTTGTCTTGCGTAACAAGTCCGTAAAGAAGTTTCTGAATGTCCTTTTCCCTATTGATGTAAATAATGTTGTCGCTTGAAATTGCAATGTCTTCGGAGTAATATTCTCTGAAAATGTAGTCCTCTATTTCATCTAACTTTATTGTCTTTGGCAATTCTCCGTTAAACAAGCAAATGGAATACTTGTCATCTAATGCTTCTTTCCAGTTCGTGTAATAATCTTCTTCTAACTCATTTGATTCTTCTTGTAATTTTTCAAAATCAAATTCACTTTGAGGAATTAAATCTCCTTGGTTTCTCTCCTTTCGTTTGTTGTTTATCACATTCACAACTTCCTCAAATACTTTATAGGTTTCAAAAGTGTGAAGTTTAACTTCGTTCTCTTTAAGCCAACTGAAAGTGTTGAACAATAAATCTTCACTACCTTCTTGTGCAATTCTTGTGATTTTAAATTCTCCGTTGTTCTTGAAATATTTTCTAAGTGAAACTATCAAAGATGATTCTGCCTGAACTTTTAAATCACTGATAAATTTTGTTGCTTCTTCTGTTTCGCCAATCCATTCCGTTAAATACTCTGGTAGTTGTTCTTCCAATAACGAAAATTCATTTGGGTAAACAGAAAGGTTTGGATTGAAACCTAAAAGAGTTTTTGTTTCAATTTCATTTACTTTTTCCCAATCAATATTTTTGATTTTGGTCTTGTTGTTTTTCTGCCACTTATCAAATATGAATTTCAGCAGGTCTATTTTTTGTTCATCGTCTAATGCCGACTTCAAATATTCACAAACAAATTTATCGTCTGTAAAAAAAGGTTCGGTTAAAATTTGCGTTCCCTTTTCGCTGTCTATGTCAATAGGAAGTTCAAATAATTTGCTAATGCTTTTATACTTCTCGCTTAGTGTTGCGTTTGCATCAATGAAACTAAACAGCTTTGTGTAGTAGGTAAATTCAAGTGAATAATTTCCTTCGTAAGTTTCAACATTGTATTCAGTTAAATTTAGGTTCTCAATGTATTTGTGATAAAGTAAAATGAAAGCCAACTGCTGTGAATTGTCAATATCCTTTCCAATCAAACCAAGTATGTTTTGATAGTCGGGTTCTTTGCTAATTCCGAAAAGTGTTTTTAATCCAGCTTCGGGAATCCCTAAATCAGCAAAACATTTTATTACTTCATTTAGAAAATCGCTGTGCTGAAATGTGTCGGGTAAAATTTGTGCTAAACTCAATTTGAATTTTCCATTCTCAAAAGATATTTCATCGTTTGAGGTTGGAATGTCTGAAAGTTTGAGAGAATCATTTTCAACTTCAAGCACAACTTTTTTTCTGAACTGTTCCTGTTGATTTTTTTGTGAAATTTCTTTGCAAGCCAAATCCAAAAGTTTGGATTCCAAACTTTCTATTTCATAAGGCTTGCCAACTGAAATGCTAATTTCAGATAACTGCGTTAGTAGTTTTCTTTTCGGGTCATTGTATTTAATTATGTCAATCAGTTGTGAAATGTTTTCATCAACATCAACATAGTCAAGGATTGCATTATGAAGATGGTGTTCAGATAATATTCCGTTCTGTTCCTTGTATTCTGAAAGTTCTCTTGGAAGTAGCTTGAACGATTCTGAATAATTATCAGATAGAAACTTTATCAATTCCTTGTTGGTGTCGCCTGTATGATATTGGAAAACATCATTGCCTTTTTCTGAAATCAAGTATTCGTTTCCGTTTTTTTCTATAAAGAATTTCTCAAAAAAGTTTTCATTGTTTGTAATTGAAAAGGTTATCAGGGCTTTGATTTCATCAATGTCAAAAGCGACATCAACAATAATTTCATAGTCCATCAAGTCGGAACTATCTAACTTAAAAGGAACATCTTTGAGAAAGGAAAAGATGTTTTTTGATGGGGTGTTTATTTCAAGTAGTTTTTCAACTGCTGATTGAAAATAACTGTAAGTTGTATTTTGAGGGAAACGAGCATTGTAAAATACTTCACTTGACTTTTTGAAGCCGTCTTTAGTAAACACAAAAGATTGCTTTGATAGGGGAGCATTGTTCTCTTCAAGGTTGAAATAGAAAAGCACCTTCTCATAAAATGGTTTTGGCTCTTGAATGTCTTCAATGAGTGTTTCCCAGTTTGGCAAAACCAAACTTTTGTAAATCTCTTTTTCTTGAAGCAGATATTTATTTAACGAAACAGAATATTCTTCTGAATGAATTTTGAAAGGCGAAAGCCAGTTTGGTGTATTAAGATTTGAAGGAAGTAATTCCTTCAATGAAAAAATATTTCCTTGCGAATCAGAAAACAACTTTAGTTGTTTTAATGTTTCATCTGCAATTCCTATAAACTTTGTATCGGCATTGATAAAATTTTTAAAAAGGTTCAACTTCTGTGAAGCTGTCAAATTGTTTTCGGTTGAAGTTCTTTCCGAAATTTCTTCATACAGTTCTTCATCGGTTTTCAGATTTGCTGTAATCTTTTCAACGAAACTGTATTTTGAAATATCTAACTCGGATATTGAAAAATCAAGGGCTGTTAGTTCTGATTTTATCCCTGAAATCTTAACCGAAAGAAAAACAAGATTGTTGTTTTCGTTTACATCTTCAATAGAGTAAAACTCTCCGTCAGAAAATTTAAAAAGTTTTGTTTCAAGCAATCGTGCTATTGCTTCTTTTGTGAAATGATGTGTATCAAGGTCTTTAAGAAATGCTTTGTGGTTTTTGTCTGACAATGTTTTTATCCACTCATTCAAACTACTCAAATCCGCATTTACAAACACATCCCGAATGTTCCATTTTTCAATTCCAAGTTTTTCAGAAGATTCTGCTTCTGTCAATAAGAATAAATCTTTATCGTCTGCCCAATAAAACCAATGAATGTTTTCTAATCCTAATTCAGCAAGGTTAATATCCAAATCAAAGTTTTTGATTTTTACATTCTCTGATTCGGTTTGGATACCTTCTGTTGTCGGGATATTTACTTTGATGTATTCTAACAAGTCGGAAAAGAAATATTCATTCAACCACTTGTTGTTGTCCTTTGAGGGGATTTTTGAAACAAGAATATTCGCATAGAGTGTTGTAAATTCTTTGAAGTCTGTTGTTTTGTATTTCTCGGCTAATTCAACAATACGGTTTGATATTTCTGGTAGTAGGTTTTTATTTTTATTGCTTTCGTGTAGTTTTCTTCGATTTGCCTCAATGTCAAAGCTATCGCAATGAATAATAAATGAGAAACCGTTTGTTTCGTCACCCATTGGAAAATATTTATAAAAGTTGGGTGAGTTTCTTAGGTTGTAAGCTTTTTTATAGTCAGTATAGCCGAAAGAGATTTTAATATTACAGTCCTTGTATTCGGGGCTTATGCTTTCAAAGGTTTCAGTTCCTTTTGGAATTTCAAATTCTGCTAAAGTCAGTTTCTCTTTTTTGAGAGAATAGTCATTGATATAAACCTCTCTTAAATTTTTAAGAAAATTCATTGAGTATTGAACTCCCTTTTGCAAGTCAACATAATCTTTGTCAAGATGTGCCTTCTTGCCTTCGCCTAATTTTAGAAAGAACAATGAACCCCTGTCAAGTCGGTCAAAATTAAAACTGCCTTGATGTGATTTGAAATTGTCTTTGAGGTATTGAATTACTTCTTTGAGTTCTGAGTATGGGAACAATACTCTTTTCTTATAATTAATATCCCAAACTTTTTCCCCAGGTTCAGACGGAAAGTTGGTCGCAAGTATTTTGAAAAGCCAAGGGCTTCCCTCTTTATCAAAGTCGGTTGGATTCTCAATGAAGTTGGGGAAAACAGGAACATTGCCAAGCAACTGTTTTAGTTCATCAATTTTATTCCAACTAAAAATTATTGGTCCTTTATAATCCTGTGTAAGTTCCTTTATGCCGTCATTCTTTCCTACAAGCCGATGAACTAACTTGAAGCCAATTCCGAATCTTCCAATTTTGTTGCAATCGTATTCTTTAGTCGTGTTGGCAATATTGAGAATTGAAAGAACATCTTTATGGTTAAATGGTTCTCCGTTGTTTACAGCTAAAAAATATTCTTCATTGTAGAAAATAAAAAAATGGGTGGAGTTACAATCAACGGCATTTTGTAGGAATTCGTAAATGGCTTGTCCGTCCTCAGCTATTTTAAGGAGTGACGGAAGAAATTTATCAATCTTTTTGTCTCCGTGAAATAATTCAAAAAGTCCATTAATCCTTTTTGCACCTTCGTCATGATATACTCCAACGAAATCTGGGTTTGTATATGATAGTTTACCATCATCTCTTTTTTTTACAATAGCTTTGTAGTGCCACCTTAAATTTTTGATGCTTTTAATTTTCATGACGACTGTTGGGATAAGCGATTAAATATCCTTTCAAAATTCTGCTCAAAGCATCAGGATATAGTTTTACTACTATATAGCGAACCTTATTTCTTTGAGGTGGAATTAATTCCTGCTTGCCATCTGCATGAACTTTAGTTCTGTGTTCAAGTTTGTTTCTTAATTCATACAAATCTTTCAACTCTGCACCTGCTGTTGAAATATCTCCGTCCTTTTCGCTTAGTTGAATGTATCGTGATTTTTCAACTCCTGAATTTGGATATGACTTCGGAATTTCTTTGCAGTAATCTTGAATGTAGTGTAAAACAATATGGTCGGTAAACTTTAAAGCATTTTGTAACCAACCGCTAATTGCCCAAGAAGAAAGTTTGCGAAACTCGTTGCAAGTGTTCAAACATGATAACGCATCGTCAGATGCGTTTTTATAAATTGAATCTCCAATTGCAGTTTTAAAATTGAAACTTAGTGAAGATGAGATTACATCTTCATAGAAATACATAAATGGATTTTCTTTTGCTCCTGATTTACGTTTTTCTTTTTCTAAATATTCAGCAACCATCTGCAACTGGAAACTGCTGCTTGCAGCAGTTTCAGTTGAAGCAACTGCATTTTCTATATTTTCTATTTCTCTAAAGTTCATAAGCCAAACCAAAATTTAATTTCATCAAGGTTTTCATTTTTTTGTGAAATGAAACTTGATAAGCGTTTTCTAATATAGGGTTCTTTATCGTCCTTGATTGCTTGGCGAAGCGAAGCAAAAAGTTGATGCTCGTGTTTTAAGTGTTTTAATAAAATCATGTAGTAACCTAATCGCACAAGTCCTGAAATTTCTTCTTTTGACTTTCTAAATATCTCTCTCAATTCCGAAGTATTGAAATGTTGAACGGTTGACAAGTTTGATAATATTTGATAGCGAACCCACTCAAAACTTTTGAACTTAGGAATAATTTCATTCAGTTTTAAATTGATTAAATCGTTTGCTCCATATTGATTAAGATTCCAACAAAAGTGATTTGCCTTCCAAAAAAAATGCTCAACACAAAAAAGCCAAATAGGAATGAGGTCAGAATTCAATACAGGCTTGTTAATATTTTTTAGAATTGAATTTGAACTTCTCCACCGATATGCAATGTGAATAATTTCCTTTTTTAAATGCTCATCGTTTGTCAAAACCCTTGTATTAAAATTTGCCTTGTCTAAGTCTATGAATTTTTTAAGCAAATATTTTTCAACTTCTTTAATTTCATTTTTGCAGTAGTTAATGAGTTCTTCCCCTTCAATTGTTTTGACAATGTATTTTTTTTCTTGTTCGTTGTCGGGGCTTTGCTCCGTCAGGTAAACTTGTTTCTGTTTTTCTCCTTTGGAATCTTTGATTTCATATTCTTCTAATTCTTCTCCGTAACCAGTTAGAAATGGAAGTTTTTCCGCTTCACGATTTTCGCCAAGTTCTTCAATAGAAGTTTTTTTTGTATTCAATGATAATGCTCTTCCTTTGAGAAAATTATCAATGAGAACTAATGCTTCTGTAAGTTGTTCTTCACTTTCCTCATAAATGCGTATGTCGTCCATGTAGCGATAATATGTGTAACCACTTTGGCTGATTGCATAGTCAAGGTCAGTTAGGAAAACATTTGCGTAAAAGAAAGATGCTGCTGGACCCTGTGGAATTCCAACTCCTGGCGTTACAGATTCTTTTGTGCCTGAATAAATATTTAAACAGTCATTTAGCAAGTCAAGAATTTCAGCTTCAACTCCGAATTTGTTTAGCGTTATTAAAAGTTTAGAGTGGGGGATGCAGTCAAAAAAACCTGTGATGTCCGTTTCAAGTTTGAAACGAATATTGGTGTTTTCAATTTCGGTGTTAACCGAATTGATAAATTTATTGTAAAGAGGAATGTAGTATTCAAAGAAATAAAAATCTGCATCAGGTTCATTAAGCAAGTCAAGGCCTTTCTCAACTTCGGGATGCAACACACTACCAAAAACAAAACTATTGTTTTCTGCCAATCTTTTGTAGTTGGTTGTTGCAACTTTGTCTGCGATTGCCTGATAAACCAAAGCATCTTCAATGCTTAATACAGATTTTGTCCTGTGAGTTTTTGATGCTTTTGGTTCGTAATATTTAAAAGGTCTTTGTGGTTTGAACTCACCTTTAATGATTGCTTCTGAAAGTCGGATTAAATTCTTGTCAAGGTTTGTAGAATAGATTTCTATTCCGAAAAAATCTTTGATGTCTTTTCCGTTGGAACGAACCATTCTTTCCCAAGCAAGTCGTAAGTTGTTTGGAGAAAAATACTTCTCATATATTTTTGTTTGTTCACTCATTAATTGTCAGTGCTTATAGTTTTATAAAGCGTTGGAAAAAGTGGCTCTTTTGGTTTTGTCGAAGGGTTGGCTTGTGTGTCGGGGCAAAACCAAATGTGCCACTTGTGCGGTTGGCTAAAATTGTTTTTAAAAAATGTGCGGTTGGGAAAAATAAAAATACAGAAGCGTTGGCTTTTGGGTCGGCTGTCTGATGGTTCATTTGTCCCATTTATTGTTTTTTTATGTCGTTCATTTTATGCACTGTCGTCTTTTTAGGCTTGCAGGTAACGGTTTGCAGCTAAAAGAAGTTGGCGATTTCGAAGCACTAAACTGTCTGCCACCACAATACTTGATACGAAGCAGAAAGCTTCATTTAACCACTGAACCGCCAATTTCTTGTAGGTGCTGTTAGGTGCTGGCGTTCTTTCTGTCGTAATCTGTCTGTCCATTGTTTACGGTGTCTGTGGTGCGTTGGCTTGGTGGCTCTTTTGAATTTTTTTGCGTTGGTCTGTGCGGTTGCAAAAAATACAAATGTGCCACCAAAAGCGTTGGCTTTTCCTTGTCCTTTTTTATTTAAATACAATTTTTACATCTTCTTTGTAATTCTGTAATGTTCCATTCAAACTTGCAGTCCAACCGTCAATAAATACTTTACCGTTTTTAATTGCGTTTGCATAATCATCGCTGTTTATTTTTTCGCTGTTGGTTATGTAATAATGATTGCCGATTTTATAAATACAATTTTCTACAACCATTTCAGGAACTTGTGTTGGCTCGTCTAAACCAATGGTGAAAATCATATTATAAATGCGACTTAACGCATCAATATCATTTTCAGTAAATGAAATTTGTTTGGTTGCTTCGTCCACTTTTAGTTTCGGTGCTTCTACGCTGTCAAATACTTTAAAACCAACATCAGGAAGTTGCTTTTTGTCTTCTTCAAATAATCCGTTTTGGCTATTTTCTGCTTCAACGTCTTTGGCAATTTTTTCTCCTGCACGTTTTAAACGCTCTACTGTAATGCTTGAAATTACAGTCGGTAAATTGTTTGCTACGCAAAAGTCATACGCTTCTTTTTTCTTTACGGGGTCAATAGGTTCGTCTATTTGGCACAGTATAAATTTACGATTGCCTCCGTCTTTGTTTAACTCCATTACTGCCTGCCCTGTTGTTCCTGAACCCGCAAAGAAGTCAAGAACTATATTTTCATCATTAGGTTTTACAACTCTTTCGATTAAATAACTAATCAATTCATAAGGTTTTGAATATGTGAAAAGATTAGCTAAACCTAAATTATCAAGAAGTTTACTTGCTTGAGTGCTTGAAAAATTGTCAATAACACCAAAAGGTCTTTGTGTTCTATCAATTAAATTACCTTCATTGTCACAATTCAAATATTGCTTTGTGTAAACTGTCCAAATATTCTTACTATCCTTTTTAATGACAACAAAATCGTTTTCAATACCCCATTTAAGTTTGGTTTCCGACCAACGCCAACAGGCTTTCTTACCCGAATTATTGTCTTTTGGATAAACTTCTGTTTTATCAGGTGTTGTTATTGGATAGTCTAAACTTTTGGAATATTGAATTGAACCCATTCCTAACTTTTGCAAATAATAAGGTCCTCTAATCTCTTTATGCTTGTCTTCCTCTTTGTATCTATCTTCATTACTTATTTCTGCTCCAACAATTTCAACGTCTTCTTTTCGCTTCGAGTAGCATAAAATATACTCGTGCTTTATTCTAAAATAACTACTGTCAGAACTACCTCCACCTTCTTTGTTTGCCCAAATTAAGTTGGCTATTAAATTTTCTTCACCAAAAACATCATCACAAAGTAGTTTTAGGTTTGCCTGTTCAATGTCGTTAATGCTAATAAATATTACACCATCCTTACTCAATAAATCTCTTGCTAATAAAAGTCTTGGATATATAAAAGCTAACCATCCATTATGGCTCTTCTTGGTTTTAAAACTAAAATCCATACGTGCAAAATCGCTTTCACTCAAGTTAGCCAATCCCAGAACTTCCGCTTCTTCTTTGTCAAATTTGTCAGGGTAAACAAATTCGTCTTTGTCGGTATTATATGGTGGGTCAATGTAGATACACTTGATTTGTCCGCTGTAATGGTTTTTCAGAATTTTTAAACTATCTAAATTGTCGCCTTTTAAAACCAGATTTTCTGTTGCATCAATATTTTTGCTAAAAGTGTTATTTAAGCGTAATTCTTTTTCTGTCTTTTGAGCCTGTTTAGCTCTGGCAAAGTTTCTGCCCACGAAATTTAATCCGTAACCGTTTACTTTTTCGTCAATTGGCAAACCCAAAACGGTTTTTAGTTCCTCAATGTTAATTTCGGTGTCACGTATTACGTTTGGGTAGTTTTCTTTCAGAAAATTCAACAATTTGTTTTCGCTGTTTTCTGTTCCAACAACCGTAAATCCTGCTTTTATAAATTCTTGTTCTGCCATTGTTTTATGCGTTGTTTATCAATGCCGCTAATTGCGTTTTATTGATACGTTCTTTAAATGAAATTTTAATGTTTTCGTTTTTATAATGCTCGTTAAGTGCCTCAAAATACTTTATGGCAAAATCAATTTTCCCTTGCTCATCTGCGGGTATTGCGGTAGAAGTTTTGTAGCCT
>Ga0335396_10007621_pt1 | contig 10302 bp, 10 predicted proteins | sample FRY02_FD_205743 | JGI IMG/M metagenome (GOLD analysis project Ga0335396, IMG submission 205743) | Freshwater microbial communities from Lake Fryxell liftoff mats and glacier meltwater in Antarctica - FRY-02 (spades assembly) (version 2) | ecosystem: Environmental > Aquatic > Freshwater > Ice >... | reverse complement strand
TGGAAAGTCTGAAAATATGGTTAGCTAAAATGGTCAAGGAAATGAATACTACAACCATAAAATCAATTACTGGAAACCATCATTATCTGAACGCTTTTAATACGGCGTTTAATAACTAAATTGGTATGAATAACAAACTATAAATCTAACAACCTAAAAAATGAATCGCTTACAAGATAAAGTTGCCATTATTACCGGCGGAGCCCGCGGCATTGGCAAAGCCACCGCTCAGATTTTCACCAAAGAAGGAGCCAAAGTAATTCTGTGGGATATGCTGGATGCCGGCGAAGAAACCGCTCAGGAATTAAGAGACCAAGGATACTCCGCCGAATTCATGAAGCTCAGCGTTACGGATATCCCGGCGCTGGAAGCTGCTACCCAAAAGATTATAGAACAATACGGTCGTATCGATATTCTGATCAATAACGCCGGCATTACCCGCGACCGCTCGCTACTCAAAATGTCGCACGAGGAATGGACTCAGGTACTAGACGTAAACCTGACGGGTGTTTTCAATTGCACCAAGGCCGTAGTACCCTACATGGTAGAAAACAAGTACGGTCGCATTGTGTGCACCTCTTCGATCGTAGGTATTACGGGAAACTTCGGCCAAACCAACTACTCGGCTACCAAAGCGGCCATTATTGGTATGGTAAAAACCTGGGCGAAGGAGTTAGGAAAACACAATATCACGGCCAACGCCGTAGCTCCCGGCTTTATTCTGACCGACATGACTGACATGATTCCTGATGAAGTACGCAACCAAACGATTGCCGGTATTCCGGCCAAACGGATGGGGATGCCCGACGATATTGCCAATGCGTATCTATACTTGGCATCCGAAGAAGCTTCTTACGTTAATGGGCATACGTTGAGCGTAAACGGTGGCGTAGCCTAATGTAACAAATATCACTGTACCCCAAGAAACTAGCACATAATTTTGTATCAGAAACTAACCAATAATGAAATGATGAATTTCTTTAAATCAATATTTAGCGGACCTGATACCGCTATGCTACAACAAGTAATTGCGGACGGTGCTATTGTGGTAGATGTCCGTTCGGCCGGAGAATTTGCCGGTGGACACTCCAAAGGAGCTAAGAATATTCCTTTAGATGGCTTACCCGCTAAGATCACTCAGATCAAAGGGTGGAACAAGCCCGTAGTAGTATGCTGTGCATCCGGTATGCGGAGCTCTCGCGCTAAGTCGTTGCTCGAATCAAAAGGAATTGAAGTACACGATGCTGGCCCTTGGACAACCCTCGCTTAATCAAGTGCGACATTAACAATTGAGCCCATGGTTGAAAGTTTTCAGCCATGGGCTTGTTTATTACCAGTTCACCACTCCTTTTTCACCAAGCCCTAGCTTGCCCATAAACTTGGATGAAAATTTGGAGCGAGACGTCAGGTATCTTACGCTCACTCCAATATATGGGGTTAAAGGAGGGCTCAATGAGGTTAGGTTTTCTCTGGCGCTATTAAACGTACGGAGCTGTCTTGCCCCGGCCAAGCCAGCCTCAGCCGAAATATTGAATATCGTCAGAAGATGTACGTTCGCCGCTACCCCTAATTTTACCTGTCGGTAGTTCTGGCGACGCAAAAACTTTTCTTCCACGGTTTGTACCTGAAAACCTCCGCTGTACCCATTTACTCCGGCCAGCATATCCATGCTAAACCACTTGGTTGGGTGGTAGTTTACATCCACCATGAAGGGAAGCAAAGCCGTAACCCGCCACTCTTTACTAAGCCGCTGGTTGATCCCGAATACGGGCACTACCCGTAGTTTCTGGTTATAAGCCAAAATCGAACCATACACAATCTGACTTTTCAGTCCAATGATCCGCATCCTGGCGGCTCCTCCCCACAAAAAAGGCTGGGGAGTAAAGAACGTTTCGTTTGACTCCGTTACGCCGATTCCTCCTCCGTATACCCATAGCTTATCCCGTAAACTTGCCTGCAACCGGATCACACCTACCGAAATAGTTTTATAGCCATTATCCGGGAAGTTAGTACCCTCAATGGTCGGCTGAATCTGAGAGTACTGTCCAATCATCACCGTATGCGTCGCCCGCAGATCCAACTTCTTTTTGAAGCTAAAACCCGCCTGTACTTCACTCTGAATGGGAATAATACCCAAAACGCTGGTACGGGTCATGCCAAAATCCTGCGACGTGGCTGAGTTGGTAGGTACTACGTAGTCGGCACGCAACGTTACATTGGGGTAAAATAGCCGACTAAGACCGATTTGCTGAGCCTGGGCGGTTGATGTGATTACTACCAAAAATAGGAAAGCGTAAATACGCCCGGGGATTATGTTCATCTGGGGGAGATTAGTCCAATTTCGTAGCCAATCAACGACAAAAGTACTCCACTATTGCTCAGAATAAAGTGCTCTACCGTATATGCTAATCCGATAAAACCCGGCATTACCCTGTCGATCATGCGTTTATCCACATCTAAAAAATTGTAATGAACCAATCCTGCCTGCACTCAGATATATTTTTCTATTTTAGTGCCCCAAATATTTAGCCGCTAATTATACCCATTCATCCACCCTATGATCCAGCTTCCTTCCCTTAAAAACCTAGTTTCAGGTATTCAGCAGGTTGTGCTGCGCTTTCCCATGGTTATCCTGGTAGCCGCAATAAACCTGGCTACCGTCATAGTTCTGATTGAACTACCAAACGCTGTAAAAACCATTGTTTGGGCTGTTCCCTTACTATTAACCTGTCTCCTGGCCATTCCACTTTTCATCAGTACCCACCTAGCTACTAAGCGTCAGCAGTGGTCCACCCCAATCAAAATAGCTGCGTTGGCCGGAGTACTTGCTCTATTGGTACTTTACTATTTTTCGATCGGTTTCGAACTGATTCAAAGCGATTACTATCGGTTCGGTATGTTTTTCGTCTGCGCGCACCTATTGGTTTCGTTTGCTCCTTTTGTGGGCTACTACGAAACCAACGGCTTCTGGCATTTTAACAAAACGCTGTTGGTTCAGCTATTCAGCGCCACCTTGTACGCCGGGACTTTATTTGTGGGGATCATCATTGCCGTCGAAACCGTCCGGTTTTTGTTTGGTTCCTTCACCCAAACACTCGTGGGCTCATTGGAGATGTATATTTTCTTCATCATTTTCCTTTTTCTGCACCCTCTTTTCTTCCTTTATGGTATACCCGAGCGGCTCGATACCTTCGAAGCACAGACAACCTATCCGCGCGGAGTAAAAGTATTTACTCAGTACGTATTGCTACCGTTGGTAGTAGTATACCTGCTGATTCTGTACGTATACAGTGGTAAGATTCTCGTACAATGGCAACTACCCGAAGGAGGCGTAGCCTACCTTGTCATGGCGTTTTCAGTGGCAGGTGTTTTAGCACTATTGCTCGTGCATCCTCTCCGGGAAAGTACCGAAGAACGGTGGATCAGGCTCTTTACAAACCGCTTTTATCTCGCTCTTTTCCCGTTGATTCTTCTTTTGTTCATTGCCATCTACCGCCGTATTCATGACTACGGCATTACCGAAAACCGCTACTTAGTAGCCGCATTGGCCATTTGGTTAGCGGGCATTTCTGTGTACTTTCTCGTGGGCAAAAGGGAGGACATTCGCTGGATTCCAATTTCTCTTTTTGCGTTCAGCTTGCTTATGGCAGTGGGCCCTTGGAGTATATTCAGTGTGTCGCGGCGCGACCAGCTTCAACGGTTCAGCGCATTGCTACTGGAATATAAACTACTGGATGCTAGTGGTACCATCGCTGGTAATGGTATCGTTTCCCAAGAAGATTTCGATCAACTCATCTCGGGCGTCCGGTTTTTTCGCGACCGCCGCGAGATGAGTTTTTTATGCCCATTTTTTTCTACGCTGCCGCCAAACGATAACGACTTCGCACTCGCTCAATCCATGGAGAAACGTATTCAACAGGTCGTCCAGAAAGAGGGTGTTTCAGTAACCGCAGCCGACGAAACGCTTTCATTTTATCTGAGTGCCTCCGAAAATGAGCTCTCGGTCGACATAGGAGGCTTTGATGTGTTGTCCACCGTCGACATCTACGGAGACCAAATATTTGAATACGATAACTGGGAAATCAAGTCAACCCAAGACGGAGCTCAATTAACGGTAGTAAAGGGTGCCAACGAGGTAGCTACCTGGGATATCAGTGCCCGACTTATCCAACTTCATGATCAATATGGCACTTCCTCCTACGAAGTTGATCCGGTTTCCCTCACCTTCGACGCCCCCAATGCCCGACTGGTACTTACCAATATTTCCAAAAGTGGTACTACTTTTTCTTACAAAGGGTTCTTGCTGAGGAAGAATAAGTAAGGTTTACCGATAGCCTGATACGGATCAAAAAAAGTACTAGTTAAATAAAAGTATGATTCTTTCCTCGTACCTTTTCCTTGTTACACGTACCTTTCTCAGCAAACACTCTTTTATGAAACGTGTTCTTCTGTCGCTCCTATCGCTGGTCATGATTTCTAGTGCCTCCGCCCAAACCAAAACCTACGCCGAGCAGTTGGGCTTCCCGGCCGGCAAAAAGGTGATCATCATGCACGTGGACGACGTGGGGATGTCCTACGATTCTAATGAGGGGGCCATCAAAGCGATCCGCGACGGCGTGGCTACCTCCCTCAGCGTGATGATGCCCTGCGCCTGGGTACCGGGCTTTATGCACTACCTGAAACAAAATCCTGACCTCGACGCCGGACTTCACCTGACCATGACTTCCGAGTGGAAAGACTACCGCTGGGGACCGTTGGCCGGCAAACCCACCGTGAAAGGGCTCGTAGACTCCGAAGGAGCCATGTGGCCGAGTGTAGCTGCCGTAGTTAAAAACGCCACTCCCGACGAGGTAGAAATCGAAATCCGCGCCCAATTGGAGCGCGCCCGTACCATGGGCTTTGAGCCCACCCACATGGACTCACACATGGGTACACTATTTGCCACCCCGACCTTTCTGGAACGCTACGTAAAGGTGGGAATACAAGAGAAAATTCCAGTCATGTTTCCGGGTGGTCATAATACGGCCATTCAGGTTGACGAAAAAATGTCGGCAGAAATGTACGCCATGACGCAGACCATCGGAAAGCAACTCTGGGCGGCGGGCCTACCCGTTCTCGACGATCTCCACAATGTCAGCTACGGCTGGAAACTACCCGAAAACCCCGAGCCGACCAAAGAAAAGCTACAGGCCTTCAAAACCCAGAAGTATATCGAAGGGCTACAAAGCCTGAAACCCGGTCTGACGATGGTGATTATGCACTGCACCGACCCAACGGAGGTATTCCCGATTATATCAGGCTCTACCCAAACCCGCGAAGGCGACCTGCTGGCGATGATTGATCCAAAACTCAAAGCCTACATCGAAAAAGAAGGAATCATTCTGACTACGTTCCGGGAAGTAATGCAGAGGCGTCAGCGGGTAAAATAGGAAAGAAAGATATTTGCTGGCGATATTTTTTTGTAAATTTGATATGAAAAGCTAGTCGCCGTGCTACCCATTGTCATACAAATAGCCGTCGGATTTAAAGCTGAACTGCAAAAACTGTACGACGACAATCTCGCCGCGCTCATTCTGTTCGGCTCCCACGCTCGCTGCGACTACCACGAGGAATCGGACATCGACTTTGCGGTGGTTTTGAAGGAAATTGAAACTACGCCAGGCCAAGAAATTTTCAAGATTTCACCAATTAGCGTCAATTTAAACATGAAGTACGATCAGTACATTTCTTTTTTGCCGCTTTCTCAGCAAAGACTATCCGAATCCCGTCTTTCAATCCACCGTTTCATCAAGACAGAAGGTATTCCATTATGAATGATCTTCTGTACGGGGGCCAATTACTTCTTGACAAAGCCGAGGATACTATCGAAGACGCCGAAGCCATCCTGATAAACTCCTACATCGGGCAACTCGCCACGGATTCCTCTCAGTAGCCCAAATCCCAAACTTCCCGCATTTCGTCACAAGGTTAGGGCCGTATACGCCATGAGCTTGGCGAGATATCGTTGGGCTTTTATATTTGAAGCATCAATCAACGACCCCCTTTCACGCATGAAAGACAACTCTTATTACGTACGTTACGGCTTTCAGATTTGCCTTGTTTATCTTATGGTAAGTTTGCTCTTGGGTGATTTTTATCCCTTCGTAAAAAGCCTTTTCGTGAACGATAGCGATTCGGCAACGATCTTTTCAAGCACTTTTGAGAGTATTAATTGGATAAAGCACCTCACTAAATCGCTCTTTGTAGGTATCGGCGGTTATTATCTTTTATTTCAACTTCCGAATGAGGCGTTGGGGCGAAACAGATTACCTGGAAGGTATGATTAGTGGTGGCATAGGAGGTGGACTTCTTACACTCCTTAATATTTATGATAAGTAATAAATTTGAACTCGGAACATTCAAGCCACAAGCCCGTCATTGGTTTTCCTTTGTGTTCAGCTTATATTTGTGCTTCCTCTTTGTCGTCCGGCACTGCATTACTCGAAGTCCTCACCATATCTATCTTCCCGCAGGTTTTGACGCTGATTCTTTCTGTAGGGGGAAGCCTCTCCTATCTGGCTATTTTTCGGTTTTTAAATCGTGAACTCTATCCTGAATACTACTAAACTATGCCCCTTGCCCACGACCAACATAAAAACATACGCAGCCTGATTGACACCTCAGGAGTCGGTGCCTATGAGGAAGTGCATGACGAACTTTTTGATCATCTCGTACAGGCAATTGAATCCCGCATGTCAGACGGGCTTTCCTTCACGCAGGGGCAGCAGCAGGCACCCGAAGAGATGGGCGGAATGGCAGGATTAGCAAACATTGAAGCTGCCTACATACGCACTACCGAGAAACAGGTATGGCAGTCGTGCAAAGCATATAGCGCAGTTTATCTTCAATCATTCAGGTGGGTAATTCCAGTTGCACCAGGCTTGATCCTTCGGTTTTTCTTTGCAGAAGCTCATTTTATGTGGGTAAGTATGGGCACCTGGGCTATATTCTTATCGATGCTTTACTTACCGGCCCGGCGTTGGAATTATAGCCTTGCAAAAGGGGGTAGAAGATCATCCTGTCTCGTTAAGGGCTAATTTACTCATGCAATACGGTGGCTTTATGGCACCTTCTCTGTTTGTCCCAAGTAGTTTTCTATCCCATGACCAACCCTTTGGTTTATTGTTTACAATCGGTGCGCTGGTACTCTATACCTCCGCAGACTTCTGTCTTGCCTTTCGGGACCACGCTCCCGTCACTGGCTTTTAGAAGCTGTATAACCCAACTTACCCTTCCCATTGAATAACTTTATGCATCTTCGCTTCTCCTTTACTTTCGTATTCCTGATTTTTTTAGCCCAAAGTGGCTTCTGTCAAGGCGTTTCGGTAAAATCTGTGGGTATCTCTTCCGAATATCAGATGGATGAAAATACCCTGATCTACAACAAGGAAACCGGCCAACGTATTACGATGGCTGACTATGTCCGTTTAACTCGGGAAAGCCCCCAGCTGTATCATTTGGTCCCTCAAATCAACGAATTTGGCAAACCGGGCTCTTACGTTCTGCGTAAGCGCACAAAGAAAGAAATTGCCGAAGGCCGGATATTATACGAAAACAATGATTTCGGCAAACCAACCGTAGGCCAGCCACTCCCCCCATTCGTAATGGAAGGAACTGATGGCAAACTCTACCGTTCAGATGACCTCAAAGGAAGCTATGTTATATTGAGTTTCTGGCTTAGATTCAGAAAGCCCTTTTTCTCCGATAATCAAACCAAAGACCTTGTAAAACTAGTTGGAAAAGCCCAGGCAAAAGGTATTCAACTAGTATCACTGGGTACGACTCCCGATAGTAAAGAAGAATGTATCAACGCGATGGCCACCTACTCCCTTGGCCTGGTGCCTGTACCTAGCTCTTACGAGTTTACGAAACAGTACGGAATGCCCATAGGCTCTTACTTACTCGTCGGGCCCGACGGTAATCTACTGGCTATCATCGAACAGAATGCTCCGTTAGGATTGGAAAACTTTTTGGTGAAGTAGGTTCCGTCAGAAAATCACGGACTCCGCCTTTTCTGATTGAAAAATGACCGTTAGAAAATGATCCTCTATCAGGATACATCTTGTTCAGTAATTCATGTCAGAACCGGTCACAAAAAATCTTACTACGCAAGCAAATGTTGCGACATATTATGTCTACATTCACAGGAGATTTATACCATCTAATTATTTACGCAAAAGTATTTCCTAATGAAAAAACTAGCCTTATCAGCCCTGATAATTGGTCTGTGTATGTCGATGAGCAGCTGCGCCACTCTTTTTGGTGGAAAAGTTTCTGAGTGCCAAAAAACTAAACCTATGGCGGGTCAACCCCAACGCGAGGTTCGAGTAGGTGCACTTATCGCTGATATTTTGCTATTTGCTCCTTCGGCAATCGTTGATTTTGCAACGGGAGCAATTTATAAGCCTTGTACAACAAAGAAAGTATCCCAACTCAAAAAAGCAGATCTAGAAAAAAACCTGGTAACCGCAACAAAGTAGTTTTTTAGGAAGAATGCTCAAATCACAACCTGGTGTCTCATGTTTGTTAGAAACCGGAAATTAGGAATGAATATTAAAACGCCCCTCCCGGAGAAATCCAGAAGGGGCGTTTTAATACAACAGAAAGCTGCCAGCTAAATATCTATCTGCTAACTACCTAAAAATTACAAATCGATTGCCTCACCGTAAGCCGCCTCAGTAGCACCTTTCACCGCCTCCGACATCGTAGGATGTGGGTGTACCGAGCGCAGGATTTCGTATGACGTAGTTTCGAGCTTTCTCGCTACTACTACCTCAGCAATCATCTCGGTTACGTTAGCACCAATCATGTGCGCACCCAACCACTCGCCGTACTTGGCGTCGAAGATTACTTTTACGAATCCTTCTTTTACTCCGGCCGCCGATGCCTTACCTGACGCCATGAAGGGGAACTTGCCCACCTTAATGTCGTAGCCAGCTTCACGGGCTTTCTTTTCGGTCATGCCTACCGAAGCAATCTCGGGCTGACAGTAGGTACAGCCAGGAATATTGTTGTAGTCGAGGGCTTCGGTCTTGTGTCCGGCGATTTTTTCCGCGCAGATAATGCCTTCGGCCGTGGCTACGTGCGCCAACGATTGTCCAGGGGTACAGTCTCCGATGGCGTAGTAGCCCGGAACGTTGGTTTCGTACCATTCACTCACAACGACCTTACCGCGATCCGTAGCGATTTTCATCTCCTCCAGTCCAATATTTTCGAGGTTAGATATTATACCAGCCGCTGATAGTACTACGTCAACTTCAAACGTTTTTTCTCCGTTTGGAGTCTTCACCGTTACCTTACAACCTTTGCCGCTGATATCCACTTTCTCTACCGAAGAATTAACGTGTACATCCACGCCCAACTTCTTGTACTGCTTGGCCAGCTCTTTCGAGATATCTTCGTCTTCTACGGGTACCATCGAAGGCATAAACTCAACGATCGTTACCTTAGTACCCATGCTAGCGTACACGTAGGCAAACTCAACACCGATTGCTCCCGAACCAACTATGAGCATAGACTCAGGCTGTTTTTCGAGACTCATTGCCTTACGGTATTCGATTACCTTCTGGCCGTCTATCTTGATATTAGGTAGTTCGCGGGCACGGCCACCGGTAGCAATAATCACTCCCTTGCTGGCTGCATATTCCGTTTTCTTACCATCTTTGTCGGTTACCTCTACTTTCTTCCCAGCAATCACTTTGCCGAAGCCCATGATGACATCAATCTTATTTTTTTTCATCAAAAAGGCTACGCCTTTGCTCATACCGTCGGCTACACCACGGCTACGCTTGATAACAGCCGAAAAATCAGCGGAGTAGTCGCCTACTGTAATGCCATAATCTTTGGCGTGCTTAATGTATTCAAAAACCTGAGCGCTTTTTAGCAGTGCTTTGGTGGGGATACATCCCCAGTTGAGACAGATACCTCCGAGGCTTTCTTTTTCAACAATTGCAACTCTTAATCCTAATTGGGAAGCACGAATAGCGGCCGGATAGCCACCGGGACCACTTCCAACCACAATAACGTCGTATGTTTGAGCCATTTCCTTTTAAGTTTGGGTAAAAATGGTTTACTGGAAAAACGTCACAAAGGTAATAGGTTTTGCTTGAAAGCCCACTAGGAACTACCCTGAACCATAGCGCAAAAGTTACTATCTTTGCACCTTTCCCGACAATCATAGTAGCATTTCAAACTATTCGGGCCTGTAACTAACCAATTTAATCTATTATGACACAAGATCAGTTGAAAGACTTGAAGGCCAGA
>Ga0335396_10007620_pt1 | contig 10302 bp, 9 predicted proteins | sample FRY02_FD_205743 | JGI IMG/M metagenome (GOLD analysis project Ga0335396, IMG submission 205743) | Freshwater microbial communities from Lake Fryxell liftoff mats and glacier meltwater in Antarctica - FRY-02 (spades assembly) (version 2) | ecosystem: Environmental > Aquatic > Freshwater > Ice >... | reverse complement strand
TTCGACAGGCTCAGGTTCGACAGGCTCAGGACACCGCCCCGTTCCAGGCGAGGGAGTAATGGCTTCTCTCGTTGAGATTGTAGAATCGGCAATCGGCTATCCCTGCGTTGTGAAACCAGAGAACCTGAACGGCAGCCGAGGGGTGATCCGGGCCGACAACCGGGACGAACTCTTATCTGCCGCCGCCCGTCTGCTGCAACTGATCGGGCCAGGCCGCCATTTTCTGGTGGAAGAATATATGCCCGGCGTGGAGGTGGCGCTGGAGGGGATTCTGGACGGGGGCGTGCTGCAAGTGCTGGCCCTTTTTGACAAGCCGGACCCGCTGGAAGGGCCGTTCTTCGAGGAGACGATTTACGTCACCCCTTCCCGGCTGCCCGATTCTGTCCAGGAGACTATTGCCGAGACGACAGCCCAGGCCGCCCGCGTATTGGGTCTGGAAATGGGACCCATCCACGCTGAGCTGCGCATCAACGACGGCGGTGCGTGGATTGTGGAGATCGCCGGGCGTTCGATTGGGGGACTCTGTTCCCGCACCCTGCGCTTTGGCACAGATGCTTCGCTGGAGGAGTTGATTCTGCGCCAAGCCACGGGGCTGTCGCTGGATGGGCTGGCCCGCGAAGGCCGCGCCGGCGGGGTGATGATGATTCCGATTCCAGAGGCAGGCATTCTGCGCGGTGTAGACGGGGTGGACAAAGCAAAGGCTGTGACCGGCATCGAAGATGTCCAGATCACAGCCCATATGAACTATCCGCTTGTGCCCCTGCCCGAAGGCAACGCCTATCTCGGTTTTATCTTTGCCGCAGGCGGCAGCCCGGAAGAGGTGGAAGCCGCCCTGCGCACAGCCCACGCGCAATTGCGTTTCGAGATTTTGCCGGAGATACGGCTCACTGTGCTATGACAAAGAGAGGTGCTATGCCAAAGAGAGGTGCTATGCCAAAGAGAGGTGCTATGCCAAAGAGAGGTGCTATGCCAAAGAGAGGTGCTATGCCAAAGAGAGTGGATACGATTCTGGGAATCGACCACACGATCTTTGGCCTTACCACCATCACTTGGCCGCAGGCGCACCTTTGGCCGCAGGCGCGCCTTTGGCCGCAGGTGCACCTTTGTCGCCGGAAGGTCCTTCGCCTTCCGGCGACCAGCCTTCGGGCATCTGTGCGCCCACGCCAAAGAAGAATTCTTCCACCTGATCTTCCAAAAACTGGCGGGACTGGGGATCGCTCAGGCTCAGCCCGTTGTGGTTGATGAGGACGACCGAGTATTCCATCCACATGCCCCACCCCTCTTGGGAGACGTTCTCAAAGATGCGCTTGCCCAGTTCGCCGCCATAGGGCTGACGCTCCAGGGCCGGCAATTCTCGTCCGATTTTGACACACTGCACCATACGGGCCATTGTTTGGCTCCTTTTGTCGATGCGGTTTCTAGCCGCACAATGAGGTTCGTTCGACAGATGTGCGGTTGTAAACCGCACCTACGATTGATCTTAATTCGAACAGTAGACAGCGGACGGCTGATGGCGGCGATTGCGCGTTGCCAGCGGTCGGCGGTCCGTCGTCTGCGGTCTACTGATTATAGCCTCTGGACAAAGCAGATGTCAAAGCGTATGCGGGTTCTCTTTCTGGGAATGGGCGGCCAGTTCACACGAATTGTGCTGGGAAGGCTGCTGGCGGCTGGTGTAGATGTCTGCGGGCTGCTGCTCTCCGGGCCGGAATTGGGTCCACTTTTGCCCGCGCCACCCGTTGCGGATACCTTCGGCTTGCCCCTCCTCGACAATTTTGTGAAGTCGAACGCGCTTCATTTGGCGTGGCAAGCGGGTATACCGGTCTACGAATCGGGCAGACTTTCCGCGCCCAGCCTGACGGAACTGATCCGCACCCTCGCGCCGGATGTGGCCTGCGTGGCCTGCTTTGACCGCATCATCCCCGCCCGCCTGCTGGCCCTTCCCCGCCACGGCTTTTTGAATGTCCACCCCTCGCGGCTGCCCCATTTCCGCGGCCCCGAACCCCTTTTCTGGCAATTTCGCGCGGGCGTCAATCCGGTGGGCGTGACTGTGCATTGGATGGATGCCGGGCTGGATACGGGCGATATTGCGGCGCAAGCGCCTGTCCCCCTGCCCGACGGCATTTCGGGCGGGGAAGCGGATGCTCTCTGTGCGGAGACAGGCGGTGATCTGCTGGCAGCGGTTGTGGGACAATTGGCAGCGGGGCAGGCGAAACGGCACCCTCAACCTGTGGGGGGCAGCTACCAGACATCGCCCACGGCAGACGACTTCACACTGGACACGGGTTGGGACGTGCGCCGGGCCTTCAATTTTATGCAGGGAAGCGCCGAGTGGGGGGCAGTTTACTCGGTGCAGACAGACGGAAGAGAATGCCGTCTGACGGAAGCACTTGCGTGGAAGCCGGGGGCCATAGCAGCGTCTGGTGAGAGTAGTGGAGGCATTGCGCGCATCGGCTTTGTCGACGGTGTGCTGGTGGCGCGTGGGAATTAGGCCAAAGGCAGTTTGAGACACTTCCGCAGAAAAGAGAGTTGCGCGTCCAAAAACTCTTTCGAGACGGAAGTAGCAGGCGCCATCCCGTCGAATCCGTGAAATGCCCCAGAGACTTCATCAAACCGGCACGCGATGCCGGCATCCGTCAGGCGATTTGCATACGCCCAGCTCTCTTTGAGAAAGAGATCGAGGCTGCCCACGCCGATCCAAGCCGGGGGCAATCCACTTAAATCCTCGCGCCGGGCGGGGACCGCGTATTCCGGGACGGAAGGCGCGCCTGGCGTGCCGCCCAGATAGGACGACCAGCCGGTGAGATTGCTGGTGTTGTTCCAAACCGGATGCTTCACAGAATCCAGATCGCGACGGGCCGCGGTTCGGTCGTCGAGCATCGGATAGACGAGTAGTTGACCCGCGGGTTGGGGCACGCTGAACCTCACTTGTGATCTAAATTATCAATCTGCTGCCCCAGCGCCACATCCAGCGCGGCCTGGGCCGTGGCCGGAATGATCGGACCAAAGGCGGCAAAGCGCTTGTCCTGGGTTTGGCCGCGCACAAAGCGCACGTAAATCTGGGCGATAATCACTACCACCCGGTAGAGGCTGAGGCTGTGATAGAAGGCGATGTGGGAGACATCCCGCCCGCTGCGAGCCGCGTAGCGCGCCACCAATTCCTCCCGGCGCAGAAAGCCGGGCTGGATGGGCATCATCGCCAACGCCTGAAAGTGGGGCGGGTCGTCGGGCTGTGCCCAATAGGCCAGCAGCGCGCCCAAATCGGAGAGGGGATCGCCCAGAGTAGACATATCCCAATCGAAGATGGCGACGAGACGCCCCGGATCGTCTGCGGCCAGCATCACATTATCCAGTTTGTAGTCGTTGTGAACCAGCGACGGCGCGCCTTCTGGCGGCTGGTTTGCCAGCAGCCAGTCGTGGACAGCGCTCAGCGCCGGGTTTTCCGGCAGTTCTGTGGCCTGCCAGCGCCGCCACCAGCCTTCAATCTGGCGGCGGATGAAGCCCGCGGGTTTGCCCAAATCGGCCAGACCGATGGCCGTGTAGTCCACCGCGTGGAGATCGGCCAGGGCATCCACCAGCGCCTCGCTCATGCGCCGGGGTGCGTCGGGGATGGCCGCATAGACCTCCGGGATGCGCTTACGCACGACGATTCCGTGCCGCCGCTCCATCACAAAAAAGGGCGCGCCCACAATCGAATCGTCGTCGGAGAAGAGGAAAGCCCGGGGCGCGTAGGGATAGACCTGCCAGAGCGCCGACAGCACTTTGGACTCGCGGGCCATATCGTGGGCCGAAGGCGCGACCGGTCCCAGGGGCGGGCGACGCAGGACATATTCGTGGCTGCCGTAGTCCAGATGGTACGTCAGATTGGCCGCGCCGCCGCCAAACTGACGCACGGTCAGCGGCTGTTCTGTTCCCGGCAATTTGCCCCGCAAAAAATCCGCCACCCCCGCCGTATCGAATTGCTCATCCGCCCGCACCGGAATTATGTCTTGTGTCTCCAATCTCCGTTCTCCAGTCGCTAATCCCCAGTCCCCAAATCCCTAATATCGCTTCAAAATCCGTCGCGCCACACTGATTTTATGCACCTCATCCGGGCCGTCGTAGATGCGGGCGGCCCGCTCGTGGCGATACCACCAGGCGATGGGCGTGTCGTCGCTCATCCCCAACCCGCCCAGGGTTTGCAGCGCCCGATCCAGCACCCGATTGATGACACCGGCCACATAGAATTTGATCAGCGAAATCTCGTCACGGGCCGCATAGGAGCCTTCCTCGTCGATCTTGCGCGCCGTCTCCAGCACCAGCAGGCGGGAGGCGTTGATTTCGGCCCGACTTTCCGCAATCCACGCCTGGACAATCCCCTGCTCGCCCAGCGTGCGCCCGGGGGCCACCTGACGGTGGGCGGCGTGGCTGCACATAATGTCGAAAGCCCGCTCGCAGATGCCGATCCAGCGCATGCAGTGGTGGATGCGCCCCGGCCCCAGGCGGTGCTGGGCCAGGGCAAAGCCGGCGCCCTCGTCGCCGATGCGGTTGCTGATGGGAACCCGCACATTGTCGTAGCGCACTTCGGCGTGGGTGGGCCAGCCTTCGCCGCTCTCGCCCATCACCGCAATGTTGCGCACGAGGGTGAAACCGGGGGTGTCCAGGGGCACGATAATCTGGCTGGCCCGCTGGTGGCGGCTCTCTGCGTCCGGGCTGGTCACGGCCATCACAATCGCAAAGGTTGCGCCGTCCGCGGCGGAGGTGTACCACTTGTGGCCGTTGATGACGTACTCGTCACCGTCGCGTACAGCGCTGGTGCTCATCCACGTGGGATTGCTGCCCGCGTGCTCCGGCTCGGTCATGGAAAAGCAGGAACGAATTTCGCCGCGTGCGAGTGGCATCAGCCAGCGATCTTTCTGCGCCTGGCTGCCAAATTCCAGCAGCAATTCAGTGTTGCCGATGTCGGGAGCCTGGCAGTTGAAGGTGTAGTGGCCCAAAGGTGTGCGTCCCAACTCTTCGCTCACCCGGCCAAACTCGGCCAGCGTCAAGCCCTGGCCGCCGATTTCAGACGGAAGGGCTAACCCCCACAGACCCGCGCCCCGCACCATCTGGCGCTTGGCCTGCAAAATTGGCTCCAACTCGTGCCAGGGCTGGCTCAGAAAGGCGGCTTCCAGCGGGATCACTTCGGCGTCGATAAAGGCGCGGATGCGCGGGAGAAGATCGGGGAGAATGTCAGTGGTCATCGGTTGGATATCCATTCGTTGGTGTAGGTGTTCTGTCGAGGAAACGTGAGGCGTGAAACGTGAAAAAGGCCGGACGATCTCACGTTTCACGTTTCACGTTTCCGATGTAAAGTAGGCCAGCATCGCCAGCAAAATCTCCAATCTCCAATCTCCTCTTTTACCCCATCCCCGCGTCCACATACTGCCCGCCGTCGATGAGGAATGTGCCGCCGGTGGTGAAGCTGCCCGCGTCCGACGCCAGATAGAGGGCGATGCCGGTCAGTTCGTCCGGTTCGGCCATACGGCGCTGGGGCACAATGCGCATGACCGATTCGTAGAGTTGAGGGTTCTGCCAAATGGCGCTGCTGAAGGCAGTTTTGATAAAGCCAGGTGCAATGGCGTTGACCCGAATACCGGTCTCGGCCAACTCCGCGGCCAGCACTTCGGTCAGCATCAGCACCGCGGCTTTGCTGACAGAATAGACGCCCATGCCCGGCTGGGGGCGCTTGCCTGCAATGGAAGCTACATTGACAATCGAACCGCCGCCGCGCCTTTCCATCGCGGCCGCGGCGGCCTTTGCCATACGGAAGTAGCCCACCACATTCACATCAAGAATCTTGGCCCAGTGGCTTTCTTCGGCAGACAGAATCGGCCCAAAATGGGGATTGGTGGCCGCGTTGTTGACGAGGATGTCCACGCCGCCGAATGTGTCGGTGGCGGCTTGCACCAGCGCCTGCACAGCGTCGCTGTCGCCCGTGTGCGCGGCCAGTGCCAACGCCTGTCCCCCCTCGGCGCGGATGGCCCCGGCCACTTCATTTAGAGCGTTCTGCTTGCGGCTGCTCAACACAACCGCCGCGCCCGCGGCTGCATACGTGCGCGCAATCGACTCGCCGATGCCCCGGGATGCGCCTGTGATGATAGCAACTTTGCCGGTCAAGTCAAAGTTGGGGAGATGGCTCATAGCGGCGCTCATAGCAGTTCCTATAGGTTTTGGGCATTGGAAATTGGGTCAGACGGATTGAACCTCAATTTGGCTCAGTATAGCACGGCGCGCTGCGAGGAACAATCGACCGCAGAAGGGCGAGGGGATGGGTTACAGGGGGGAGCCGGTCACACAGTCCAATCTATCGGCCAGTTGGTTCATCAGCCTGTCCGGTCTGCCCTGCCACGAGACGACCGCGTTCACTTCGTTCCCCAGAATAGCGGCAGCATTCAAGGCCACGCCTGCGTCCTGATAGGCGCCCAGCAATCCGATGGGCTTAGGGTTATCGAACCTGAATTGCAGCCAACGGGTTGTATCTATCAACGGGTTGTATCTATCAATTGTCGGATCAGTTCGGGGAGGATTCCTGAGTCGAGCGGGGACGTCGGTGCGTTGGGCGTTTGAAATTGCAGATGCAGCGTCGCACGCCCTGCGCGCCCGAACAAATTGTCTGATAGGAACAGACCTTCCCCTGGCCCTTTTGGGTTGGAGGGATTTTTTGTGGCGGCGAAACCAAATCCGCCGCATACCCGTTTTGACATCTGGATAGGGGGCGTCTATACTTGTCCACATTATGAAAATCTGCACACAATGTACTGAACAATCCAAACGCAGAATTGTCTGCGCACCGGCAGCATGGGCAGCTAGCCCCGTGCTCCGGTAGCGGTATTTTGTTTGTCACCAGCGCCGTGAGCACATGCAAATCACGGCGTTTTTGTTGAATGCAACGACGACGCCGTGGACATTGCCACGGCGTTTTTTTGTGCGTAGCGCACACACACCTGACAGGTGTGGGGTCGAGGACGAGGGAAACCCAATGAAACTGAGCATCGAAGAAGTACGCCACGTGGCAGAACTGGCAAAGCTGGAACTGAGCGCCGAGGAAGTCAACCTCTTCGCTGTGCAGCTTTCCGCCATTCTGGACTACGCGGAACAGATTCAGGGCGTGGATACCAGCAGCGTGCCGCCCACGCCTTATGTGTTGCCCCTGCACAATGTGATGCGGGATGACGCTCTGGGCGAATGTCTGCCCAACGGGGCCGCGGTGGGCAATGCGGCGGACGCCAAAGATGGTTATTTCCGCGTGCGTGCAATCTTCGACGAATAGAGTGAGGCAGAACGTGACCAGCACTGTAGCGACCCAACTCAATCAATTGACTATCCACAAAGCTGTCACCGGATTGGCGGCGGGTAATTTTTCGTCGGAAGAATTGACCCGTTCCATCCTGGCCCGCATTGAGCAGGTGGACGGCCAGGTGCGCGCCTATTTGACTGTGGCGGGCGAGCAGGCGCTGGAACAGGCGACAGCCGCGGATCGTTTACGCGCAGAGGGCGACAGCCGCCCGTTGCTGGGCATTCCTCTGGCGATCAAAGATGTGCTTTCCACGCAAGGGATTGTCACGACCGCGGGCAGCAAAATTCTGGAAGGTTATCTGCCCCCCTACACGGCCACGGCTGTGCAGCGTTTGCAGGACGCCGGCGCGTTGATTGTGGGCAAAACCAACACCGACGAATTCGCGATGGGGTCCAGCACGGAAAACAGCGGCTATTTCACCACCCACAACCCGTGGAATCTGGAGCGGGTTCCCGGCGGCAGCAGCGGCGGCTCGGCAGCGGCGGTGGCGGCGGATGAGACGCTGGCCGCGCTGGGCACAGACACGGGCGGCAGTGTGCGCCAGCCCGCTTCCCTCTGCGGCGTCGTCGGCCTGAAGCCCTCCTATGGACGCATCAGCCGTTACGGGCTGATCGCCTACGGCAGCAGCCTCGACCAGATCGGGCCGATTACAAAAGATGTGGAGGATGCCGCACTGCTCTTGGGCGCGATGGCGGGCAATGACCCCCACGACAGCACCAGCCTGGAAGCGCCTGTGCCCGATTACACGGCGAGCCTGACCGGCGACATCCGCGGGCTGCGGGTGGGTGTGCCTGCTGAGTATTTTATCGACGGGATGGAGCCAGACGTGGAAGCGGCGGTGCGGGCCGCCATCGACCACCTGGCCGGGCTGGGTGCAGAAATTGTCCCCATTCATCTGCCCAACACCGACAAAGCGCTGCCTGTCTATTATCTGATCGCCACCGCCGAAGCCAGCGCCAATCTCTCCCGCTTCGACGGCATTCGCTTCGGCCCTGGCGGCAAAGCAGACCGGCTGCTGGACAACTACCGGCAGGTGCGGGGGCGAGGCTTTGGCCGGGAAGTCAAACAGCGGATTATGCTGGGGACGTATGCCCTGAGCGCTGGCTACTACGACGCCTATTATATGAAGGCCCAGCAGGTGCGCACGCTCGTCAAACGGGATTTCGAGGCGGCCTTTGCCGACGTGGATGTGATCGTTTCGCCCACTTCCCCCACCACCGCCTTCCCCATCGGCGAGAAGGCGGATGACCCGTTGGCGATGTATCTGGCCGATATTTTCACGGTCAGCCTGAACCTGAGCGGGATGTGCGGCATCAGCGTGCCCTGTGGCTTTGACCGCAGCAACCTGCCCATCGGCCTGCAAATTCTAGGGCCGTCTTTGGGCGAAGAGACGATCCTGCGCACGGCCCACGCCTACGAGCAGACGACAGAATGGCACGCACAGAGGCCAGTACTCGAATGACGGCAGACCGCAGACCACAGACGGCGGGAGTGATAATGCGGTCAGCGGTCTGCCGTCCGCCGTCAACAACGAGCAATCACCCAATGAACCAATCACCCAATCATCCCCCCAATCGACGGAGAGCGGCCAGTGCTGGCTGCCGGCGACCTCTCAGTGGAGCCTGCTGAGGGTTGTGCAATCGGCGTATCCGGGCCTGTCCGCTTCTTCAAAAGTTGAACTTTTCGCAAAAGTTCAACTTTTATCGACTCTCCAACGAAAGGGACGACCGTAACCGGTCGCTATTTGAACAATGACTTTGACACCCGTACTGACCCGCCAAATGAGCAAACCCATCCCCGCCAATGGACAAAGTACCGTGCGCCGACCACTTGAAAGCCGCCTGAGCGAACGCATCCACCGGGTGCCCCCATCGGCCATCCGCCGCTTCTTCGACATCGCCGCCACAATGGAAAATGTGATCAGCCTGGGCATTGGCGAACCGAATTTTGTTACGCCAGCGCCGATTTTGCAGGCCGGTCTGGAGAGCATCCGCCGGGGCGACACCGCCTACACCTCCAACGCGGGCGTGCTGGAACTGCGGGCCGCTGTGGGCGAAATGTTGCACCGCCGTTACAACGGCCCGGTCTACGACGCGGAGAAGGAAGTGCTGATTACCGTCGGCGTGAGCGAGGCGATGTATCTGGCAATGCAGGCCATTCTTGATCCCGGCGATGAAGTGATCGTGCCCCAGCCCTGTTTCGTTTCCTACACGGCAGATGTGATTTTGGCGGGCGGCACAGTTGTGGATGTGCCCACCTACGCATCCAACGATTTCGTCGTCACGCCGGAGCAGATCGAGGCAGCCGTCACCCCCCGCACAAAGGCGCTGCTCATCGGCTATCCCTGCAATCCTACCGGCGCGGTGATGAACCGGAACGAAATGCTGGCGATTGCCCGTGTGGTGGAAAAGCACGACCTGCTGGTCATCTCTGACGAAATCTACGACCGGCTGGTATACAGCAGCCACGAGCACGTGATGTTTGCCAGTCTGCCCGGTATGGCCGAACGCACAATCCATCTGGGCGGGATGAGCAAAGATTACGCGATGACCGGCTGGCGTATCGGCTATGCGGCTGGCCCGGCGGACCTGTTAGGCGCGATGCGCAAGATTCACCAATACCTGATTATGTCCGCACCCACCGCGGGGCAGGCGGCTGCTTTGGCAGCTTTCACCGATCCGGTGGCGGAGTTGGCCGTGCAGGAGATGATAGCCAGCTACGATGCCCGCCGCCGTCTGATTGTCAATGGGCTGAATTCGATTGGGATGGACTGCTTCGAGCCAAAGGGCGCATTCTACGCCTTTCCCAGCGTCAAACGCACGGGGATGGACGAACACGCGTTTTGCGAGCGGCTGCTGGTGGAGGAGCAGGTGGCAGTGATTCCCGGCAGCGCGTTTGGCCGGGGCGGCGAAGGTCACGTGCGCTGCGCCTATGCGGCCAGCCAGGAGAACATCGAAATCGCGCTGGAACGGATGCAGCGTTTCATG
>Ga0335396_10007614_pt1 | contig 10307 bp, 7 predicted proteins | sample FRY02_FD_205743 | JGI IMG/M metagenome (GOLD analysis project Ga0335396, IMG submission 205743) | Freshwater microbial communities from Lake Fryxell liftoff mats and glacier meltwater in Antarctica - FRY-02 (spades assembly) (version 2) | ecosystem: Environmental > Aquatic > Freshwater > Ice >... | reverse complement strand
GCGAACCTTCATAATGTCAAGGATAAGTACAAGCAACGTGACAAAACTTTTTCGCTTCCTAGCCGTCAATCAGATTAGGTCAGGTCTCTTGCCAGTAGGAAGGAATCGGTTTGGTGGAGTATAAAGTGTTGCAAGTAACACCCCATGAGAATTTGTTGTGCAATTATCTTGAGAACATTTCGGACAAGAAACTTTCGTGTGATTACGCGGTTGTGGGGACTAAAAGTTTGAATCCCCGCCTCGTCGCCGTGAGCGGAAACAATGGGGGAAAGGTTTTCCGCATCTCATCGCCGCACGAGTCAAAACTGCGCTTTGCCCTAGATGTCCGTCGGGCAGTAAAAAAGGGAAAATACTCACACATTCATTTTCACTCCAGCTGGGCGTCTCTCATAGCACTCCTAGCGATTCAGGACAATTCAAATATCGTAAAAGTCGTTCATAGTCATTCCTTCATACCGCCTAAAAATAAATTTACTCACGTTAGAAACATGTTAGCTCGATCCTTGCTGAGCGCAATTTCCGACGAAAGATTTGCCTGTAGTACCGCCGCTGGACATCAAATGTTTGGAAAAAATTTTGTGACTATCCCGAATTTAATTCCTTACGACAGGTTTCGATTCGATTCAGTTAAACGGAAGACCATCAGGCAAGAGCTGGGAATTGAAGCCAACGGCAAAATTATTGGACATGTGGGATATTTTTTTGAAGCAAAAAACCATGAGTTTCTATTGGAGAAACTCGTTCCAATACTAAAAGAGGATCCAAAGAATATCTTGCTACTAGTTGGTGGAAGTGGTGAAATCAAGTATAAAATTCAGCAGCAGGCTGCGAAGCAGCAATTGTCGAAGCAGGTGGTAATTACCGGTGATGTTTTGGACCCGTCCCCTTATTACTCTGCGATGGATATCTTCGTATTCCCATCTATTTTTGAAGGATTCGGAATGGCTCTACTCGAGGCGCAAGTTTCAGGCTTACCCTGCATTTACTCCGATGTAATTCCAAGCGAGGTCATCATTTCCACAAAAACCGTTCAGCTTTCTTTGCAGTCCAGTAATTGGACGCAGATAATTCGGGACACGCTTAATTCATCACTTTCTGATTTAGAGCACAGCGAGCGATCGCAAGAGATTTTTGACCCCAGACTCGATGCTCGAGCCCATTCAGATCTTTTGCTGGAAACGTATAGAAAATCATATAATAAAAAGAATGGGCACTCTTGAGAGCGTTGCAGTAATCAAATTAGACTAAATACCGTGATATCGGATCGAAGCGTGTCAGGAACCAGTAATTTGGGAGATGATTTCGATCGAGTCATGGAACCATTTCAAGTTCGAGTAAAAATCGGCGAGCCATTGACAATTGGTTGAAATCCGAATTTTCCAGGTTCTTCAATAAAGTTTTCGAATCCAATTATTTTTGCAAAATTACTACTTTTTAAGCCGGCAGTGATTAGGACTGCATTGATTTTCAGCCGTTCCAAGTATGCCGTAATCGACTCCTGTGTTGCAGGTAATTCGGGGTCTATTTTTTCTAATCCGGGAACATATACTTCAAAACCCCATTCGACTCCCAACATTCGCCATTCTTTACCTTGCTTAAACATTTCCGTTGCAGATGCGGCCATGGTCGGTGGTTGAGAGAGGCGATTGACAGTCAAAAGAGAAGTCTGAATTGTCCATGCTAGAAAAAGAATCATGAGTATGGCGAACAGAGGATTATTGATGCGAATACGTTGGTTGCATCGATCTATAAATATTCCAAGCCCGATTACAAAGACTGGAACTGGGAATACCAAGTAATGAAGACGTGGATACACAATAACTACAGGAAGCAATAGTGCCGTGAAACTGAGAAAAAACACGAGAAAAAACCAATATCGTTTGATGATTTGGGTTTTTGAAAGATTTTTCTTCAGCCACTCAATGGAGTAGCTTCGATTGACTGCGAATACTAGACCCGTTGAAATTATTAGTGCAACGAATACGAGCAACGACACGAGCCCACTGGAAAAAATGGATTCCTGTTCCCCCACGAGGTTAGAAACGAAGCCGCGCGGGGCGTACAACATGTTAGCGAACATATGTGAGGAAAAAGCGAAAGAATTCTCTGCCATAGCTTGGGTTACCCCCGTCGCCGTGGGGAAGCTCCTCTGGACTATAGCGTCGGCTTGTAGCCATGGATTTTCACCCGTCATGAAGTGCCTGAGCGAGTAGTGTTGAGCGAATGCAAGCCAATCGCGGCCATTGCTTGCAAATGGGGAACCATGAACCATTATTAAAGTTACGGGAGTAAAAACCGCCCCACTAAGACCAATAACAGTATTTCGAACTTTGAAGAAAATTGGCGTTGCAGCCGTAAATAGTATTTTAAGGGTCACTGTCAACGTGACGATACTAAGAATAAAAGCCACCCAAGCGAACTCTGGTCTTGATCCAGCGGCTACCCAATACAAGCTAGTTGTCAGAGCCATTGATCCCAAGCACCTGTATCGCAATGACAGCGCGAGACCCACAAGCATCAAACCAGTGGCTGGACCTGCGACTCCCGGCCATACAAAAACCACCGGAGTGACTGCAACTGCTGCCGTCAAGGCCCAAGCTAGATATCTGTTGACTAACAGTCTAGCTGCAATCCAAGTACCGAAAACTAGAAGCACGGACGACATCGCCTTGCCAACAAAATAAATATTGACGGGGTCTGAAATAAAGAGGCTTATCACCCAATACATATCGGAATATGTTGCTCCATCGGTAAAGCCTGGCCAATTACCGCCGCTAGATCCAAGCCCTCGAAAAAGGTAGGAAGTTTCGTCATCAAATGAAATATCTTCAATGGCAAAAGAACGATTCGCCACCACAAAAAATATAAAGAGAATGGCAGGGATCTCAAGAACTCTAAACTGCCTCATAGTCGAATACTGCCTCATATCATTTAAATCTGGATTGTGATTTACCGGAATGAGATGGAGAGGGAACGGGATCAGACCCCTATCGCATTCAAGAGTCTTGGGTGCGGTGGTGAGAACATTATGCCTTTCTGTTGAGAGTACAGTCCAAGTCCGTGTCTAATTAAGTTCCCTTGCCAAGGGGTTCACACGAGTCCAATGGCGATTTGCTAGTTCCAAGTTCTTTCTGAAATTTTATCTTGTGCGCTTGCCGCCCCAACCCCAAGGCCAATTATCACGGCAAGGGGCAACATGATCCATGGGAACACCAGGAAATTTTCGAATAGCCCTAAGAGAAGAAATGTCAAAATTGAGCTTGCTGCAGCAAGACGCCAGCGAAGCAGCGTCGGCATCGTGCCAGCAACTTGAGTTCTGACAGTCTTAAGGAACGAAACAAGCAGTCCAATTGATAACATGAATCCGACTAGACCAAAGTCGTGCAAAACTCGCAAAGGTTCAGAGTGAGGATGCTCCATGCTCGGGACTTCTGCTTGGGTGGCCACGGACGCTGATCCAGCCCCTCCACCGACAACCACGTTCGAAGCAAGGGAGTCAAACGTGGCCAACCAGATTGATGTCCTCCCCGTGGAGTTAATACTTATTGGTGGTAAAAAATCCGGGGGATCAAATGGAAAACAAAGTGCCTCCGGTCTGATATCTGGAGCAACGGCCATGCAGATGCCTCTAGGCCCTGTCTCCCCCTCAGGCCCTGTCTCCCCCTCAGGCCCTGTCTCCCCCTCAGGCCCTGTCTCCCCCTCAGGCCCTGTCTCCCCCTCAGAGCCTGTGTCCCCCTGAGGTGCATTGTCTGAAATGAAAATAGCGGAGCCAGGCACTGAAGTTTTTTCATAAAACTGTGTCTGTGTTGTCCATAGAAACAGAATTGCGCTGACGAGAAAACCAGTGCTGATGAACCACAAAATTTTCTTCCCAGGAATCAAAATCGAACAGATTACTAAGGCGAAAGCTCCGACAACTGCCGACCAACGAGACGTTGTGACTAAGGGGAAAACCCAGAGCGCTACACCGAGGGCCATTGCAGCCCATTTAGGTGTTCTCAAAACGGGTAAACACGCGATCAGCAATACTGAATTTATGGACAGCGGCCTTGCGGTCTCAACTAAAGATTCAGAGACGCCCGCGATTCGAAATAAGCCTGCAACTAGGGTGCCAAGGGTAACAAGTAGCACCAAAAAGGACAGGCCGTTACCGAATCTGTCAAAATCGAAGTTTTTGACTGCAAAAAATGTTAAGACGAAAAGGATATAAATTGGTAAATCGCGGGATGTAAAACTTGTTATTTTAAAAGCGGAAACAAGTAGAATCCAGACCAGCAGCAGGATTAGCCAAACCCCCGGCATTTGAAAGCATGAGGCTAATCCAGATCTAGGAAACTTGGCATTCTTAACTCGAATCTGGGTAGCCGTACGACTAGCGTCATAACTTAAGACAATTGTCGTACCTGCAAAAAGTAGCAGGCCTGAGCCAATCAAAGTGCCGAGTCCCGGAGTAATTCGTGTAAGGGGCCACCACATGAGGGACGAAAATGCGAATATTGCTAGTAAAAAAGCAAAATTCTGTGGGTTAATGAAGTACTTGACAACCGGTCGAAAATTTTCATTTAGGATTCTTATTGACCCCACCCCCTGAAAGTGGCCGTTGTTTGTGAGAGTTGTGTAAAGCTGATCTACAGGAGGATCGTTATACCACGTGGATACCCGCCCGGTTTCCGGAATGACTTAGTTTAGCCAATGGCAATCGATAATCCCGTCCTTAATGTACATGACCCCCGATGAGTTCACGCTAAACTGGCACTACAACAACCCAGGACTAACAAAGACCATGGCACAGTAACTGGGGGCAGGTCACCAGCAAAACGCTCCGCCAGCTAACCGGCGACTATCCTAGATTTCGCGAGCAAAAATATATGAGGCACCGACCACATTTCGCGAGCATATTTAAATGAGGCACCTCGGACTCTAAATGATATTCGAAATGCTAGTAATTCAATTTTTGACCCGCCTTAGCACGTGTACTTTGATCAAAGAAACTTTTATTACATCATCGGTAACCGCTTAAAAACGCCGCCAAATTTAAAATCGTCGCTGATAAAAATTCATATTCCAGATGCTCCTAAAGTCGAACGTACTTGTAACTAAGGATATTTGCTTACATGCTGCCAAACCCAACGTGCGTGCCCAATCCTAGCAATTATTTGCGGTATCCCCTTCGCTTTAGCGAGTCGAATTCGGGCTTCGAGAACAAGTTTTTGTCGTCTGCGGACATAGGCGAACCGCTCGTCTGACCGATGTGCAACCTGTACTTAATAGTTGTTTTCTCCGAAATTGCTAACCGCCCAACTCTTGCCAGTTCAAGCCAGAGGAGTAAATCCTCAGCCGCAACGCAGCGAGAATACCCACCTACCTCGACGGCCGGATCGCGTCTGAAAACAACTGCTGAATGAACAAAGGGGTTTCTGAAAAGCAGCTGTAAGTTCAGGTGCTTAGTCGAAGTCCGCACGCCAAGACCCAGCATTACCCCAATTTCATTTATGTAGGTTGCGCGCCCACTAACTAACACCGTGTCCGGGTTTTCTTCAAAGACTCGAAGGAGACGCGCCAGATGCGTATCAGACCAAATATCGTCACTGTCTATCCGCGCTATAAAATCTGCGTCCGAATCCCTGAGACCAATATTAAGTACTTCGTCAAATGAGTAACTTTCGGGAGCATTCAGAACTCGAATTTCATGCCGGCCTAAAACATCACACATCTCCTGATCAATTTGGCCGTGAACCACCACAATAACATTATTCGGCTTTCTACTCTGCGCATAGACCGATTCGACCGCCAATGAAAGCCAAGGGGCTGGGGACCGAACCGGAATTAGGACATCCAGTGACATCAGTTTCACTCAGTCCAGCCTCTCGATGTATTAAGAGGACAGACTACACAATTTTCTATTTGATCGCTAGAAATTGCAAGAATCATGAACTCGCGCGAAGTACCCAACTCAGGAATCAATTTACCCTCAATCACTGGGAACTGATTAACCTACGAAGAAGCCCCGTTGGAAGAATAAGGCTAAAAAAGAACTTTACTTTGATTCGGCTGAAGGGTAGGAGCCGAGCTGACCTCCACGTAGCAATTCGGTCTCCGCTGAGACGCGCTCGACGACACTTCATCGAAAGAAGCCGAGTCTCGACGTGAATGCGAATAAGGCTCTGCTCCTCCAGAGTCATGTCAAACGCCTCTATGTGTTCAATCCAGTCTAGCCACTCAGACATCTCAACATCAAGCCGAGAACTGAAGTTATTCCCATGCCACCTATAGACCATTAGTGGCTCCGCCAAAGGAACCAGTGTCCCGACACACAACAGTCTTTCGACCATGTCAAAATCTTCGATGATTGAGTACTTTGGGGCAGGAAACGGCCAAACTGACCGTGCGGAAACAACGCGCACCATAACTGATGACATTCCAACACGATAGTCTTTTGCAACTCCATAACAACTGTCAGTGACTGACCTGTACGTGTTGTATCGCGTCGTGGTGGCCTGACCGTTCTCCGTGGTGCTGCCCTCACGGTTGATCATAAAATCCGAACACGAAAGTACGCAGTTGGAGTCAGCAAAAACGGGTACCTGCAGGATCAACTTCTCTTGTAACCACAAATCATCGCAATCGAGAAAAGCAACAAACTCTCCCCGCGCTTGTTGGAATGCGTTCATTCGCGACTCATATAGAGACACCTTGTCGGGTGCAAAAAAATAGCGGATCCGAGGATCATTGAAAGACTCTGCGATCTCACGCGTGCCGTCAGACGACTTGTTCTCCCACAGGATGATTTCCCAATTGGAATACGTTTGCGCTAGAACGCTAGCTATTGCCTCAGCAAGAAACTCCTCGGAGTAGTAGGCATTCATGATCACCGAAACCAGAGGGGTCGGTCCAGTGTCCGTCACGCAACTAATTCCCGTCAACCAACCAGTGCGGCAACATGCTGAGCAATAGTTCGAACTTGGTCAACCGACAGCTTGGTGTGAAGTGGCAGTGTCAGCATTCGACCAAAGGCATCTTCTGTCACTCTCAACGTTCCCGATTCGTCCCGGTATCGTGCGAGATAGTGATTTGGATACCAGTGGAGGGCTGTCTCGACATTTATGTCTGAAAGCAGACGCGCCTTCACATCGTCACGGACCTCAGTGCTTGGGAAGCGAACGACATAAATATGCGGCACAACATCGTTGTATTCATATGGCAACACTTGAACCTCGGGTACCGATTGGAAGACCTCGTTGTACGTCCGTGCTAACTCTTGGCGTAAGGCAGCACGCTCAGGGAACACAGCGAACTGAGCTTTTCCAATTGCGGCGTTGATATTGCTCATGTGATACCGCCAGCCCTGGGTCTCGACCTCAAACTCATAGAGACGACGCTCGCTGTTGCGTGCCTTTGAGTCACCCTTGACACCCAGCAGGCGCGCGTCTCTCACGCGATCCATGAATTCAGCGTCGTCAGAAACGATGCAGCCGCCTTCACCAGAGGTAAGATTCTTAATTGGGTCGAAACTGAAGCAAGAAATGTCACCGTCAGAGCCAACGCGAACACCGTCAAATTCTGTTCCAAAAGCATGGGCAGCGTCCTCTATAACTCTTAGCCCACGAGTATTAGCCATGGTTCGGATCTGCTCTAAACCACGAATACCTCCTCCGAAATAGACCGGCATAACTGCTTTCGTGCGGCTAGTGACCTTCCGCTCAGCGTCTGCAGGGTCCATAGTCAAAGAGTCATCGAGAACGTCAACGGAGACGGGAGTAGCACCAGTTGCCGAGATCGCCTGAAAGGCTGCAACGTAGGTGAGAGACGGCACGAGCACCTCGTCGCCAGGTCCAATGCCACAGCATTGCACCGCTAGTTGGAGAGCAGCCGTTCCCGTGGCCACGCAGACGGCAGGGCGGCCAAAGAACTCCCCCAGAAGCTCTTCAAATTGTTGGACGTCGGCTCCCATACCCAAGTAACCACGCTCAAAGACACTGCCAATGGCCGCCAACTCAGCGGGGCCAACATCTGAACCCGAAACCCGGATCGGCGTAACATTCTGGTCCATAGTCCAAGCCTAATGGTCGCGCGACCATGTAGCACAACAACGTACTCAAGTATCATGCTTAGGTCATGAAAAGCCTGCTGTTGTGGTGCTCCCCGGAGCACTCGCCACCCCCCGGATTCCTTACTGTCTATTGGACCCAATACATCTCTGAGCAAGAGCGAGAGAAAGGGAATATCTCTCTTCCAGAGGTGATCAACAAGGATGCGAGCTACTGGAAGCCCCGCTACATGTCGTGGATCGACGAGGTCGGCAAAAGGCCCTGCGGCGACACGACCGTCGTTGATGCCCTCGTTATTCGTCCCGGGCTTAGTTATTGGTGGATGACGATTCCCTCGGAGTTCTCATTCAGCCCAACATCCATTGCCTACGCAACCTTGCGCCTCTGGGCTCTTGCACAGATTGTAGATGCCAACTCTGTTCAAGAAGTGCGCGTGGCCGGCGCCGATGCAGCGCTCCAAGAAGCCCTTACGCTCTGGTGCAACAAAACTGGGCACCAAATCACAATCATTCCTGAAAAAGTTACGAACGAAGACAGATCGCAGAACGAAGGCATTCGTTCACGTATCAAAAAGAGACTCCCTGCCCTTGTGAACGGGATTGGGTACCTAGCCGTTCAGTATCTCAGTTACTACGCTCTTCATCGCGATCAATGCTCCCACAAAGTATCTTCAGAGCCTGCAATAACCATTGTTGATGACTTTGCTCACTGCGATATCGCAGCCGCTCATAATGGAAATTACGAACCACATTATTGGGGGCCACTCACTCAGGTCCTTGAGGATTCCGAACTTACGATCAACTGGGTGCATATCGACCTCCGCACCTCCGCACTGTCCACAGTTAAGGCCGCGAGAAATGTGGTCACTGACTTGAATCGAGGTCACAAATCTTCTCATCACCTTTTGCTCCAAGATTTCCTGAGTATTAAAGTCGTAGCAAACGCAATCACTGTTTACTTTCGCATACGGCGAATCACGCGAAAGATCGCTTCTGACATTGAGTGGCTTGATCCGGTCTCAAAGGTCGATGTAGCTGCACTTGTGGCGAGAGATTTGGCTTCGGACTTTCGAGGAGCTGGAGCAGCTAGGAATGCCCTCTGGATATGCCTATTCGACGCAGTCCTGAAGTCGTTACCCCGTCAGACGGCTGGCATCTATTTGATGGAGAACCAGTCATTCGAACTTGCTCTGGTGAACACATGGAAATCTCGCCCCAATGGCCCTATCATCGGCTTTGTCCATGGCCCTGTGCGCGAGTGGGATCTTCGATATGCACTCGGCGCAGCGCCCAACTCTCCGGCAGAAGCCAAAAATCTGCCACGCCCGACTCTAATGGGCGTCAATGGTCCTTTAGCCGAAAAGGCCATGCTGGCCAACGGTGCTCGTCCAGAACATTTAGTGGCCGTTGAAGCCCTGAGGTTCGAATCGGGCTCAGCTGTTGCCAATAATTCGAAAAGTGCAGCAGTTGACTTGTCTTCCACCCTGCAAATCTTGATGCTTGGCGAATACGGAACTGCAATGAGTCAGCGACAACTCACCGTCCTCATGGAACTGACTCAACTCCTCGCCGCTGACGCTGCTTTCACATTCCGACCGCATCCGGGCGGGACAGTAAGAACGGAACACCTGCCAAAAGGAGTCCTTCTCTCACAAGGCGGAAAACTCGTTCTTGATCTGGATTCGTGCGATGTGGTTATTACGAGCAACGTGTCCAACGCGGCCCTTGACGCCTGTCTGCACGGATTGCCCGTAATCATGCAAGGAGACGGCCGAGTACTCAACGGGACTCCCGTGCCGCAAGAAGCCAATGTATACATGGTGACCTCCGCACCTGACATAGCCACTGCGCTGTCAAACATCCGACATAGTGATCAAGGTTCAAGGATCACGCCAGAATCCGTGTTTAATCTAGACCCGAATTTGTCCAGATGGCGGACACTCCTTGGCTTGTGGAACGTGGTTCCCAGCGAATGCCATACCGAATAGGGGCAATCAGACAGTGGCGACGACGACTGATTGGCCAGCCATCGCAAAAAACTTCAGAGAACCAAACCCAGCGTCATTGAGGATGTTTCGAACGCACTCATTATCACGTGCCCACCCCCACCCCTGCTCGGGACCGACCCTCTTCCTTAACAGTCGCCGCGCAAGTTTACGCATACGTGTGAGGTTCCCCCCGTTTTGTAGACACGGGTTTATGCGGCTTGTGCCGCGCTTTGGTGGAACTCTAACTCGTAGGCGATGGGTGTTTTGTAACC
>Ga0335396_10007611_pt1 | contig 10309 bp, 10 predicted proteins | sample FRY02_FD_205743 | JGI IMG/M metagenome (GOLD analysis project Ga0335396, IMG submission 205743) | Freshwater microbial communities from Lake Fryxell liftoff mats and glacier meltwater in Antarctica - FRY-02 (spades assembly) (version 2) | ecosystem: Environmental > Aquatic > Freshwater > Ice >... | reverse complement strand
CAAGCCATACGAGACGTGTTCCCAAACAGCCACATCTTGCCACTGTCTGAAATGACAGTCGTGATGTGCGCTGCGCATGCGATCATGGTGATGGTCTCGTTGTCAAAGGCGGCTGGAGCAATGCGGATTGGACGCAAGTGCACTTTGTGAACGTGTTGTCCCTTGTACGAAGGTGCTTCCTCATAGCCGACCCCGAGCTCTCCTCCAACATTACTCCCCCATCCATAGACTCCAGCATCATCACAAAGCACTCCAGCGAGCACCGATGTGCCGGCCGAAATTGACATCGAATGCAAAGGTCCAGCCGCCACCCAGGTCACTCTGTGTGAGTCAAAAGTGGACACCGGCACGGGAGTGGAGGTATAATGCTGTGGTACAAGACCAAGGCCAAGACAGCCATGTGCATTTGCGCCCCACGACCACAATCCACGGAACACCCCACACGCCAAGACATGGTGGAATCCTGCAGCCACCATTTTTATGGGCTGGCGGCCAAAATATTCACTTGTCAACCGCACCGTCGGGAAGATCTGTCGGAAGAAAAACTCGTCTGACTCTGATACATAGCGCATGGCTTCGTTGGTGTTGTCAATGTGGCCATCGGGCCCTACCGGCGTGTCCACGAACATACCCGCGAACACGCTACCAGTGTCGGTAACGACGTGCCAGCCATACTGGTTGCAAGCGACCTGTGTCGCCCGCTCTCCTTCAAGCTCATTCTGTTGCACATGAACGAGAGGGCGGTTCAGTCCTGCCAGGTCATCGACGGGCGGGAAAGGGAATCTGTGACCTCGACCCCATAGCAAAACAGTACCGTCCCGCATGACACAGGCCACGCGGTGTGTTTGTGCCGTCACCATGCGTACCCCTGTACCCGCGTCACGGATTCGCGTAGGAATGGTAGTTGTATGGAGGTCGCGCAATGCTGGCCATGCACCCAAGAGTCCCAGCTCGCTGTAATTGTTGTCTCCCCACGAATACAATTCCCCGTCCTTATTTAGTACAAAGGTACAGCCCGCACCCACAGCACATGACATGCTTGAAGTGGCGTCGCGCTCTGAAATTTATATTCCTTAGTTATATAGATAACACCTGGTATCCGAACCCGACGTGTTCCCGATATAGCAAACACGACGCATTTGTGATGAAACCATACAAACATACATGTGTTGAGTGTCTAAGGGTTCAAATGTGATTTGGCTTTAGGCCAAACGTGTGGAGGAGTCATATCGTGTGCAGGCGTCAGGTCACGCATAAATATGTAAGATGTGATTCGGGACATACGTGACATGACTCCTCCACACCGTGAGAAAAGACGAAAAACAGTAATGTGGCGTGGTGCGAAGCCAGCACGCGGACGAGTAGTGTGTCGCTACAGGCGGAGGGGTTCGATCGCTTGACAGATTGGAGTGTGGTATAATTTAATAAATGTAGATACACTACTCCTGCGAGTCGGACCCTGCGGACTGGCAGCCGGAAGGTTCTGTCGGTTGCTGCAGCGAAGTGGTGGGACTGTCCATCAGGCGCGTAAAAAGCCTGTGTACATACTGGTAGTCCCGTGCGGCGTTCCGCACTATTTCACGGTGCAGCAGGTGGACGAATACGATAGTGGGGACGAGATGTGCAGCGGACCTCCCGGTGTGCAGATGCGAGCGAAGCTGCACGTTGCACCATTCGCCCCCGACTGGGAACGGATGGAACTGTGGGGGCGAAACTGCGGGCGGGGTGGTGATGGCGGCCCCGAAATCGCAATTGAAGACCTATATGGCTTTGAAATTCTGCATGATTTCGCGCCTTGCAAAGTGTATGTGCCGCAAACCTCGGACAGGAATGTGTACGAAAACAAGATGATCTGGTTCGAATTCCCCTGCCCACGTCCAGGCGGTGCGCCCATCTACGCCGACCAAGTGGTGTTTTTGTTTGGTGCCAATTGTCGCGAAAGTGCACAGTGACACTTTTGGTAGTGCGCTATGACACGATCAAGGGCTCCGGGCGCTACCTCTTCACTGCCTTGACGTTTGCAAGTTCTTGTTATAGCAGGGTCTTGTGAGCAGCCGAGGCGTGCACCCGATGGTGGACATAATCAAGCCAATCATCGCATTTGCTAGCGTCGTTTTCATGTCCGGGTTGTGTGGCCTGATTCTATTGTTTGCCGACAACAAAAACAACCAAACTGATTGGACCATGTGGTGCTACATGGAAATCCTCAGACTGCTACGTACTTGGCGTGTGCATTCAGCAGTGAAGTTGCAAACGGTTGCCCTTACAGTTTCGGGTTTTATTAAACATTATATTATTTTGAGCACCGTGTACCTGCGGTGGCTGTGGTCGCTGTTGTGACGCGCATGGCTGCGGTGGCGGCGTTGTAATATCGGCGTTTGGTACGGCGTACATGCTGAAATGTATCAGTGTGTTTTGCATGATCGCAACCGCACTTCTTTCGACACATACGTCCTATATAAGCGCGTCATTTATTGACATGTGCCTGCTGCTGTTTTTCGATCAACCGCAATGCAGTTTCCAGATTCACTCTTGTCAGGGAAAATTAACCTGTTTATCGCAGGCAGAGGCTGTTATAGCACGGGTGGTGCATACTTTATGCCGGTAGAGTCGCGTTCGGAACGCTGTGTGCGGAATTTTTTCGATTCGCACAAATTAATGACAGTAGGAGAGTTTTGTGAATGTTTGCAAAAAAATATGGATTTTGATCATGCTGCCATAGATTTCCGTACAGAAACTCATAGGTGGTGTGTGTTTGTCAAGACAACACAGTTTGACGGCACGAATAGTTACGATACATTCAAAGTGTTAAGGAAAGAATCACTGCTACTCGAAATCCATCCCTACATCCTTAACAATTACAAGCTTTTCGTCTCGATGACACCCGAATGGGAGAGGGACGGCCGCGTGCGATTGCTGCCAGGCGACGCAACTCCTGAATTTCTCTTACAGTCTGCAAAGATTTCGTCCGATTGGGAAATGAATCAATCGTATAGTAATGTAACGAAGGAACTGTACTGGTGGAAAAAAAATGAAACCGGTGTCAAAGGTCAAGGAGATGCTCTGTTACAACGCGCAATCGTCGATTTCGAGCAATACAAGTTGATGGCCATACGTGTACACAATGACATACAATACACCGCATCGGTGCTTTCCCTTGACCCACTCAAGTGACATTTGGAAGATGTGTAAATATTTGTGTGTTCCTGTAAAAAATGTAAAATATCAACGGCAAGCACATGATATGTCGTTGTCACCCGGCTGTGCTGATGTGGTCGGTACTGCTACGAAATTACACACTTGACACTTGACATTTTGGCGGTCGCGATGTAGGCTGACATCCACTGTCGCGCACACCTGTAGTGACAAGATGCACACATGAAAAAAGCACAACGTATTCGCCAGGAACAATGTTGTCTTGGCAAATTGCACAACCCGACTTCTCGCAGTGGTGTGCAGGTGTGCAAACAGCTGTGTCCACTCGGGGACCGACCATTCTTGGCAGGCCATGAATAATGTTTTGGTTGAAATGAAAAAAATGCCGTGCATTGTGTGTTTGGTTGCCCAAGACGGTCCGAGTCCGGAATCGGCGGCCGTCCATGCAGTGGTGGCAGCCGCAACTGCAGCCGACTGTGCTGCTTCCTGTTTCTCCCATTTGCGTTGCTGTCTTATTTGTGTGCTTTCCATGTAGATCGCTTGACAGATTGGAGTGTGGTATAATTTAATAAATGTAGATACACTACTCCTGCGAGTCGGACCCTGCGGACTGGCAGCCGGAAGGTTCTGTCGGTTGCTGCAGCGAAGTGGTGGGACTGTCCATCAGGCGCGTAAAAAGCCTGTGTACATACTGGTAGTCGTTGCTGGTACTCGGATACATGGTTTTGATGTCCTTGCATACGCCTTCGAGGAAACTGGAGATGTCGGCATACATGCGGGCCGTCTTGTTCTGCGACTTGTCTTTGTTGCGTTCCTGGTTGAGGATCTTGGGAATGTCGTTGACGAAAAATGAGGTGAGCAGGATTTTGTTTTTATCATTCAGACTCCTGCCACACGTAAAAACACACCGCGTCATTTCCGTCAATGCTACAACACCTCAACGCGTTTGCATATACAACACATACAGACACAATATACATCGAGTGTTCATGCTTCTTCGGACTGTGCTGTTACCCCGGCACGAAACATGATGTATTCCGGCGGTTGTCGCCGGATCCTTATGGCGGGGGCATGTTTTCTCCACCCCTCGCAAAATAGTACTGTGCACGCATTGTACAGACACTTTCACCTGTGCTTTGTCGAATACAGTGGCTTTGGTTCCCTGGGTTGGCTCGGACGGCGCTTGCTAATGATGTGCATTTTCTGCATAGCGTGGCAAGGGTATCAGCGTGCTTTTATAGTTTGACGTGAACATGGCACAACTAAACGGTGCGATTCGGGCGGGATTGCGGCGCCAGACGCACAGAAAAGGGCACATCGCACCTCGAATCTGGCCTGTGTTCGTTTCTTTTCATTCAAGAGCAGCTGCGGTATGCGCAACGTCTGCACACCGTGTACATTTTGGATGTTGCTGAAGCCCTTGCGCAAGCGTATGTGCCGGTAAATGCACTTGCTCATGCGCAGTGACAGCGTCCAGTATTTCTCCTTGAACAGGATCACTGGAATGTGTGTCAGACAGTTGTCCATGTCGTCCTTGGGCGAGAGCCACGTCACCACCGATTCGTTGTTGGCCAGCAGGCACACTGCACTTTTGGAACACGGTGGCACACTGTGGTGCCACACTTCGCCCTTGAGCACAATGTTGTAGAGAGATGCATTCACGGCCTTCATTTTGGCTGCTTCCGCTGCGTGGCGGTTGACCTCCTGTGACACCTCGAGACCTTGGTCAGTGAGAATTTTTTGGATTTTTTTCAGCGGCGAGATTTGGTCAATATCACTTTTATTATATTCTATGCTGTAGTGTTGCTTTTGTTGATTTGATGCACTACTCTTGGTTGAAGTCAAACGACATGTAATCGCGGCCGAAATCTACGTTGGTCTTCCACTCGTTGCCAGGGTGCATGTTCTTGGAAAAGAACGTGGCCATGGCTGTTGCGTGTTCTTGATTGCCGCCGCTGCAGAGTTGCGAAATCACGTGCTCGATGCCGCCGTCAAAGTGCGTGTCGCCGCGTGCAAAGTGCTGCATCAGAATCGCTCGAATCATTGTTGGCGTGCCCCCAGGGCGACATTTCAGCGGGAAGGCGTACTTATTGTACCCGCCAAGACGGCCGTCTTCATCAGGTCCCCCAGACCGTGCAAACATGAGAATGTGCATTGTCAGCAACGTCCCCTGCGCCTATCTTGATTGTTTGTGTTCCACTCTAATAATACTGCGTGCTGAAATCGCGTGCAATGCGAACGCATAAGAGCGTACCGGGCGGTGAGATTAATAACCGAGCATCTGGCCAGCTGGCCCAGAAATGGCACGCACGCCCAAAAAGTGAGTTACACAACATATGTCGATGGGTTTGTTGCTGCGAATTATCGCCAGCACACGGCGTATCAGCCGTGCACGTTTGACAGAATGCTCGCTGCGCATGGGAGCGCGTGTGGCGGCACAACACCCAGTGCAGAAACATATATAGGACGACAGAATGCGAGTCACGGGCACACTGCGCACCGTTGTTCGTATCGACGAGAATGCCATCGAGCGCACGCTTGTTTGGGGTGAAAGTAGTGCTGCCGTTTCTTTTCGCGAGCGCACTGTGTGTGGTAATTTATATCGGGGAACGCGGTGTCCTCCCGCAAGATGCATCTATTGCCGAATGGACGCGATTCGCGTCTCTGGTCCTCGCTGACATGGAGAGCACGGAGCAATACAAAATCGCATTACTGGTGTTTGTTGCGCACATTGGACACACGGTGTTGTGCATTCCTTGCGTGCATCTTACACAAATGTTGTGTGCGTATTGCCTTGGGTTAGCTACGGCCATTGTGGTATGTTTTTGCAGCGAAATATGCGTTGTCACCGCATACGTGCGGTTGTACACTGCACGCAGCACCGTGGTGGAGGAATCATTCGATCAGTTTGTGTGCTACCTGAGACAACGAGGCTTGTTGTTCAGCTACATCTTTTTGTCGCAAATGTCAAGTATACCCATCAATTCCACCTCCTTCATCATCGGATTCGGCAAAGTCACGACGGGCGAATTTCTGCGCATTCAGTATGTCGTTTCGTGCATCAACAGCGTCAAGTGCTGTTGGCTGGGACATCAGATTCGTGTGGCCACGCAGCCAGCGACAGTAATCCTACTGGGAAACATCATTGTGGCGATTACGGTGATTCCAACCCTGCTCACCATGGGATTGTCCTACTTTACATTTCACGTGTACAAAATGCAACCGATTGAGGCCGAAGATGCAGAGCAGCACACAGGACACACCGTAGAGAACGAACACTGCGACGCGGCGGCAGATCACACTTTGGCTGAGCGGTCGACCTCAAAACGTGGGAAAATTATGTCGTTCTGTCTAGATTTTTCGCGGCACCAGTATGGCGTCATCGGAGAACATAGCCGCCATGCGAAGCCCTCTGTTTCTCTCATTCCAGTACCTGGTGCACACACAACTCCACCTCCGTGTGCATTGGTGGTGTCTGTGCAAGCACAGCTGCCACAACCGTCGAGCCCCGCGACAGAGGACAAGGTCGACCTGGCGGTTGAATACCATCCCGAACACGTGGTGGACAAGCATGGTGGCACACACACGTCCGAGCACCTTGCCACACACTCTTTTAGGGACGGAACCGAACCACTGTTGCATGAGTTCGCCGATGCATCGGTGCAACAGTCGCCCAAAAACGGGCTGCATAACAGGCACTGGCGACCGATTGCAGTGGCCGCAATTATATATGCGCCCGTGCAAATTGTAAAGATGATGCAACAGGCCAGTAGTTTGGCTCTCGCTCGTCCGTCCGTGTGCGCGTCTGCACAGTGGAGCAGAATGGAGCCGGAGCCGGAGCCGGAGCCGGCTGGAAACACCGACTGTCTCAACTGCTGTGAACTGACGTTGTGTCACTCACCACAAAGCACACAGATAGTGCGGTATTAGTGGACGGCGCGTGCCACCAGTGCAGTTTATTGCTGCCGGGATAACTTACGACTGCTCCCCACGGCCTTACCCCAGACACCCCCCCCTCCGAGATAGCCTAGTTCACCTCAACATGAACGGTTGCCAATCGATCAATAAAAGCGTAATTGACGCCCTGCTGTGCTTAGCCCATGCCCACCTTCCTACGCTGCAGCATATCCACATGGAGGGGCTCCGATTAGAACCATGTCAATAGGATGCACCGGGATACGCAGGGTGCACGAGCTAATCACTATACATCACCGTCCCATGAACCGTTGTCACTATCATATTCGCCACCGTAATCATATTCGGCGCCGCTATCATATTCTTGGGCACTGTCCATGTCTTCTCGCGCTTGGTAGTTGCCCGTGTCACTGTCGCTGTCATCGCTGCTGTCATCGCTGTAATCGCCATCATCGCTGTAATCGCTATCATCGTGATCGCGGTCCACAATCGCACGGCTGTAAAATCGTCTGCAAGCATACATAAGTGCAGTTTCGTTGTAACCAAGGCTGAAAAATGACTCGTCGTCTGTGACTCCGCACTGCAACATTTGATACACGAGTTGCCAACGGTCTGCGGCGATGGCGCTTCTCATCATGTCTTGGTACAACCGCATGCATTCTTCAATGTTGTGTGTTCCTAGCACACACACGTAGCCGCTTGCGACCATTCTCGATGCCAGTCCCCATTCTTCACACCTCACCACCCACTGTAACAATTCACAATCTTTCATCGAGAATCCGCGGCAGTTCGGGTGCGACACCAAGGGAAACAAATCACGAAGGCACACGGTCCATTTTTCGGTATATGCTGCCAGCTCGAATAGGCTACGATTGGATGCCTTATAGCTAACGGCGTCTGGATCGGCATTGAAGTGAGCAAGAAGTGTGCACACCAAATCCCACAGGCCGGCCAGTGCTGCCAAGACAACAAGATTGTTGTCATCAGGCTTGCGGTCGTCAATGTGTACGCCGTACGATGAAACGTGCTCCTCGCTATCGTCGCCGTCGCCGTGGTCGTTAGTGTGGCCACAGAGCCAGGCAGACTTGGTATATGCTGGGTAGCCCACAAACAAATCGGGTGGTACGAACTCCATTACGGAGTCGAGGATCAAGGCCACGGTTGTCCACTGATCGGTTCGCGCTGCCATCATCAGTGGAGACCTGGAAGCATGTCCTAGCAAACGTCCATCCACTCCGGCTGCACACAGCGCCTCGACTACGTCCCATCGCAGATTTTGAGATGCTGTATGCATCGCCTGACCGCCTGCAGTGAGGTCGTGCAAAATGCGAGGCATGCGTATATTCGCGTCGCGGCCGAACAGCATCTGAACCACGCTGTATGCTTTGTCCGACGCAGCAGTTATAATCAAGTAATCCCCCGGCCACCTGCTCGGGACTACAACGGCGCCGAGCATCAGCAGTCTCTCCACAATGTGCCACATTCGATAGTTTATGGCGTAGTCGAGACAGTTTTGTCCGTGGTTGTCGGTGACGTTGACCCATTCGCGAGATTCTGCAGGTGGGATTGTGTCTTGCATCAATTGTAGCCAAGGCACAACCACCGGCCACATCCTGTTCAGTGTAGCGATCAAAAACTCAGCATGAGCCTCCGGTGAAAGACGTGGGCCTTCGTGGGTGCCATTCGCGTGATCTGCATCGCCATCTACATCCTCAAATAGCGCACTCAGGTCCCAGACCGGTCCATACTCATACGACATCTGCCGTTGATGTTCTGTATCTGGGCATGTATACATTATGTGGACATATATAGATTTGACGCTGGTGTTGCACCGACCAAGTGTGTCGTCGTTCAAGGCCGCCGTGCAGCAGACTCGATATTGTACAGTTTCACTGGCGGATCTCCTATATAAAGCTGCCGAGCGAGCCGGAGTAGTCGCACACGACGAGACTTGCGCTTGCCAATCTATGCGGTCCCGGTGTGTGGACATTTCGTTTCCTTTTGTGATGGCAAAATCAAACTCCTCTTCATCCAAGCCACCTGCCAATGTGAGCGCAAGACAGAGAACCAAACAGAGATCGATTCCCAGGTGGTTGTATCGGCGATTTTTCCCGCCGGCGGACCCCGAGTACACCATGGGGTACGAGGTGCTCCTACAGCAGGACGAAGTGGACAGTCAAGCACGACACACTGGTAGTGCTGGCGGCGACAAGCTGTCACAAGACCCATGATAAGATGGAGTTGCCCGGGGACCTTGGTTCGGCGTTGCCTGGGATTTGTTGCAAACTGACACAAATAGACGTTTCAGTCTATGTAACATTACACAGTGATGCAACGGACCAAGTGTGCACGCACGGCTTGTAATGAACACGTTTTCACCGAGTGCAATGCAACACGACAAAAACCAGCACGACGTAGATGAGCACGACGACGTCAGGCATTATGCCACAGTACACATGCCGAAGCGCACGAAACACGAGGAGGGTTTTGAACAACGTCTGTGTTTGAAGAACGAGCCCGGAGTAGCTGAATATGACTATTCACGCATGGTTGTCGACTATGCGTTTGTGCAAGCCCTGGCTATGGGTCTATACGAAACGCTGGGGCCTGGGTTCTCGGAATCGGTGTACCAAAAGGCATTGTCGTATGATCTCAGTGAAAAGCACATTCCGCATGAAACGGAGCGCGTCATCCCAGTCATGTACAAGCAGTTGCAGATTGGTGTGCTGCGCGCCGACATTGTGGTGGACAACGACATGGTGGTTGAACTGAAACGAGCGGTGAAAATCACGCCGGCACATTTGCAGCAGGCGGAAAGGTATGCGAGGTTGCTGAACCTTTCAAAAATTATTGTTATCAACTTTGGATGTGCCGGCACCGCCACTGTAGAAGTGTTGGTATTTCTTGAGAATGGCATGTGGGGGAAGGTGCCACAGGTCGCGAACGAGGACTGTGTGATACACAGCGGAGAAAAATACACTGCTGCGGCGGGCGGCGACAAACAGTTCCAAGATGCATGACGTGCTGGAGTTGCCCCGACTGCAATGTGTGCGAGTACACGTTGCACTGTACGAATGCGGCCAACTCTCATCGGGTAGTTGTCCATGGCGTCTGCAACGTAAAAAAAATATGCTTTATAATGTCTGTAAAACCATCATCGGTCGCGTGCGTGACATAGCGCAATGCTACGATCCAAACTGTTTGTCGCTGTATGTGTGTTCGCGTGTGTGTGCACGCT
>Ga0335396_10007608_pt1 | contig 10312 bp, 9 predicted proteins | sample FRY02_FD_205743 | JGI IMG/M metagenome (GOLD analysis project Ga0335396, IMG submission 205743) | Freshwater microbial communities from Lake Fryxell liftoff mats and glacier meltwater in Antarctica - FRY-02 (spades assembly) (version 2) | ecosystem: Environmental > Aquatic > Freshwater > Ice >... | reverse complement strand
TCCATGTCGGCTTCATCCACGGCGTCATGAATACCGACAATATGGCTCTTTCCGGTGAGACCATTGACTATGGCCCTTGCGCCTTCATGGATGCGTATGACCCGGCTACCGTTTTCAGCTCCATCGACCGCCACGGTCGCTACGCCTATGGCAACCAACCGGAGATTGCCCAGTGGAATATCGCCCGCCTGGCCGAAGCCTTGCTGCCACTTTTGCATCCCGATAAAACGCAGGCGGTGGAGTTGGCGAACGAGGCGATTCATGGCTTTCACGCCTCGTTCAAGCGCCATTGGCTCGCTGGCATGAGGGCCAAGCTGGGGCTGTTCACCGAGGACGCCGACGACATTGCCTTGATCGAGAGTTTACTGGAATGGATGCAGCGAAAGAGCGCCGACTTCACCAACACCTTCCGCGCTCTTTCTGCCGAAAAGATCACCGATGACGCGCCACTGGCTGATCCTGACTTTCATGCGTGGCATTCCCGCTGGCAGGCACGCCTCGGCAGACAGCCGCAGTCACTCGGCGCGGCTGTGGATCTCATGCGCGCGAATAATCCCGCCTTTATTCCACGCAATCACAAGGTCGAAGAGGCGCTGGAAGCCGCTACGAAGCGCGGTGATTTGCAGGTCATGCAGCGACTGTTAACCGTTTTGGCGAAGCCTTACGAGAACGAACACGACCACCCCGAATACAGCGCACCACAGGCCCCCAGCGAACATGTCTATCAGACTTTTTGTGGGACTTAGCAACGGTGGCAGGATCGAGCCCGCCGCGCAGACTCCGATCGGGTCCCCACCCTGCCGCGCAGACAACGCCCGGTCGATCGTCACTCTCATCGCCAGCGCAACACCCATATTGACCCTATCTCGGACCCATCGATCGCATTGAACGCTTCGGGCTTGATGTAGCTGAGTGAGCCGTGGCTAGCTCCGATCAAGGGTTGCCCGAAGACAGGCTGCCATCTCGGTATTGCACGAACGCGGTGCGGAAATGACCGTGGCAGGATCGTGGCTACGCTGGAGCGTCCGGCAAGCAACCCGCGACCTGCGGGCTCGGTGAAGCTTGCAACCAGTGCGAGCATGTACCGAATCCGCATTGGGGACTACCAGGGCATCCACGCCGGCACGAATCGCAGGGCCTTGACACGGACCGGAGCCTGCTTGCACGATTGTATCCATATGGATACAATGGCATTGTGATCGACGTCATCCAGACAGAGCACTTCCGACGATGGATTGAGCGGCTCCGCGACCGCCGCGCGCGGGCGCGCATTGCCGCGCGGATCATCGCGGTTCAGGAAGGCCACTTCGGCGACTGGAAGGCTATTGATCGCACCGTGTCCGAGCTGCGCGTGCATGCTGGTCCCGGCTACCGCGTCTACTTCACTCGTCGCAGGAACACGCTCGTTATCCTGCTCGCGGGTGGCGACAAGCAATCGCAGCGGCGAGACATCGAAACAGCCCGTCGCCTTATAACAGAACTGCACGACAACAAGGAGATTGACCCATGAACCGAAAGCCTATGAACCGAAAGCCCATGAACCGAAAGCCGTCGACCACCACTAAGCGCGCGAGCACCACCTCGAAGCCTCGTCCCCGCCGATCATCCGCCGCCAAACTCATGAAGCTGTCGCCGTTCGACGCCGCGCGGTACCTCGACTCCGAGGAGGCAGTGGCCGAGTTCATCGACGCCGCCCTGGAAACCGGCAATCCTGCGGTATTCATCCGCGCGCTCGGCGAAGTGGCGCGCGCCCAGGGTATGGCTCGGGTCGCGAAGCGATCTGGACTCGGACGGGAGAGCCTGTACAAGGCGCTTCAGCCCTCGTCGCACCCTCGGCTCGAGACCATCCTTCGCGTCGCGCAGGCACTCGGTATTCGGTTTCACGCATCAGCAGCATGAACCGAAGTCGGTTTCCGATCGTCCGCGGCTGTTCAGCTTTCTCAAGCGCGGTGGAACGCCGTTCTGATCGCGTCACGCGGGGCCATCCAGACCGCTCACCGGGCATCCGAAGATGGCGCACCCGGGAGGCGCGCTCGTTGCAGCTCGACGATTTCAGCTTTAAGGCCTGTAACAAAACAACATTACTTATTTCAATCTGGACCGAATTTGGTCTCTACCCCGATTCCAGGTCCAAGTGAAGTGAGAGTTATTTGGGACACTGGGGTCTCTAAATCAATGGAGGATTGGATGAAAGAGAAGCGTTTCACTGAAGTGAAGCAAGCTCACCGCCATCCTTAACTTTGATAGAGTAACTGTGACTATAACTATGACTATGAACATGAACCTGAATGTCACTCAAAAGCTGATCCAATCGCATCTAGTGCACGGCGACATGAAGCCCGGCGAGGAGATCGGGATCCGCATCGACCAGACGCTGACCCAAGACGCCACCGGCACGCTGGTGATGCTGGAACTGGAGGCGATGGGCCTGGACCGGGTGAAAACCGAAGTGAGCGTCCAGTATGTCGACCACAACATCATCCAGGAGGATCACAAGAACCCCGACGACCATCTTTTCCTGCGCAGTGCCTGCCAGCGCTTCGGCGTGTGGTACTCGCGGCCTGGCAACGGAGTCAGCCATCCGTGCCACCAAGAAAATTTCGGCAAGCCGGGCAAGACGCTGCTCGGCTCTGACAGCCACACGCCTGCGGGCGGCGCGATTGGCATGCTGGCCATCGGTGCTGGCGGACTGGAAGTGGCGTTGGCCATGGCAGGCGAGCCGTTCTTCACGCGCATGCCCCTGATCTGGGGCGTCAAGCTCACTGGCCAGTTGCCAGACTGGGTGAGCGCCAAGGATGTGATCCTGGAGATGCTGCGCCGCCACGGCGTCGACGGCGGTGTGGGCCGGATCATCGAGTACTACGGGCCGGGGCTGGCCGCGTTGAGCGCGATGGATAGGCATGTGATCGCCAACATGGGCGCCGAACTTGGCGCAACCTCCACCGTTTTCCCTTCCGATCAGGAGGTGCGCCGATTCCTGCGTGCGTGGCAGCGTGAAGAGGACTGGGTCGAACTGGTTGCAGATATAGGTGCGACCTACGACATATACGAAGAGATCGATCTGTCCAGCATGGTGCCGCTGATCGCCATGCCGTCCAGCCCGGGGAATGTGCGCACGGTCAGCGAAGTCGCAGGCGAGCGGATATACCAGACCTATATCGGATCGTCGGCCAATCCTGGGTACCGCGACTTGGCCGTCTGCGCGATGATGGTGCAGGGTCGGCGCGTGAACGACCGCGTGTCGTTCGACATCAATCCCACATCGCGGGCGCAGCTCGAAACCTTGGTGCGCGACGGGCATGTCGCCCACCTGCTGCACGCTGGCGCGCGGCTGCACCAGGCCGGTTGCAACGGCTGCATCGGCATGGGCCAGGCACCGGCCACGAATGAACTCTCTCTGCGCACGGTGCCGCGCAACTTCCCCGGCCGTTCCGGCACGCGCGAGGACAAGGTGTGTCTGGTCAGCCCGGAGACGGCCACGGCGTCGGCGCTCACCGGCGTGATCACCGATCCGCGCACGCTCGGCATCCCCTACCCGCGCATCGCCGATCCAGACAACCCGATCATCAACCGCGAGATGTTCGGGGCGCCGTTGCCGCTTGAAGAGGCGCGGCAAGTGGACCTCGTGAAGGGCCCGAACATCGCTTCGCTGCCGACCTTCGCGCCGCTGCCCGATGAGATCGAGGCGCCGGTTCTGCTCAAGGTGGCGGACAATATTTCCACCGATGAGATCATGCCGCCGGGCTTGCGGGTGCTGCCGTTCCGCAGCAATATTCCCAGGATCGCCGAGTTCTCCTTCGACAGGATCGATCCCACTTACGCCACGCGCGCCAAGCAAGTGCCGAGCCACATGGTGGTGGGCGGGAGCAATTACGGGCAAGGCTCGAGCCGCGAGCATGCTGCGCTGGGTCCGCAATACCTCGGGCTTCGCGTGGTGCTGGCCAAGGGTTTTGCGCGGATCCACTCGCAAAATCTGATTAACTTCGGTGTGCTGCCGCTGACCTTCGTCGAACCTGCGGACTACGACGATGTCCAGGACGGTGACATGTTGCGCCTGACCGACCTGCGGCGCGTGCTGACCGAGGGGGGCGAATTGATGGTCGAAAATATCACGCGCCAGTACAACTTTCAGATGCGTCATTACATGTCGCCGCGACAAGTGCAGTTCTTGCTTCGCGGGGGATTGATTAACTGGATGAAAGAGCGACTCGCGGGGCAGTAGAAAAATTAGGAATGCAATTTAAAAAACCATATTCAATTTTTTATGGTGCCCATATGACATTTAAATATCCAACTGTTCTGACCATTGCCGGTTCCGACAGCGGAGGCGGAGCCGGCATACAGGCAGATATCAAAACGATATCCGCACTGTGAGCTTGCCTCACTTCAACAAGACCCATCGATCCAAACTTCCTTTTCCAGCGATAAAGAGTTTGTTGGGAAACGCCGGTTCGCCGACAGATCTCGGCGATTGTTTCGCCACAGTTTCTTGAGTACGAGCATATGCAATTTGCTCTTCAGTGAAACGCTTCCGTTTCATTCACTCCTCCATTGATTTGAAGGCCCAAGTGTCCCCAAAAACTCTCACTTCACTTGGACATGGAATCGGGGCAGGGACCAGTCCAATGGGGATCCCCCGAACTGATGACCTGCCATGGCAGCATGAGATCAACGATGTTTCACGGAACCGCCGGATATGTGACCCGTATGTCCAGTGGTGTTGGAGGGAAGGCCGTGAGGCTTCTTCCTATCCCGACTGGGCCGCTATGAGCTTGCTTCACTTTCGTGGACACTAAAATTAGCGACAATGCTCGCTAGGAGTAACCATGAACAAGCAAACAAAGACCATCACAAAGCGGCAACGCCGCACGATGCTGCTGCACTCCGATCGCGGCTCGATCTACGGTGGGGAGGAATACATCCAACGGCTCGCGGCACTTGGAGTCAAGCGCAACATGAGCCGCAAGGCCGATCCGTGGGACAACGCGGTGATCGAGAGTTTCTTCAGTACGCTTCATTTTGAACTTCTGTCCCGCGGCGTTTCGAACGATTCGAGGATGCGCGCCGCGCGATCTCCGAGTGGATCGACGGCTTCTACAACCCGCAGAGGAGGCACTCAAACAACGGCAATACTAGGCCCGATCAAGTATGAACTGCGTTGGCAAATGCGTCAAGAATTGATATAGTGAACCTGTCCACGAAAGTGAAGCAGACTCAATATGAAGACGAACCAACTTCCATTGGTGGGCATCTGTCTAGGGGGAGTGATCGCTCTTTGGATTTTTGCCATTGCTTTCACCACCCCAATGGCGGGTGTTCTTCCTAAAGGTTTATTCCCGCTTGGTCTGGCGGCCGCTGTCTCCTTTGCTTTGGCTTGGGTGGACCCGAAAAAATGGAAGATACTGGCGGCTTCAGTAGCTCTGCCAACTCTGCTGATGTCCGCACTTATACTCATCGCGCTCTGGATGGAAGGCAGGTTTGATTTTGGTTGGGTTGGAATCTCAGGTGTGGTGTTCTCCGTTTGCCTAGTTCCAAGCTGGTTTGCGCATATGGCGAAGAAATTGACGGCTTCCCCCTTTTCCACCAAGTGAACGTGCCTAACTCTGCGTTCGAGCGGGCTGTAACCTTCCCCCAAATTAGTTGACACCTCCACCTAACCAAACGGAGGTGTTTCATGGGCAAGTCAAGACTGGACTTCCACTCGATTTGTGGACTGGACCTGCACACGAATCGTGGACACACATCTCAATCCTATCCAGCCCTCGCGGCCGCCTCGACACCCTGACGCACCATCGCGGCCAGTTTCTCTTGTCTTTGGACAAAGCGGAGCGCTCGAAATACAGCGTGTCGATCTGGCGCTTGAGTGCGCGCACCGCCCAGTTGCCCCGGATGCACTCAATCTCGTAAATGCGCGTTTGAGCGGATCGGCGATGGCGATGAGTTCGGCCAAGTGACTGAAAGAAAGCGAGGTAAACAACTTCTCGATGGGCGCCGCCAGTGCATGGGGCGCCGCCGCACTGACTTCCGCATCCAGTGCGGCGGGTGATGTGGCAGACAGTGCCTGCCACATTTGAGGTGCAAGCTCACATAGCGTCCCAAAGACATTATTTCAATCATTTGTCCTGTTTCACCATTTGGTGAATGGCGTAAATCGCTAGCAAGCAGAACCTTGGTATTACCGACCGCACGCGCTGGGTCACAAATGTGGTTCCTACTGACCCTTACCGCGATTCCAAGTCCAAATACTCCTTTGTTTGGACTCGGAATCGGGGTAGGGACCAATCGCATCCCCTTCGCTATATTATATGCTGCCTGATGTAAGACAGATGAACTGTGCTATACTGAAGTCAGCCTTTAACATGCGCACGAACAGCTTACATATTCAACTTTGCCTGCAATGAGCGATCCAGACCTGCCAGCCTTGGATGCGCGAAATCGCGCCGGCCGCTATGTGACCGAGCCGACAGGTTGCCGCGCCTTCATTCCCGCCAATTTGCCTCCTGTGCCCCCGGTTCTGCTGGCAGGGGAACTTCAGTCCCTGCACTCAATGGCCGACCGCGCTTTGGGCCGTCTCGATGGTTCCATCCAGACATTGCCCAACCCTGACCTGTTTGTTTTCATGTATGTGAGAAAAGAGGCCGTCCTCTCCAGCCAGATTGAAGGCACGCAAAGCTCCCTGCAAGACCTCCTCGCCGCAGAGGCGCATATTCTCTCACCGAACAGCCCCAAGGATGTGGATGAGGTCGTCAACTATGTGACCGCGATGAACTACGGGCTCGACCGTCTCAACGAGTTGCCCTTGTCCGTCCGCCTCATCAAGGAAATCCACGAGCGGCTCCTCCAGGGGGTGCGCGGTGCCCACCTCACTCCGGGTGAGCTGCGACGCTCGCAGAATTGGATCGGTCCCGGCGGCTGCACCCTCCGCGAGGCTACCTTCGTGCCGCCTCCGCCGCATGAAGTCCCAACGGCGCTTGGTGCTCTGGAAAGCTTTCTTCATTCTGAAAGCGATCTTCCCCATCTCATCCAGATCGGCCTGGCCCACGCTCAATTCGAGACCATTCACCCTTTTCTGGATGGCAATGGCCGCATCGGGCGGCTCCTTATTACTTTCCTCCTTTGCCAGCGGAAAATCCTGTTGAAGCCCGTGCTCTATCTGTCTCATTTCTTCAAGCAGCACCGTTCCGAATACTACGAACACCTCCAGGCCATTCGTGATCACGGACGGTGGGAACAATGGCTCGCCTTCTTCCTGCGCGGCGTCACCAGCGTCAGCCTGGAAGCCACGGAGACCGCCCGCCGCATCCTCGCCTTGCGGGAAAAGCATCGTGCCGCCGTGACCACCCACCTGGGGCGTGCTGCGGGGAATGGTCATCGCGTGCTGGAAACCCTTTATCAACGGCCCATCCTCTCTGTGGCCGATGTCCAGGCCCTCACCGGCACCACCTATACCGCCGCCAACAGCCTCGTCTCACGGCTTGTCAATCTCGACATCCTCCAGGAGGCGACTGGCAACAAGCGCAACCGCGTCTTCCGCTATCAGCCCTATATCGCCATCTTCAGCGAGAATGCGCCGGAAGCGTCCGATGAAACGAAAGGAGCCACAGCATGATCGAGGGGCTCTAGCCGTATGCGCAATACAAGGAGTCGGGCTCGAAATGGCTTGGCCGCGTTCCTGCGTAGTGGGAGGTGCAAGCTGTATGGCCACTGATTTGGCAGACGCTGTCTGCCAAATCAGTGGATAAACGGTATAAAACTGGCGGCACTGGCGCAGGGTGCGCGGGGTCAGGTCGCACATGCCGCGTGCGGCCGTTCCAAAGGCCACTTCCCGCCATTTGCCCCCCGCTCCTGTCGAACATTAAACATCTCACATTGAACGACTTGATTTGCAGAAAATCATATGTACAATGTACGCATGATTGAATTCGAATGGGATGAGGCTAAAGCCGCAGCAAACCTCAAAAGGCACCAAGTGTCTTTTGAAGCGGCGAAGTCAATTTTCTTCGACGAGTTTGGCGTTCAGTTCTTCGATGTTGAGCACTCGTCCGTTGAAGAGCGTTTTCTGATGTTGGGCATGAGTTCACGGGCGAAGTTGCTCATCGTCTGTCATTGCGAACGGGATCACGGTGCGACTATTCGAATCATTTCGGCACGGAAGGCAACCAAGCGTGAAAGCGCGTTCTATCGAGGTGTACACACATGAAAGCAGAATACGATCTCTCGAAACTGAAGTCCCGCAAAAATCCCTACGCATCCAAGCTGAAGAAGCCTGTCACGATGCGACTGTCAGAAGATGTTGTGCAGTATTTCAAAGGTATGGCAGATGAGGCGGGTGTGCCGTATCAAAGCCTCATTAATTTGTATTTGCGCGACTGTCTTGCCAATAGTCGAAAAGTGAAAATCAATTGGCCCCAGGCGGGTTAATATGTCAATCAACACGCAGCCTGCGGCGCGGTTATTTTTACGGTAGAACTCACATTTCCAAGGGAACCACCCGATGCCGGTGACCGCATCAGTAAACAGAAAATCCTACGCCATGCGACTATCCGTGCAATAACGCCGCGCGAATTCGCTTGGTTTGCTGGTCGATTCTCAGCGCGCGTTCGCTCCGCCGTGCCACACGCATCCATTCACACCCCGCCGAGCGTGCGATACTGAAGCGCCTCTGCGACGAACACAGCGTTGACGGTCTCTTCGCCAGCGAGATCTGCGATGGTGCGTGCGACTCTGCGAATCTTGTCATATGCACGGGCGCTGAGCGCGAGTTCATCCAATCCGCGTGTGAGCAACTCCGACGCGGCGTTGTCGAGACGGCACATGCGGTCGAGCGCATCGACTGGCAAGCGCGCATTGGGAAGGATGCCCTGCCGCACCGTTGCACGAGCACGCGCGCGCATCACTTGCTCGCGCAACTCTCTACTGTCGACGCCGGGCTTCGTTCGCGCCAGATCTCGCGCGCCCACACGGCGCACTTCGACATGCAGATCAATTCGATCGAGCACTGGTCCTGAAACTCGGCCGAGATATTCGCTCATCATGCGCGCACCACTCGCTCCAGCAACACGATCACCGCGCGCAGTTGGATTCATCGCCGCGACAAGCATCGCGACTGCTGGCCAGCGCACCGATCCACTTGCGCGTGCGATCGTGACTTCTCCGCCTTCGAGCGGTTCGCGCAGGGCTTCCAGTACATCGCGACGAAACTCGGGCAATTCATCGAGAAAAAGCACGCCGTGATGAGCAAGCGTGATCTCGCCGGGTCGCCCCATGGGACCGCCACCGACAATCGCCACTGCACTCGCGCCATGATGTGGCGCGCGCACTGGACGCGGTACATCAATCGTTCCGCGCGGCGTCGTGCGCATCTCGCATCGGCCCACGCATGAGCCAATTCGCAAAACTTCCAGCGCTTCTTCTGGCAGCAGCGGCGGCAGAATGCCGGCTAGCGCACGCGCGAGCATCGTCTTTCCACATCCGGCCGGACCGAGCATCAGCACATTGTGTGCGCCTGCGGCCGCGATCAACATCGCACGCTTGGCGAGTGGCTGTCCTTTGATGTCACGGAAATCCACCGAAGCGAGCCCGGGATTTGGAATGTCCATGCCTGCGACGGGATCACGGTCGAGTGAATCGATGCCAGAACTCTCACCAGCAAGCGTTTCCAGCGCACCATTGATTGCGCCATTGATTGCGCCATTGATTGCACCGTTGACAGCAACTCCAACTTCCACACGCGCTGGTTCTCCCTCACCTCGCAGAAACGCGATGACTTCGCACAAGTTCGACGCGCCAATGACTTTCACTCCGGGAACAAGCGATGCCTCCATCGCATTTTCAAGTGGAACGATGATCCCGCGCCGATGCTCGCGGGCCAACAGCGCTGCACTCACTGCGCCGCGAATCGGCCGCAATCGCCCGTCAAGTGCGAGTTCGCCGGCGATCAACCACTGCGAACTCGCGGGTGCGCCGGCTCGGGTGGGCTCGGCCGCTCCCGACGCGAGCAGCAATCCCACTGCAATCGGCAGGTCGTAGACCGGACCCTCCTTGCGCGTACCCGCCGGCGCGAGGTTGACGACCACATGATGCCGAGGAACTTCAAATCCCGACACTTCAATCGCCCGACGAACACGCTCGACCGACTCACGAATCGCGGCATCGGGCAATCCAACGACGCAAATTTGCGGCAGCCCGTGCGCGGAAAGATGAACTTCCACTTCACATGCAAGAGCATCGATGCCGCGAAGCATGAAGGCATGAACAAGGGCGTGCACACCCGCAACATAACGCGGCGCCGACGGATGACGGCAAGTCGTCC
>Ga0335396_10007606_pt1 | contig 10313 bp, 6 predicted proteins | sample FRY02_FD_205743 | JGI IMG/M metagenome (GOLD analysis project Ga0335396, IMG submission 205743) | Freshwater microbial communities from Lake Fryxell liftoff mats and glacier meltwater in Antarctica - FRY-02 (spades assembly) (version 2) | ecosystem: Environmental > Aquatic > Freshwater > Ice >... | reverse complement strand
CATCAACGCCATCGAACACGACACGAAGAAGCTGTCTTCTCACCGCCACAAGTTACTTGGGCCCGCGACTTGCAACATTGGCGTTGTCCGTGGCGGAGTACAAATCAATTTTGTTCCTAATCGTTGTGAAATTGAGATTGATCGTCGATTGTTGCCAAGCGAGACCGTCGACGGCGTTCTTCGTCACTACCAAATGCTGGTTGATGACATCGCGAAGGATGATCCCACGATGAAAGTGGTGATGCATCCACCACTGCTTACCGATAAGCCGCTGGAGACTGGCAGCGACACTCATGCAGTTCAAACGATGGTCCGAGTGCTCAAGGATCTCGGCTTGGATTCGGTGCTGGGCGGCGTTCCCTTTTGCAGCGATGCGAGCAAATTCGGGGCACTGGGAATACCGAGTATGATTCTAGGACCTGGAAGTATCGACCAAGCCCATGCCGCCGTCGAATTCGTTGACTGTCAACAAGTCGTTCAAGCAGTTGAGATCTATCGGCAATTTATCCTTTCGTTCAAAACCACCTAAGAAAAGCTCCAATCGATGAAGCCACTCTCACCTACGCAATTATCGCGACGAGATTTTGTGAACCTCGCCACGGTGTCGGCCGCGTCGGTGCTCGCCAGCACCTCAATCGCTGCGGATCCAAAGAAACCAGCCGGTTGGATCGACGCCCATGTCCATGTCTGGAATCCCGACACCACAAAGTATCCCTTAGGGCCAGGTTTTCAAAAATCAGAAATGCAGCCGCCAAGCTTCACGCCGGATGAATTGTTCAGTCATTGTCGGCCGGAGGGCGTCGATCGCATTGTCTTGATCCAGATGAGCTTTTATTCGCTTGACCACCGTTACATGAACGAAGTGATGGCGGCGCACCCGGGTGTTTTTTCTGGCGTGGCACTGATCGACTTTCGCGCCGCCGGTGTCGTTTCACGAATCAAGCAACTGTCCGAGCAAGGGATGCGGGGCTTCCGTTTGCACTCACATGGTGATGCAAAGGACTGGGTAGAGGATGCGGGCATGGCTCGTTTGTGGAAAGCCTCCAGCGCTGACGGACTTGCTGTTTGTCCTCTGATCAACCCGACTGACATTCCCTATGTCGATGCGTTGTGCAAAAAATTCCCCGACACAACGGTTGTTGTCGATCACTTTGCCCGGATCGGAGTCAGTGGTCAAGTCGATTCCGAGCAGCTCGCATCGCTTTGCCGATTGGCGAGGTTTCCGAATGTTCATGTCAAAACCTCCGCGTTTTATGCGCTCGGAAAGAAGCAGGCTCCCTATGAAGATTTAACGCCGATGATCCGCCAAGTCGTTGATGCATTCGGTCCGCAAAGATTGATGTGGGCAAGTGACTGTCCTTTTCAAGTTCAAGATGAGCATCGCTACGGAGCGTCGATCGCATTGATACGAGATCGCCTGAGTTTCTTGTCCGAAAGCGATAAGCAATGGATGCTTCGCGGGACCGCAGAAAAGATTTTCTTTAGCTAATCATCGAGTGGGACATCGTTGTTTTGTCTGTTTCTAGAACGTAGTGAAGCCGTGTGGTCACAACCTTGACGGTTCTTCTCGGATTTTAGTGGCATCTGTCCAGAATGGGGGATTTTTTGAGGCATCTACTCCTGCGTCCAATGGGAGTCCAATGGGAGTCCAAAAAGCAGTCTCGGCGGAGCAACGCTCGTCGAGACTGCCCGCACCATTGGCGCGCTATCGACCGGAATATCCCTTCCCAAGTTGCGTCCCCGCAGAGCCTGAGTCGGTTTTTCCCGGCACTGACGAGAGTACCACGTTTCAACGTCTGCTGCCAAATCATTGGACGCAGGAGCGGATGCCTGCAAAAATCCACCGCCCTGTTCCGAGGTCGAAAGACCGAAATCGAACCTCACCCTTGCCACTAAAATCCAAGAAGAACCATATTTATGATTCGGGACAATCGCAAGCAAGCGATCTTGTTCGATGGCAGAATCATTAACCCAGCTTATGAAACGCTCTCCATGCACCCCTGTTTTTCTTTGGCGATAACCGCCCTATTCTCACTCATCAACTGCCCGGTGGCGCGAGCTGTAGAGAGACCAAACATCGTCTTTATCCTTGCTGACGATCTGGGATATGGCGATGTCGGTTGCTACAACCCTGAATCACGGATTCCGACGCCGAATTTAAACCGATTGGCGGAACAAGGAATGCGTTTCACGGACGCGCATAGTCCCTGCACGGTTTGCACGCCAACGCGTTACAGTTTGATGACAGGACAGATGGCGTTTCGAGTGCCTCGTGGAGGCATGGTCTTCACGGGTGCCGGCGGTCCATCATTGATCGCTCCGGACCGGTTGACGCTTGCCAAGATGCTTCGTGACAAGGGCTATACAACCGCATGCTTTGGCAAGTGGCATATCGGGATGACATTTTACGACCAAGAGGGAAAACCGATTAATGAAGGCGGTTTGGATGCGGTGAAACGGATCGATTACTCCCATCCGATCACTGGCGGACCGATTGATCTTGGGTTCGATCATTTCTTTGGAACCGCTTGCTGTCCTACCACTGACTGGCTTTATGCGTTTATCGATGGCAATATCATCCCGACACCGCCAATGATGCAACTTGACCAAAGCTCTCTGCCAAAACATGCTTACGCGAACGACAACCGTCCGGGTATGGTGGCTTCGGACTTTGATTTGGAAGAAGTTGATATCAAGTTTCTTAAAAAGAGTCAGGAGTTTTTGGAAAACCACGTCGCAAAAAATTCCGATAAGCCATTCTTCCTTTTTCATTCGGCCCAAGCCGTTCATTTACCTTCGTTCCCTGGGAAAAAATTCAAAGGCAAAACCAATTTGGGACCGCATGGCGACTTCATCTTGGAACTTGATGATGTCGTCGGCGAGTTGATGAAGACGCTGGAGCGATTGGGCGTTGCCGACGACACCCTGGTGATATTTTCCAGTGATAATGGTCCTGAAGTTCCAACGGTGTATCACATGCGTCACGATCATCAGCACGACGGTGCGAGACCATGGCGGGGCATGAAGCGTGATAACTGGGAAGGCGGCCATCGGGTGCCCTTCATCGTTCGCTGGCCGGGAAAAGTGAACGAGGGATCGACATCAGACCAACTCGTTTCATTAACCGATATGATGGCGACGCTCGCGGAACTCGTTAACGTCTCGCTACCAGACAACAGCGCTGAAGACAGCTTCAGCATGCTGCCAGCCCTCTTGGGGAACGATGCTCAAAAGCCAGTTCGACCTTACCTCCTTCATCAGGGATTTGGCGGAAAAAAGTTCCTCGCGATCCGGAAAGATAAGTGGAAGTATCTCGCTCATCAAGGTTCAGGTGGCAATCGCTACGAATCAGAGCCGATGCTTGAAGAATACGAGTTGCCAGACACCTCGCCCGGTGTTCCCGGGCAACTCTACAACTTAGAAACGGATCCGGGCGAAACCAAGAACCTGTATTTCGATCGCCCCGAGATCGTTCGCGAGTTGAAGTCCCTGCTCAATGAATTGATCATTAGTGGTCGTAGTGTCCCGCGACGCAACTGAACCTTGAGCGGAGGTGAAAATCATTCTTTCATCGTGCAAGAAACTTTTACAGGCGCAGCGTTTGACGACGGAGTGATAGTGGTGTTTTAATTATCGATCGCACCGTAGTCGACGCGACAACCCGCGATAGACTCAGAATTTGTTGACTTGGAAATCCATTAGAGGTGAGCGATGAACAGCCAGAAACAAGCCGCAACTGATTACCCCGTTCATGAACTTATCGCACGGCGATGGAGTCCGTATGCCTTTGACGACCGGGCGGTGTCCGAGCAGGACTTAAGTTCGCTGTTCGAGGCTGCTCGTTGGGCGGCCTCGTCGTACAATGAGCAGCCATGGAGTTACATCGTTGCGAGAAAAGAAGACGGCGAAGACTTCAGCCGTTTGCTTTCCTGCCTCGTTGAACCGAATCAAGCCTGGGCGGAAGCCGCACCGGTGCTAGCGCTGGGTTGCACGAATCTTGCCTTTTCGCGAAATAACCATCCTAATGCTGCCGCTGTGCACGATCTCGGCTTGGCGAGTGCAAATTTAACGCTGGAGGCAACCGCGCGAGGTCTCTTCGTTCACCAAATGATCGGTATTCTTCCGGATAAGGCACGAGATGTGTATTTGATTCCAGCGGGCACTCAACCGCTTACGGCTTTAGCGATTGGTTATGCAGCAGACCCTGGTGCGCTGCCTGAAAAGTATCGAGAACGTGACATCGCTCAAAGAGCGCGAAAACCATTGTCGGAATTCGTCTTCCGTGGGCAGTGGGGAACCATTTCTGATCTAAGTAAATAGTTAACAATCGATGAGTGCTCCATGCTCACCACCGCGAAATCCCATCCGGTGTGGTGAGCGTGTTATGGCACACTTTTCATCATGCTAGAAAACGATAACGCTAGAAAATTAAATGAATATTATTCAAGTCGGCAGTCGTCTGAAGTACTCTGTTCGGAGCCCGTCAATCATTTTGCTCAATTTGTCGGTTGCACGAAATGAGCACCAGCAGATCTTGAACGAATCCATCGAAATCAGTCCCTACCAACCGATCGAAGAATGCGCTGTCGGCCAGCTTGGCAACCGGATGCTGCGACTCAACGCACTCGCGGGCGAGTTGTCGATTCAGTACCAAGCGACTGTCAGCTTGTTATCGGACGTTTTTGATTCGAACAACATCAACGAAACGGTTTACGAGAAATTGCCTGCGGATGTTTTGACCTACCTCAACCCCAGTCGATACTGCGAATCCGACAAGCTGTTCCGTTTTGCGAGCGAAGAGTTCGGACATTTGGTGCCCGGTTACTCACGAGTCACCGCGATCTGCAACTGGACCTACGAGCAACTGACTTATACTCCCGGCAGCACCGGCCCCACGACGACCGCCTGCGATGTCCTGTTGCAACGCACCGGCGTCTGTCGCGACTACGCCCATGTCGCGATCAGTCTCTGTCGTGCGATGGGCATTCCGGCTCGTTATGTTTCAGGCTACGCCGTGAATCTTCAACCACCAGACTTTCATGGCTTCTTCGAGGCCTATCTGGATGGTCGCTGGTTTTTGTTTGACGCGACGCGACTCGCCCCCGTGGGCGGCTTCGTCCGCATCGGGACTGGTCGCGACGCGGCGGATGTCGCCTTCGCCACCATCCGCGGCGATGTCCAAAGTTTAGAAATGGAAGTCTGGGCTCGCGAAACGAACCCTCATGACACGTTGCTCGATCCCGATAACGTGCAGACCGGCGTGAGCTCTGTGTAATTCGTACTACACTAAGATTTCGTTCACCACGCGAGACGCTTCGACACCGGTCAACTTGAAATCAAGGCCTTGAAATCGGTAGGTGAATCGTTGATGGTCGATCCCTAACAGGTGCAAGATTGTGGCGTGGAGATCTCGGACGTGAACTGGGTTTTCCACGACGTTATAACTGAAGTCGTCCGTCGCTCCGTAGGACATTCCTGATCGAATGCCGCCGCCTGCGGCCCAGACCGTAAAGCAGCGTGGATGGTGATCGCGACCGCCCTCGGGACTATTCCATTCGCCTTGCCCCGCGACTCCGCGTCCAAATTCGCCTCCCCAAACCACCAACGTTTCATCCAGCAATCCACGACGCTTCAAATCCGTCACCAACGCCGCGCTCGCCTGATCCGTATCCCGACACCGAGCGACGCACCACGAACTGAGCCGGCTGTGGTGGTCCCAGTCGGGATGGAACAACTGCACAAATCGAACGCCTCGTTCGATCAGTCGCCGCGCCAAAATACAATTCGCGGCATAGCTTCCCGGGCGCCTTGAATCCGATCCGTATAGCTCAAACGTCTCCTCCGGTTCATCACTCAAGTCGTTCAACTCAGGCACGCTCGACTGCATCCGCCATGCCATCTCATACTGTTTGATTCGCGTCTCGATTTCTGGGTCGCCCGTCTTTTCCAATCGCATCTCATTCATCTTCGCAATTGAATCTAACATGCTTCGGCGAATGTCTCGTGGCAATCCATCGGGGTCACGCAAGTAGAGCACTGGTTCTTTCGCATTTCGCAATTTGACGCCCTGGTAACGCGACGGCAGAAAACCGCTGCCCCAATAATGGTCATACAGAGGTTGGTCGCTTGGACGCTGCATCTTCGAAATCAAAACCAAGTAATCCGGCAAGTTGCGATTCTCGCTTCCCAATCCATAGCTCGCCCACGCTCCCAAACTCGGCCTTCCCGGCAATTGATGCCCCGTCAAAAACTTTGTCATCGCGGGTGCGTGATTGATCTCATCCGTCACCATGGATTTGATGAAGCAGAGTTCATCCGCAACTTCAGCATGATAAGGCAACCACTCCCCGATCGTGGCGCCGCTTTGGCCGTATCGGCGAAACGATGTCCGCGGTGGCATGATCAACTGTTTTTGGTTCGACGTCATCGTCGTCAATCGCTGGCCCTGCCGAACACTGTCCGGCAGCTCTTGACCCGCCAAGTCGATCAACCCCGGCTTATGATCAAACAACTCGATCTGCGATGGACCCCCTGACTGCGTCAAGAAAATAACATTCTTGGCTTTCGGTTTGTGATGAGGCAGTGAGGGCAAGCCGATGGGCGAAGGTTCTTGGGAATTCGCAAAGCTCGCGCGTGAGTTAGCGGATTCGAGCACGGCGAGTGCAATCGCGCCAATGCCGATCCCCGTGCAGCGTCCGAGGAAGTAACGACGGGAAACGTCGAGAGCATGTTGATAGGCCGCGGCGTGCTGCGCCGCATCGACTTGATTACTCATGGCTGATCGCCTCATCAAGGTTCATCACCAAACTGGCGACAATCATGAAAGCCGCAAGCTCCGCCGGGTTTTCTGTCACTTGATCGGCTTCGCCATCGGGCTCCGCTTGGCCAATCGACGTCAGTGTTCTCGCCTCATCGGGCAACTTGGCGAAGTGCTCAACCGACGTGGATAGTGTTTCACGCATCACATCAAGTTCTGCGGCATCCGGATCACGAGATAAGATCCGGCGAAAGAGCTGCGTCAATTGTGAGTCCATCTTTTCGTGGGATGCGATTGAACGTCGAGCAATCTCGGCAGCAGCTTCTAACATGCCAACGTCGTTGAGCAGCGTTAAGGCGTGAAGCGGGGTGTTGGTTCGCATTGTTTTGACTTCGCAAACACGCCGTTGGGCGCTGTCGAACAAAAATGTGGGGGCGCTCGAGCGTCGCCAAAACGCGTACAGGGTGCGCCGATACTGAGCCGGGCCAGGACTCGGTTCATACGTATAACGTCCCATGAAAATTTCCTCCCAAACGCCCGGTGGTTGGTAGGGCATGACGGGTGGACCGCCGAGTGTTGCGTTCAGCAATCCGCTTGAATGCAGCGCCGCGTCGCGAATCATCCAACTGGGCAAGCGATATCTCGCACCTCGCGCGAGCATACGGTTGTCGGGATCGGCTTCAGTCGCCGTAGCCGTCGTTTCACTCCGCTGTTTATAAGTGTCGCTGGTCACAATCATTCGCAGCACATGACGAACGTCCCAGCCACTTTCGATCAACTCAACCGCAAGCCAATCGAGCACGTCAGGATGTGCAGGCGGCTCACCCTGCAAACCAAAATCTTCAGGCGTCCGGACAAGGCCATCGCCGAACGCAATCTGCCAAAGATGATTGACGATGACGCGAGCGGTAAGCGGGTTCTGCGGGTCGACCAACCACGTCGCCAAGTCGAGTCGAGACAAAGATCGATCGTTAGCCTGCGGTAGGATTGCCGCGGGGAAGCCGCGCGTCACCGCGTCTCCTTTTTGGTCCCACACGCCACGCTGAAGTACATATGTTTCTCTTGGCTCTTTGCGTTCACCCAACACCATGACATTTAATTTTCCGGCCGCTTTCTTTGCAGACGCCAAGTGCCGTCGTGAGGAGTCGGCGACTTGCTTGGCGGCTTGGAATTCAGGATGGTCAAATAAAAATTGGTCAACCAGTCGCTCTCGCAGTTTCGTGTTGATCTGTTTCTCAATGCTTGTTGAATCGTCGCTCAAATCCTCCGATGCAACGTCCTTTGCGAGTTCTTCGATCGGCATCGGATCGACCGATCGCACGGCTAGGCCAGGTTGGTCGGTCAGCGAGATGCGGAAACGCCCGATGTTGGCGTCACCTTCGGTCGAACGGTGCATCATCCAAAGGATCAGCTCTTCATCAGCAGCGAGAGTAAGCGAGCTTGAAAGTGCGAAGACAGCGGTCGGCGTGAGTGAGGATTTCGTGTCTTCGGCGAGTGTCCATCCATTGCGTGGATCATCGTTCAGCGTGTCGCTAACCAGTCCGTAGTTCCGGCCTTTGACTTTGACTTCGATATTCGCGGTTGCCTTATCGACATCGATTTCGCGGACCTGGGAATCGCCGACCTTGCGAACTTGCAGTTTGATATTGGTGAGAATGAAGATTCCGTCCTTACCGCGAGTCCACTTGCCGTCAGTGAGCGAATCATCCCGGAGGACTTCGATTCGAAATCCGGTGATATTTGGCAGATCACTTTGTGCGACGATTCGGTAATCATCCTGACGGAGTGTCGGTCCGCTAGCGACGATAGCACCGTCTGCTTCTTGGGTGAGGACCGTTCCCTCATTGCTATCGAGCGATCGAATGATGGGACTCGTCCAGGGCGTGAAATTTGATTCTGCATTCGTGATCGAAGCGATTCGTTGGCTCAACCAATCGCCGAAGCCTTTCTGTGCCGCTTCCTTGGCTTCTGATTCCGATTGAATGCATCGATCGGACCACGCTTGTGCTTCGGCAACCGCGCCGTCAGCCGCGGGTGATTCGTACTTGAGGTACGGTTTCGCATTGTCACCCGCCTTGCCGTCTTCATCGATGCTATTGAAGAATGCGAAAAGGCTGTAATAGTCCTGATGGGAAATTGGGTCAAACTTATGAGAATGACACTGGGTGCAACCAAGTGTTAATCCGAGCCAGACGGTTCCCGTGGTGTTGACGCGGTCGATCACGTAATCGATTCGTGATTCTTCGGGATCGCGTCCCCCCTCACCATTGGTCATGTGATTGCGGTGGAAGCACGTCGCCAGAATTTGTTCAGGCGTTGCCTCCGGCAGAAGGTCACCGGCAAACTGTTCAATCGTGAATTGATCGAACGGTTGGTTGCGATGGAAGGCGTTGACGACCCAGTCGCGGTAGGGCCAATTAGTGCGAGTTGCGTCGCCTTGAAAACCATCGGTGTCAGCGTATCGTGCGACATCGAGCCACCACATTGCCATTCGCTCACCGTGATGGGGTGACTGCAACAAGCGATCGATAAGTTTCTCGTACGCATCGTCGGAAGTATCTCGCTGGAATGCGTCGACCTCTTCGGCGGTTGGAGGCAAGCCAATCAGATCAAACGAGGCGCGGCGGATCAACGTCGATTTAGAAGCGGTCGGCGATGGTGTCATTCCAACTTCGGATAACCGTCGACGGACAAGAGCATCGATCGGTTTCGATGGTTCATTCTCCGCAACTGCAAGCCGAATCGGTGGTTCGAATGCCCAGTGTTTTCCCCACGTTGCGCCAGAAGCGATCCAGGAACGAAGCGTCTGGATTTCCGTTTCCGTGAGCGGTTTGCGATGCGAGTCGGGCGGCGGCATCAGCAGGTCGTCATCCTCGGTGAGGACACGCGAGATGATTTCGCTTTCATCGGGCATGCCGGGAACAATCGCTGAGTAACCGCCACGGTCTGCGATTGCTTCGTCGTGAACATCAAGTCTCAAGTCGGCTTCGCGGTGGCTTTCATCGGGTCCGTGGCAATGAAAACAGCGATCCGAAAGAATCGGTAGGATGTCTCGAGAAAAACGAACCGTCGGTTCCTCGGCGATTAACTCGCCGGTGGGAGGCGAGAAAACAGGCAACGACAGAATGAAGGCGGCAAATGCTCCGCGGGTGGTAAACGACATAGCGGCGGGTTGATGGCGGGAGGGGACGAATCGAACCTCATTGTAACCGGTCAAGGCGAAACAGGTCACGCAGAAGCTGTTTTGGTCGCAGCTTCTTTGTGATGCTCTGCGTACGTGAAAATGGCATCATTAGCAGGTATAAATAAAATCATCGCTCTTGGTTCCCCAGAAGGTTCTGCTTGGATTTTAGTGGCAAGGGTGAGGTTCGATTTCGGTCTTTCGACCTCGGAACAGGGCGGTGGATTTTTGCAGGCATCCGCTCCTGCGTCTCATGATTTGGCAGCAGACGTTGAAACGTGGTACTCTCGTCAGTGCCGGGAAAAACCGACTCAAGCTCTGCGGGGACGCAACCTGGGAAGGGATATTCCGGTCGATAGCGCGCCAATGGTGCGG
>Ga0335396_10007593_pt1 | contig 10327 bp, 18 predicted proteins | sample FRY02_FD_205743 | JGI IMG/M metagenome (GOLD analysis project Ga0335396, IMG submission 205743) | Freshwater microbial communities from Lake Fryxell liftoff mats and glacier meltwater in Antarctica - FRY-02 (spades assembly) (version 2) | ecosystem: Environmental > Aquatic > Freshwater > Ice >... | reverse complement strand
GTGCGCTAACTTGTATGTCTCAGCGTGTTCAAGTGCGCTCATGGACTTGGTTCGTGGTTTGATACTTGCTAGTACTTCGGCCTGCTTGTCCTTCAATAATTGCTTGCAGATTATCATTTTGATATGGTTCATTTAGGTCAAGTTCTTCGTGTGTCATGTCGTAGTTATTCACAAGAGCCTTTCAGGTTTTCTAAGGTTGTCAAGCGCGTAAATGTCACCACTCAAATAACAATCAACCTTTCTTTTGGCGTTCTTCATATTAAGCGATTGAAAGTGTATTTCTCTTGGGTCTATCTGTATCAACTTTCCACGGGCATTTTGCACACTGAACGGTTCTTTTAAGTTTCATTTCCTTGTTGCTTTAATCAATAAACACGCATTCACTCACTTTGTAGGAGTGGTTTTTACCACGGATTCGGAACTCAGGAGTCCATGTTTTTCCATCTTTTTCGTAGCATTTAACTATAAATATCTCCTGTACCACGTCTGTCCACTCGGAAATCCCGTGCTTACTGTTGTACTTAAATTTCACTTGGATTAGTGCTTTCATGGTGGTTCACTGATTTTATCATCCCAATAACGTGGTCTATCCTTTTCAGGCATTAACTTGTAGAAAGTACCGAAGTACCCGAACTCATCAATATCCCCCCAGGCGGCTTCCCCCTCTTTGGTGAGACACCATACAAAGTTTCCTCTTGCCGCATCATCTGATAGGTTCAGCTCATCGTTAGGCTTGTTTCCTCGTTCTATTTGACACTCAAGCACTCTTTCGTAAATTAAAGGGTGACGGTCTTTCAGTTCGTGTATTTTCATTTGACATTCTCTTAGTAATTCCCATTAAGGGATAGCACAATGATAAGCACGTTAAAGGGAACGAATTGTCGCTTCTTTTACAAACGGCTTCTTTTAACTTCTCCTATCAGAAGTGTTACTGGGTTAATTTCCATTACGACAGCAATTATGCAAAGTTCAGAAAGGTCAGTAGTTTTTACGTGGTTTTTTGTTTCAGGATTGTAAAGCGGAACCCTGTGGGAAGAAAAACTTTTCAAACCCATTGCTTTGATTGCGTTAATGAAGTCCGCTTTTCGGATGCCTTTGTTGTGACAGTGGTTTTCAATATTTCTATTGGCGGTACAGATCATTTGCTCGGAGACTATTTCCGCTCGTATTGCGAAGGGGGATTGCTCTTTCATTCTTGGATTACGCTTCTTTGATTGCTTTTCTAACCTTGTCTAGATAGGTTTGGAGGTCGTTTACTACTTCTACGTTTTTTTGAGCCAACTTAGCAAAGGCTATCCAGTCGTTAAAGCACTTCTCCCTGATCATCTCAACGAGATTAAGTATAGACCTGCCAATAACCCGCTCGTCTTCAGTAACGCACATCGAACAGTATAGATTTGATGCCCTAGAAACGCTAGATAGTTCCTTTTTTTTACAATAGAATGTTTCTCCGTAAACTTCAATAGAGTAGTTTTCACCTGAATGCAGACACTCGTTAAATTTAAGATGAGTCCACTTCATTTCGTGGCTATCATACGTTGTAAGAGTTCCGTTTATCTTTATTAATTCTCTATTTTTCATTATTTCTTGGTTATTTTAAGGTGTTTCTTAAATAGCCTCCGTCTTATTGAAAAAACTGTCGTATTTGACTGAAGTTAGCGGTTTTCATCCCCGCATAAACTACAGCAATCGCGTCAGCCAAGTGTTCTTCCGTGGTTACTTGCGGTTGTCCGTCTTTTCCTAGTTTCCAGTTAACATCAGGGTGTAGGTTAAACGCCCAGGCTATCATTTCCTTCTTGGTGGCTGCTTTAGAGCCTACTGTTGCCATTTTAACCTCTTGAGGGGTGACTTCTATCGCTCTTGGAGAAAGTGTCGCTAAAAAGAAGCATGAGACACCGTAGCTTTTCATGCCACTTGCGTTTTGACTTCCACTAGGGGTTTCCGCAAAGATTATCTGCGGGCGGTGTTTCTCAATGAAGTCGTGCCCGTCTGAATATAACTTATTGCAGCACTCAATTAGGTCACTGCTTGCGCGGATTTTCTTGTTCTTGGTCTTTTCGGTGGTTATGGTTATGCTGTCAATTGGAGTGATTTTTCCTGATGAGTCTTCATACTCAAAGCATATCAAGGCGGTGTTCCTCATACTTGGATCTATTCCTATTATTTTCATTTTGGCTATCTTAAACTGTATATTTTTTCTTGGAACTCTGTTTTTTCAGGGCTGTAATTATCACTATTAGGAAGTAGAACCCCTGTTAGTTTGCCCTTGCTTCCCTTGATGTATGGAAGGTTATTGTGCTTTCCCTCCATTTCAACACGGAGGTTTTCTACGCTTCCAAACGCAGCGTGATTCTGAACCATGTCAACTATCCAGCAATCTTCCTTATTAGGGTGTATTCTTGACCCGCGCCCTACCAATTGAGAATACAAAGCAAGTGATCTTGTTGGCCTTGCTCCTACAATAGCAGGTAATTCAGGGTCGTCAAACCCAACTAAAGCCACCCCTACATTTATTAAGGAATCTAATTTATTATTCCTGAAGTCATTGATTATCCTATCCCTGTCCTTTTGCTTAGTTTTCCCGCAAACAAACGCACTATTTGGTAATTGTCTTGACACGTACTCTGCATCAGAAACAAACGAAGTAAAGCAAAGAACACGCCTTCCTTGCGCATTTATCCTTTTTACAATATCCACAATGTCGTGCTTGAAGTTGATTGTGTCATAGTATTCTCTCAAAGAGCCTTCGTCAAAGTCCGACCCTGTGGAGTTCACTTTTAGTTTTGACCTGTCAAAACCTTTGTGAACATTGAAGTAGCGCAATTTAGAAAGGTATCCCCGTTTATTTAACTCGTCTATTTGAGTGTAATGTATTAGCTTATTGAACATCTTAGGATTTGTCCTTGTAAGGAACTTAAGCATACTTCCTCCCATAACGTAACTCATACGGAAAGGCGTGGCGGTTAAACCGAGAATTTTTGGATTGTTTAACGAGTCAAGAATATCTTTCATTATGCCACTTTTAGGGTCGCTCATTAAATGACACTCATCAATAATGACCTGAGTAATATGAGAGAATTTACTAAGGGCATTTTTCACGGAAACTGGCGTGGCGAATGTTACCCTGGCGATGTCTTTCCGCCCCGCTGATGCTGAATACACGCCCGCATGTCCTCCGTAGTGAACGAATTTAGCGTAGTTCTGCTCTAAAATTTCCTTTGAAGGCTGCAATACAAGAACATCTCCTGATAACCTATCTGCGATGTTTGCGATATATAGAGACTTGCCCGACCCCGTTGGTGCTACGATTAACGCGCTTGATTCAGTATCGTGATTGAAAAAATAAACCCCTTTTACAATGCCTCCCTCTTGGTAATCTCGTGTCTCGTAAATCATAAATCAAACCTACTACACGTTTCTCTTGTCAAATGTCAACTTAATGACAAATACCCTAGAAAAACTGTTCTCCAAGGTTAATTGGTTCTCCGTTTTTGGGATACACGAATTGAACGCCTTTTGCAATTTGAACCGTTTCGATTGGAACTTTCTTGAATCGCCCCGTTTTATCGGTAATTACGGCTATAATTTCATTGTAATATTGCCCTTTTTGGAATGGGCTTTCTTGAGACACAACGAAGATACCTTGACAGGTGGAGTTGTAGTGTGATTTATCCCGTTGATAAACCTTGCACTTGCAGGGGAATTGCGTCATTTGTTTCTCATTTGATTGATTTCCATGTTAAGAAGTTGGACTATCCTTTTGTTCCACTCCTCACGCATTTTCATCTTGTTTCGACTCCCGAACTCGTAGTCTGTGTGACAGGGCAAACAAACAAGCGAGATATTAAGTTTTACGAGTCTAAGTTTTGGATGAGCCCCTTTGCTTAGTAGATGCGAGAACATGAACCGCTGCCATGTATCCCCTAGGGGTATTGAACACTCTTCGCATTCGTGTTTGCGCTCCTGCCATATCTCAACGTAAAAAGCCGTATCAGCATCTATTTGCGCCTTAGCCTTGTCGGAAAGTCCTTTGGAAAGCGGAGTCCGTTTAAGGGGTTTACTATTCGTTAACGCACACTTCTTACACGTTGGAGGATTACTCTTCCAAAGGGGTCTGCTTTGACCGCACCCTTCACATATTTTCGGTTTACGGGGTATCATTTGGTTGGGGGTGTGTATATCCCGTAGTTATGCCCCATAGTGAGACACAATCTTAGCATAAATATCTTTTATAGTTGACCAGCTTACAGGCACTTTTTCAGTATATTCTACCAATTCACCATCAGCATCATAATAACTACATACGTGTTCTTCAAAAAATTCACCTATTAAAAGTGCCTTTCCGCCATTTTCAGCAGTTAACCTACGGGGCATATCAGCACCGAGCGCGCTTAATTGCTGCTGATAGTCTTTCAGGAACGTATTTACCTTCACTCTATCCCATCGCATTTCTGCTGGGTAAAACGGGTTGTTTTCCTTTTCCCAGTGCTGCAAGTATTCTCGCGTGTCTTGTATCATTTCATTTTTTAGTCCCTTTATTCTGCTATCAATAAAGTTCGTCACCATTTCAAGTATTCGCATTTCGTTTGCGCCACTTTCAAAGATGTGGTCAATCTCTATTTTCAGTTGTTCTTTGTCTTGCTGTGTCATAATTTATTCTCTTAGTTTTTCCCCTTCAATTTCATCTTCGTCAATGAGATCATATCTCAAAGACAAGTCTACGATATGCTGTATGCACTGCTCAATCTCCGTAAGACCCTGATAATGGGCCTTTATAAGTCCCAACCCCTTCATTTTTTGCAATAAGAGCGTGAATTTCGGTTTTAATTCTTGAGGGATTCCCACTTGGAAAATCTCCGTTTGGCTGAACTTCGCCATTTTCACCGTTCTTGGGGTTCTCCATCTCGTCCCGTTTATCACGGTTTTCTTTCGCGCCTTGGTTTTCTTTACCCCTATCGTTACTGGTATTCTCACTAGCGTCCCGTCCTCGGAGAACATCCACTTCTTGAAGTCTATTTCTTCCTTCATTTTCCAATTGGGTTTCTAGTTCAATTATTCGTTTTCTGTATTCCTTTGCCTCGTCCTTGTACTCGGTAATTCTGAAAGACAACTCTTTATTTTTCGCCTTTTCTACAAAGGTAATTGCCTTTACGTTCTCCACCGTTTCAGGAACAAACCCATCGTGAATTTTCTGAATGAGAGTTTCTAATCGGATTCCTAGTTGAGGGGATATGTAAGCGAGTTCTCTTAGAGTAAGGTCTTTCGGGTGGTGAATTTTACTTTTAGCCCTTTCCTTGTAGTCTATTTCCCCGAATGAATCAGCCCCTTTAATAGCCTCCTCCAAGGATAATATCGGATTAACTCCCTTTCTTTTGTAAGCGTTCTGTAGAACGAGTTGAGGGTCTTTTGAAAGTGCAATTATTTTCTTCACGATTTAGCTTTTTCAATTAATTCCTCTGCTGAATATCCTGTTAGGATAAACTTTGTAACGTCAATTCCTTTGTATTCCACCGAATTAAGAGTGTCCTCTTGGTATTCATCCTGAGAGTTCCAATCCCCTTTCCAAGCTAACCTTCCTGCGGTATAATTTACCGTGAGGTCGTAAGACATGGTTTTGGATTCGATTCTAGTGGTTCTCGTTACTGACATTTCATTGCTTTTTCGTATGCTTTAGACACCGCTTTTTTCAATTCTTTCTTGGCGTCATCCGATATAAGGTTTGAGTAGCGGGCAATCCCTTTCTTGAGCCACACTTCCATTTTCTGAGCGGCACGTAGCTGCTTAAAGAATTTTACGTTTTTAGGCATTGATGCTTTATAGCGATTCCCCGTTCCGTTCCACTTCTTTCGGGTAACTAACCCTTCATCCATTAATTCATCAAGTCTTCCCGTTACGGTGGACGTTTTAATGCGTAATGTTAAAGAGATTTCCTTGATGGACAACCCGTAACTGTCAGCCGCTTTAAGATGCTCGTAAATACGGCTTCTCATTGGGGGAATGTTTTCCGAGACTTCTCTTAAGGCGGCTATTTTGTCGGGGGAGTGCATTTGCTTAATCGTTTTGGAGGGTTACGGGAAGATTAAAGTCTCGAAATTCACTTGGTGGCAAGAAGTGGTACATCTCACCCACCAGAAACTCGTACTTTTTAGTCTTCTTCATACAAGTGCCTTCAATCGGGGAACGCATTAAATATACCGCGCCCGTATTGATGTTTTCCATCAGCTTAGGAAACGGTTTTGTTGATTTAGTTACTGTGTCAGTTTCTTCTGTTTCTTCAACGTCTTTGAAGGCGTCCATATTCCAATCATCACGCTGATACCCAATCTCCCTAGACGGGTGGTTTTTTTGTTTTTTAGTCACTATTCCGCAACCTTTTGCTGTCATAAATACTACTAGCCCATATTTGTTTTGCATGTACTTCGGGAATGGTTTTTCCGTTTGCGATTCTTCTGCTTCCTCAACGTCTTTGAAGGTGTGCATGCCCCACGCATTGCTTCCATCCCCAAGCAGGTGGTGTCTTGCCCCTTTAGTCACTATGCCACGGCCATACTCGGTCATAAGCACCTCCAGTCCGTATTCGGTTCGCATATACTTTGGAAACGGCTTCGTCACCTTTGTTTTTTCGCCCACTGTTACTTTCATGTCTTTATTTTTAATTTGATTGCTAAACTAATCTGATACATCACCCCGAAACGTCACCCACTTGACAATTACCTTCTTTGTAGCTTTCCTTTGGACAGAATTACCCAATTATTCTCGATTAAGTCTTTCCAAAAAACATCCAACCCGTGGGTTTTGCACTTGGGATAATGCCAAATACGATCATCTCCTTCTTGCTGCCTTTTTTGGTAGGCTGAAACAAAGACGGTGACACTTGGTCCCACAATCTTAGGGTGTATGGTTGCTAGGTGCAACTCTAACTGCGCTCCTTTTTCCATATCATCAAACAGAAAGTCAACCACTCCGTTAAATTCTATTACAGCGGATCTCCCCTCCTTAGTGAGCATTAGGCAAAGGTCATTCCCAATTTCAGACACGTTTACATAACGCCCCTTTCCAGTAATATCTCCTGAAGGAACTGTCGCGGAGAAGGTTCTTATCATTCTTGACATATCGGAAAGGTTTCCCGTTATTCCGTAAATCCCCGCCATGAGGGTATTTTCCTCGATAAAGTTTATCTTAATTGCCCCTCCCTCATTGTCTCTGTGGACTAATATTTGAGCACCAATTACAGTAATTGATTTCCCCTTGAATATGAGTTGTATGTTGCTATCTATGAGGTCTACTTGCTCCAAGATGCTGTTGTTAAATATAGTTTCCGCATTGCTCTGGCCAAACTTCAATTACCTTAACGGGTATTGGTGGTGGAGGAGGTGGCGCTTCGTAGTTCGCCAGGGGGCAGATTAAGCAAATGAAAACGTATATGCGTAGATATTTCATCGTCTTAAAACTGTGTCAATTACCGCCTTGATGGCGCATTCCAAGTAAAACAAGCAAACCGCTATAGTGTCTCGCATGGTGGTGTTTTTGTTACGGTAACATAATGGTGCTTTCCCTATCATTTGACTTTTCCAATTTCTGGGAAGACCTTTTTTAAGTAGCCATTCAATTCTAAGTGCCGCCCCTTCAGGTGTGTTGTCTCTAAGTCTCCAGTCCCAAGAAAAGCACCAATTCCACTGATAATCATTCAGACTAGTAAATATTTCCGACCACTTGACAAAATTTATTTCCCCGTCTCCAAATCTAGGTATTCCGTCAGGATTAGGGTCGAGTACGGTGCAATGCCCCACAGCACATCCCGCACTGTTACACTTAGGCGTTATGAGTTGCCCTTCTCTAAATATCCTCATATCAAACAACTCCTGCGGAATTTTCCGAATGAAGTCTGCCATTAGTTGTAAATTCTCTCTGTTCATCGTGTTTATTTTTGGTTTTCGAGTAGCACCCCTCCAATAGCTTTTACTACAACATACCGCTCCCCTTCAAACCAAATAGAATCTCCAGTTTTAAGGGTGACTTTCTTAGAATTTCTAGGAAGCAGCAAACTAGGAAACCCCCTTAGTTCGGCTCTTAATTCGTGTGCCTGTTGTTCGTCTGTGAAGCTCATGGTCAATTACTTTTTAAAAATCCAAACCAATTCCTTTGTTTTGACTTGTAGATTTGTTTCGACTTTTGGATTTCAATCAACAAGTCTACTATTCTACGCTGTCCTTGGTCGCACTTTTCTGTTACTGATTTTAATAAATCATCTTTTGATGACGAACGCATATAGATTGTCCCATAAGACGACCATATAGACACAGTGTCATCATCAGATTTTATCTCATCAATTGCTCTTTCAAGATTTTTGACTTTATCAATTAACTCTTGGTAGTGCTTATACTCCATAGTTACCGTTCTGTTTTTCACAATCTTTTTCATCTTAAAATATTTCTTGGTTAACATCCTTAAACGATTCCGCTACTGCAACCTCTATTTTATCTGATAACGCTATCAGATACTTTCTGATAGAAGCCTCAACACGTTTTCCTTCTATGGTGGTCAATGTAGGAAGTTCAGGGTTTCTAAATTGTCTAGAAAGCGACAATAGCTTCTCTTTATCATCGTTGCCCTTGAACAGTTCTTTCTCTCGAAGTTCCGCTGCTTCTTGGATAGCTTTTTGCTTAGTTTCCATTTCAAGGCGTTGATTGGCAATTATTGCTCTTTCAGTTTCCATTGCAGCGTCTTTTTCCGCTTGGACTTTAGCGGCTAAATCACGCTCTGCTTTGACAATAGCTTCTTTCTTAGCTGCTTCTTCAGCGGCTTCCTCTCTTGCAAGTCTCAATACTTGATCGGCTTCCTTTTGCTTGGCTTCCGCTTCGAGCCTTGCCTTCTCTCGTTCTGCTTTTAGTACTTCGTTCGCAAGTCTCTCTTTTTCGGCTGCTTCTTTAGCGGTTGCTTCTGCTTTAAGTTCCGCTTCTTCCTTTTCTTTTTGAAGTTGAGCAAGTGCGTCAGCCGCTTTTTCAAACTTTCCCTTAGCGGATTCGTACATTTCATCAAACTTCTTTTCGGATAGTTTGGCAAGATCTATGGCATCGAAATTACCTATGTGAGAAGCATAGCGAAGAATTTTCTGCTGCCGTTCTTTTGAAAGCGCGGCTTCTGCTTCCGCTTTCAATTTGAGTTGATATGAATTGCGAACATCTGTAAAATACCGTTCCCATTCATCATCTTTCATTTCTCCAAGGGTAGGAAGCATGTGTGTTAATCCATAGTCGGACAAAGACTCCTCGCGCTCATCCTGTTTCAGTTTGATTTCCTCCTTTCGGAGGTTCTCAATGAAGTTTTCAATTGCGGCTAATTGGTCTTCTTTCCCCGAAACGGTTGCTCTTATTATAGCCCTCATCCCGTCAGTAGCCTTTTGACGGAGTAATATCTCCGCTTTGACTTCCTTGTGAACAGCATCCGTTCCTGTCCTTACCTTAACGTACTTTAAGCGGAGGTCACGTGCCTTCTTTGCTAGTTTCGGAGTGAATATATCCGTTACCCCTACAATGGCGTTAAATTCATCCTCGTACTCCTCTAGGGTGTTCATTATCGGGGTGAAACTTTCCCGAAGGTGTCTTGCCGTCTCGGTTGGTAGCCCTAAGACCATTGCGTCTACCTCTTTTTGAGGTATTACTGTTGCTACTGATACTTCTTTTTTCATGGCTTCTTTTTCCATAGCTTTGTTGCTTAATCGTTTTCGAGGGTTACGGGTAGTTCGAGGTCGGTAAACCCTTCCATGAACCAATTCTTTGCAAATGTTCCAGACTTAGTCATTCCACCGTTTTGCATTAAACACATTCCTTCCCTTGGTTTTTCAAAAAACACGAGGCAGCCATTTTTGGAAGTCATTGTTTTGGGGAATGGTCTAATCGGTTGTGCTACTTCAGGAGATTCAATGTCTGTGAACTCTTCCATGCACCAATCTGTCGATGTTTCACCAAGTGGGTATGGTGCTGTTGCTTTAGTCACTATGCCTGTGCTATCCTCGGTCATAAGCACCTCCAAACCGATTTTAGTTTTCATGAATTTCGGAAACGGTTTCGCTTCCTTTACTGCCTTTACTCCTACTGTTACTTTCATGGTTTCTTTGTTTATGGTTTACTGAAAAAACACCCTCCTGACTTTACTTTGCCAACGTAAATCGTACACGTTGGGTCTCCCTTTGGAGGCGGCCGCGTACTGAGCTTCAGTAACAACCGCTTCCCCTTCTCTTCTCAGGAAAGTGTTTATGAAGAGAAGGGGATTTGATTTAAGGCTCATTACTTATCTAGTTTCACCGAAAGACCTTCTTTCGAGTAAG
>Ga0335396_10007592_pt1 | contig 10327 bp, 9 predicted proteins | sample FRY02_FD_205743 | JGI IMG/M metagenome (GOLD analysis project Ga0335396, IMG submission 205743) | Freshwater microbial communities from Lake Fryxell liftoff mats and glacier meltwater in Antarctica - FRY-02 (spades assembly) (version 2) | ecosystem: Environmental > Aquatic > Freshwater > Ice >... | reverse complement strand
TACCGAACACAATGGAAGTGGATGTTGCTAGTTTCCAAGAGGAGGTCAATAGATTTCATCAGTTTGGGTTGCTGCTTGTAAGGAGCGGTAATTTGGAGAGATATAGAAAATACGAGCATCTTGTTTAGGTTGATGACAGTATGTAGGTTATGAACATATGTTTATGTTATTATTTTTTTCTTTTTATGCTAATTAATCTAGAGCTCCGTCGTTAAGCGAATTAATAGTATAGTAAGTATACTCTGATCATTCGTACCAGTAAAAATTGGCTTTTTTGAATCTCAACATTTTTAGCATATCAGAGACTGCTGAGTAAGAGTCTCTTATATTGCTATTGGCAGCATAAATTCATCCGATAAATTTTACAGTTGTCCCACTACACTTTACATCTACATCATATTCCCACATAGTTTCATCAGAGAGGGTACACCATTCCTTTCTTAATTTAGGGAAAACTAACTTCTGTGTTGCTATTAATTTGCTTTTTGCCTCTTGTGCTTTTTTTGCAATTTTTTTACTTTCACTATTTATATTACCCTCTATCACTCTCCATAATAATCTAAAATTAGCTATAGTTTTGTTTATTGTTGGTACATCATAAAAATTATATCCATCATTCATTTCTTTTATGTATCAATCAATTCTATCTGTCACTATTACAATTCTTTCACCCTCAATTCTCAATATCTCTTTGTTGTATTCGTCAGTTTCTTCTTTGGTTTTGTTTCTTGTTACTTCTATTTTCTTTTCAGAGCGTTTGTATTCATTTCTTGCTACAATTAATATTTCTAATCTACGGTTTCAAGATCACTCTAACGAATAATTGATTGAATTTTCTTTTCTTTCTTCTCATTGTAATTCTATAGTTTCACCATTTACTATGACTTCCGTTGCGTTTTGAGTTGTATATATCAAATTATATCAAGTAGCATCTCACACATTTCATTCTTTGCTTATAATCTTTATAGTTGGAGTAGCTGCGTTGATATACGCGAATCTTTCTTTAGTAGCTTTTTTCTCTTCTTGGATGTTTCATATTATAGGAATAAGGCTCCCAAAGAAAAGAAATGTAAATACTACTATGGACAGAATGCTTCTTCTTTTATAGTCCGGTCGACAGTAGCGGATTCTTGTGATCATTGATTGCAGGTTGGCATCCTTTATCTGCCTATCTCTAAAAAACCAGATAGGAAGAATAACTAAGAGAGCTATTAATGATTCTAAAAGATTTGTTGATGTTCGTGATCAAAAATAGAAAATTATGATAATGAATCGCAATATACAAAATACAGATCGTTTTATAATACGATACTGTAAGTCCAAGCTTTTTTGATTAGGGTTCTTAGTCATAGTTGAATTCTTTATATAAAGGCTTCAAACTATATAAACATATTTCCTGTTTTATCAATATAAAAATTAATACTTAGCAAGAGAGATATATTAAATGTTTGAAAACAGTGAAGATAAGTATATAAAGCAATTGATTTATTCTTTTCATATGTCTGTTATGAAAAAACTATTGTTTATACTTCCGCGATTATTGCTACTGCTAACCTTAATATGATGCTGATCCAACGACAACTATTATAGTGAAAGCGATTCTTGTACTCCACCAAGTAATCCATACAACGATAATGGTTGACACGACGCTTGATTTGATTGGGCAGAAAGAACTTGATGATATTGTGATTGAAATTCCCAATCATTTAATGAATGATGTGAAGAATATTATTCACAACAAAATAGTTATGATAATTGTGTAGATTAAGAATCATTTTGTTTATTAATTACAAGATCCATGAAAAAAAAAGAGAATGAAGAATTCAAAAAAACAAAGAAAAAGCATAAAATCATATTTCTATCTGTGATAGGGATAATTATTATATGAATTGGTGTATTATGATCAGACTGATGAACATCAATGAATGATCCAATAAGCATCTGTACTTTTTCTCAAATTGAAGTCAAGAATTTATTGAAGTCTCCTACTTCTGCTAAGTTCCCTGTTTGTTCTTATTCAAGCTTCTCGTCTTCTGGCTGAGAATATTATTATGAACATTACTTAGATGCAAAGAATAGTTATGGTGCAGAGATTAGAACAAAGTTTCGTTGTATGGTTCGAGATTTGAATCCACAGGAAGGGTCATATAACATTAAATGTTCACTTTTGGACTAGTCATAAGAAGTAAAATTTATTTATTATAGATATATATGAAAAAACTATTGATTCTTTTTCTACTTAGTTCTCTTCTTCTAGCTGGTTGTTCTATAAGTAGATGAGATATTAATTCTGAGGTATTAATACAAGATTTAGTCCAAAACAAAAATTGAACTATTGAGCCAACCTGTTTTATTGCACGATTCTATAAAGACATTGATAGATGGTTATCAACTAAAAATTGTAACTCTATGCTATTAAAAATATCCAATTCTTCTAGTTCACAAGATCGTGACAATGAACTATTGGTAGATTGAGTTAAATCAATTGGAAGGTATTTGGAGAAACAATGATTAAAAAAGAATCTAGAAAATATATCAGATTCATATGAGTTGACTGATTTGAATAGGTATTCTGAGTGATATGAAAATTGAAAGATAAAATGTGAAGTTTTGTGATATGATAATTGATCTGAAGTTAGCGTAACAGCAACTTGTTCTGGAAATCTTGAAGATCAAAAGGCATTACAAATAAAATTAAAAGAAACTATTAATGGAGGAGATTATCCATATGAGACATACAAGAGAGCCTGACGAATATATGCTGAGAGGCAGGATAAATGATTTATCTATACAAATTCACCATGGGTTCACTCGATATTTAAGAGAGAGAGGGATAGTTTTGAACAGATTTATGAGGGAAACTCAGATATTCCATGCTCCATTGTTAATCAATATAATATACCTTCATATGTTTATGGTGAGTGTTATTAACTTATTATTTATCCTGTAAAATGAAATATGAAAAAAACATTAATTGTTATTCTCGGTCTGTTTATTTTTGTAATGGTTTCATGATGTTCTAATCAAAAAGATGCATGGCAAGGTGCATATTATGATGAATGAACCGATGATTCAGATATTGTATATTGACCAATCTTTACAAACTATAACGGTTGTAAAGATCGGGCTATAAGCAGAGAGGCAGATGCTTACAATAATTATGTTTTCTGTTCTAAAAATTGTCATGATTCCGTTGATGGAACTCCTGTTTGTGAAGAAGCAGTAAGAAGTTGGGCACCATTTAGTTTTAGTATGACTTTTGATAACTATAGAGAATAAAAGACTATTGTTTATCCTTTTGATATATCTGCCATGAAAAAACTATTAATTCTTCTTTCTCTTTCAGCTATTTTGTCTATCTCTCTTGTTTTTGCTCATCCATGAAATGATTTGGATAGTGCCACTGGGTGTCATGTCTGTACTACAAACTGTTCAGATTACTGATTAATTTATTGAGAGTTTCATTGTCATCAGACAAGTTTAGACTATGAAATACAAGCGATACAATCATATTATTCATCTAAATGATTTGGTAGATCTAGTGCTGCAGATTCTGCAATTGAACAAGCTAGAGTAAGATTTGCTAACCAATCATCTATTGTTCCTACATATACTATTCCTACATATACACCATCAAGTTCGATCAGTAGTACTCTTTTGGATAATTATAATAAATTGATAGAGTATACAAAAGAAGCTAGTGATTTTAATGATCTTGAAGATTATGATAATGCAATAGCGTCACTTAATAGTGCTTTGATATATGCTAAGAAGATATCTATGACACAAGAAGTATATATTAATGAATTAATAGCATATACCAATAACAAGAAAATGATTAAAGAGTTTGACGAAGAGATGAATTATTGTAATAATCTTTATTGAAGTTTATCTTATGGATATAAAATAGGATGAAATATTATTTGTACTTGTGTGGTCTGATATTCGTTAGATGAAAAGAAAGGGCAATGTATCAAAAATTGTATTGAAAATTCATCATTGGGGACAGATAACCAATGTTATTGTAATGCTTGATATATAAATTCTCCTGATAATGCAGAGTGTGTTAATTCTAACGGTTCCGAATTGGATACTGCTATAAAATGGATGTATATTAACTGATTAACGATCTATAGTGAGGTTGAAACATTTATGGGAAATGAATACCTAACTAGACAACAAGCATCTAAATTCTTTGTAGAATTTGCAGAAAAGATGATTTGATCTGCATTAGATACTAATCAAACAGTCTCTTTTGGTGATTTAGCAAAGGCAGACAAGACACTGAAATCTCATATTATAAAAGCAGCTCAATTGTGATTGTTTAAATGAGTAAAAGGTAACTTTCTACCATTTAATAATCTAACAAGGGCTCAAGCATTAGCAGTTATAGTCAGGATGGTAGATTGAGCACAATACGAACCATCTCCTAATTGGTATATATCATATTATACTACGGCGTTTCTAACTTATGATATATTGGGTGGATTGAATTTTGATTTTGATACAGCTGACTCAGTAAATATAACTAGAGCAGAAACAGCTCTTTTATTGTATAGATTGATTACTAACAATATTATAAAATAATTGATTACTAATGATATTTAGATTTATTATTTAATGATAAAGAAATAAATATAAAATCTAACTATATCTACCAAAAGATGGCAGTTCTCCTTGATAGAAAGATTTATATAGAAGCTCGAGGCATACCAAAGAAGTACATTGCTCCTTGCGGATACGTAAATGTATTTGATTTACACAAAAGACTAGGAGAAATCATAAGGATATGGCACTTGCCAGAAAGGCATAAGAAGATCTATACTGAGGAAGAGATGGAGTATATGAATAGATTGAGTAAAAAAGTTATTGGATAGTATTGTCAGTCTGTCTTTTTGTCTTATATTTAAGACGGTTTGTTATTGTAATTAATAGTAGATTTTATATTCTGATTGTGTTTTATCCATTTTGTCTATATCATGAAAAAATCTGGCTGGTCTTTATTGTGATTGTTAGTTGGTTTGCTTGTTCGGGTATATACAGCTCCTGTAAGTCCCTTTATCGTAGCTAATAGCGATATGTTCCCTGAAGAAACTAACTATTGAATTTGTTCTGTCTTTGATGAATTATACTTCGCATACTCGACTAGATTTGATGATAAAGCCTTTGTTTTGAAGCCCTTAGCTCATCTTTGTTTATCAGCACAATTACGCAATATTCGTTCTATGGATAGTGAGATACTACAATCTGAAATAGATTACCTTACAGAAGTCTATAATCTTAATCTGGATAATCTTAATAGACAAGCATATCGTGAAAAACATATCGATAAATTTGAATGAAAAACTTACGAGAATAATGATTGAATGTACGTCCCCCACACATCTCTCTCTTTTACTGAAGAAGAAATATTTAATCTCCTCTTATGAAGTGTAGAAAAAGCTAGACGTATGTTGTCATCTGAATATCCTGATCAATACCTTGTATGCAAAAATATTATTACTGAGGAAACTACTATTGACGCATTGTCTGATGCACAATGGGAATGTATAATGCTGTCTTATAAAGTGTCTGCAAAGTATGCTGACAAGTATGAGTTTGCTGATGCGTATCGTTTTTATTAGGATTAGTTATATTTTATATTGCCATTATTCCATGAAAAAAATTATTCTACTTTCTCTGTTGTCTGCGTCATTGATCCTTGTGTGATGTTGATCTCAACCAGAAACAAATGAGACAACCAACATCGAATCAACTTCTCATTCACAAGCAACACAAAAAGAAACTGAGTTCATCAGTATTAAATATAGATTTGATCTTGTTGATGTGGCATGATTTGAATATCTCAATACATCATCTAGTTCATTAGTAAGATGATCATGGTATGATAGTGATGAACAATACATGATTATCAACCTTAATGGAGTCAATTATCATTACTGTGAGTTTCCCTCATGAGTACGAGATGACTTTAAATATGCATCATCTTTTGGGACATATTACAATAGATTCATCAAATGAAATTATGATTGTAGGATAAATTATTTGCCTAGTTATTAGAAACAATTATTTAGAATAATTTAAATACACAAACTCAAGTTTATCTACCAAAAGAATTATATATATTAATTTTAAATCTCTACCAATTCTCTTCTTGATAAGTTTCTTCTTGATAAGTTTCTGCATAATTTATACATCCTTCTATGAAGCTATCTGAATTTCCTCAGCAATTATCTGGATCATCTATTCATTTGTCTGCTGCCCATTCATATCAGGCATCGAATCATCATCAATCACTATTATTACCTCCATGCCGATTAATGTTTTGTACCCTTGTATTGTATTCAGATTCTTCAGACCACTTTATATATTGTATTAAATCCTCATTCCCTGGATCTAATTCTAGTGCATATTTGAAATCTTTAGTAGCTTCCGTATATTTTTTTAGATAAGCATTCGATAATCATCTGACTCTATAATTTCTCATATTTTTAGAACCTAGTTCTATTGATTTATTCAAATCCTTGATTGCATCAGAATAATATCCTGACTTCATCCTTAGATATCATCTAAGACCTCGCATATCTGCATTTTCAGGAGACAGTTCAATAGATTTGTTAGCATCTTTAATTGCTCCTTTATAGTCATCTAGCCCAGCTTTAGCTTGTGCTCTGGATGAATAATATAATCAATTAGTATCATTTATTCAAATTAATATATCTGCATCATCTTTCATTCATTTGTAATCTTCCAATACCTGTTTTAATCGTAATCTATCAAAGTAGAATTCCTCTAACATCTCTTCTGGCAATCCTGATGATAATGAATTATCATAATCCTTGATGGCTTCAGCATAGTTTCATATAATATTCTTTGTTTTCCCTCTAAAATAATACAGCAATGATATCTCATCACTTCCTGTTGGTGCCATTTCTATTGCTTTTGTGAAATCTGGCATAGCTTTTTCATATTCTTTTGTTTGATATAAAGCAGAACCTCTATAAAGATACAAAAGATAGTTCGATCAATCCAAGCTTATTACTTTATCTAACTGTTTTATAGCCGCTGGATAAATCCCATTTTCAAATAGATTCATGGCTTGGGCATAGTGCAATTCAATCACTCAATGATCTTGGTCTTTAGTAGCGTTATTATTTGTACTACAACCAGTTAGCAGCAAGATGGATAAAGCTAATGTAACCAAAACAAATCTCTGCATTTATAAAGATTGTTATTAAATAAAGATTAATATTATCCTAAATATGTATATATCAATGTCAAGTTGAACAGCAAAACACATTACTCCCCCGTCAACTCACTAGCCAACAATTCACCTTGTTCTATGACTCTATCTGCTTCTAGTCTTGCAAGATCTGGTGGATATCAATATTTGATAAGTATTTTTTTTACTGTTAGACGAAGCTTTGCTCTAACGTCTTCTCTTTTTTCCCAATCAACTGTCGCATTTTTACGAATAGTAGCAACAATGATATGTATAAGTTCTTTCATCTTATGCTCATCAAGGAAACTAGTCGAATCGTTCTCCGCTAATACAGAATAGAATGCATATTCTTCAGGAGTAAGTCAAATATCTTCAGCCTTTTTATCTTCAATCTTCATTGAACGAGCGATCTCTGATAATTCTTGAATTACTTGAGCTGTATCAATTTGATTGTTGTGATATCTTTTGATAACACTCTCCAACATTTCACTAAATTTTTTTCATTGAGCCATATTTTTTCTTTTTCTTACCTTCATTTCATCATTCAACAATTTTTTCAACAATTCAAAGGCGAGGTTTTTCTGTTTCATATTTTTAACTTCTAACAGAAATTCTTCTGATAATATATCTAAGCTAGGTGATTTAACACCTGCCGCTTCAAATATGTCTACTACTCCATCACTAGCCAAAGCCTCATCAACTATCTGTTTGATAGCAGTTTCTACTTGTTTATCTGTCTTTCCTCCACTTGGGGTAAACTTATTGATACGAGCTTTTACTGCTTGGAAGAATGCGACCTTATCTCTTATTTGTTCGGATTCAAAACTTGGTACTGACATAGAAAATAGTTTAGAGAGTGCTGTAGATTCAGACAAGAATCTATTCTTTAGTGTCTCATCCTTAAGGATAAAGTTAGTTGCTCCAAGAAGGATAGTTAGTTTTTGACTATTATCAGAACTAAAATATGCCTGATAATCATATCCATGAAACATCTGATGTACTACCTCAAATTTTGTCTTCATTCCAGCTATAACTTCAGCAATATCAAGTACTGCTTTTCATTCACCACCACTGGCAGTATATATTAGCATTGCGTTTCTTAGATCCTGTCCAATACCAATATAATCAACGATAAGTCCTCCTGGTTTATCTTTGTATACGCGATTGACACGAGCTATAGCTTGCATAAGGTTTGCCCCTTGCATTTTTTTATCAATATACATGGTATGCAGACAAGGTACATCAAATCATGTTAGCCACATAGACTGTACGATAACCATCTGTAATGGGTCTGTTACATCCTTTAATCTCAAAGCAAGTTTTTTGCGATCCTCTTTGCTTGTGTGGTGAGGCTGAAAGCTCTCTGGGTCATCACTACTACTTGTCATAACTATCTTCAAAGCACCTTTCATCAAATCGTTATTGTGCCATTCTGGACGAAGTGTAATTATCTCGTGATAAAGGTTGACTGCTATTTGTCTTGTCATAGCAACTATCATAGCCTTTCCTTCAAACACCGTTTGTCTAGCTTCAAAGTGCGTGACAATATCTTGGGCAATATCTTTGAGCCTATCTGGATGTCCTACGATAGAATCTATCTGTGCATTTTTTCTCTTCGCTTTTTCTTTTTGTTCTAAAGTAGCTCCTTTGATCTCGTCTACTGCATAATCAATTTTACTAACCATATCTTGATTCATCTTAATTTTTACTAGTCTACTCTCATAGCTAATTAGTACAGTTGCTCCATCATCGACTGCCTGTTTAATATCATATATATCTATCTCATCACCAAAGACTGATCTCGTAGATCTATCTTCTTTTTCAATTGGTGTACCAGTAAATCCTATAAATGATGCCTGAGGTAATGCATCTCTTAAGTATTTTGCATTCCCATATCTGATCTCTGAACCATCTTGTGTTTCTACTTCTCTTCCTTCAAATCCATACTGACTTCTATGTGCTTCATCAGCAACAACAACAATATTTTTTCTTCCTGATAACTCGTTGTAGACATTCCCTTCACTAGGAGAAAATTTTTGTATTGTCGTAAATACTATCCCTCCTCCAGATACTGTCAGCAATTCTTTGAGATGATCACGACTTTCTGCCTGCACAGGAGTCTGTCTCAGCAATTGTGTACAGTTACCAAACGTAGCAAACAATTGATCATCAAGATCATTTCTATCGGTGAGGATAACAATAGTAGGATTTTGCATCTCTGGTTCTACTACTATCTGTCCTGCGTAAAATACCATAGACAATGATTTTCCAGAACCTTGCGTATGTCGTATCACACCTATCTTTCTGTCTCCTTGTTCGTGCGTTGCTCTTAGCGTCTCTTGGACTGCCTTCTGAACTGCGTAATATTGATGATATACTGCAACCTTTTTTACTTTTACTATCGACAAAAGTCCTGTCTTCTCATCTTTCTCCTCTTCACTTTCAAAAACTGTATTATATTTAATAAGACGGAGCAATGTTTCTTTGGCTAACATCCTTTGTGCCATGACATGCATTTCTGGAATGATACCATTCTCTTTTTTATCAGGAGATTTCCAGGCAAGATAACGACTAAATGGGGCAGATACCGATGAGACACTTGCCTCGATACCATCAGAGATAACACACAATGCATTATAATAGAAAATACTAGGAACTGCTTTTTTATAATTCTGTATCTGAGTAAATGCTCTTTCCAATGTTGCTTTCTCATCTGTTGCACTCTTGAGTTCTACAACAACGAGAGGCAATCCATTAACAAAGATAACAACATCGAGCCTTTTTTCATTATTATTTTCTTTGATAACAAATTGATTCACTACCCAGAAAGTATTGTTTTCGATAGTATCAAGATCGATAAGTTTGATAGAGATACCTTTTGTATTACCATCTTTAATATATTCAACAGTGATACCATCAGTGAGATAGTGATGAAATTTTTCATTGTTTGCCATGAGATCTTGTGATCCAAGATTCATGATATGCTGATATGCTTCATGTCTTGCAGATTCAGGAGCATCGGGATTGAGTCTGCGTAAAGATTCTCTCAACTGGTTTTCAAGAACGACAGAATCAAAGCCCTCTCTTTGTGGGTTGTTAGAGTAA
>Ga0335396_10007586_pt1 | contig 10336 bp, 10 predicted proteins | sample FRY02_FD_205743 | JGI IMG/M metagenome (GOLD analysis project Ga0335396, IMG submission 205743) | Freshwater microbial communities from Lake Fryxell liftoff mats and glacier meltwater in Antarctica - FRY-02 (spades assembly) (version 2) | ecosystem: Environmental > Aquatic > Freshwater > Ice >... | reverse complement strand
CATTCGTTTGCCGATGTTGCGGGCAACAGTAGTGCCGCTGGCGAGCTGGATCTGTCCACCTATGCCGATTTTGCCACGGGTAACTTCTCAGACCTGACATCGACGACAGCACACGAGTGGTCTATCGTCGATGTCGACGCGGAGGATGCTGTCTTCACCACCAAAACGCGGAAAATTGTCAAGACACTCTCTTATGCAGATGTTGTACGGCATGTCGGCACACACACAACCAGAGACGGTGTGATGAGCATCAGTTTTGATGTCGCGATCGCCAGCTTGCGAGTGCGAGTGGGAATCCTATCAACGACAGTGGCCGTGCGCACTATTGTAACGCGGATCGGCAAAAACTTCGTCTTGAGTCACGATGTCACCGACAAACAGAGTAATGGTAACATTGTGCCGACCGTCTCGATTTCACTCTACAGTGTATACAACAGAGGCCATCCACTGCAGTCGTGGGGATTTGTCACCTTTCACGTCAGTTTACCCCCGAGTGCGGTCGCGGCTGGTGTCACATTTGATCACGACGTTATCCCAATCGACTCGGTAACAGGATCTATTGCGTTTTTCTCCGACAACCCGGTCAATACCAATCCATATCCATGCATTTACCGTCCCGACGTCAAATCACAACTTTGCGGCACGCTTTGGCTGTCGTCAAGAAATTCAAAGTGTAAGTGCCTGTGTGTGCATGCGCGCAGATCTCTTTGATACGGGCATGCCAAACTCGTGTGAGCAGAAACTAACCATACATTTTGGAGTGTATCCACAGATTTGCAATCCAGTGTATCCAGTGTATAGCACAGGGAATAACAGGCTGGAGTATACATTCCCACTTGGAGCGAACCACCTGGAAGAAGCCGTCAACACGAATAAATTGCTATTCATGCGTTTTATTCTCCGCATACGCACGGCCACAAACACGAGCATCATGGCATATGTGAGCACGAAAAGCGCCATCCGGCGCGAGAACATTATTGAAAAATGCGCAGAGTCGGTGCAACTTGAAGTGAGTCTGGGCCAGTTGTTGAAATTTGACATGCTCGACGGATTGATCGGAGACAAACCACAGACACCTGAAGAGGCAGTACGCTACATCTACATGAACGTGGCAACACCGTTAACGTTTCTGTTGCGGGTTGATCAGACGGCACTAACAGAGGCGGGTCACAAAGGATACGACATTGATGTCGTGACGGTTTTTACCATGTACTTTATCAGCAACGTGAAGAAAAACAGCGGGCTCCGCATGCTCCAGGCTGGAAAGGGGGTTTCGCAGCAAAATGATGGGAGTGTACAACCCGACGACGATCTGCTACGCATCTGTCCGCTTCATCGGATCTCGGGGGTTTACGGATGCATTGCACGCTTTGAGGTTCAAAACGGACTGTATGACTTTGAAAGCACGTCGCTCTTGCCTATTTCGGCCGACGCTGAGATCTGCTCGATTGCGTCGCAAACATGGGCACAGGGTCAGCGGACCGCGTCGAAAATCTTTGTGGATACAATTGAGCAGCATGCGTCACATGTGCGCGAACACTTTGAAATCAATTTCAACTCGCAGAAGGCGTACATTGTCGCACAAGACGTCCCGTGGAGCGAGACTGAGTTTCAACACGATAAATCCATCTCGTATTTGCGATATGCACAGGTGCGTCGCAGTCGGTTCTCTTGAAAGTACACCTGATTGCATCACAGACCAGCCGACATGCGCGCGTCGGCTGTCTTGCCTATCATGTGCTGCGAGGCGGCATTTCGAGCGTGTGTGGGCAGGGGTAGTGTCTTGCATTTGTGTCGTGCGTACCGTTTTCGAAATAGGTCTGTGTAATCTTGACCTGACTTTTGTGGGCAGCATTCAATCAGTATTTTCGCGGTCAGGATGGGGATGGTCGAAATGCTACAAGCAACTCCCCGTGAAGGTTGCATTACCCTGCGGTTGTCAATGCACGTGTCCACGGAACTGGAACTGTTCGGAGATGCGTTTGTCGGGCGCCGGCGACAAATATACAGCCTATTGTCAACGGTGACGGGAGTGGATTTTAGCGATATTGAATTACAGTCCGTGGAGACAGCAAGCGCAGCGAGAATGCGTGTTTTTACCGTGGAAATGTATGTAGTGAACCTGAAGACAGCGTATCACAATCGCTATGTCATCCGACTAGGTGCACATTTTTCGAATCCGACATCAAACGTCCAGCTCCGCATGCAGGATATGTTTTCGCAGCTCACCCAGACATGGGGTGGGTTCGTCGCGGGGCATGAACTTGCCATTCTCAAGGCTACTGTACACTTTCCCACCCGAGCACAGCGTCGACGGTTGCTCCGTGTCTTGCACGCTTCGCATCCAGCGTTGCCACGACGGCGTGTGCAGGGCACCGACTGGAATCAGACGGCAAAGTTTTTTGTGCGCTCACAGGACCCTGTTCAGAACGGCGACAGCATGCTAGCATTTTCTGCCACCACGGGCCTGTTTTCACGCATGTGTGTGATTTCTGCGCGATACGATCGTGCTGCATATTGCTCGATGAACGAGACAGCAATGCTGGATGCCATGGACAGACTGTTTGACATGCCACTGTGCACAGCCTCCAACGGCAGCATTGTGCTTTCGAAAACGGTTGCGTTTGCACCCAGTGATGTCATGACATGCGTGCCGACCAAAGCACTGGATGCCGGTCAAGACCTTCAAACACTACTTCTTGATGTTGAAGTCATCGTCTACTGCACTACTACCGGGGCCTTTACGCTCTTTGCCTCCAACGATTTGACCAAAGTCGGAGTCGAAAAAATACAGGTGTTGGCGACAAAGAATACATCGAATCGTCTTCACATTTCTCTTGATACCCGGGGGTTCAATGCCGACGGCACACTGCTGTCTACCATGCCGCGTTTGAAAAGAAAACCCGCGCTGACGCCGTTTGCTTTATATGCGATATTTGCTGGAGTTGCAGGGGCAGTGTTGCTGTGCTTTATCGCATTTTTTTTTGTGTGTCGACAATATCACACTCTTCGCAGTCACAACCCTCCTTTACTCAAACCCCTGCCACACTATACTGCGGTACCAACCTTTACGGCGACGACACCGGTCGACTACACGTACTATCCTCATCACCATTCACATCAAGTACACATCCCAACACAACACAGCGCAAATCATCTACAACAGCTTGCAGCCGACGGGCTTTCTCCTTTCTGACACATGTGAAAGTGCCGCATAATTTTATACATTAAAATGTATTACAAGCTACGAAAAGCGATTACAGTGTGTGTATCTGGAATTCAAAAGTGCGGACGAGCAGAGCACAGCCTGGGATCTGCATCGGAGAAAGGTCTCAAGCATTTTTAGTTAGATGCGGCCAAACGCTTGATGAGGGAGTCGATCGTGTCAACGCTCTCCATGTCCACACACGGAGCTCCACTCACTGTGCCTGCATAGTAGAGAATACATGGACCAAACGCACCATGCGCGAACTTCTTCTTGCTACTCTTCTGCTTGTTGCGAACAAGAAATTGCTGGATCATCACCCCGTGGCCGAAATACGAGGCTTTCAGCTGCTGAAACGGATCGTGCATTTGCAGATCGAAGCAGCTGATATCCTCCTTGGAGTTGCACGACACTTCCACAAGCCACGCACGCATAGTCGTCTTGCGAGGCTTCGTGGCGACAGCTTCCGGACACGCCATTGAATCAACATCTTCACCCTGCTTGCGCTTGCCACCCACAAAATCTTTCGCCAGAGACATACGCGCAGTTGTAGTGACTTCTTATGCTAAGATGATACGCCACGGTGTTTTCCAGCGTCTACGTGCTCTGCGGCACACACCTGCATATATGATTCCACGCGCTCTTGGGGTCTATAAATAGCATTCCATCTGCGAGCTCAGGGCGAAAGCTTGACCGCGTCGCGAGACCCAAGAACGTTGTGAAGTGGTGAATGAAACATCTCTCTACACACTGTACATTTGTAGTTTCCCCATGTGTTTCCGCGCACACAAGCCGTCAATGTTGTGTGGTTGTCGTACTTGTGAATGCAGCCCCTCGAACCAAATCGCGACCCGAGAAAAATAAACTTGTTGTTTAATTCGAACTGTGGGTGATATCGGCTTGATTTGCTTCGCGTTGCACATGATGCAGCACAATCACTATCGTCGTCTCCGCCTATGTTGTGGCTGTGTGCAAACACAGGCCGACGGTTTCCCGACCCTTGGCATTGGCAGCGTGCTAGTACAAGTTGCAGCCGGCTGTTTTCGATGCTTGCATCGAAGAGATCGGTGGCATCGCGGTACGAGATGGACCCGTTTGCAATCTGGATGAAATTTTCCTCCAACTGCGTGTATGCGGTGTCTTGATCATGCGGTGACATAGTTTTAAAGGCGGCAAGTCGCTGTTCGCTTTCATCTTCCTGACTTTGTAAAGTCGGCTCGCAGTTTGTGTTCCACATGCAATGCCGGACACGATCACCTGAGCAGTCGCGACCATGGTGCAATGATGTCATCTCCAGTCGCTCGATTTTGTGTGCGTCGGCCGATGCGTGCAACTCGCACGTGTGCACGGCTGTTACCAGGGCATTGTTGAGTTTGGCGTGATCTTCGGTCAAATTGTTGAGTGGACGGACGTTTTGAAGCCGGGGTTTGAATTCGGCGGTGGAAGGTGTGGTATGGTGCATTTTCGAGGAACGCAGGGTATGGATAAGTGAGGTGTAATGGCGGAGCGTGCTGTGAAAACTTTATATATCACCCGAAGCTCGCGATCCCATTTGTTGTCGCCCGACTACAGGCAGATTCACACAGCGATGCTCAATAGTGTGTTTGGAGTGTCCGGGACGCACGAAAGGTTGTCGACGGACCACTGTCCCAGATTTGTAGTGTGTGGACATTTTCACAATGAGTTTATTCAACGTGACGGGGGATGCTTGCATCGGTGCCAAATGATGAAAAGTATAGATCAATGTAGTAGCAGATGCAAAAAATCAAAAGATATGCCACGTTTGATGCCCATGAAACATGTTTTGATTCTCGCACGACTGTAGGATTTCGCACATCCGTTTGCGTGTGTCCTGAACGTTGTGTACATGTGAATACCATACTAGTATATATATACACTATAGCAGACTGCAAAAGATGTGTCGGATCTTTCTAGGATTGTGTAATTTCACAGCCGATGCGCGGGGCAATCCGACCTCCTTGCAGATGGTTCGCACTGCGCGGTGTGTTACGCCCGATGTCGCAAGTCCACAGACAATTTTCGGTATTGATGTGTATGCCGTGCTCAAACATCCCGTCGTTCCGATTCCTTGGAAATGCATGTGTATTTCTGCCGAGCCCAATATCGACATTCGTATTGGCGTGCATCACTTTAACCTACTAAACGCAACTGTCGCCGTCGGCGTGCCGCGATGTGTATCACAAGTTGATGTGCAACTGCACAAAGCCCGTCATCGAGAACGAGTGCATGTACGCGATTCAGATCATGTTTGCGGCCATGCAGCGCGCTGTTGAGTGCGAAACCGACCTGGATTGCCCTGGTATCCGGATGACATATGATTTCGATGATGTCTGGTGCGACTGGTCGCTGCAAACCAGCAAGCATGTGTGTCACACTCCCTTGCAGGCATTGGCGCTCAATGCTTGCAAACCGGATGGCAGGAAGGGCACGCGTATTCGCGATGCGTGTCGTTTCACGAATCCCGCCTGCGTGTTCATTGTCGATAATATCAACTTTCTGGCCCCTGTCAATGGTGTTTCGCTCTTTTTGATCTCATTTTCAATAATATTCCTTTCGCACCTGTCAAAGGCGTGCGGCACCGTGTCGGAATATATAATCATCGACGTTTCAATACTATTCCTTTCGCACCTGTGAAACGGGAAGGCGCACTTTTTCATTTCGTTGCCGAGAACATTCCTGCGCAAACGGGAAGGCGCGCAGCATTGTGTCGAAACACATAATGAGTGTGCCAAAGCACGGAGACACCAATCAAGATGCACAACCCAAACTCTGCTACCGGCGGGACTATTTTTAGCACCTAGGTTGGGAGGCCGTTTGCCCCATTTTGACCCCGGAAATCGCAGACGCACGACATTCCTGAAACACAGCACATATGGCACACGGCGACGACATGGACGGTGTTTTCGAACGTTTCCAGGCGGAAATCCGCGAAAAAATGTGCGCCAAGACTTCGAACTTACACCAACTAGAACAAGAAATCGCAACTCTGAACAGCAGCATCACTGACCTGCGTCAGGAACATGACGACAGCGCGCTTCAGGCACAACAGGCGGGTGACAAAATCAAGCACGATCACGACAGAGTTACAAGTGACCTGCGCAAAAAATTCCAGGCACACGACCGCGAGCATAAAGAGATTTCCGCCACACTCGCTCAAAACATTTTGTTGCTCAAGTGCAAGGAGAAGGAGGTTGTCACGATCCGTGCATCTGTCGCACAGCTGAGGAAACGTGCCGAAAAAAACAAAAGGGTATCGGAGTCGCTCACAGATTCCATTAGCGAGAATAACATCAAGATCGGAATGATTGAGTTGGAAATGGAGAGCGTGCGTATGTGCAACAAAGCGATGCACGACGAAAACAAAAAACTGAAGCAAAAAATAGTGCAGCGTGCTCGCGAAACCAGCAGAAAACAGAGTTGGCTAGCTACAAACCCCGCATGCTGCAGATGGTGGACAGATTGGTGGTGGAGTATCGCAAAATTACCGCCCAGATTAACATGATGGACGACAAGCAGAAGCGGATTGTTGCGGAAAAAACCTGCATCATCGAGCAACTGCAAGCAGCAAACGTGTCCTCCAAGAAAAGGAAAGCCCCGGAAGCCGAGCCCGTGCAGCCTACAAAGTCGAGTGCCACCCCTGCTGATATCTCATCGACTATTGTCGAGGAGGCAGGAGCAGCAGTGTGAACGTTGAAAGTTTACATCGATAGTGCGTCGAGTCGCTTTGCTCTATAATTCCTTCATTCCTTCGATGGGGTAAAATTACAAGGAAATGTGATGTGTATATATCGCCCGACAATGCCTCTGATGGGGGGGATTGGGCGTGGTTTTCGGCATGTTGCGTGCTGTAAAACGGGGGTGTGTGCCAGGCACTTTGCTGGCGATATGCAGCGCGATTGCGCAATAAATATGCCGATTTGCACGAAATAAAAACTGTGTTTTAAAACATTGCATGAGCACTTTATATCTCTTGATTTCGACACCCTCTCTCCCTCACAACCCGCCTGATGTCAAAAGTCGAGGCCACTCCGATAAGAGTGAGCAGACCGCAACATGCAAGTACGCGCTGGCATTTCCGTTTGTATGTAGATGACGAGCACAAATGATTACTGTTGGGCCGAGGGCTTGGATTTTATGCTACAAGCAGCTCGAAACAGGCAAATACGGTATTTTTCTCGAAACATGTGCAGGTATCAGGAGTTTTTGTCGTGGAACCGCACATATTGCTGCAGATATTCGTGCGACACGGTGTGTCAAAATGCTTCAACTTTGCCACTGATGTTTTCGAAATCGACAACGGGCATGACGATGCAGCTTTCCCCGTATTCCGTCACAATTTGCTCCAGGGTCCGCACCACCAACACACTGCTGCCATTGTTGGTATCTCCCCACGGCGTATCGGTGGTGTCCGACAGCTGGACTAGGGTGGCAATATTGTTATCCGAGTACACATCGGCCCCGAAAAGAGACCGAAACATGTGGCTGCGGCTGACGGCGTTGGGTAGCTCGATATACACCGTGTGGGGGAAACGGCGCATTACCGCAAGATCGACTTGCCAGGGAAGATTGGTCGCGGCAATTACAAACATCTCACTCTGTGCCAGGAAAATTTTGTCGAGCTCAATAAGCAGCTGATTGGTCAATCGCTGATCAGCAATGGAACCATCGCCTTTCCGTTTGCAGGCGATCGAGTCCACCTCGTCGAAGAAAATGATGCTGGGGCTCTTACGGACGGCCGTGGCAAATAGCGACTTCAGCTTTTTCTCGCTGCCCCCCACCCACCGCGAGGTCAGTTCTGCACACGACGCGTTGAAAAAACACGCCTTTTTTTCCGATGCCGTGGCACGGGCAATCATGGATTTGCCCGTACCAGGGGGGCCGTATAACATAATTCCGTTGCTGCGCTTGACTTTGAGTCGTTTGAACAGGGACGGGAATTGCATCGGAATCACCACGGACTCGCGGATCGCGTCAATGGCACTGTGACAGCCCACAACGTCTTCGAAATTGACGTCGGTGGGCGGCATGGCTTCCCATTCAATATCACCGATTTCGTCGTGGGTGCCATCTGCCCCGCTGGGACAGAATAAGAAACTTATCCCGGTTTGAGAGAAAAATTCAAGGAAAAAATGCGCTGCAAGCCAGATTTTTTACAAACAAAATGTGCCGCAGACAAGACTTATGAAGCAAAATGCGCTGCAGGCCAGATTTTTTGACTAAGTCCTAATGGGTACTCTGTCCTATTGATATAGTAAGTATTTCATTCTTCACAAATCAAAGCTCAGAAACTTCTTCTTTTAATGAAATGATTCATTCATTAATTGATTAATAGTGATTAATTCATTAATTAATTGATTAATGAATGAATTGACCGATGGCCGGCCTATAGTACGTTTGTTTTCCCCACTGTTGTTGAGCCAACTTGGCGGCACCATGGGGTTCTGAGCACCGTCGTGACATTGGTGTGAACTGATCAGTAGAGATGTTGGAGTTGCAGCGCTTGCAACGTTTCTCTGCGAGCCCCACTAACCCCAATACTTCTGTTTTCGCAGAGCTTTTCCATGCCTCTCAGTCCGCTCCCTCCCAACCTAATACGCCTCTGCAGAAGGAAAGCAGATGCATCTCAACTGGAGGTGCACCTCAACTGGAACCCACTCACTTTTTTGTCAGATTGTTTAGCCCAAAGGATTTTGACTCGCTTCCCGCCGGACATTTGGCAGGCTTTTTTCTCCAAAGGTTTCGGGGCGCTTATTCCTAAGATGCTTGCTCACGCTCAAGGCCGCACGTTCTGTTCCTGCAAGATGTGTATTGATCCTCTAGGTGATCATGTCCTCACTTGCATGCAGCACACAGGTTTGTCGTAGTCACAATCTTCTCATGGATGTTTTGGCAAACTTTGCGCGTGCTTCCAATGTAGGTCCTGCACGTGTCAACAACAAGGTGTTGACAACGGACCTTGGCACCCGCAAGCAGGGTGTCGTTGAAATCTCAAATCTCCCTATCTCTCTCTGTGCCATGATGGTCTTGTAATTGCAGTCCAATGTGGGAATTTGATTGGCAAATGCAGTAGACAGTGCTGCAGCTGAATAGGAGGGAGGGCATTGTTGGCAATGATCTATCTCTGTACGTGTCTGGGCCAACATACTGAAATTCCCGATCTCGCATGGCACGCATATTTGTTTGATGGGTATGGGCCAGGGCAAGTTCAAACATTGTATAGTGTCATACATGGTGTAATGAGTAGTGTTAATGCACCACTGAGACCAATCATCGAGACGCACGCTAAAGTCATGCCGACTTTGCTGGCCCCATGCAAATGCCCAGCCAAACTCATTTGCCATAAGATTCCACGGTCATCTTCTTTTCTGAAAATATACATGGATCCTTCGCTTTCATAACGAATCAGTGGCACCTCTTTGTAATATTCCGTGCCGTTGTATATGCCCGATCTTTCAAACAATTCAATGAACTCGTCCCCACAAAACGTGCCATTCCATAATAGTTGTGTTCGGATGCTTCCAGTATCACAGACACATGTTCTGTCCAGTGAAGCTGGCACGCTTTCTACACATTCTGAGCATACCATGGCCTACACATACAGTGAAAAAATACAGAACTCCAGCATGTATGACGGACCATAATGCATATTTTTTGCGAATTATTAAAACCAGGTGTGATTATTAAAACCAGGTGTGATTGTATACCATATGTCGCCGTTACCACCGGTACTCTGCAAAAACCACAGCTGCATTATGATGTATCATAAAGTTGCTTTCCGGTCATTTTCCACTGCACTCTGCATTTCTATTTCGGCCACGTCGTTTCCTCTGTGTGTGAGTTGATGGGTAGCAGCTGTGCACTTGGGGGATGGAATAAGAGTGTGTGTCACACTCATGATGTCCTACAGGCTCAAGTCAACGTCAAGAACAACAAATACCCAGAGATCTATGGTCTCCTGGTCTATGGTCTCGTATATCTACATATGTATATATACATGTATATATACATATACATATATATATGAATATATATATATATATATATATATATATATATATATATATATATATATATATATATATATTTTTATAAAAAAATATATATTTCTTT
>Ga0335396_10007583_pt1 | contig 10339 bp, 11 predicted proteins | sample FRY02_FD_205743 | JGI IMG/M metagenome (GOLD analysis project Ga0335396, IMG submission 205743) | Freshwater microbial communities from Lake Fryxell liftoff mats and glacier meltwater in Antarctica - FRY-02 (spades assembly) (version 2) | ecosystem: Environmental > Aquatic > Freshwater > Ice >... | reverse complement strand
GGTTCTTATATATCGGAGGGGTTGAATAAGGTTTCACAAGATATAAATGTTCAACTTTCAACAGTTGGCGATTTGCCATTTTTAGGTGAAGATTTCGGAATAGACTATAAGCTTTTTAATAGAAAACTTGAAAGTCAAGACGCCATAACATCTTATATTGCTGATGTAATTCAAAACAATGTAGAGGGTGTAAAAAAATGTTATGTAGTGCAACAAGTTATTGACAATACAACAGATGAACTTACGGTTGAATATGTAGTGGAAACTATTTATGGTAATATAACAATTAATCAAACATTTTAATGCCTATTAGAATATTAGAAAATGGAGTGTCAGTAGATACTCAAGAGGAAACAAGGCAAGAATTGAGGGACTTAATGGCTGCTGCGGTCCCTGATATTGATTTGAGTAATAACAGCCCTATTGCATGGCAATTAGATACTATTGCGGACATGGAGTCCGCTAATTCCAACGCAATACAAAGCATGATATTCCAAACTTCAGCAAGATTTGCAACAGGTATATACCTTGACCAAAAACTTCTTTCAAGAAATACACAAAGAGTGGTTGCACAGAATGGAACGGTACAGTGTATATGTTTTGGAGACGACGCAACTATAATTCCGCAATCCACACAAATTAAAAAAACAGACGGCATTGTATTTCAAAATAATATACAAACCACAATAACCAAAAGTAATGCATATTTTATTTCTTTTACAGTTGGTGCTATAAGTAACGGCGTTACTTTTGCTTTTACAATAGGTTCCGAAATTATAACATACACAGCCACTGGTACTGAGACAAGCGATGATATTGTTAATGCGTTAATTGTTGCAATAGGAAATAACGCAACGGTAAGTTCATTAATAGATAGTGTGCTTGCGAACGGAAGGCTTGAAATAACTGGCAAGACGCCACAAGGCTTTTATTCTTATACAAACACGCCAAGCCTTTCAATTTTTCAAGTTGGCACACCAATTCTTTTCACTTCATTAAATGCAGGAACTTTTGCAATTCCAGTAAATACTGTTAATCAAATAGTAAGTGCCGTTATTGGTTTTAACTTTGTAAATAATATTACGAATGGAACGCAAGGTGCATTGGCGGAAACTGATGCGGCAGCGAGAGCAAGATATTTTAAGTCTGGACTTTATTCAAACGCAACATCAACACCATTGGGTATTCAAAACGCAGTTGTACAACAAGGAGTGACTTTTTGCAAGGTAATTGACAATAAAAGCGATTTCGTTGTAAATGGCCGACCAGCACATTCCATAACTTGTATTGTTGAGGGCGGTGAAAATCAAGAAATTGCAAAAACACTGCGTGGAGTAATAAGTAATTCTGGAGTTGCGGGCGGTATAGTTACAGACGGAAACACAACCATAAATTACACAGACCCTGTTTTTGGCAATTCTTATATTACTAAAATTGAAAGACCAACAATTGTATATATTCATGTTGAATTAACAATTCCTGACCAAACAGACGGCGATTATAGTTTTGTAAAGACCGCAGAGACAATAAGTGCGATACAGTCTTCTGTTGCAGGGTATGGTGACGCGAACTTTGGTATTGGTAAAGACATTAAAAGAAATGATATAATTTCGGCATTAACATTGTCAACAGCAGGCGAGGGCATTACCACAATGACCATAAGATTGGCAAAAACACTTGCACCACTTACCACGCCAATATTCTCAAATACAAATGTATTGACAATTGAAGAATTTGAAAAATCATTATTCGCAACTACAAGAATTACAGTTTTATGAGCCTTATACCTTTTGATTACTTTGTAGATAACAATATACACAGAAGGTTAAAGCATGAGTATGATAACAGCACAGCCGATAAGCTACTTTCAAGTACAAACACATACAAATATTATAAAGTAATATACGACTTCTTAACACGCAATATAAAGACATTACAAGCGAACCCTATTGGTGACCTTGTAAACTCAACAGGTTTTTTACTAAACTTGTTAGGCACTGATTATAATATTTTTAGAGAAGGAAGGAATGATATTGAATATCGGCGTGCTATACAGTTACGCATATTTGAAATTGAAAGCACTTGTTTACTTGAATATGTTTTGCAATATATAGAGACATTATACGCACCGAATGAATGTTATATCATACAAGACAAAGCAAAGATGATTTGCATTGCTAATTTACAAAATGATGAAATGGTTAATGATATAAACAAATTTAAGTTTATTATAGCAGGGGGCGTTGGTTTTGAATTAATTTACAGCATCGGCATTCCGTTTATCTTTAAAGATGGTGAGGCGTTTGTTAAAATGATTGACCACAATAATAATGTTATAATTGACCATAACGGAAACCCAATATTACTTAAGGCTGCGGGTGTTGATATCAATGGACAGTATATACCTTTAGCAAGCACCTTTGGTAAAGTTGTGTGTGAGAATTTTAATGCTTGACTTTTTAATATGCAAGTTATTAATTATAAGTAATATAACTTTACACACTACATGACTACAATTGCTTATAAAAATGGTTCGCTATGTTGTGATTCACTTATATCCCAAAATAGTGTGCGTGTCGGTGCTATGCAAAAGATTTTTCAAACAGAAGAATTCGCTTATGGTTGTGCTGGTGCGGCTGGTATTTGTACTGAGTTCAATGCATTTATGCAAAAACAAGGAACAATTCAAGGATACCATGAAAAATATGGAAAGGAATATGGTAAAGATGAAACCAATTTGAGTGTGTTAATGATTAATAAAAGTACAAAAGAACTCACGCACTACTCTTACGGTACAAACGCAACTACATTCACAGCTGAATACAGTGCAATAGGTAGTGGTGTTGAAATTGCACTTGGCGTTATGGCTTGTGGAAAGAGTGCAAGAGAAGCGATTAAGGTTGCCATAAAATTAGACTGTTTGAGCGGTGGTAAAATACAAGAAATAAAGTTTTAATATCATAAGGTATGCAAGGAATACAAATAATAGACTTATTGGATACAACACCGCCACTTGCACAAGCTGATGTTTTACATATTAACAAGGCATCAAATTCAAATGATGAAAAGTACAGTATAGGGGCACTTGTGCGTGACAAAACGGTTGCCAACCTTATTCAAGGCAGCACGCAATTAATTAACAACGGAAGCACCGCCAACGCACTGGTATTTGATATTGAAAGCGGTATTGTAGATTTGGAAAGTGCCGAAACAAGAGTATTCTATTTCACAGCACCATTCACAAGCACAGGCACAGGAACTTTCACAATTAACGGCGTTACAGGTGCAACGAACCTGCCTAGTAAAATAATGAAAAAAGGGGTTCTTGCGAATATAAAAGCAGGAACGATTGTTATTAATCAAATATATCAAGTCTTTATTGATGGCGGAAATGCAATTTTTACAACCAGTAGTGGTGGGCTTTCAACATCATATAATGGAGCGGTAGTTAACGCCGCAACAAGTGTTATTACATTAACCAACGCCGACACTGATATTGATAATTATGAAGTGTTTAAACAAGGCGTAAAGATTACGATAACACCAGATATTACAACAACGGCAGACGCAGTGGTTACCTTGTCAGGTTCAAACTTAACCAGCACGCCTATTTTTATAAAAAATATTTCCACTGGTGTTTATTCACAAATTGGGTTGTCACAACAGTTAATAGCGGGCGTTCCATTCGATGTTGTGTATATTAACAACCAGCCGAGTGTAAATGGCGGGCTCCCATTCCTGCTTACAGACACAGCTTTACCAGTAATATCTTTACCAGCTATCATTGGCAATCCGCTCCTTTTATCTTATTCAACAACCACGACCTTTAACTGTTCAGCAGGTTATTTTAGGTTTTCCGATGGCACTGCAATAGGTTTTTTACCAGTACAGACGCCAATTAACTTGTCAACAACTGGTTTAAACGGGATGGACACTGGAACAATACCAGCCAATGCTTGGTTATACATTTACGCACTATACAACCCCGCAACTGGTCAAACTGGAGTTGTTGCATCATTAAACAACACAACCCCAACTTTACCAGCAGGTTATACGCAATATTCAAGAATTAAAAACGGTTTTATTCGTGTCACTTCGTCCGTAATAGTGAATTTTGTGCATTATGCAACATGTTGGAAACCAGTCCCAAGATATCAAATTGCAAATCAAGTTAATGTTATTAGTTTTAATATTCAAGCTTTACCAGTCGTCCCTATCTCAAGCCATATTGTTCATTACATGTCACTTACACAGGCTGGACAGTCAACACAGGTTGTTTGGGGGAATATAAAACCTTTCGTGTCGGGTGTAGATTGTCTTTTTCTTGCACAAAATAATCTATTTACAGCATCAAACAATGGCAATATATATGGCGATAATGGAATTGTTTACGCAACAAATCCAGTCACAGCAGGTGGCGTGAATAACTCAACAATAGTGCTTATTTCGATATCAGAACTCAATTAATTATATACACAATGAACACTTTTCATTATAAACTCCAAGACGGAAGCTTTGGAAGTAATAGCATAAATATATTACCTACAGGGGCGGTAATTGCAACCAATCAAGAAATAATAGATTTTAATGCAAAGGCGTTGTTGCAGGCAAAAATTGCCAAAGTAAAACAACTATGCATTGATTATGATAATAATGCAACTGTTAAACTCCAATGGACTTGGCAAGGCAAGACGGATTTTGGTATATTAAGAGATGCCAATGGTCAAACATCAAACCGTACTTATGCATCAAATAGAATGAGTAATTTTAAAGTTCAAATAGAAAATAGTGCTGCTATGGTTAATGACCCTACGATTATTGATAGTATGACATCTTGTTTGGGCAGACCACCAGTAGAAAATGATATGTTTTTGATACCATTTTGGAAATACAGTGATGGGCGTATAATACATATCAAAATACATCAAAATCAATCTGCGGACTTTTTAATTTTAGTTAACCAATTTATTGGTGATATTGCAGATAAATATTTCTCAACAGTGTCTAACCCATATAGACCATACAATTACTATGTTAACAACCAACGAATATTAGCGGAAGCAATTTACGAACTTAACACAATTGAGGAAGTTAATGCGTTCCAGTATACTTTTGAAGATTTAGTTTGTTTAGTACCAGAATATATAATAGAAGATATAATATATGCGTCATAAAGTCGTATGTAGAGCGGCGAATATTGAAGATATAAACGCCATAAGGCAATTATACCTTGATGTTATTACGGAAAATCCAGACACTTTATTTCAAAATAATCCCGACTTGGTAACATTTGATTTTATAAGAAATATTACTTGTGGAAGTGGGTCTATTGCGTTAGTGTTAGAACATAATTATAAAGTTGTCGGCGTGGGCGGTTGTCAAATTAAAGACCACTTTAGATATAGACATGTTGCAGAAAATTACTTTATCATTATAGATAAACAATATCAAAAATTCTCATACGGAATGATGTTATTGAAAGAGTGTATAGCAGAAGGTCAGAGACAAAACATTGCAATTGTTCAATATGGCTACCCAGTAACAAATTTTAAAACCGCCAAAGTAGAAAAGATACTTACTATACTAAAATATAAGTTCGTTAAAACAGTAATTAAAGATGGTGTGTATTTAACAACTGGTAAAAAGTGTGACATGAATTATGTATTTCTTGATATTGCAGTTAATCAAAAGCCAAAAAATACAATAGATTTTAAAAACCATATTCTATTATTTCTTTCCTCACCATTCGCATATATTTTAAAATATACTTTATGGCGTTTAGTAAAATTACCGTTTAAACAAAACAATCCCATTGTAATAAAAATTGAAACATTTTGCACAAAATACAAAAAATTGATATTTGCATTATTTGTAATTTACGCTATATTTAATTTTGCAAAGTATTATTTTTAACCTATTATACAAGTAGACATACCACTTTGTGTGAATGTTTAAGATGAACTACTTGCAAGTGCCGTCGTTAGTGTGGTAACTTCTGCGATACTGGTTGTTATTAACGCCTTGATTGGAGTTAATGCACTTATAACATCAGGAAGTAGTACAGCAACTGTTGGGCTGCTTATAAACGCATCTAAAGTAGCAGTTAATTGATTGAAAATTTGAATATTTTTATTTGATATTTCAACTGCTTTGTTAATTACATTTATATTCGCACCAACAATCTTTAAAGTTCCTGTTTGTGGATCAATTGACACTTCACCTTTATTGTTTTTAAATCCAACTCTATTGAAAGAATTTATAGACACGGAAAGCGGTATTGCTACACAATTTGAAAGGTTATCAAATCCGTTTAATTCCTCATCTTGCTCCGTTATACTTTGGTTGGCTATATAGTTTTGAAGACCAGACTTGGAAAATAAAACTAAAACATGGTCACCTTTAGCAAGGGGATATGAACCAACGCCCAAACTCCCACCGAACTGACAAAGCCTCACATTTGAAATTTTAGTTTTAATATAAGGAATAAAGACATCAACTTCTTGTGTTTTTGCATTATAAACTTCAACTTTTGCTATTTGCATTGTGTTGACGCTGTCGTTAATAATTCTTTGTATCATGTCAACAAGTTGTCTTTCAAAACCAGCACCGTTCATACTTTTTCATTAATAAGTTTCAATTCCACATTCCAACCATCTGACGCGTCCTTTGTATCAAGATTATATCTTAAGCTTATAGCTTTCCAAAAACCATTAAGGTTTGAAATCTGCTCAAAATATTGCTTATAAAGTTGATTTACTTCGAATAAATTTTGTGCGTTCTCCAGTTTGTATAATCTATTTAAAGAGAACCCCGCATTTGCATTAAAAATCGCCCGTATTGTTATAGTTGGAACTTTTTGTTGAATTTCTGTTTGTTGTTCTGGAAATCCAGAAACTACATTAATATTTGCATTTCTTTTTTGTTTTTTCTTAAACAAGTTATCATAAGATGGTTTTCTGATTTCGTCTGTAAAATGTTCCAACGCCACGACATTACCACCAGTCCCGCACTTTAAAGTATAATATTCTTTCGTGCTTATAAAAGAGTTATCTTTACGGTATAAAAATACAGTCTCATTTTCTACAAAAGAAGCTACTATTGTATTTCTAAACAACCGCTCCGTAAATCTTGTATACCTTGAGTCGTTCGGAAGTGTTAATGCGTTAAAAGTTTGTGTCAATTCCTTTGTGGTGAATACCGTTTCATAACTTTTATCAAGTTTCAGTTCAGATTTTAACTGTTGAGTTATAGTACTTTGGAATAAATTAATTCTATCAAGTAGTGTGTGTCCCCTGCTTAAATTTATATTATTGCCTTCAAAAGACATTTCCCTTTGTGCAACGCTTAAATTACCAATTATATCAAAAGTTGATTCCGTTTCTGCTTTTACTTTTTTTGAGGAATTGGAAACCGTGCCTGTAAAAAGAAGACTTTCACTTTCATTGGAATAATATGCGTATATTTCAACTTTTTGTGCTTGTGTAATTTGCGTGTGCGTGTCTTGTCGAATATTGTATATAGTCATTTTGCATGTTGACAATATATCTTCTTTAGAAATTACAGCCTCTATAAGAATTTTTGGGGAGTTGTATTTTGCGTCTCCAGTAATGGTTGTTGTCTCCCCTTGATTGACACTATAAGCAATAACCTTAATAACTCTTCCAAAATTATACTGCATATTATCTTAAAATATCATTTTCTTGTATTTCTGCGTTTGTTATATATTCAAGAACTACAGTTTTATCAATAAATTCATTTTTTGTAATAGAACCATTCGTATCATACGGAACCCTTCTAAAATATAAAATACCAAGCGGTTTTTGTGCAATATTTATGCCTTTAAAAATATCAATTCCAACCATAGCTTTTTCCCTATAGAGTACATTGTCGTTTGTATCTTTAAAAATAAATTCCCAATAGTCCCTTTCCGCATCATAATATTTGTCACCAATTAGTATGTTATAAATATAACGCATTTCAATTGTGAAAGACACCCCGTCAAGGTCAATATTTTTTAAAACAGTAGTTTCGCTAAAATCCGTGGGTATTTGAAGAGTTGTCTGCATGCGGTTTAATATTTACTTTTTAGCGTCTAACATAGCCTTGATTACAGGAAGTAGTGTTGTTTCGCACCAGTTTTCATATTTCACCAAGTCTACAATTCCCTCTTTATCGTATACATAAAGGGGGTCATCAAGAATTGTAACTCCTTTAGAAGCTTCGTATTGTTTTTCCATATAGTTTTTTAAGTTAAGTACTTATAAAACATTCTTTCAAAAAGTCAAGTTATTATAAAGAGGCATATGCGTTTGCAAGCCCACTGCTTTTTTTGGTATTCATTGCAATATAACACGCATCAATAAAAACATCCACACGGTCATCTTTTCTTTTACCGTCACCATTGAAGTTTTCACATTCATTAATAAATGGTAAAATGTAGTTATCATAAAAGTTTATCCTTCCTTGCACGATAACATTTGCATCTGGTAAAAATACTCTACCACCGCCCCTTGTAATTTCACCACTGCCAAAATTTACAGTTGTATTTAACACCCAAGACGCTACATCTTGCCATCTTGTGAATTTATTATTACCTTGTCTTTTAAGAACTTGCACAGTGTATGGGTATTCTTTTTGCATATCATAAATCATTTGTTTCATGTGCGTGCCGTCCTCAATAGCAACCACAGTTAACTTATTTGAAATATTATTTACACCGCCCCTCCATTTATTTATGAAACGCCTTAAGTTATCTTTACCAAAGCTTATTTCTTTTTGGAAAACTTCCATATCTATTAAGTAAAGATTTCCATTATTTGTAACGCCCCACATTGCAAAAACCGTATTGTCAGCACGGCTCTTATCCGTAAAAGCAAAATCTGTTGTTATAAAACATTTTACAAAGCTCATTTCCAGTGCGTTTTCATTGTAAAAAGAAAAGTATTCCCTTTTAATATAAGAAGCAGCACTTTGTGTTGGGTTTTGGTTCATTTGTGCTTGCGCATCCGCATTGTCACTATAAGAAGCCATTTTTACAAGAATGCTTTCTCTTGTTAAAGTTCCTGCCTCTAAAAACGCCCCCGCCTCCACTTTATGCGTTATATTGCTTTTGATGAAGTGGTATTCCTTTGCATCTTCTTGAATAGCTGGAATTGATATATATTCAATCCTCACGCCTACATTTTGCTCTTCTATTCTTTCTTTTATTCTTAAAAACAATGATATAGGGTCTACAAGTGAAAGCCTTTGCATTGTGAAAAGCACTCTTGCCTTTCTTTCTATAATTTCATTAGTGGTGAAATACTCTTTTTCAAGATTTTGCAATGCAATTTCCTGATATTGTTGGGCGGCTGTTAGTTGTGTGTTTATAAATTCGTCATCTTTTGTATATGACATTGTCCTGATTGCAGGAAGCAGCCCCTTTTCATACCAGTTTACATATGTCGTTTGTTTTGCGTTACTTCGATAATGTTCTTGGTCAACAGGGTCATCAACAATTGCATAAGTTAAATCCGAACCAATAGCAGTCCCGTGTGTAGTGCCGACTTTTCTATATCCCCTTTCTTTTAATTTTAGAAATGATTGCGTGTTTATTTCAACAGAAGAAGATACTTTGTCAAATAATATTTGAATGGTTGGGTCACATAGTAATTTTACACTGTCTGCGTGCCATAATGCAGGCTCACCTTGCATGGATTTTGAAAAGCAACCAATACGCTCAGTTCTATCAAGTAATAAAGCCCACACAGGTGCAAGCACACTAACAATAGTTGATTTTCCCCAACCACGAGGAAGGGAAATGGCGAGTTGATCTATTTCTCCTTTTATATTTGCCTCAATGTATTCACAAATATATTGTACACTCCAATGGTCTTTAAATGGTTGATTTGTAATGTTTGGCAAGAAGGCTTTACAAAACTGGTAAAAGTCACCTTTAACAAATATTCTGTAAACTTCTTCTAATTCTGCTCTTGTTAAATCTCTTTTCAATTTATGAGTATTTTTTTTAAAAACAGTGTTTAAATGGTAAAAGTCAAGTTTTTTATAAAAAGTTATTTTTTTACTTGACATTTGAAATTTTCTTTTTAATAGTATCAAAACTTTTTGTAATGGATGGGAATATCCGTGGAAGCAATTGGTGGAAAGTTTTTAATTAAAAATATACCAGTCGCAAGTGTTGGCGTTGTAGAATATAAAGAAGATGGTTCTTCTTGTTACAGAGGAGCAGACTTTATGAATAGCGTTCAACAACAATTACTTAATAAAGGCGTTACATTTAAGCACCCAAAAAGCTTGCGTGTTAAAGGCGTTGAATCCATTAACGACATTAAAGGAAATG